>VFQO010000007.1_pt1 | contig 313457 bp, 279 predicted proteins | sample 3512331 | NCBI WGS metagenome assembly VFQO01 (sample SAMN10412371, study PRJNA504923) | tailings metagenome | isolation source: Replicate 3 from Balatoc abandoned mine | place: Philippines: Itogon, Benguet | collected 2017-08-28 | reverse complement strand
CCTTGCTTGCATTGAAACACTCAGCAAGGGGTACGTTTTCCGAGGGCAAGGTCACCTGGCCCGGCAGGGCCGGCAATGCGCCTGCGGAACGAGTGACTGACAGCGGCGATCCGAGGTCGACGTGCAATGCCGCTGGTTCCTGCCTGCACGTGCACTTCTGGGACCGCTTGGGAGTCTCACATGCCCCGATACTCGCTTCCTGGAATCCTTCTCCTGGCAGGAGCGACCAGCGTCAACCACGCCCAGCAGCAATCTGATGCGCGTCCGCCAGACCCACTTCGGGTGGAGCAGACCTTCTCCGGAGGTCTTGACCGCAGCCTCATCGCGCACGGCTCGCCCTATCCGTTCGACAAGCATCAAACCGTTGAAGTATCCAAGCATGGAGATCGCCAGATCCGCTGCAACTGTCCTGATGAAGGGTCGTGTCCCAGCGCGTGGTGTAAGTCCACAGCCCGGAGAGAGCTGAGGTGCGCGCTACTCAGCGAGCCACTGCGGACAGCCGAGTCGGAACAGTATCGCTGAGGGTCTGCAGGCCCTCAAGCTGCATGTAGCGCCGGTTCAGGCTCCATTCGTCGTTCTGCTCGAGCATCATGGCGCCGACCAGCCGCGTGATCGAGGCATCGTTCGGGAAGATGCCCACGACGCGCGTTCGCCGCTTGATCTCCGCGTTCAATCGCTCCAGCGGGTTGGTGCTGTAGATCTGCGTCCAGTGCGCCCGCGGGAAGGTCATGAACGCCAGCACGTCGTTTTCGGCCTCGTCCATGAGCTCGCCGAGCTTGGGGAACTTGCCGCGCAGCTGGTCGGCCACCGAGCGCCACTGCGTCCTGGCGGTGTCGGCCGAGTCCTGCACGAACACGGTGCCGATGGCCGCGCTCACCATGCGCCGCTGCGTCTTCCCGGCGTGCGCCAGCGCATTCCTCATGAAGTGCACCCTGCAGCGCTGCCAGGTGGCCTTCAGGACCTTCGAGGCGGCGGCCTTGATGCCCTCGTGGCTGTCGCTGATCACGAGCTTGACGCCGCGCAGGCCGCGGCGGTTCAGGCTGCGCAGGAAGTCGGTCCAGAAGGGCTCTGCCTCGCTGGGGCCGACCTTCAGCCCGAGCACCTCGCGCTGGCCCTCGGTGTTCACGCCCACCGCCACTATCACCGCCACGCTCACGATGCGCCCGGCCTCGCGCGTCTTGACGTACGTGGCGTCGATCCACAGGTACGGCCAGTCGCCCTCGATTTGGCGGTTCAGGAAGGCGCCGACGCGCTCGTCGAGTTCGCCGCACAGCCGGCTGACCTGACTCTTGGACACGCCGCTCATGCCAAGCGCCTTGACCAGGTCGTCCACCGAGCGCGTGGAGATGCCCTGGATGTAGGCCTCCTGGATCACGGCCGTCAGTGCCTTCTCGGCCGTGCGTCGAGGCTCCAGGAACTCCGGGAAGTAGCTGCCCTGGCGCAGCTTGGGGACCTTCAGCTCGACGCTGCCGGCGCGCGTGTCCCAGGTGCGGTCGCGGTACCCGTTGCGGCTGTTCAGCCGCTCGGGCGACTTCTCGTCGTAGCCGGCGCCGCAGCGCCCTTCGACATCGAGCTCCATCAGGCGCTGGGCCATGAACTGCACCATCTGGCGCAGCACATCGATGTCGGCTCCCTTCTCGGCGAGTTCGGTCAATGCCATAGTGGCGGTGGTCATCGTGGAATCCTTCTGATCAAGGTGGATGGGTCGCACCTCAACCTTATCCGGGCTCACGATGGCCACCCCTGCCGGGATCGCCGCCGCCGCGCGGCAAGCCGCTACGGGTTTCGCCCTACGGGCTCCACCCTCCGCGCCTTGCCGCGCACCTGTGGACCTACAACACTTCCTGGGACATCAACTGATGAAGGTGAAGTACAAGCTTGGGCGTTGCAGCGGCCACCCCTGCCCCCAGGGCTTTCCGTTTCGGTTTCGTCTGACAACGCGATGACGTCCACTCCCTCTCTGAGGTGGGAAGCCAACAGCCCACCCGACGTAGGCGAAGCGCACAAGCTGCGTGGCCCGACGCACCTGTCAGCAACCCTGCCTCTGCACGCCACCCCTTGTCCGACGGGATCAAAACCAGCGGGCGCACCGTGCGTGCGCTGAAGACGAGGCACGAGGCAGGTGGGCCAAGCTGCTGTGATCAGCAGTCGCAGTTTGGGTGGTTGCCATGCAACACGGTACGGGTAGAACCGCCGCGCAGACAATCCGTTCACACAGATCGGAGTTCTCACATGCCCTGGTTCTTGCTGTTCATCGCCGGCCTGCTCGAGGTCGGCTGGGCCATCGGTCTCAAGTACACGGAGGGCTTCACCAGGCCCATCCCGTCGGCACTCACCTTGGCGGCCATGGCTGGCAGCGTCGTCTTGCTGGGCATTGCCATGAAGTCACTGCCCGTCGGTACCTCGTACGCGGTCTGGGTCGGGGTGGGCGCCGTCGGGACTGCCGTCCTCGGGATGATCCTCTTTCAGGAACCTGCCAGCGCCGGACGCATCGCCAGCCTCGGACTGATCGTGGCCGGCATCGTCGGATTGAATCTCGCCACGCCAACTTGACCGGAAGCTACGGCAACCCGGTGCACCAAAGTCCGGCCGGGCAGTGCTGTCTTCGCCGAGCGTTGCGTCAGCGCGTGCGGAGCCGGGGCCTGGCCGCAGGCGAGACGATCCTCAAAGCAAAAGGCCGAGGGCAGCGACTGCCCTCGGCCCTTGCCAAGACTGGATCCGTGGTGCCGGTGACCGGAATCGAACTGGTGACCTTCGCATTACGAATGCGCTGCTCTACCAACTGAGCTACACCGGCACGGAAGCCCGCGACTATAGCATCACTTTTCGTGGCTGCCGCAGCGCCTGCAGCGCGGCCGCCGTGATGCTGGCGGCATCGACCTCGAAGAAGCGCCGCAACTGTTCGCGGGTGTCGCTGCGACCGAAACCGTCGGTGCCCAGGGTGACGTAGCGCGCGTCCACGTGCTCGGCGATCAGTTGCGGCCAGGCGCGCACATAGTCGGTCGCGGCCACCACCGGGCTGCTGCCGGCCAGCAGGCGAGCCACATGGCTCTCGCGCGGCGCGGCGAGGGGTTCGAGCCGGTCCAGGCGCTGCAGCACCTGCGCTTCCCGCGCGAGTTCGCTGAAGCTGGTGACGCTGAAGACTTCGCAGCCGATGCCGTGTTGCTCGGCAAGGCACTGCGCCGCGGCCAGCACCTCGCGCAGGATGGTGCCGCTGCCCAGCAGCCGCACATGCTGCTGCGCACCCGGCACCTCGAAGGCTTGCAGAAGGTACATGCCACGCAGCAGGTCGGCGTGCGCTTCGGCGGGCACCGACGGCATCGCGTAGCTTTCGTTCATCAGCGTCAGGTAGTGGAACTCGTCGCGCTGCTCCACCAGCATGCGCTGCATCGCGTGCTGCAGAATCACCGCCACCTCGCCGGCGAAGGCCGGGTCCCAGGCCACGCAGTTGGGCACCGTGCTGGCCACCACCAGGCTGCTGCCGTCCTGGTGCTGCAGGCCTTCGCCGCCCAGCGTGGTGCGGCCTGCCGTGGCGCCGAACAGGAAGCCGCGCGCACGCTGGTCGGCCGCGGCCCAGATCAGGTCGCCCACGCGCTGGAAGCCGAACATCGAGTAGTAGATGTACACCGGCAGCATCGGCAGCCCATGCACGCTGTAGCTGGTGGCTGCCGCGATCCAGGAACTCAGCGCGCCGGCTTCGTTGATGCCCTCTTCCAGCAGCTGCCCGTCGCGCGTCTCCTTGTAGTACAGCATCTGCGCCGCATCCTCGGGCTCGTAGAGCTGGCCTTCGGGTGCGTAGATGCCGATCTGCCGGAACAGGCTGGCCATGCCGAAGGTGCGCGCCTCGTCGGCCACGATGGGCACGATGCGCGGCCCCAGCGCCGGGTCCTTCAGCAGGTTGCCCAAGGCACGCACGGCGGCCATCGTGGTGCTCATCTCCTTGCCCGCGGCGTTGACGGCGAAGTCGGCCCAGGCCGCCAGCGGCGGCACCGGCAGCACGGGGCTGGCCGCGTTGCGGCGCGGCAGCGGCCCGCCCAAAGCGGCGCGGCGCTCGCGCAGGTAGCGCATCTCGACGCTGTCTTCCGGCGGCTTGTAGAAGCGCAGATGCTCGACGTCGGCGTCGCTCAGCGGCAGCGCAAAGCGGTCGCGGAAGGCCTTCAGCACGCTGTCGTCGAGCTTCTTGGCCTGGTGCGCCGTCATGCGGCTCTCGCCGGCACCGCCCATGCCGTAGCCCTTCTTGGTCTTGGCCAGGATCACCGTCGGCCGCCCGCGGTGCGCCTTCGCGGCAGAGAAGGCCGCGTACAGCTTGCGAAAGTCGTGGCCGCCGCGCTTGAGGCCGTCGATCTCGGCCTCGCTCATGTGGGCCACGAGCTTCTGCACCTCGGGGTCCTGGCGGAAGAAGTGCTCGATGTTGTAGGCGCCGTCATTGGCGCCCAGCGTCTGGTACTGGCCGTCGACGGTGCGGCTCAGCGCACGCAGCAGCACGTGCTGGGTGTCGCGGGCGAACAGGGCGTCCCAGTCGCTGCCCCACAGCACCTTGACGACGTTCCATCCGGCGCCGTTGAACAGGGCCTCCAGCTCCTGGATGATCTGGCCATTGCCACGCACCGGGCCGTCCAGCCGCTGCAGGTTGCAGTTGACGACGAAGGTCAGGTTGTCCAGACGCTCGCGCGCAGCCAGCGTGAGGCCGGCGATCGACTCGGGCTCGTCCATCTCGCCGTCGCCGAACACGCCCCAGACGTGGCGCCCCGCGGCGTCCAGCAGGCCGCGCGCCTGCAGGTAGCGCATGAACCGCGCCTGGTACACGGCGTTCAGCGGCCCGAGGCCCATGCTGCCGGTGGGGAACTGCCAGAAGTCGGGCATCAGCCACGGGTGCGGGTACGAACACAGCCCCGGCGCACGGATCTCCTGCCGGTAGTTGGCCAGCTGCTCTTCGGTCAGGCGGCCTTCCAGGAAGGCGCGTGAATACACACCCGGCGCCGAGTGCGGCTGGAAGTAGACGAGGTCGCTGCGCTGGCCATCGGCGCTGCCCTGGAAGAAGTGGTTGAAGCCGACCTCGAAGATCTCGGCCGCCGACGCATAGCTGGCGATGTGCCCGCCCAGTTCACCGTAGGCGGCGTTGGCACGCACCACCATCGCCAGCGCGTTCCAGCGCATGATGGCCGTCAGCCGTTCCTCGGTGCGCAGGTCGCCCGGATAGGCGCCCTGCCGCTCCAGCGGGATCGTGTTGCGGTAGGCCGAGAACGGCTGCATGTGCGGCACGATGCCGAGCTGCTGCGCCAGCTCTTCCAGCCGTTCGATCAGGAACAGGCCGCGCGGCGCGCCCCCGTCGTCGACGACGGCGCGCAGGGCGTCCAGCCATTCGCGGGTCTCTTCGGGGTCGGTATCGGCCGGTGGCTGGTACGGGGCGCCCATGGCGTGTTGTCTCCTGGTGTGGTGCAGTGCTTCAGTGCCAGCAGACGAGTCTAGAGCCTGGGGGCGCTGCGGCACGCTCACATAGAATGGGTTGGTTCGCCATGAACCGCGACGGTGGCGCCCCGGCAAAGGGGCGAGGTCCGCGAGGCCTGTTGCCGTCGCCCTGACCCCTTCCCGAGGAAGCAAGATGATCCGATCCCTGATGGTGCGGCGCGGCTGGGCCGCTCTGGTCACCGCCGCCACGGTGCTGCTGACTGCCTGCGGCGGCGGCAGCGACGACGGTGCCGGCATCACGAACCTGCGTGTGCTGAACGCCACCAGCGACGTGCCGTCGCTCGACCTGTATCTCGGCGACACCAAGTCCTTCAGCGCTGCCGTCCCCGACACGCTCACCGCCTACAGCTCGGCCGAGGCCGCCACCTACATCGTCAAGCTCACGAACACCGGCGTCACCACGCCGCTGTTCACCGGCAGCTACACGCTGTCGCGCGACAAGAACTACACCGCCGTGGTCTGGGGCCGCGCAGGCTCGCTGCGGCTGGCCACCCTGCCCGAGGACGACGACGTCGCCAGCATCAGCGCCAACACCGGCCGCGTGCGCGTCTACAACGCCACCAGCGAGACCGGTGCGATCGACGTCTACCTGACGCTGAACGACGAGGACCTGAGCGACGTGGTCCCGGTCGCCAGCAGCGTGGCCTCGGCCACGCTCGGCGGCTACCGCGAGCTGGGTGTCGGCACCTACCGCCTGCGTGTCACCGGTGCCGGCGACAACACCGACCTGCGCCTGGACATCCCCGGCGTGGTCATCGCGAACAAGGAGTACTCGACCCTGCTCGTGACCGCCGGCCCGGGCGCCGTGCTCGTGAACGGCGCGCAGCTGGTGCAGCGCGGCGCGCTCACGCCGCTGAAGAACACCAAGGCGCGCCTGCGCGTGGTGGCAGGCGCCGAGGCACGCGGCGCGATCGGCGTCTCGCTCGACGGCACCACCTTCACCGGCAGCCTGCGCTCGCCGAGCGTGGGCCCGTACACGCTGGTGGACGCCGGCAACCGCCTGGTCGACGTGCGCCTGAACGGCGTGTCGGTCTCCTCGGCCACGCGTGCGCTCACCGCCGGCGGCGACTACACGCTGCTGGGCTACGGCAGTGATGGTGCCGGCCAGGTCACGCTGCTGACCGACGACAACCGCCTGCCGGCCACCAGCCGCTTCCGCATCCGCCTGGTGAACGCCGCAGCCACCACCGACCCGCTGACGCTGTCGGTGGACTTCGCGGCGCTGCTGAGCGACGTGCCGGTGGGCGCGAGCTCGGTCTTCGCCACCGCGGCCTTCAACACGTCGGCGCAGCTGGACGTGACGTCCACCTCGGGCATCGACTCGCTCTACTCCGCCAGCGACGTGAACCTGCAGTCGCAAGGCGTGTACACGCTGTTCGTGCTGGGCGGCAACACCACTCCCACCGGCGTGCTGCGCAAGGACCGCTGACCATGCCCGCAGCCACGCCGGCCGCCACCGGCTGGCGTGTGCTGCTCGGGCTGGGCCTGCTGGCCGGCTGCTGGCTGGCCTTCAGCCCCAGCCCGCCGCCCCAGGCCGACACCGGCTGGGACAAGCTGAACCACGCGCTGGCCTTCGCCGCGCTGGCCTTCTGCGCGGTGCGCGCGTTCGGTGCACCGCTGCGCTGGCGCAGCAGCGCAGCGCTGCTGCTGTATGGCGTTGCCATCGAGGTGGTGCAGTCGCAGCTGCCCACGCGCAGCGCCGAGGTGGCCGACGTGCTGGCCGACGCGGTGGGCATCGCGGCAGGCCTGCTGCTGGTCCACGGCTGGATGCGGCTGCGCGGCTGAACCGCCGAACCGCCCCCTGGGCGGCACTGGCTCACTTTCTGAGCCACTGGACATCGATACTGGATCCATCCACAGGGCATGGCGCCCTGGGCAGCGATGGAGTCCACGATGAACCAGGTGACCTTCGAGTTCGATCCGCAGCAGGCCGAGGCCCACGACAGCACCGGCTTCGACCTCGGCTGGGACCACGCCCACCACGGGCTGGTGCCGCCGGCCGAGCTGCTGCTGGACGGCACGCCCATCGGCCAGGGCTGGCGCGCCGGCAAGGCCGTCTTCGGCCGCCGCACGCTGGCGGCCACGCGCCACGTGCGCCAGTGGCTGCAGTTGCGCACGCAGGCCTGGCGCCGCGGCATCGCCTTCGAGACCACGCAGGTCACGCCGCACTACCTGGGGCAGATCGACGCCACGCACTGCCCGGTGACGCGCCAGCCGCTGGGCGGCGCCGTCGACGGTGACGACGCCCCGGTGGTGGTGCGGCTGCAGCGCAACGCGGGCTTCGCCGCCGGGCACCTGGCCGTGCTGGGCCGGCGCGCAGCCACCGCGCACGACAGCGCTGCGGCACCCGACTGGCGCGAGGCCGCGCGCATCGACGCCGGCATCGTGCCGCCGACCGAGGGGCTGGATCCTGCCGGCTGCTGGCGCCTGGCGGTGCTGGCCAGCTTCGTCACCCCCCTGCCCTTCGCCGAGGCCGCACGCGTGCCGCTGCGCGTGCTGCCACCCAACCGCGTGCGCCTGCTCAACAGCGTGCAAGGCCTGCAGGCGCTGCTGACGCTGCAGTTCGCCACGCCGGGCTGGAGCGCGCGCGTGCGCGCGATCGCTGCGCTGCTGCCGGTGGCGCCTGGCGCTTCGGCGTCCTCGTGCAGCGCGCTGCGCCACGACTTCCAGCTCTTCGTCGGCGCGCTGGCACCGAGGCTGCTGGAAGCCGGCGCCGGCGCCGACCCCCGCGCCGTGCGCCGGGCCCTGGAAGACGCCTGGTGCGACGAGCGCCTGAACCGCCGCTGGCAGCAGTTCGTGCTGGCGCTGGGCGAAGCCGGTGTGCAGACGCTGCTGGAGCGCGTCACCGCCTGCAGTGCCACGGGCCTGGCCGGCGTGCACACCCTGGTGCATGCCCCCGAGCAGGCGGTGGACGGCTGGGTGCCGGCGTCGCGCCCGCCGCTGCTCAGCGCAGCGCAGCGCCCCGCACTGCGCCCAGCCCACCGAAGAACAGCTGCTCCACGACAGGCGCCAGCGTCTCGTGCGTGAGCGCGCCGCCCGCCTTCAGCCAGGTGAAGGTCCAGTTGATCATGCCGAACAGCAGCATCGCCAGCGGCGTGGCCAGCTGCGCCGCGCGCAGCTCGGGCCGCAGCGCCACGATGGACTGCGCAAAGGCCGCGACGACGCGGCGCTGACCGTCCAGCACGGCCTGCTGCTCGGTCGGGGCCAGGAACTTCACGTCTTCGGTGAGCACGCGGTGCGCGTGCTCGGCATCGGCATAGGCCAGCATGAAGCGGCGGATCAGCGTGCGCAGCCGCGCCTCGGGCGCCAGGCGCTCGGCCTGCACCTCGGCCACCAGCGCCTCCAGCCGCGCCACGTGGTCGGCGCTGATCTGCGCCAGCAGGTCGTGCTTGTCGCGCACGTAGTGGTACAGCGTGGGCTTGCGCACGCCACAGGCGGCGGCCACCGCGTGCATGGTCGTGGCGGTGTAGCCCCGCGTGGCGAACAGCCGCGCCGCAGCGGCCAGGATCTGCGTGCGCTGATCGTCGAAGGTGGCGGCGCGCGGGCGGGCCATCGCTGCGGACTCAGCGTTCGTCGAAGCTGAGCGTCACCACCTCGGTCAGCGGGTGCGCCTGGCAGCTCAGCACGAAGCCGGCCGCAGCGTCTGCCGGCTCCAGCGCAAACGTGCGGTCCATGCGCACGCGGCCTTCCAGCAGCTTGGCGCGGCAGGTGGCGCACACGCCCGAGCGGCACGAGTACGGCAGGTCCAGGCCGGCACGCGTGGCCGCGGCCAGGATGCTGCTGTCCTGCGGACCATAGGCCAGCTCGCGCGTGAGCCCGTCGCGCACGATGCGGATGCGCGCCGTGCCCACGTCGCCCGGCTGCGGCACCGGTGGCCGCACGGCCACCGCCGGCGGCACGCCGAAACGTTCGACGTGGATGCATTCCGGCGCCACGCCGGCGCCACGCAGCGCGGCTTCCACGGCGTCGTTCAGCGCGTGCGGGCCGCAGACGAACGCGGCATCCACCGGCCCGGCGAGCAGCAGCACGGCCAGCACCTTCTCGGCGTCGATGTGGCCGGCCTGCAGCGGCGTGTCGACCTGCTCGCGCGAGAACACCGGGTGCACCGCCAGGCGCGTGAGGTGGCGGTTCTTCAGGTCCTCGATCTCCTCCTTGAACATCGTCGACGCCGCGCTGCGGTTGCCGTACAGCAGCGTGCAGCGCGTGCGGCCGCCGTGGCCGAGCAGCGTCTTCAGCAGCGACAGCATCGGCGTGATGCCGCTGCCGCCGGCCACCAGCAGCACGTGCCGCGGCAGCGGCGGCTGTTGCCCCATGGGCGCCAGCGCCGCGCCGAAGCGGCCTTGCGGCGGCAGCACGTCGATGCGGTCGCCGGGCTGCAGGTGGTCGTGCAGCCAGTTCGAGAACACGCCGCCGGGCACGCGCCGCACGCCCACGCGCAGACGCTCGCCGGGCGCGGCGCAGATCGAATACGAGCGGCGCACCTCCTCGCCCTGCAGCACGGTGCGCAGCGTCAGCCACTGGCCGGGCTCGAAGCGGTAGGCAGCCGCCAGCTCCGCGGGCACGTCGAAGCCGACGACACAGGCGTCGTCGGTGTCGGCGTGTTTGTCGCGCACGGTGAGTGCATGGAAGTGCAGACCGGTCATCGGTGCGCTCACAGCGGCTTGAAGTGTTCAAAGGGCTCGCGGCAGGCCGTGCAGCGGTACAAGGCCTTGCAGGCCGTGGAGCCGAAGGCCGACAGGCGCTCGGTGGCTGCGCTGCCGCAGCGCGGGCAGGGCACGCTGCGCGGATGCAGGCGCAAGGCCTGCACGGCCGGCGACGCACCTCCGGCCACCGGCCCCGGCGGCGCGATGCCGTAGGCCCGCAGCTTCTCGCGGCCGCTGTCGCTGATCCAGTCGGTGGTCCAGGCCGGCGCGCGCCGGTGCGACACCGACACCTCGCTGCAGCCGGCGGCCGTGAACGCGTCCAGCACGCTCTGCGCGATGACCTCGGTGGCCGGGCAGCCGCTGTAGGTGGGCGTGAGCACCACCTCGACGGCAGTGCCGCGCACGACCACGTCGCGCACGATGCCCAGCTCGCGCAGCGACAGCACCGGCACCTCGGGGTCGGGCACCGTGTCGAGCACGGCCCAGGCGTCCTGCAGGTTCACCAGCGCCCTCCCGGGAAGCCGCGCTGCAGCGTCTGCATCTCGGCCAGCAGGAAGCCCATGTGCTCGCTGTGCCGGCCCTGCGTGCCGGTGCTGACGAAGGGCGTGGCCGGTGGCGGCGGCAGGTCGGCGTCGAGCAGCACCTCGGCCACCGCGTGCTGCCAGTCGTCGTGCAGCGCGTCGCGCACCGGGCCCAGGCCGGTGGCGGCCGCCGCCTCGTCGACGGCGTCACGCACGAACATCTCGTGCGTGTAGGGCCACAGCCGCTCCAGCGCGGCGCGCATGCGGGCCGCAGACTCCGGCGTGCCGTCGCCCAGCCGCACCACCCAGTCGCCGGCGTGCTGCGCGTGGTACTGCGCCTCCTTCACGGCCTTGCCGGCGATGCCCGCCAGTTCGGCGTCGTCGGAGCGCTGCAGCTCTTCCCACAGCAGGCGCAGCCAGGTCGCGAGCAGGAAGTTGCGCAGCACGGTGTCGGCGAAGTCGGTGCCCGGCGCGTGCGCGCTGCCGCGGCGCATCGGCTGCTCCACCAGCGTCAGGTTGAAGAAGTGGCGCTCGTCGCGCAGGAAGGCCAGCTGGTCCTCGTCGTACGCGTTGCCATCGAGCCGGCCCGCGTGCGTGAGCAATGCACGCGCCTGGCCCAGCAGGTCCAGCGCCATGTTGCTGAGCGCGATGTCTTCTTCCAGCACCGGGCCGTGGCCGCACCACTCGGCCAGACGCTGCGCGTGCACCAGGCAGGTGTCGGCGATGCGCAGGATGTAGCGCACCCGGGGCGTCAGCACGGGCGTGATCGAGGCCACCGCGGCAGTCGGCATCATCGTCCAGGGTCTCACATGTGGTCCACGGATTCGGGCAGCACGTAGAACGTGGGGTGCCGGTAGACCTTGTCTTCCATCGGATCGAACAGCATCGCCTTGTCGCCGGGGTCGCTGGCGTGGATGTGGCTGCTCTGCACCACCCAGACACTGGTGCCCTCCTGCCGCCGCGTGTAGACCTCGCGTGCGAGCTGCACCGCCATCGCGGCGTCGGCGGCGTGCAGGCTGCCGCAGTGCTTGTGGTCCAGGCCCGCTTTCGGGCGCACGAACACTTCCCACAGCGGCCATTCGCTGGATGCGTTGCCTTCATTGCGACTCTCGCCCGCGGGGGCGGCCGTGGTGCCGCTCATGCCGCCTGCTCCCGGGTTGCGCGCTTGCGCGCATGCGCCAGGGCCGCCTCGCGCACCCAGGCGCCGTCGTCCCAGGCTTTCACGCGCGCGGCCAGGCGTTCCTTGTTGCAGGGGCCGTGGCCGGCCACGACACGCTGGAACTCGCTCCAGTCGATGGTGCCGAAGTCCCAGTGCCCGCTCTCGCCGCGCTCGGGGTTCCAGCGCAGGCCGGGGTCGGGCAGCGTCACGCCCAGCACCTGGGCCTGCTGCACGCAGGCGTCGACGAACTTCTGCCGCAGCGTGTCGTTGCTGATGCGCTTGATGCCCCAGCGCGCGCTCTGCGCGCTGTTGGGGCTTTGATCGTCGGGCGGGCCGAACATCATCAAGCTCGGCCACCACCAGCGGTCCACCGCGTCCTGCACCATCGCGCGCTGCGCGTCGGTGCCGTCGCGCATCATCGTCAGCAGCGCGTCGAAGCCCTGGCGCTGGTGGAAGCTTTCCTCGCGGCAGATGCGCACCATGGCCCGCGCGTAGGGCGCGTAGCTGCAGCGCGTGAGCGGCACCTGGTTCATGATCGCCGCGCCATCGACCAGCCAGCCGATGGTGCCGATGTCGGCCCAGCTCAGCGTCGGGTAGTTGAAGATGCTGCTGTACTTGGCGCGGCCGCTGTGCAGCGCGTCGAGCATCTGGTCGCGGCTGGTGCCCAGCGTTTCGGCCGCGGCGTACAGGTACAGGCCATGGCCGCCCTCGTCCTGGATCTTCGCCAGCAGGATCGCCTTGCGCTTGAGCGTCGGCGCGCGCGTCACCCAGTTGCCCTCGGGCAGCATGCCGACGATCTCGGAATGCGCATGCTGGCTGATCTGCCGCACCAGCGTCTTGCGGTAGTGCGCGGGCATCCAGTCCTTGGCCTCGATGAAGTCGCCGGCGTCGATGCGCGCGTCGAAGCGGGCCTCGAGCGCGGCCTCCTCGGCGCTGCGCACGACAGGTCGATCTTCCTTCGGGGCCAGGTCCATCGCTTGGGTGTACATGCGGTGCTCCTCACTTGGGGCGTTGGTCGACGACGCGCCGCGCCTTGCCGACCAGCGTGCGTTCGATGCTGTCGGGCAGGCCCACGTCGACCGCGGCGCTCACGCCCACCAGTGTCTTGATGCGGTGCTGCAGCGCCTGCCCGATGGCCGCGCGGTCATCGCCCGCGTGCTGCGGCGTGACCTCGCAGCGCACGCGCAGCGCGTCCAGCGGACCTTCGCGCGTGACCACCAGCTGGTACTGGCCCGACAGCCGCGTGTCCTGCAGCACCAGTTCCTCCACCTGCGTGGGGAACAGGTTGACGCCGCGGATGATCAGCATGTCGTCGCTGCGGCCGACGATCTTGCCCATGCGCCGCATGCTGCGCGCGGTGGGCGGCAAGAGCCGCGTCAGGTCACGCGTGCGGTAGCGCACCACGGGCAGCGCCTCCTTGGTCAGCGTCGTGAAGACCAGCTCGCCCTCGCTGCCGTCGGGCAGCACGTCGCCGGTCTCGGGGTCGATGATCTCGGGGTAGAAGTGGTCTTCCCACACCACCGGGCCGTCCTTGGTCTCGATGCACTCGTTGGCAACGCCCGGGCCCATCACCTCGCTGAGGCCGTAGATGTCGACGGCGTCGATGTCGGCGCTGGCCTCGATGTCGCGGCGCATCGCCTCGGTCCAGGGCTCGGCGCCGAAGATGCCCACGCGCACGCTCATCTGTCGCGGGTCCTTGCCCTGGCGGCGGAACTCCTCGACGATGACCTGCATGTAGCTGGGCGTGACCATGATGATGTCGGGCCGGAAGTCCTCGATCAGCTGCACCTGCTTCTCGGTCTGCCCGCCGCTCATCGGCACCACGGTGCAGCCCAGCTTCTCGGCGCCGTAGTGCGCGCCCAGGCCGCCGGTGAACAGGCCGTAGCCGTAGGCCACGTGCACGATGTCGCCGCGGCGGCCGCCGCTTGCGCGGATGCTGCGCGCCACCAGGTCGGCCCAGCGGTCGATGTCGCCCTGCGTATAGCCCACCACCGTGGGCTTGCCGGTGGTGCCCGACGACGCGTGGATGCGCACGACCTGCTCGCGCGGCACCGCGAACATGCCGAACGGGTACTGCGCGCGCAGGTCGGCCTTGGTCGTGAACGGGAACTTCGCCAGGTCGGCCAGCGTGCGGCAGTCCGACGGATGCACGCCCTGCGCATCGAACGCGGCGCGGTAGTGCGGCACGTGCGTGTACGCGTGCTGCAGCGTCCAGCGCAGGCGCTGCAGCTGCAGGGCCTGCAGTTCGTCGCGGCTGGCGGTCTCGATGAGTTCCAGCTCGCCCGGCGCGGGGCTGCGTGCTGTCATGCCGCGCCTCCTGCCCCTTGCTTGCCCACGGGCACGCCGTCCACCAGCGCCTGGCCCTTCATCGTGTACGAGCGGCCGCGGAAGGCCGCCACCAGCTCGCCGCGCTGGTTGCGCACGGTCACGTCGTAGACGCCGGTGCGGCCGGCCTTGCTGACTTCTGCGGCAAAGGCCGTCAGCACGTCGCCTTCGCGCGCGGCGCTGACGATGTTGACGTCGAAGCCCGCGGCCACGGTGAGCTCGTTGTAGGCGTTGCAGGCGAAGGCGAAGGCGCTGTCGGCCAGCGTCGTGACCAGGCCGCCATGGCAGATGGCGTGGCCGTTGAGCATGTCGCGCCGCACCGCCATCGACACGGTGGCGCTGCCCGGGCCCACGGCCTCGACCTGCATGCCCAGCAGGCGCGAGGCCTGGTCGTCGCGCCACATCGCGTCACGCGCGGCTTCGGCAACGGCTTGGGGGTCCATGTCAGCGGTCTTTGAAGTTGGGCGGGCGCTTGGCGAAGAACGCGGCCACGCCTTCGGCGAAGTCGTGGCCGCGGCCGAGCGCGCGCTGCGTGTCGGCCTCCAGCGTGATGGCGTCGGCGAAGTCCATCGCCATCGCGCTGTCGAGCGCGCGGCGGGTCTCGACCAGCGCGCGGCTGGGCATCGCGGCCAGGCGCTGCGCCAGCGCCGCCACCGTCTCTTGCAGCGCGGCGTCGTCCACCGCCTTCCAGATCAGGCCGATGCGTTCGGCCTCGTCGGCCGGCAGCTTGTCGCCCGTCATCGCCAGCCCCAGCGCGCGCGCACGGCCCACCAGGCGCGGCAGCAGCCAGGTGCCGCCGCAGTCGGGCACGAGGCCGATCTTCGCGAAGGCCTGGATGAAGCTGGCGCTGCGCGCAGCGACCACGAAGTCGCAGCACAGCGCGAAGTTGGCGCCGGCACCGGCCGCCACGCCGTTGACCGCGGCGATCACGGGCACCGGCATCGTGCGCACCCGGGTGGCCAGCGGGCGGTAGTGACGTTCGATCACGGCGCCGACGTCGATGTCGCTGCCGGCGGCCACCATGCCGGGGTCGCTGAGGTCCTGCCCGGCGCAGAAGCCGCGCCCGGCGCCGGTGATGACCACGGCGCGCACCGCGGCGTCTGCCGCCGCCGCGTCCAGCGCCGGCAGCAACTGCGCGTGCATGGCCGCGGTGAAGCTGTTGAGCGTGGCCGGGCGGTTCAGCGTCAGCGTGCGCACGGCACCCGTCTGCTGCACCAGCACCAGGCTGTCGGGCGTGGATTCCATCGTGTCTCCTGCAGGATCCGGCGAGCCGGCGGCATTCTTCGACCGCTTGGTCGACAAATTCTGCGGTGGCGGCAGCATCACGGCAAGCACGGGTTTCACCGGGGGGCCCCGCCGCCGGCGGGATCGGTGACACTGCGCGCCGCCGCAATAGACCTGCCGTTCATGCCACCAGCCGTGCCCGTCCGATCCGATGTCTTGCACTGGGCCCGCGAATCGCTGGCCGGCCTGGCCGGCACGCTGGCCACGCTGGCGGTGCCGCTGACGCTGGGGTTGCTGGCCTTTGCCGCGCTCGGGCCGTCTGCGGCGGCGGTCGGCATCCCGGCGGCGTTGGCCACCACGGTGGTCGCAGGCGCCGCCTACGCCCTGGGTGGCCGGGCCGCCATGCCGGCAGCCGGACCCAGTTCGGCCACGGCGCTGATCCTCGCGGCGCTGGTGCTGTCGCTGGTGCGGGCTGGTGCGACCGACACCGCCGCCGTGGTGGCCGTCGCCGGCCTGGCGGTGGTGGTCAGCGGCCTGCTGCAGGTGCTGCTGGCGCTGCTGGGCCTGGCGCGCCTGGCGCGCTTCGTGCCCCGGCCGGTGCTGGCCGGCTTCATGAACGGCGTGGCGCTGCTCATCGTGCTGGGCCAGCTGCCGCTCCTGCTGGGTGCCCGCGCCGGCAGCCCGCTGCCGCAGGCGCTGGCCGGCTGGCAACCGCTGGCGCTGCTGCTGGGCCTGGGCACGGCGCTGCTGCTGTGGCTGGCCGCCCGGCGCTGGCCCCGGCTGCCGGCGGTGCCCTTGCTGCTGCTCCTGGGCACCGCAGCCCACCTGGGCCTGCAGGCACTGGCGCCTGGGGCCGGCGCCGGGCTGTCCGTGGGCGCACTGCCCGACGGCATGCCCGGCCCCACCGCGCTGCTGCCGCTGTGGGCGGGCACGGCGGCACTGCAGCTGCTGCAGCAGCACGCTGCCGCCGTGGTGGCCACTGCGGTGGCGATGGCGCTGGTGGGCGCGCTGGAATCGGCGCTGAACACGCTGGCCGTCGACCAGACCCAGCACGCCCAGCACGAGCCGCGCCGCGAGCTGCTGGCGCTGGGCCTGTCCAACATGGTCTGCGGCCTGTTCGGCGGGCTGCCGGCGGTGGCGCTGCGGGCACGCGCGATCGCGATGCTGCAAGCCGGCGGCCACGGCCGCGCGGCCGCGCTCGGTGGCTCGCTGCTGCTGGGCGTGCTGGTGCTGCTGGCGGCGCACTGGCTGGCCTGGGTGCCGCTGCCGGTGCTGGCCGGCGTGATGCTGGTGGTGGCGCTGGGCCTGTTCGACCAGTGGTCGCTCGGCCTGCTGCAGCAGTGGCGCGCAGGCGCCGCAACACCCGAGCTGCGGCGCAGCGTGGTGCTGGTGCTGCTGGTGTGCGTGGCGACGCTGTGGCAGGGCTTCGTCGTGGCAGTGGCCGTGGGCGTGCTGCTGTCGACGCTGCGCTTCGTCGCCACGATGAGCCAGTCACTGGTGCGGGGGCGCACCACGGCCGCGGCACGGCCGTCGCGCCGCATCTACCCCGTGGCGGTGGAAGCGCAGCTGCAGCCGCTGCGGGCGCAGGTGCTGGTGCTGGAACTCGAAGGCGCGCTGTTCTTCGGCAGCACCGACGGGCTGATCAGCGAAACCACCGCGCCGGGGGCGCCGGGCGCGCCGTGGCGCAGCGTGGTGCTCGACCTGCAGCACGTGGGCAGCATCGACGAGACCGCCGTGCTGGCGCTGCAGCAACTGCAGGCACGGCTGCGCCAGCGCGGCACGTCGCTGCGCCTGGCCGGCCTGGCACCCGACGCACCGCGGGCCCGCGCGCTGCAGGCCGCGGGCAGCACCATCGAGACCTGGCCCGACATCGACCGTGCCGTGGAAGCTGCCGAACGCGAACTGCTGGGCCCCACGACGCTGACCACGCTGTCACCGGTGCCGCTGGCCGACAGCCTGCTGCTGCAAGGGCTGGACACGGCCGATCGGGCGCACGTCATCGCGCAGATGCAGCGCCGGCAGCTCGCCGCCGGCGAGCGTCTGTTCGACGAAGGCGAGGCCGCCGACTGCCTGTACGTGCTGGAGGCGGGTTCGCTCAGCGTCGTCAGCGCGCCCCGACCCGGGGTGCCGCAGCAGCGCTACCTGAGCCTGCTGCCCGGCATGATGCTGGGCGAGACGGCCATGCTCGACGGCGGCGGCCGCACGGCTGCGGCTGTGGCCGACGGCGAAGCCGTGGTGCACGCGCTGCCGCTCGCCAGCCTGCAGGCGCTGGAAACCCGGCACCCACGGCTGGCCGCGCAGCTGTACCGCAACATCGCGCTGCACCTGTCGCAGCGGCTGCGCAGCGCCGCGGCGGCCTGGCACGCCAGCACGCGCTGACGGCGCATGGATGCAGCGCCTGCAGCGCGGCGTCAGCCTGCGTAGCGCGCTTCCAGCCAGTCCAGCAGCGTGCGCAGCGTCTGCGCCTCGCCGCCCACCGGGCGGCCCGGGCGCGCGCTGTCGTTCCACGCGAACAGGTCCAGATGCAGCCAGGGCAGCGCCGCGGGCACGAAGTCTTCGAGGAACAGCGCCGCGTTGATGGCGCCGGCCAGCGCATTGCGGCCGGTATTGACGATGTCGGCGATGTCGCTCTCGATGCCACCGTGGTAGTCGCGCCACAGCGGCATGTGCCACAGCGGGTCGTGCAGCGCCAGGCCGCGGTCCACCAGGTCGCGCGCCATCGCCATGTCGCGGCAGAACAGCGCCGGCAGCTGCGCGCCCAGCGCCACGCGCGCGGCACCGGTCAGGGTGGCCATGTCGATCATCAGGTCGGGGCGCGCTTCGGCGCCGTAGGCCAGCGCGTCGCACAGGATCACGCGGCCTTCGGCGTCGGTGTTGCCGATCTCGATGTGCAGGCCGGCGCGGGTCTTGAACACGTCGCCGGGCCGGTAGGCGTTGCCGCTGATGGCGTTTTCCACCGCGGGGATCAGCAGCTGCAGCCGCACCGGCAGCTGCAGCGCCATGATCAGCTGCGCCAGGCCCAGGGCGTTGGCGGCGCCGCCCATGTCCTTCTTCATCTGGCGCATGCCGTCGGCGCCCTTGATGTTCAGGCCGCCGTTGTCGAAGCACACGCCCTTGCCGACGATGGTCAGCAGCTTGTGCTTCGGGTGGCCCCAGGTCAGCTCGATGAAGCGCGGCGCGCGCGTGGCGGCGCGGCCCACGGCGTGGATGGCCGGGAAGTTGGCCTTCAGCAGCGCGTCGCCCACGGTCTGCTTGAACGTGGCGCCGTGCTGCCGCGCCACCAGGGCCACCGCCTTCGCCAGCTCTTCCGGGCCCATGTGCTCGGCGGGCGTGTTGACGAGGTCGCGCGTGGAGGCCACCACCGCCGCCAGCAGCAGACCGCGCTGCGCGGCCGGGCTGCTGGGCAGCTGCAGCGTGGCCGGTGCGCGCCGCGCGGGCTTGTACAGGTCGAAGGTGTAGCCGCCCAGTTCCCACGACATGGCCGCGGCCTGCGCATCGATCGCCAGGCCGTCGTCGCCCAGCTTGTAGGTGCCGGCGGGCAGGGCCTTGGGCAGCGCCGCCAGCGCCCACGGGAAGTCGGCACTGCGCACGCCGGCCCACACCTCCAGCAGGCTGCCGTCTGCCGCGGGCACCAGCGCGTGCGTGTCGGGCGCGCCGGTGAAGCCCGTGGCCTGCAGCCAGCGGCGCGTGGCCGCGGGCGCGGCCTGCAGCTGCGCGTCGAACGTGGCGCGGTCGACGGTGCGGATCGGCGTCGCGGCGCGGCCGGGTTTCTTGAGTTCGACGGTCATGCGTGGCCTGCCTTGATGGCGGTGTATTCGGAGAAGATGCCGAGTTCGACGTGGCGCTGCACGTCCTGGAAACCGGCGGCGCGCAAGGCGGCCATCACGGTCTCGGGCGCGATGCAGGCCTCGATGGTGTCCCAGTAGTAGCGCCACAGCTCGGCGGTGTCCTTGCGGCGGCCGACGATGCGCGCCACCAGCGGCACGAAGGCGCGCATGTAGGCCTTCAGCGCCAGCAGGCCGGCGCGGCTGGCGGGCCGCGTGATCTCCAGCACCAGCAGCCGGCCGCCCGGGCGCAGCACGCGGTGGAATTCGGCGAACGCGGGCGCCACGTCGTTGATGTGGCGCAGCGCGTAGCCCATGCTCAGGAAGTCGCAGCTGGCGTCGGGCCGCGGCAGCGCTTCGGCGCGGCCGGTCAGCAGCTCCACGCCGGGCAGTTGCACCTCGCCCATCATGCCGGGGCTCGGGTCCACGCCGACCAGGCTGCCGCCCGCGCCCACCAGCGCCAGCGCCTCGCGCGCCACCAGCCCGGTGCCGATGCCGACGTCGAGCACCTGCATGCCGCTGGCCAGGCCCGCGCGGCGCAGCGCCTCGCGGCGGTACCAGCGCCCGCTGCCCCAGGCCAGCACGCGCTCGATGCGGTCGTAGTCGGAGGCCGTGTCGTTGAACATGCGCGCGATGAACTTGTCGCGCTCGGCGTCGGTGGCGTAGTAGTCCGGCAGCGGCGTGTGCGGGCGCAGGCTGGGCGGTGCCGCCGGGGCGCTGGGCCGGGCGTCGGAGTGCACGTTGGTCATGCCGCGATTTTGTCCCAGCCGCGGCATCATCATGGCCCGGCCTCGACACCTGCACCGCACCGCCCGCCATGACCACAGACGCCACCGCCCTGCCCGTTCCCCCCGCGCTGGTCCCGATGGCCCAGGTGCGCTGCGAAGTCGGCGCCCTGGTGACGCTGGGCGCCGTGCCGCAGGGCGAACGCCGCTACGTGCCGCTGGGCGGCGGCACGGTGCGCGGCCCCGAGCTCAACGGCACGCTGGTGGAAGGCGGCGTCGACTGGCAGCTGGCGCGGGCCGACGGCGTGCTGGAGATCGCCGCGCACTACGTGATCCGCACCGACGACGGCGCGCTGGTGGAAGTGCGCAGCGAAGGCCTGCGCCACGGCCCGGCCGACGTGATGGCCCGCCTGGCGCGCGGCGAAGCCGTGCCGCGCGACGCCTACTTCTTCCGCACGCTGGTGCGCTTCGCCACCGGTGCGCCGGCCTGGCAACACCTGAACCGCGTGATGGCGCTGGCGGTGGGCCAGCGCGAGGCACGGCTGGTGCTGCTGGACCTGTTCCGCATCGGCTGAGCCCGAGCAGGCCGCTTCAGACCTGTCCCTAGCGAACGGGATGTGAGAACCACCCCGCAGGGCTGACCATACGCCCTTCCCTTGCGGGAGGTGGCGATGGACAAGGACGACAAGCCGTCGGGCAGCCCACCCGGCGCCGGCCTGATCATGCTGGCCCTGGTGACCGCCGGCGCCATCTTCGTGGCCACCAAGCCGCTGGAAAGCAGCCGCCCGATCCAGCCCGAACAGCGCCTGGAACGCACCGCGGCCGACCAGGACACCGACGCCCGGCTCTGGCAGGACCCGTTCGCCGCCGTGGCCAAGGCGCGCGAGCGTGCGGCTCGGTCGCCGGCCACTGCGGCGGCCGAGCAGGCCGCACACGTCGAAGCACGCTTCCAGGCCACGCTGCTGCGCCAGGCCCAGGCCGGCGGCAAGGACGCCGGCGCCGTGGTGCTGGCCGTGCTGCTGTCGGGCGGGCCCTATGCCGAGCGCACCGAAAGCCGGCTGCGCACCCGCCACGCGGTGCTGGCGGGTCTGAACGCCCGCGGCCTGGTGCCGCTCGACAGCGAACACATCGGCTACTTCCACCCCGACGAGAACGCTGCCGGCCGCTGGCCCGAGACCGTGCCGTTCGAGAGCTTCGTGCCGACCACCGACATGCGCGAGCGCGCGTCGCGCCCGCGCAGTGCCAGCCGCCGCGTGGTGGTGCTGTGGCTCGACAGCGCCAGCTTCTACGACGAGCCGCTGGCGCGCTTGGCGGCGCTGGCCCAGCGCACCAGCCGGCTCGCCACCGCGCAAGGGCTGCCGGTGCGCTGGCGGGTGCTGGGGCCTTCGTCGTCGGACGGGCTGCGCGCGCTCATCGACGAGGTCGACCGGCAAGACTTCAAGACCACGCGCCAACTGCCGCTGGACCTGCGCGTGGTGTCCGCAGCCGCCACCGTGAACGACGACGTGCTGCTGCGCGGCACCCGGGCCACCGGCGACGAGCGCACGGTGCACAGATTCCTGCAGGCGCGCGGCGTGCCGCTGCTGCGCAGCACCGGCACCGACGGTCAGCTGGCCGGGGCGCTGATCGACGAACTGGGCCGGCGCGGGTTGGCCACCGCGCCGCGCGAAGCGCCGCCGCAGCCGGCAGACCCCGGCTCGGCCAACCCGCAGCGGGTCGACCCCTGCGACCTGCGCCTGAACCTGCCGCCGGCACAGCGGCCCAGCCACGTCGCCATCGTCTCCGAGTGGGACACCTTGTACGGGCGCACGCTGCGCCAGCACTTCCGCTACGACCCCAACGGCGGGTCCGGCGCCCGCGGCCTGTGCATCAGCCGCTGGTACTACGTGCGCGGCCTCGACGGCCGCCTGCCGGGCGACGCGGCGCCCGCCGCCGCCGACGGCCGCCCCAAAAAGGACAACCCCAACGACCCGCTGTCGGGCCAGGGCACCTACATCGAGCGCCCCGAGGGCCACAACCAGTTCGACTACCTGCGCCGGCTGGGGGCGCGCATGCGCGCCGAAGACGCCGCGCTGCGCCGCGCGCACGGGCCCGAAGGCGGCATTCGCGCCATCGGCGTGCTGGGCAACGACGTGTACGACAAGCTGCTGGTGCTGCAGGCCCTGCAGAGCGCGCTGCCGCACCCGATCTACTTCACCACCGACCTCGACGCGCGCATGTTCCACCCGGCCGAGCAGACCTGGGCGCGCAACCTCATCGTGGCGTCGAACTTCGGCCTGCGCCTGCACGACGATCTGCAGCGCGAGTTGGCGCCCTTCCGCGACAGCTACCAGACCGCGGCCTACCTGGGCACGCTGGTGGCGATGGCCGACGCCGCACGCAGCATCGACGGCATCGACGAAGCACAGGGCGTCACGCAGACCATGCTCGACGGCTGGTTCAGGACGCCGCGGCTGTTCGAGATCGCGCGCAGCGGCGCCTTTGACTACAGCCCCACCCAGGTCCACACCGGCCCCGACTGCCGGCGCTGGCGCATCACCGACTGCGCACAGGTGCATCCGCCCGGCGAGCCGCTGGTGCCGCAGGTGACCCACAGCGCGGTCTTCCTGGTCGCCGCGGTGCTGATGCTGGCGGTGTGGGCGCCGGCGCTGGCGCTCAGCCGCAATGGCCGCCGCCAGGTGCGGCGCTTCGTAGTGGCGGGCGGCCCCGGGGTGCTGCAGCGGCGAGTGCGCGCGGCGCTGCTGGTGGTGGGCGGCGTCGGCCTGGCGGTGGCGCCGCCGCTGGTGTTCATGCAGCTGTGGCCGGCACTGGCCGCGCTGCTCACGGCCGACGGCAAGCCGATGACGCTGTTCGACGGCATCAGCCCCTGGCCCACCTACGCCATCCGGCTGCTGACGCTGCTGCTGTGCCTGTACATGGTGTGGCGCGCCTGGTCGGCGCTGGCCGCCAACGTGCACGACATCGCGCGCGACATGCGCCTGGGCAGCACGCGGCGGCAGATGCAGCAGGCGCTGGCCCGCGAGGAACAGCACCTGGGCCGGCTGCAGCGCACCGGCGCGATGCTGTCGCTGCGCTTCTACCGCGAGCGCCCGGGGCTGTTTGCCGAACGCAGCGGCATGACCGTGGCCGCAACCCACTTCTGGAAGCACTTCGTGGTGCAGAACCGCGCCAGCGCGCGGCTGGTGCGCACCGTGCTGTGCGTGGCGCTGATGAGCGCGCTGGCGCTGCTGATCACCAGCGCGCTGGGCGATGCGCCGTCGTCGCCGCTGCGTGGCGAGTGGTCGCGCCGCCTGCAGTGGTGGAGCACCTGGCCCACCGGGCTGGCGGTGCAGTTCCTGATCTTCTTCGTCGCCGACGCCACGCTGCTGTGCGTGTTCTTCCTGCGCGGGCTGCGCCTGCACGACGCCAACTGGCCGCAGCGCACGCTGCAGGCCTTCGAGCGCGAGACCGGCGTGCCGGCGCAGTACCTCGACGACTGGATCGACCTGCAGTTCATCGTGCGCCGCACGCGCGTGATCGGGCAGCTGATCTACTACCCGTTCATCGTGCTGTCGCTGATGCTGCTGGCACGCAGCAGCTTCTTCGACGACTGGAACTCGCCGCCCAGCGTCTACATCGTCGCCACGCTGTGCTATGCCATCGTGCTGGGCTGCGTGCTGGCGCTGCGCCGCAGCGCCGAGGCCTCGCGCAGGCAGACCGTGGAGCGGCTGCGCAACGCCGTGCTGCGCGCGCGCGGCGACAAGGACGCTGCGGGGCTGGCCACGCAGCTGGACCTGCTGCGCGACCGCGCCGAGCGCCTGAGCGAAGGCGCGCTGGCGCCGTTCTCGCGCCAGCCGCTGCTGCGGGCGGTGCTGCTGCCGCTGCTGACCTTCGGCGGCTCGTCGCTGTTCGACTACCTGACGCTGCTGAACCTGTAGCCGGCGCCAAGGCACATGCCGCGACGACAATCGCGGCATGCGCATCCTGCTGGCACCCATGGAAGGCCTGCTCGACCACACGCTGCGTGACGTGCTCACGCGCGTGGGCGGCGTGGACCTGTGCGTGTCGGAGTTCATCCGCGTCACCGACCAGCTGCTGCCCAACCGCGTGTTCACGCGCATCGTGCCCGAGCTGCGCCAGGGCGGCCGCACCGCCGCCGGCACGCCGGTGCGCGCACAGCTGCTCGGCAGCGACCCTGCCTGCCTGGCCGACAACGCCGCGCGGCTGGCGGCGCTGGGGCCGGCCGGCATCGACCTGAACTTCGGCTGCCCGGCGCCCACGGTGAACCGCCACCGCGGCGGCGCGGTGCTGCTGGACGAGCCGCAGCTGGTGCACGCCATCGTGGCCGCGGTGCGCCGCGCCGTGCCGGCGTCCATGCCGGTGTCGGCCAAGATGCGGCTGGGCCACCGCGACGAGACGCTGATGCTGGACAACGCGCACGCCATCGCCAGCGCCGGCGCCAGCGAGCTGGTCGTGCACGGCCGCACCAAGCTGCACGGCTACCGGCCGCCGGCCTACTGGGACCGCATTGCGCGCATCCGCGAAGCGGTGGCGATCCCGGTGGTGGCCAACGGCGAGGTCTGGACCGCCGACGACGCACTGCGCTGCCTGGCCGAGAGCGGCTGCGACGCGCTGATGCTGGGCCGCGGCATCGTCGCCGACCCCGGCCTTGCCTGGGCCGTGCGTGCCGCGCTGGGCGGGCCCGCAGCAGAAGGCGCGGCCGTGCCCGGCTGGGAGGTGCTGCCGCCGCTGCTGCTGCATTTCTGGCAGCGCACCGCCACGCACGTGGCGCCGCGCCACCGCAGCGGGCGGCTCAAGCAGTGGCTGAACCTGCTGCGCCGGCGCTTCCCGCAGGCGCAGGCGCTGTTCGATGCGCTGCGGACCGTCAACGACCCGCAGCAGATCGACGTGCTGCTGTCAGCCCCAGACTTCCTGCGCGGTCTCGACCACCAGGCGCAGCTTGTTCCGCTGGTCCTCGACGGCGATGTTGTTGCCGTGCACGGTGCTGCTGAAGCCGCACTGGGGTGACAGGCACAGCTGCTCCAGCGGCGCGTACTGCGCGGCCTCGGCGATGCGGCGCTTGAGCGCGTCCTTGCTCTCCATCGCGCCGAACTTGGTGGTCACCAGGCCCAGCACGACGATCTTGCCCTTGGACAAGTAGCGCAGCGGCCGGAAGTCGCCCGAGCGGTCGTCGTCGTACTCCAGGAAGAACGCGTCCAGGTTCATCTCGGACAGCAGTGCCTCGGCCACCGGCTCGTAGTTGCCGGCCGCGGCGTGCGTGCTCTTGAAGTTGCCGCGGCACAGGTGCATGGCCAGCGTCATGCCCGCGGGCTTGTGCGCCACCACCTTGTTGATGAACTGCGCGTAGCGGTGCGGCAGCTCGTTGGGGTCGTCGCCGCGCTGGCGCGCCGCCTCGCGCATCTTCTCGTCGCACAGGTAGGCCAGGTTGGTGTCGTCCATCTGCACGTAGCGGCAGCCGGCGTCGAACAGGCTCTGCAGTTCGTCGCCGTAGGCCTTGGCGACGTCGTCGTAGAAGGCCGGGTCGAGCTCGGGGTAGGCCTCGCGGCTGATGCCGGCGCGGCCGCCGCGGAAGTGCAGCATCGTCGGGCTCGGGATCGTGACCTTGGGCGTCATGCCGGCAGCGACCTGGCTCTTCAGGTACTCGAAATCGGCGCGCTGGATGTCCTTCACGTGGCGCACCTTGTCGATGACGCGGATCACCGGCGGCGCCAGCTCCTCGGTGCCGTCGGCACGCCGCACGGTGACCGGGATGTCGGTCTTCACGCCGCCCAGCTGCTCGAGGAAGTCGATGTGGAAGTAGGTGCGGCGGAACTCGCCGTCGGTGATGCTCTGCAGGCCCACGTCCTGCTGGAACTTCACGATCTCGGTGATGGCCTTGTCTTCCACCGCGCGCAGCTGCGCGGCGCTGATGCTCTTCTTCACGAAGAACTGCTCGCGCGCTTCCAGCAGGTAGGCCGGGCGCAGGAAGCTGCCGACGTGGTCGGCGCGGAAGGGCGGGGTCTGGCGCAGGGTCATGGTGTCTCCAGTCGGGGGCGGAATCACCCGGAACGATAGCGCAGCGGCGCTGTTCCGCGCCCCGGAAAACTGCTTTGCTGCCACCGCCTGTTGCGCATCGGGCATCACCGTTAGATTCCGTGGCCATGAGCAACCCCAACCTCGACATCGTCGGCCTGTGCGGCAGCCTGCGCAGCGCCTCCTACAACCGCATGGCCCTGGAGCTGGCCGGCTCGGTGATGCCCGCCGGCATGGCGCTGGAGATCGCCGACTGGCGCGACGTGCCCGTGCTCGACGGCGACGTGCTGGCGCGGGGCCTGCCGCCTTCCGTGGCCGCACTGCGCGAGCGCGTGCGGCGTGCCGACGGCGTGGTCTTCGCGATCCCCGAATACAACTACTCGATCCCCGGCGGCATCAAGAACGTCATCGACTGGCTCAGCCGCGGCGACGACCAGCCCTTCGCGAACAAGCCGGTGGCCATCCTCACCGCATCGCAGGGCCCGCTGGGCGGCGCGCGCGTGCAGTACGACCTGCGCAAGGTGCTGCTGTTCATGAACGCCGCCACGCTGGTGAAGCCCGAGGTCTTCATCGGCAGCGCGCAGACCAAGTTCGACGCGCAGGGCCAGTGCACCGACGAGACCACGCGCAAGTTCGTGGCTGGGCAGATGGAAGCGTTCGCACGCTGGATCGCCGCGGTGCGGCGCATGCAGGCGGCCTGAACCGCTGCACCGGCCGCGGCGCGCGCTTCAGCGCGGCGGCCGCGGCCAGATGAAGTGCGCGTCGCCGCTGAAGTCGCTGCCCTGCCAGTCGCTCACCGACAGGAACAGCCGGCTCGGCGCGCCGGTGAACTCCACAGCGGCGGCATCGGCACGCAGGCTGCAGCCGGCCAGGTCGAAGAAGCTGTTGTCGCTGCGGATGGCCACGCCGCCGCGCAGTTGCACGTTGGTGGCCTGGATCTCGCTGTCGCGCGCCGTCAGCGCCACCTCGGCGTGGCCGATGCGGCTGTCGCTGATCTGCACCGCAGAGCGCTCGACGACGAGCTGCCCGATGCGCGCCGACTCGATGCGGACGTTGCCGCAGCCCTGCAGCGTGAGGCTGGCGAACTGGCCGCGGAACACCGCGCCGTCCTCGTTGCGGCAGACCACGTGGCCCTGGCTGGGCCCGGGCAGCACCTGCGCTGGCTCGGCACGCAGCGCAGGCACCGGCCCCTGCAACGCGTGCAGCAGCAGCCGGTTGAACGTGACGGCACGCTCCAGCATCGGCGTGTGGCCGACGCCGTCGATCACCTCCAGCCGCGCCTGCGGCAGCCGAGCCGCCAGCACCTGCCCCGTGCGCAGCGGCGCGATGCCGTCTTCGCGCCCCCACAGCACCGTGGTCGGCGCCCGGGTCTCGCGGATGGCGGCGCTGAAGTCGTGCTCCACCAGGCTCAGTGCCGCGTCCACCTGCGTGCGGCCGCCCAGCAGCGCGCGCCGCACATCGGGGTTGCGCTGCAGCCAGGGGCCGAAGTCGAAGCGGTCGTCGCGCCCCAGCAGCAGCAGGCTGCTCCAGCTGTTGACGCGCGCGCCGATCAGGTTCACCAGCCGGTCCACCGGCTCGATGCCCGTCTGCCAGCGCCGCACGCTGGCCACCGCCTGCGCGTACACGGGCTTGAGCAGGATGCCCGCGGCGTCCACCAGCACCAGACGGTCCACCAGCGCGGCGTGCCGGTGCGCGAAGTGCAGGCTCAGCGCCCCGCCCAACGAGTGGCCCACCACATGCACGCGCTGCCCCGGCGCCAGGTGGCCCAGCAGCTCGGCCAGCTGGTCGCTCAAGGTGTGGAAGGCGTAGGCCAGCGCCGGCGGCGGCGACGCGCCGAAGCCCGGCAGGTCCACCGTGACGACGTGGAACGACGCGGCCAGCAGGCTGTCGACCGTCTCGGCCCAGTCGCGGTGCGCGTTCTGGCCCAGGCCGTGCACCAGCAGCACGGTGGGCAGCCCCGGCCGCCCGGCGCGGCCGACCCACAGCGCCTGGCCGTCGCGCAGCAGCAGGCAGTCGTAGCGCAGCGCCGGCAGCCGCACCGGCTGGCCGACGGCAGGGTCGGCGGGCGGGTCCATGCACACGGGGCTCGCGCTGGCGGGTGCCGCCGGGGCCACCGGCTGCGCCGCCGCGGGCGCCACGAGGGCCACCACCGCACAGAGCACGGCAGCGTGGGGGATCCAGCGGGTCAGGAGCTTCGGCACGCGGGGCATTGTGCAATGCCCCCGCGGCGCGCGCGGCGTCAGTGCCCGCCGGCCACGCCCAGCCAGGCGTCCAGCGGCGCCGGGTCGGCCAGCAGCGCGGCGCTGGTGGCGCTGTAGGCGATGCTGCCGCGGTCGAGCACGATGGCGTCGTCGGTGACGCCCAGCACCATGTGCGGGTGCTGCTCGACGACGATGGACGACAGCCCCTCTTCACGCGCCACGCGGCGGATGGCCCGCAGCAGCTCTTCCACGATGATGGGCGCCAGCCCTTCCAGCGGCTCGTCGAGCAGCAGCAGGCGCGGGTTCAGCACCAGCGCGCGGCCGAAGGCCAGCATCTGCTGCTCGCCGCCGCTGAGCTGGTTGCCCAGGTTCTTCTTGCGCTCGGCCAGCCGCGGGAACAGGTCGTACACACGCTGCTCGGTCCAGGCGCCGGGGCGCGCCACGGCGGTGAGGTTCTCGGACACCGTGAGCGACTTGAAGATGTTGCGCTCCTGCGGCACCCAGCCCAGGCCCCCGCCCTCGGCCGCGGCACGCTGGTGCACCGGCAGCGTGTGCAGCTCGCGCCCGGCCAGGCGGATGCTGCCGGCGTGGCGCCGCGTCACGCCCACCAGCGTGTCGATCAGCGTCGTCTTGCCGGTGCCATTGCGGCCCAGCAGCGCCAGGCTGCGGCCGGCTTCCAGCGTGAAGCTCACGTCGTTCAGCACCACGGCTTCGCCGTAGCCGCTGGTGAGCCCTTGCACCTGCAGCAGCGGCTCAGCCATGGTTCACCGCCGTCTCGCCCAGGTAGACCGCCTTCACTTGCGGGTCGGCCGCGATCTCGGCCGGCGTGCCTTCGGTCAGCACCGTGCCGTTGACGAGCACGGTGATGCGGTTGGCGAAGCTGAAGACCAGGTCCATGTCGTGTTCGATCAGCACCACCGAGACGTCGGCCGGCAGCGCCGCCACGGTGGCCAGGATGTCGGCGCGTTCGCTGGCCGGCACGCCGGCCGCCGGCTCGTCGAGCAGCAGCACGCGCGGCCGCAGCGCCACCGCCAGCGCGATCTCCAGCAGCCGGCGTTTGCCGTAGGGCAGCTCTTTCGTCGGCCGCTCGGCGTGGTCGAGCAGGCGGAACTGCGCCAGCAGCGTTTCGCACTCGGCGGCGATCGCGGTGTCGCTGCCCATCGGCTTCCACCAGCGGTGCGCGGCGTCGACGCGGCTGGCCACCGCCAGTGCCAGGCTCTGCAGCGGCGTCAGCGTGCCGAAGAGCTGGTTGATCTGGAACGTGCGCACCAGGCCCAGACCCACGCGCTTGTGCGGCGCCAGCCCGGTGATGTCGTGGCCTTCCAGCTCCACCCGGCCGCTGGTGGGCGGCATCACGCCGGTGAGCTGGTTGATCAGCGTCGTCTTGCCGGCGCCGTTGGGGCCGATGAGCGCGTGGCGCGCGCCGCGCACGACGTCCAGCGAGACGTTGTTGGTGGCCGTGATGCCGCCGAAGCGCTTGACCAGTGCACGCGTGCGCAGCACGACCTCTGGAGCACTCGTGCGCAGCACCACGTCCGAGGTGGCCTCAGTCATCGCGGCCTCCACGGCGGAACCAGGTCCAGGGGCGGAACAGGCGCTCGCGTCCCACCAGCATCAGCAGCACCAGGAACAGGCCGATCCAGAAGGTCCAGTACTGCGCCGTCGCGGCCGAGAGCAGGTCGTGCAGCAGCTTGAACGCGATGGCCCCGACCAGGCCGCCCCACAGCCAGCCGGCGCCGCCGATGATCAGCGCCGTCATCACGTCGGCGCTGCGGTGGAACTCCAGCACGTCCAGGCTCGCGAAGCCGGTGGTCTGCGCCAGCAGCGCGCCGGCCGCCGCGGCGATCGCGCCGCTGAGCGTGTAGACCCCGGCCAGGCGGCCGTTGACGCTCATGCCGATGGCGCCCACGCGCAGCCGGTTGTCGCGCAGCGCCTGCAGCGACACGCCCAGCGGCGAATGCACGATGCGGCGCAGCAGCAGGAAGGCGATGAACAGCACGGCCAGCGAATAGAACGAGGCCACGCGCGCGCCGAGGTCGAACTCGAACTGCCCGACGAACGGCACGATCAATGGCCCCATCACCACGCCCTGCAGGCCGTCGGCGCCGCCGGTGATCTCGCCGAACTGGTTGGCCAGTTCCAGCAGCACCAGGGCCACGCCCATCGTCACCATCAGCCGCGTGAGGTCGGTGCCGCGCACGATCATCGGGCTCGTCAGCGCACCCAGCACCGCGCCCAGCACCACCGCCACGCCCAGGCCCACCAGCGGGTCGGGCATCACGTGCTTGGCGAACAGCGCCGCACCATAGGCCCCGAGCCCGAAGAAGGCCGCGTGGCCGAGCGAGACGATGCCGGCGTAGCCCAGGATCAGGTCGAGCGACAGCGCGAACAGCGCCAGGATCGCGATCTCGTTGATCAGCGCCGCGTGGCTGCCGAAGGCGAAGGGCGTGGCCCAGATCAGCAGCCAGAGCACCACTTCCCAGGCGCGCCACTTCGACGGCGCCAGCAGTTGCGCGCTGCGGCTCACTTGCCACCTCCGCGCGAGAACAGGCCCTGCGGGCGCCACAGCAGGATGGCGATCATCAGCACGTAGACGATGAAGCTGCCGAGCTTGGGCACGTAGTACTTGCCCATCACGTCGGCAATGCCCAGCACCAGCGCCGCCAGCAGCGGACCGGTGATGGAACTGGTGCCGCCCACCGCGCAGACGATGAGGAAATACACCATGAACTTGAACGGGAAGCTCGGGTCCAGGCCCAGGATCTCGACACCCAGCGCACCGCCCAGGCCGGCCAGGCCCGAGCCGAAGGCGAAGGTGAGCAGGAACACCCGGTCGACCGGAATGCCCAGGCCGGCGGCCACACGCGGGTCGTCCACCGCGGCACGCAGCCGGCTGCCGAAGCGCGTGCCCGACAGGATGGCCTGCAGCCCCAGTGCCAGCGCCACGCACACGATCACGATGAACAGCCGGTAGTAGCCCATGCCGAGCTGCCAGGCGCCGCTGCCGATCTCGATGCGGCCGCGCAGCCATTCGGGCGTCTGCACGTTGACCTGCTGCGAGCCGATGAAGTAGTCCACCGCCGCCACCGCCATGAAGGTCAGGCCGATGGAAAACAGCACCTGGTCCAGGTGCGGCCGGTTGTACATGGGCCGGTACAGCGTGCGCTCGAGCAGCGCACCCAGCGCCGCCGTCACGACGAAGGCCACCGGCAGACAGGCCAGGAACGGCCAGCCCGCGCGCTGCATCAACAGCACCAGCACGTAGCCGCCGGCCATCGCAAAGGCCCCGTGCGCGAGGTTGACGAAGTTCATCAACCCCATCGTCACGGCCAGGCCCAGCGACAGCACGAACAGCAGCATGCCGTAGGCCACGCCGTCAAAAAGGAGAGTCAGCAAGTCAGTCTGCCCAACGAGCGAAGTTGAAGCCGGAAATCAAGCGCACGCCGCGGATCCGGCTCCGCCGGTCCGCCAGCGTGGCCCCCCTGGGGGGGAGCGCCGAAGGCGCTTCGGGGGGGATCAGCCCTTCCCGGGGTCCTTCATCGCCTTGATCGCATCGAACTCGACGTTCCACAGCTGGCCGTCCTTTTTCTCGACCTTGCGGATGTACATGTCGTGCACCACGTCGCGCGTCTGTGCGTCGATCAGCACCTGGCCGCGCGGGCTCTCGAAGATCTGGCCCTTCATGCCGGCCAGCAGCGCGTCGCCGCCGGCGCCCTTGCTGGCTTCCAGCGCCTTGTAGATCACGCGCATGCCGTCATAGCCGCCGACCGCCATGAAGTTGGGGCGGAACTTGTTCGCGGCCTCGAAGTCGGCGACGAACTTCTTGTTCAGCGCGCTCGGATGCGCAGCCGAGTAGTGGTGCGCGTTCACCACGCCCAGCGCCACGTCGCCCATCGCGTTGAGCTGGTCGTCGTCGGTCACGTCGCCGGTGGCGATCAGGCGGATGCCGGCCTTGTCGAGGCCGCGCTCGGCGAACTGCTTCATGAAGGCCGCGCCCTGGCCCGAGGGCAGGAACACGAACAGCGCGTCGGGCTTGGCGTCGCGCACCTTCTGCAGCACAGGCGCGAAGTCGGGCGCGCGCAGCGGCGTGCGCAGCTTGTCCAGCACCTGGCCGCCGTTGAGCGTCACGCGGTCGGCGAAGAACTTCTCGGCGTCGAAGCCGGGGCCGTAGTCGGCCACCAGCGTCACGGTCTTCTTGATGCCGTTCTTGTTGGCCCACTCGGCCATGCCCACCGCGGCCTGCGGCAGCGTGAAGCTGGTGCGCACCACGTACGGGCTGGCGCCGGTGATGGCCGAGGTGGCCGCGGCCATCACGACCATCGGCGTCTTGCTCTGCGTGGCGATCGGGGCCACGGCCATCGCCGACGGCGTGATGCCGAAGCCGGCCAGCGCCACCACCTTGTCCTGCACCACCAGTTCCTGCGCCAGGCGGCGGGTCTGGTCGGGGATGCTCTGGTCGTCCTTCACCAGGATCTCGACCGTCTTGCCGGCGACCTTGTTGCCATTGCGCGCCACCCACAGCTTGATGGCGGCGTCGATCTGGCGGCCGGTGCTGGCCTGCTGGCCCGTCATCGGCAGGATGACGCCGATCTTCACGGTCTCCTGGGCGGCGGCGGTGCCGGCGGTGCCCGCCAGCACGGCGGCGGCGAGCATGGCCAGATGGTGTCTGCGGTGGTGCATGGTCTTGTCTCCTGCGGGGATGGCCGGGTGAGTTAGGGATTGTGGGCGTTCAAGATGGGCAGCACGCGTCTAGCTGCTATGCCGTTTCGGCATGTTCGGGCCGCGCATCGACGGCCGGCAGTGCATCGGGCCGCCAGGCCGGGTCGAGCACGACACCGCCGCCGCACACGCGCGAGACACAGGCGCACAGGCGCTGGTTCGTGGACTTCTCGTGCGCGCTGAAGAACACGTCGCGGTGGTCCACCGTGCCGTGCACGGCCACGATGTCGACAGCGCAGAGCCCGCACTCGCCGCGGCGGCAGTCGTGCAGCGCCTGCACGCCGTGCGCTTCCAGCGCGTCGAGCAGCGAGCGGTCGGCCGGCACCTCGAAGCGCAGGCCCTGGCGCGGCACCTCGACCCAGAAGGCTTCGGCGGGCCGGCTGCCGCTGGAGCCGAAGGTCTCGAAACGCAGGTCGGCGCGCGGCCGGCCGGCGCCGTCCCAGGCGGTCTGCACGGCCTGCAGCAGCGGCACCGGGCCGCAGATCAGCAGCTGCCCCCGCGGCGGCAGCGCCGCGATCTCGGCGGCCAGGTCCATGCGCTCGCCGCGCGCGTCGGCGAAGGTCTGCAGGCGGTCGCCGAGCGCGGTGCGCAGGCGGTCGGCGTACACCAGTTCCTCGTCGCTGCGGGCCGCGTACAGCACGCGCAGCGAGGCGCCGCGTGCCGCCAGCGTCAGCGCCATGCCCAGGATCGGCGTGATGCCGATGCCGCCGGCCACCAGCAGCGTGTGCGGCGTGCCGGTGGGCAGCTCGAAGTGGTTGTCGGGGCCGGCGATCTGCAGCCGGTCGCCGCCCTGCAGCGCGTGCATCGCGCGCGAGCCGCCGCGGCCGGGGTCGGCGCGCTTGACGGCCACGCGGTACAGGCCGGTCTCGCGGCTCTCGGCGGGCAGGCCCACCAGCGAATAGGAACGCACCTCATCGCGCCCCTCGATGGCCAGCCGCACGCGCAGGTGCGCGCCCACGGTCCAGGGTCGCACGCCTTCGGCCGGCCGCAGCAGCAGGCTGCGCACGGTGGGGCTCAGGTCCTGCACGCTGTGCACGGTGGCCTCGAACCAGCGTTCGTCGCTCTTCATGGTGTTCTCCTAGCGTCCGCGGCGGATCAGCGCGGCGCCGGGCACGCGCTGCAGCGCCTGGCGGTTGTCCAGCGCCTCGCGCAGGTTGTGGTGGGCGATGCGCGCGTGTTCGCGCATCAGGTGTTCGGCACGCGCGCCCTCGCGCGCCTCGATGGCGTCGAGCACCGCGCGGTGCTGTTCCTGCGCCACCACCAGCACGTCGCGCGCCTGCGGGCCGGTGCTGCGCACGAGCACGAAGCCGTTGGGCGACGCAAACGGCATCGCCGCGGCGCGCTCGACCTGGCGCTGCACCACGGCGCTGCCGGCCATCTGCGCCAGCAGCTCATGGAAGCGGCCGTTGAGTTCGACGTAGGCGCTGAACGCGGCTTCGTCCAGCGCCGGCGCGGCCAGCAATGCATCAATGCCCTGCAGGCAGGCACGCGCTTCGGCCAGCAGCGAGCGCGGCGCGCCGCGCTCGGCGGCCAGCCGCGCGGCCAGCCCTTCCAGCGTGCCGCGCACCTCGATCGCGTCGTGCACCTCGCTTTCGCTGAAGGCCTTCACGGCGTAGCCGCCGCCGGGCAGCGCGTCGAGCAGGCCTTCGTCCAGCAGCTTCTGCAGCGCGGTGCGCACCGGCGTGCGGCTCACGCCCAGGCGCTCCACCAGCGCCAGCTCGGGCACGCGTTCGCCGGGCGCCAGCTCGCCGCCGACGATCAGCTCGCGCAGCCGCAGCTGCGCCTTCACGGTCTGCGAGGCGTCGTTCGCGGCGACAGGGCCGCCGGCCAGGTCGGACGCCACGGCGTCAGGCCGCGCGCGGCGTGGCCGGCGCCGCGGGAACGGCATGCAGCGGAATCACGCGCCTCTCCTTCGCCACCATGCCGTCGATCAGCCGCCGCGCCCACATCGCGCCGGCGTCGATGTTCAGGTTGTAGAAGCGGTAGCCCGGGTGTTCGTCGATGGCGCGCTGCTGCGCTTCCAGCACCACCTCGTCCTCGCGGAAGATGCCGGCCACGCCCTCGCGCAGCTCGTGCGTGAGGCGCTGCTCGTGCAGGCTGTAGTTGCGCGCGAAGGCCCAGAAGTAGTGGCAGCTGGTGGCCGTCTCGGGCGTGATGGTGTTGAGCACGAAGCCGTTGACGCCCTGGCTGCGGTCGCCCTGCGGCGCGCCGCTGCCGGCCGGCGCCACGCCGACGTCGATGGTCACGGTGCACGGCGCCTCGAAGCGGATGATCTGCCAGCGGTCCACCGGCCCCGTGTAGCCGCGCGCCTGGCGGATCTGGCCGGCCCAGAATGGCGGCGCGTCGATGTGTTCCATCCAGCGCGTGACGGTGGCGGTGCGGTCGCCGTGCGTGGCCACGAACGGGGCTTCGGCCACCGCGCGCTGGCCGATGGAGCTGCCGTGCACGAAGGTCTCGTGCGTCAGGTCCATCAGGTTGTCGATCACGAGCCGGTAGTCGCACTGGACGGTGATGAGCTTGCCGTCGCCGGCCCAGGCCGGATCGTGGTTCCAGTGCAGGTCGGGGATCAGCGCCGGGTCGGCCAGCGCCGGGTCGCCGGGCCAGACCCAGACGAAGCGGTGCTTCTCGGCCACCGGGAAGCTGCGCACGCAGGCCGACGGGTTCAGCGTCTCCTGCGACGGCATGTGTGTACAGCGGCCGTCGGCATTGAATGCAAGACCGTGGTAGCCGCAGACCACCTCGTCGCCTTCCAGCCGGCCCAGCGACAGCGGCAGCAGGCGGTGCCAGCAGGCGTCTTCCAGCGCTGCGGGGCGGCCGTCCTGCGTGCGGTAGAACACCATGCCCACGTCGCAGATGCGGCGCGGCAGCAGGGCGCGCTTCACCTCCACGTCGTAGGCCGCGGCGTACCAGGCGTTGAGCGGAAAGGTGGCTGGCGCGCCTGCGTTCGAGGCGGCAGCAGCAGCGGCATGGGTCATCGCAGTATCCTGGCGTTGTATACAGCCGGGATACTAGCGATGCAGGCCAGTCGAACTGTCCGGGTTTACCCGGACGCCGCGGTGGTTCAGGCCTTGGCGGCGGCGGCGTTCAGGCGCGCGATGTGCCAGTCCAGCAGCTTGCGCATGTTGCCCAGCGACACGTAGTGCGCGTGGATCAGGCCCAGCAGGCCGTTCTTGTGCAGGCCCAGCACGGTCTCGGCATCGAGGTCGTTGAGCTTCTTCTCGTCGACCGTGTAGAAGCCGTCCACCGTGAACTTGCGGCCGTCAGGCAGCGTGGCGTCGAAGCGCATCTCGCGCAGCAGGCCCAACTCGTTCAGGCGGCGGCCCATCAGCCGCGTGCGCTGGATCTGCGCTTCCAGCGTCTCCAGCTGCGTCTGCACGCGCTGGAACATCGGGCTCTGCGCGCCGTCGGGCATGAACAGCGGCTCGCCCTCGGTGCCCGACAAGCCGCTCCACGCGGCGTCGAAGCAGATCGCGAAGCGCTCGGCGTCGATGCGGCCGATGCCAAACGGGTACGCCGCCAGCACCGCCGGCATGTAGTTGGCGCGCCAGGTGTTGTCGTCGGCGACGAACAGGTTGTCGTCCTGCACCAGGCCCAGCACGGCGATGGGCGCGAAGTCGGGCTGGCCGTTGTCGCCGTCGCCGGCCTGGATGAAGACGACCGGGAATTCGCGCACCGCGTCGCCGAACTCGCCGCCGGCCACGAACACGGCGTTGAGCTGCTTCGCCACGCTCCAGTCGGTGACGGGCACCTTCATGCGCAGCGAGGCGTGTTCGTTGCGGTCGGCAGCGACGGGCTGCTTGTGCAGCAGGGCGTTGATCATGGGGAGTTTTCCGGGTTCGCGGTGCGGGTGGCCAGCACCTTGTCGACACGTTTGCCGTCGAGATCGACGACTTCGAAGCGCCAGCCCTGCCACTCCACCGTGTCGGTGGTCTTCGGCAGCCGGCCCAGCAGCAGCATCACCATGCCGGCCAGGGTGTTGTAGCGCCCGCGCTCCTCGTCGGGCAGCTCTTTCAGTTCGAGGCGGTCCTTCAGCTCGGGCACCGGGATCAGGCCGTCCATCAGCCAGCTGCCGTCGTCGCGCCGCACCGCCCAGGCGTCCTCGTCGGCAGTGGTGCCGAACTCGCCGGTGATGGCTTCGAGCAGGTCGCGTTCGCTGATCACGCCCTGCACCGCGCCGTACTCGTCGACCACGAACACCAGGTCGGCGCGGCTGGCGCGGAAGTGCTCCAGCAGCTCCATGCCCGACAGCGTCTCGGGCACGAACACCGGCGGCTGCAGCAGCGTGTCCAGCACCAGCGGCTCGCCCATCGACAGCGGCTGCAACAGGTTGTGCGCGCCGATCACGCCGATCACGTCGTCCAGGCTGCCGCGGCACACCGGGTAGCGCGTGTGGCCGTGCTCGGCGATGACCTTCAGCACCTCGTGCTGCGCGGCCTCGGCGTCGATCCACACGATCTCCGCGCGCGGGATCATCATCGAGCCGATCTGCCGGTCGTCGAGCCGGAACACGTTGCGCACCATCTGGTGCTCCTGCGCCTCGATGACACCGGCGTCCAGGCCTTCTTCCAGGCTGGCTGCGATTTCCTCTTCCGTCACCGAGCGCGTGGGGCCGCCGCTGATGCCCAGCAGGCGCAGCACGGCGTTGGTCGACGCCGACAGCAGCAGCACCAGCGGCCGCGTGGCCGCCGACAGGAAGTTCATCGGCCGCGCCACCAGGCGCGACACGGTCTCGGGGTACATCTGGCCCAGCCGCTTGGGCACCAGCTCGCCGAAGATGATGGTCAGGATGGTGATGATCACCACCACCAGCGCCGTGGCGCCGAGCTGCGCCGCACGCTGGTCGACGTGCAGCGTGTCCACCAGCCACGCCCCCAGCGGCTGCGAGAACGCGGCCTCGCCGACGATGCCGTTGAGCACGCCGATCGACGTGATGCCGATCTGCACCGTCGAGAGAAAACGTGTCGGGTTCTCGTGCAGGTCCATCGCGGCCTGCGCACCCGGCTCGCCTCCTTCCACCATCACCTGCAGCCGCGCCTTGCGCGCCGCTGTCAGCGCCATCTCCGACATCGCGAAGAGACCGTTCAGGAGGATCAGGAACACCAGTAGAGCGACGTCCATGCGGGCCGGCGCGCCATCGCGCCGACAGGAAGCAGAAGAGGGCCGGGAGCGTAGCAGAATCGCCCGATGCTCCATTTCATCGGCGACGTGCAGGGTTGCGACGACGCACTCGGGCGCCTGCTCGACACCATCGGCTTTTCGCCCTCGCGCGACCGCATCGTGCTGCTGGGCGACCTCGTCAACCGCGGTCCGCAGTCGCTGGCGGTGCTGCGGCGGCTGCGCAGCTACGGCGACGCCGCGGTGTGCCTGCTCGGCAACCACGACCTGCACCTGCTGGCGGTGGCGCAGGGCGTGCGCACGCTGCACAAGGGCGACACCGTGCACGACATCCTGGCCGCACCCGACCGCGACGCCTGGCTCGACTGGCTGCGCCAGCGCCGCATGGCGGTGCTGGAAGCCGGCTGGCTGTGCGTGCATGCCGGAGTGGCACCACCGTGGGACACGGCGCAGACGCTGGCGCTGGCGGCCGAGGTCGAGGCTGTGTTGCAAGGGCCGGGGCTGGCCGACTTCCTGCCGCAGATGTATGGCAACCAGCCCGACCGCTGGCACGACGGCCTGCATGGCGCCGAGCGGCTGCGCTTCGTGATCAACACGCTCACGCGCATCCGCTTCGTCGGCGCCGACGGCACGCTGGACTTCAAGACCAAGGACGGCGCCGCCCACGCCCCGCCCGGCCTGCTGCCCTGGTTCGATCTGCCCGGCCGCCGCAGCGCCGGCCAGCCCATCGCCTTCGGCCACTGGAGCACGCTGGGGCTGCGGCTCGAACCCACGCTGCTGTCGCTGGACACCGGCTGCGTCTGGGGCGGCACGCTCAGCGCCGTGCGCGTGGACGGCGGACGGCGCGAACTGCTGCAAGTGCCCTGCACTGCCGCGCAGACGCCGGGCTGAGCGCCCGCAGCGCCGCTTCCGCAACGCACCGGATGTGCGGCACGCCAGGCGCCGACCATGATCGCGCCACCGTCACCCACCCCCAGCGGCCATGCGCATCGCCTTCACGTCCTGCACCTGCACCCGCCTGTTCGCCGACCAGCCCGTGTGGGACTGGATCGCTGCGCAGCAGCCCGACCGCCTGCTGCTGCTGGGCGATATGGTCTACACCGACATCGGCGCCCCCGAGCCACCCGAGCAGATGGGCGACGACGCCTTCGCGCAGCACCTGTGGGCGCTGTACGGCGAACTGCTGGCGCAGCCGCAGTTCCGGGCACTGGTGCAGCAACTGCCGGCCGGCAGCGTGAACAGCCTCTGGGACGACCACGACTTCCTGTGGAACGACACCAACGGCGCCGAGGAACGCGCACGCCACAGCGGCAAGATCCGCCTGTCCACGGCCTTCCAGGAAGCCTTCCGGCGCACGCTGGCCCAGCGCCTGGCGCCGGGCAGCTTCCCCGCGAGCTACAACGACTCGGCCTTCTGGGACCTGGACCAGCCCCCGCTGGCCACGCCCAGCATCGCGCTGGCACCCGACGTGCTGCTGCACCTGAGCGACGGCCGCAGCCACCGCACCCGCACCTGGCTGCTGGCCGAGCACAAGCGCACGATGTTCGGCGCTGCGCAACGTGACGCCTTCGCTGCCGCCATCGCCGCCGCCCCGGCCGATGCGCTGCACCTGTGGGCCAGCGGCACCACGCTGGCCGGCTACAAGCGCTACGGGCAAGACTGGGACTGGCTGCGCGCACAGGCGGCCAAGCACCGCATGCTGGTGCTCAGCGGCGACATCCACCGCAACGAGCTCGACGCCTACTTCACCGGCGGCCTGCCGCTGCACGAGGCCACGTCCTCGGGCGCCGCGGTGCGCGACGCCGTGGTGGTGGGCCGCCGCCAGCACAACCACGGTCTCGTCGACATCGCCGACGACACCGTCACCCTGCGCCTGTACCGGCGCCAGACCCTGCAGGAGCAGCGTGTGCTGGACCGGGCCACCTGGCTGCCGCGCGCCTAGAATCCCCCCCGGCGCGCGCCGTGCAGGCAGCCGCGCCACACCGGGAGGCTTGGGGGAGCGGTTTAACCCAGCAGTCTTGAAAACTGCCGGCTCGCAAGGGCCCGTGAGTTCGAATCTCACAGCCTCCGCCAAACCACAACCATCGCGGCACGGGCGATGCGTCAGCCGCCCCCCGATGCGGGCTGTGTGATCAGGCTGCGAACCTCGGCCAGCTTCGCCTTCAGCCGCTGCTGATGCGCGATGCCGATGCGCAGCAAGAGCTTCTGACCCGCCGATCGCGCCTGGAGCGCGGGGTCTGAGAACTCGAAACGCACCCAGGGCCGCAGCGAAGGGACGTTGCCCTTGACCTCCAGCAGGTGCACCGCCAACGGCGCGGTCGGCTCCGGCGTGGCGAGCAGGTGGTCGATGACGTCGACCAGGCGGTCGTTGAAGTGCCGCCCTGGAAAGCCGAGCTCCTCGTAGGCGCTCTGGAACAAGGGGTAGAGCCTGCGGTACACCGCCACTGCGCGGCGGCTGTCCACGCGCTCGATCCAGTCGACGAAGGCCGCGTAGCGCGCGTGGTTGGTGATGCCGATCACCGCACCCTGTGGTGTCGCGGACGGGCTGAAGCGGCCCGGCGTGGGGTTGACCGGCCACAACTGCGCGGCAGCGTGTTCCCGCGGCAGGTTGTCGACCGTGGCCACCAGCCGGCGCGCAAAGTCATCCAGCTGCAGCCACTGCAAGACCGCGGCGGGTCCGAGCAACGCGTCGAGCGCCGTCTTGAACGACACCGACGGTTCGGTGGCTGAAGCCGCAGCCTCGGCCTGGGCAGCGCTGGCGCCCGTCGGCGCGCCGATGGGGTACCGCACCGCCGGCTCTGCAGCGCTGGGCGCAGGGGCGGGCTGCGGTGCGGCGGCCACCTCCTGGGTCGGGACGGTCGGGGCGGGTGCCGAGGCACTGCGCCACCAGAAGTAGCTTGCGGCCACCGCGGCCACCAGCACCACGACGCCAATTCCATAGCTGATACGGGTCATGCAAGGCTCCTGCATGGGCCGCGGCATCACCTGCCATGCGGCCGGAGTCGGCAGCCAATGCTTGCCTGCCGAGGGGAACGCACGGCGGCGCAACGTGTCTGCACCTTACGCGCGCTCGCGCACGCCCGCAACCCAAACACCCTTCGAGGAAGGACTCTGCAATGCACCGAACCCGCCCGCTCCTTGCGCTTGCGCTGGCCGCCCTCGCCTGCATCGGGCTGCTGTTCGTCTCGACAGCCCAGGCGCGCGAGATGGTGAGCGTGCAGCAGCGCGCCAACATGCGCGCCGGCGCCGGCACACAGCACGAAGCCCTGTGGGTGCTGGAAGCCGGCTACCCACTGAGCGTGACGAACCGCCGTGGCAACTGGCTGCAGGTGACGGACTTCGAAGGCGACACGGGCTGGATCTACCGACCATTGACCGCCAAGCGACCGCATTTCATCGTGAAGGTGGAGGTGGCCAACCTGCGCAGTTCGCCCAGCCCCCAGGCACGCCGCGTCGGACAAGCCACGTATGGCGAAATCCTGCGCACGGTGAAGCACCGCTCCGGTTGGGTGCAGGTGCGTCGTGCGGACGGGCTCAAGGGTTGGATCGCACGGCGCCTGCTGTGGGGGTGGTAGCCGGCGGCCCATCCGTGCTGCACGGCACCACGACAGGCTCGGCGGACTGCCGAAACGCCCCCGGCGGCCGCCCCAGCAGGCGCTGGAACGCGCGCCGCATGCGCTCGGCATTGCCGAAGCCGCAGTCCTCGGCGATGCGCTGCACCGACGGCTGGCCGCTCTGCAAGGCGGTGCGGGCCGCCTCCACGCGCAGCCGCTCGACGGCCTGCGCCGGCGTGGCGCCGGTGTCGGCGCGGAAGCAGCGGGCGAAGTGGCGCGGGCTCATGCAGGCCCGCGCTGCCAGGGCCTCGACGCTGTGGTCGTCGCGCAGCCGGCTGCGCACCTGCTCCAGCAGCACGCCGAAGCGGCCCTCGGGCCGCTGCAGGTCCAGCAGCGGCGAGAACTGCGACTGCCCGCCCGGCCGCCGGCGCTCCACCACCAGCTGGCGCGCCGCCTCGCGCGCCAGCGCCTCGCCGTGGTCGTGCGCCAGCAGCGCCAGGCACAGGTCGATGCCAGCCGTCATGCCGGCGCTCGTCCACACCTCGGGCAGCGGCTGCGCCCCTTGGCGCACCGCGGGCTCGCGCACGTAGATGCGGTCGGGCTGCAGGCGCACCGCTGGAAAGTCGGTCGCGAACTGGCGGCTGCGCGACCAGTGGGTCGTCGCGGTGCGATCGTCCAGCAGCCCCGCCGCCGCCAGCACCAGGCTGCCGCTGCAGATGCTGGCGATGCGCGCGCCCGCCCGGCTGGCGCGCTGCAGCCAGGCGATGAGCCGCGCGTCGCGGCAGGCGGCGTCCACGCCGTCGCCGCCGATCACCATCACCAGGTCGATGGCGCCCAGGCTCCGCGGCAGCGGCTGCACCGGCCAGTGCACCCCGGCCGAGCTGCGCACGGCAGGTGCCTGGCTCGCCACCAGGCGCCAGCTGTAGCTGCCGGGCAGTTCCAGGCGGGCCACCTCGAACACCGCCATCGGCCCTGCCAGGTCCAGCTGCTGGAAACCGGGGAACAGCACGAAGGCGATGCGGCAGCTCATCAAAGCATCATCGCCGAAAGTCCAACGCTGCTGCCTGGCAGAAAAGGTGGGAACAGCGTCCTGGCGGCCACGGCGTGCCGCGGCCATGCTGTGCACCTGTCGCAACACTGCATGGTGGAGAACGGCGTGATGAACGTGGGCATCCTGGTCTTCGACGAGGTCGAGCTGCTGGACATGGCGGGGCCGTACGAGGTCTTCACCACGGCCTCGCGCGTGCTGGCGCGCTCGCAGCCGCCGGGCACGCCGGCGCTGTTCTCGGTGACGACCATCGCGCGCCGCCCAGGCCCGGTGCGTGCGCGTGCCGGGCTGCACCTGCAGCCCGACCACGGGCTGGCCGACCACCCGCCGCTGGCCTGCGCCATCGTGCCCGGCGGCGTGGTCGACGCCGAGCTGGGCCAGCCCGCGCTGCTGGCGTGGATCGCGGCGCAGGCGCAGCCGACGCGCATCCTGGCCTCGGTCTGCACCGGCGCGCTGCTGCTGGCGCAAGCCGGCGTGCTCGACGGGCTGGACGCCACCACCCACTGGGAAGACCTCGACGCGCTGCGCGCCCTGCGGCCGGCGGTGCGGGTGCAGGGCGGCGTGCGCTGGGTCGACCAGGGCGCCATCGTCACCGCGGCCGGCATCTCGGCAGGCATCGACATGAGCCTGCACCTGGTGCAGCGGCTGCACAGCCGCGAACTCGCCGTGCGCACCGCATGCCAGATGGACTTCGACTGGAGGCCCGCAGCATGAACGCCCATGCATCGATCCCCTTGGCACCGGCCCGCAGCGATGCCGAGCTGGGCCGCGACCTGATCACCGTGACCACGCGCGCGCCGATCGTGTTCGTCGACGGCCAGGGTTCCTGGCTCACCGACGCAGACGGCAAACGCCATCTCGACCTGGTGCAGGGCTGGGCGGTCAACAGCCTGGGCCACAGCCCGGCGGTGGTGGCGCAGGCGCTGGCCCGGCAGTCGCAGCGGCTGGTGAACCCGGGCCCGGCCTTCCACAACCAGCCCATGCGTGACCTGGCCGCGCGTCTGGTGGCGCTGAGCTGCTTCGACCGCGTGTGGTTCGGCAGCTCGGGCGCCGAAGTGAACGAGGCCGCCGTGAAGCTGGCGCGGCGCTGGGGCCAGCGCCACCGCGGCGGTGCGCATGAGGTCATCAGCTTCGACGGCGCCTTCCACGGCCGCACGCTGGCGATGATGGCCGCCTGCGGCAAGCCGGGCTGGGACCGCGTCTTCGCGCCCATGCCCGCGGGGTTTGAGAAGGCGCGCTACAACGACATCGCCTCGGTCGAGCGCGCCATCACGCCGGCCAGCGTGGCCGTGATGATCGAGCTGGTGCAGGGCGAGGCCGGCGTGCAGCTGGCCGACCCGGGCTTCGTGCGCGAGCTGCGCGCATTGGCGACAGAGCGGCAGCTGCTGCTGATCGCCGACGAGGTGCAGACCGGCATCGGCCGCTGCGGGCGCGCGTTTGCGCACGAGCTGTACGACATCGAGCCCGACGTGATGACGCTGGCCAAGGGCATCGGCGGCGGCGTGCCGCTGGCGGCGCTGCTGGGCAAGGAGCCGTTCAACTGCTTCGCCCCGGGCGACCAGGGCGGCACCTTCGGCGGCAACCCGCTGATGGCCGCCGTGGGGCTGGCGGTGGTCGAGACGGTCTGCCAGGACGACTTTCTGGCACAGGTGCGTGAGCGCGCCGCGCACCTGGCCCGCGGGCTGCAGGCCATCGTGCACGACCACGGCCTGGTGGCCGAACGCGGCGCCGGCCTGCTGCGCGCGCTGGTGCTGCCCACCGACACCGGCCCGCAGGTGGTGGCGGCGGCGCAGGCGCTGTCACCCGTGGGGCTGCTGCTCAACGCGCCCCGCCCGCACCTGCTGCGGCTGATGCCGGCGCTGACGATCACCCGCGACGAGATCGACCAGGGCCTGCAACTGCTGCGTCAGGCGCTGCGTGCCGGCATGGCCTGAGCGCCGGGCGCAGCGCAGCGTGGGTCAGGCCGGGCCGGCGCCGCGACGGCCGGTGGGACACAGCGGCGCGGGCGCTTGCTCGTCGCGCAGGTACTGTGTCTCTTCCTCGGACGTGGCCGGGCGCACCTGCACCAGCCGCGCCCGCGCGCCATGCAGGTCGGCCAGCGCGGCCTGCATCAGCGCCTGCGCGTCGGCGCCGGCGGGCAGCGCACGCAGCCAGCGGCGCGGGTGACCGTCGAAAGTGAAGTCGACGGCCCAGACGGTGGACGACTTGAAGAAGCGGCTCATGGCGTGTCGCCGCGTGCCTGTCTGGCGGTGCCGCCTTCAGCGCTTGCGCAGCTTGGTGGCCTTCGCGCGGGCGGGCGGCGTGGCTGCCTTCAGCATGCGCATGCCGATGAACTCGCCCGCCTTGTGGCCGACCATGCCCTCGGTCACGCGCAAGGGCACCGCGGTCTTGCCGTCGTGCACGGCCACGGTGAGCCCGATGAACTCCGGCGGGATGGTGGAGCGCCGCGACCAGGTCTTGATGGGCTGGTGCTTGTGCTTCGACAGCACGCCCGTGTTGACGGTCACCACGTCCTGCACGGTGAACGGGCCCTTCTTCAGCAGGCCCTTGCCGCGCAGCGGCGCCTTCGGCAGCGGCGCGGACTCCAGCACCGTGGCCAGCGACTCCATGCGCCGCTTCGACGCCAGGCCGCGGGCCGCGGCGCCCGGCTCGGCCGTCAGCCCGGCGCGCTCTGCCATGCGCTGCAGGTACGCCCGGCCTTGCGCCGCCGCGGCGGCGTCGTAGACCAGCGGCGTGTCGTCGTCTGCCTCTTGCGCAGCTTGCTCGGTCGCGATTGCGGTCGCGGTTGCAGGTGCGGCCGCGGCCTCGGCAGCTTCGGCCAGCCAGCGGTCGGCGCCCGCCTGCTGCAAGGCCTGGTCGATCTGCTGCAGCGCCGCGGCCGGGGTGTCCACGAGCACACGCGCCAGGTCGTCGGGCGTGGCGTCGGCCGGCAGCGCCGTGCCGAGCACGCGGCGGTAGACGGCGCGCAGGCTGGTCCAGGCGATCGGGGTCATCGGCGGGGCTCCAGGGTCAACATGGCTCACAGCGGTTGCGGGGCGCGGCGGTCCGTGGGCTGCGGCAGCACGCTGGTGCGGCAATGGTGGTACTGCATCGCGAACGCACCGGCACGGGCGTCGTCCATCCAGAAGTAGTGGCCGTCGTTCTCGCGCCTGGCCGACACACGGGGGAACTGTGAGCCGTCCAACTCTAGCATCAGGCAGTCGCCGTAGAACTTCAGCAACCCGCCGCCGCCCCGGGGGTCGGCGTGCAGCAGCACCTGGCCGTTGCAGCGCGCCGCCAGCGCGATCTGGATCGCCGTGTCCACCAGCACGCGCCCCAGCGCCAGCGTGGTGGGCAGGCCCATCGCGCGCAGCGTGTCGTCGGGCGCCGTCGTCAGCAGCCAGGTGAAGTGCCAGGGTGACGCCCACGGCACCTCGGCGTGGGCCGGCGCCACCCCGGGCAGCGGCGGTTGCGCCGTGGGCAGGCGGAAGCCGGTCAGCCCCAGCAGCATGCCCACGGGTTGCTCGGCGCCGGCCATCGGGTCCATGCCGGCGGCCAGCACCGTCCACAGCTGGGGCCGGGTGGCCCGCAGCTGCAGCAGCCCCTTGCCCGAGGGCACCACCGGCAGCGTGCCGAAGACACGCAGGTTCTGCTGCCAGGTGCTGGGCCAGTACGCGTCGGCGCGCGGCGGGTCGCCGGGGCGCACGCCGCACAGCCGCTCCAGCTCCACGCGCCGCACGGTGGGCTGCACGTGGCGGTCCCAGTGGCGGGCGTGGTCCAGCGTCATCGGCACGATGCGGATCGGCCAGCCGTGCCGGCGCAGCCACTGCTGGCGCGCGGGCGTCTCTTTCGGCGGCACCTTGTAGGGCGCCACGGCCAGCGGGTCGGGCAGCAGCGGCGCGGCCATGGCTCAGGCCCCGACGGCGGCAGACGGCTGCGACCGCGCCAGGTTCAGCGCCAGCAGGCGGCGCAGGATCTCGTCGTCGGCCAGCGTGGCCGGGTCGTCGGGCCAGCCGTAGGCGGCGGCCACGGCGCGGTCGAGCGCGGCGTGCGCCTGCGCCAGCCAGGCCGGGCGCTGGTTGTACAGGTTGGTCAACGTGCGCTTGGCGAGGTCAGCCTCGTGGCCCGGGCGCGCGACGACGCGGTCGGGGTACGGCGACGTGGCCATGCCCAGCGGCACCACCTCGGGCACGCGCTGTGTCCATTCGGGCGGGTTGAGCCAGGCGTCGCGCAGCGCCACCAGCCGCTGCGCGGCCTGCGCGATGGCTTCGGCGTGCACACGCACCGCAGGTGGCAGACCGGCCGGCACCAGCGCGCCGTCGGCCAGTGCTTCGGTGCGCTGGTGCGCGGTGTCGGCGGGGGTGAGGCCGGCGGGGAAGGGGAAGGTCTCGAAGCAGGTGGTGGGGGTGTAGCGGGGGCGGTCTTCCAGCGAGGTGCCCATGCGCAGCGACCACAGTTCGTGCAGGCGGCTGTGCAGGATGCCGAAGGTGGTGTCGTCGGCGCGGGCGATGCCAACAACCGCATCAGACGGCCAAGCAATGCCCGGCGTCCAAACGAATGTCCTGAACTTCGCCACACGGCTGGTGGCGATGAACCGCGTCAGCGCTGCAGTTGCCCCGCGCCAGCCCGCTCCTGTTTCTCCGTGATTCCACCAGCGGTCGCGCCGATTGGGCCGGGGGTTGGATTGGCGAGTCGGTCTGACATGCTCCTTCGTGTACTCAAAGGGAAGCTGGTACAGGGCGGCCTCAACCTCGGCCCTGCTATCAAAGTCTATGACCCAGGCATTTCGAGGCCGACTGGCTAGGTCCTTGCCGTTGATCAGTGGCCGAACGACGTCTGAGTTCGACCGCGCATGTGGGTTGGGCTCTCGCAACCAATCGCGAGCGAGTTCGCCGCTGATGTCGAACGCACCAATCAGCACTGGCCCTTGAAAGCTTGCCTTGCTGTTTGCGGCAATACGACCTGCCAACGTCAGATCGACTGCACTCAGTCCACCCCCTGTCAGATCGCTAGCAATCAGGTTCACCTCGACGCCACTCAGCGTGGCGGGCTGCAATGAGTTCCCAAAGCCCACCAACGACACCCGCACCGCCGCCCCGTCGTTCACCCAGGGCTCGTCACTCCAGGCCTCGAAGATGCGCGTCTGCCGCACGATCGCGTCCAGCACCTCGCGGTTCCTGCCGCCGCGGATGCTGTTGGTGCTGACCAGCCCGGCGCGCTGCAGGTGGCCCGCGGCCATCTGCCCGCGCGCCTTCTCGAACCAGTAGCACACCAGGTCCGCCCCGCCCGGCACGCGCCCCGCGTAGGCCGCGCGCAGCGCCTCGGTGTAGGCGTCACCCAGCTCGCTGCGCATCTTCTTGTCGCCCACGAACGGCGGGTTGCCCACCACCGCATCGGCCACCGGCCACGCCGCTGCGCTGCCGTCGGCATTCAGCACCGCGTCGCGGCACTCGATGTGGTCCAGCGGCTCCAGCACCGGATTCAGCTTGAAGCCGTAGCCGCGCTGGATGCGCCACTGCAGTTCGCCGATCCACACCGTCACGCGCGCCAGTTCGGCGGCGTATTCGTTGAGCTCGATGCCCAGCACGTTGTGCGGGCCGGTCACGTCGTGCTGGCGTTCCAGGCCCAGTTGCTCGGCTTCCAGGTTCACCTGGTGCTCCAGGTCCTTCAGGCTCTTCAGTGCCAGGTACAGGAAGTTGCCGCTGCCGCAGGCAGGGTCGAGCACGCGGTAGGCCTTCAGCCGTTCCAGGAAGCCCACGAACACGGCCTGCGCGTCGCGCCAGGCCTTGTCGCCGTGGCGCTTGCTGCGCGCCAGCGCAGCGGCGATCTGCTCCCTGCCCTGCTGCCATTCGGCCAGCAGCGGGCGCTGCACCACCGGCTCGACCAGGCGGCCGATGGTGGCCGGGTCGGTGTAATGCGCGCCCAACTGCGCGCGTTTGCCTGGGTCGAGCCCGCGTTCGAACAAGGTGCCGAAGATGCTGGGGTCGATGGCGCTCCAGTCCAGCGCGCTGGCGGCCTGCAGCGCGGCCACGTCGGCGGCCGCCAGCGGCGGCACGGTGACGTGCTGGAACAGCCCGCCGTTGAACCACGGGATGTCGTCCACGCCGAACAGACCGCCCTCGCGCATGGTCTGCAGCAGCGCCTGCAGCTGCGTGCGCATGCGCTCGGGCGTCACGTTCACGCCCACCAGGCGCTCGAACAGGCGCGCCGGCAGCAGGCCCACGTCTTCGGCGAAGAAGCAGAACAGGCACTGCGTCAGGAAGTGGCTGACCTGCTCGCCGGGCGTGCCGGCGGCGCGCAGCCGCTCGGCGGTGGCGGCGAAGGTGCGGGCGGCTTCCTCGGTGATGTCGCGGTTGCTGCGCCGGGGCTTGTAGCGCTCGGGTTCCTGCCACAGCCAGCGCAGGCGCTGCTGCACGTCCGGGCGGCCCAGCTCGTGCAGCGCGAACACGTGGCACTCGCTGGGCGTGCCGGTGAAGTGCGTGTGCACCTCGATGCGCAGGCGGTCGCTGACGACGAGCAGCGGCGGGTTCTCCAGCGGCAGCGCGTACTGCATCAGCTGCTTGAGCGCAGCGTCGAGGTTCTTGCCCGGGGCCTTGTATTCCCAGGCGAAGTGGCCGCGCAGCCAGACGTCGGCAAAGCCGTTGGTGCGCTGCTGCGCGGCGCCGCTGCCGGTGCGGTGCAGGCCGCGTTCGAAGCAGTAGCGGTCGGGGTCGTCAGGCGCGGGCACGCCCAGCAGTTGGCACAGATCGAGAAAGTGCGTGTGCGAGCCGGCGCGTTCGTTCAGCGTGTGCGCCGGGCCGCCGGGGCCCCACCTGGCGATGAAGTCGCGTGCGTTCCCAGGCTGCTGTGCGGTGTCCAACGGTCTGCCCCCCTCACCCGGCCAGCACGCAGGCGCATGCCTGGTGGCGCCGGCGGTGTGTGGCGGTGTTTTGCGGGATTGTGGCGCCAAGCCGGCGCGCAGGCAGCCTCAGCCGCCGTGCAGGTCGCGCAGCTTGATGTCCATCGGCTGCGGCGCGGGCGTGCCGCGCGGCGCGCTGCGCACATGGCCCGCCGCCGCAGGCGCCGCGCGCGGTGCCAGCTCGCGCTGCACCTCGACGGCCGCGGGCGGTGTGTCGGCCATGCCCATGGCCTCGTAGGCGGCGCGCAGCACGGCGTCTTCGTCCTCGGCCGAGGCCTTGGCCTGCTCGATGGCCTGCGCCGCCAGCTGCACCGGGTTGTCGAGCACGGCGGCGGTGCGGTAGGCGTCGTTCTCGGCCTCGGGGTTGTCGTGCTCGCGGTCGATCACGGCCACGGCCATCTTCGAGCGCAGGCAGGCCAGGCCTTCGGGCGACCAATTGGTCACCAGGTCTTCCAGCTGCCGCAGCGCCTGCTGCAGCACGTCGAGCGGCACCTTGTGCAGCCCGCGCCAGCCCTTCTTCTCGAGCGCGTGCTCCACGAACGCCAGGTGGCGCACGGTGGAGCGCAGCCGCGCGTCGTCGTCGAGCAGCCGCGCCAGGTCCTGGCGCGCCAGGGCCAGCAGCCGGTCGTCCTTCTGCGCGGCCTGCTCGGCGCGCGACAGCACCCGCGGCTTGCCGGGCTCGGTGATGCGATCCTGCAGCACCAGGCGCACCTGGCCTTCCTCGCGCTTCAGTGCCACGTCGTACTTGAAGAACGCCAGCACGGCCTTCTTCAACGGTGCAAACAGGGTGCGGTGGGAGCTCATGGTGTACGGGGTATCGGCCGCGGCACCGCGCGGCTTGAGGGCGCCGCGGCGGGCAACTGTGAGCAGACGTGTCGCGGCGACTGTCAACAGCGACCGTCACCCCGCCCTGCCGGGGCACCCCGGACTCAGGCCGCGCAGGTGCGGTTCTTGCCGGTGCGCTTGGCCTCGTACAGCGCCTCGTCGGCACGCTCCAGCGCGGCTTCCAGCGCTTCGCCCGGGCGCCAGGCGGTGACGCCGGCCGAGAAGGTGACGAAGACCTCGCGGTTCTCGTGCAGGAACAGCGCCTCGCTCAGCCCGCGCTGCAGCCGGGTCAGCGCCTGCTGCGCCTCGGCTACCGGGGTGGCGGGCAGCAGCACCACGAACTCCTCGCCGCCGAAGCGCGCCAGGTGGTCCACCGGGCGCAGGCGTTCGCGCACTGCGGCGGCCAGCGACTTGAGCGCCAGGTCGCCGGCCGCGTGGCCCAGCGTGTCGTTGAGCTTCTTGAAGTTGTCGATGTCGATCAGGCCGATGGCCAGCGTGGCCTGCGCCGGCGCCTCGGGGCCGGCGCGCTGCACGCGCGCGGCCTCGGCCTCGAAGGCCTGGGCCAGGCCGCGGCGGTTGGCCACCTGGGTCAGCGCGTCGGTGGACACCTCTTCGGACAGCCGGCGCAGTTCGCCTTCAAGGTCGCGCACGCGCGCTTCCAGCTCGCTGGCCTTGCTGTGCTCGTCGTGCATGCGGCGCTGCGCCTGGCCCACCAGGGTCTGCACGGCACGGCTTTCGTCGACGATCTCGCGCACCACGCCGGCCAGGCTTTCCAGGCTCTCGGCACCGGCGATGGCCTGGGCGTGGCGGCCGATGCTGTCGTGGAAGCGGCCGGTGTGCTCGCCCAGTTCGCCGAGCTCGCCGATCATGCGCGTGATCAGGCCCTTCAGCGCGTCGCGCGCGGCGTTGCGCTCGTCGCGCACATGCTGCTGGCGCTGGCGTGTTTCGGCCAGCAGCTCGCTGGCGGCGCGCACGCTGCGGGCGTTGATGCCCTCGGCCAGCCGCAGCGCCAGCGCGGCGCTCTGGCCCTGCGCCCAGCTGTCGTCCTCGGCCAGGTCGGTGAGGCCGCGGCCGAGTTCCTGGCACAGCGCGCCGAGCTGCTCGATCAGGTGGTGGCGGTGGGCGAACAGGCGGCGCGCCCGCGCGCACACGTCGGCCACGGCGGCCACGCGCTCTGCGCTGAGGCCGTCGTGCGCCAGGCCATCGGCCAGCGAGGCCAGGCGGTCGGCGAGTTCGTGCGCGCGCGGCTCGTCGGCGGGCAGCGCCGCGCGCACCGTGCCTTCCAGGTGGCCGACCAGCGGCTGCCAGGGCACGGGTACCGCCGCCGGCTCCAGCGCCAGCAGCGGTTCGGCCCCGGCCCGGGCTGCGGCCGGGGTGGGCGGCGGCGGTGCTTCGTCCAGCGGGGCCGGCGCCGTCAGGCCGCTGCCATGCTCGGCCTCGGGGTCGGGTTCGGCGCGCTCGCTCTCCCAGGCCGTCACCAGGGCCTGCAGCCGCTGCTGCAGCCGGGCCAGGTCGCCGCGGCTGCTGTCGAGCACCCGCTGCAGGCTGTCTTTCTTGCGCGCCGGGGTCCACTGGCGGCCGCTGCGGTCGAGCCCGCGCACGAGCTTCTCGATCAGCAGCGCCCACGCGGGGCCGAGTGCCTTGTTGGTGTCGGCCGGGGCCGGGGCCGGGCTCTGCCCCGACTCTTCAGCGTAGGCACGGGCGTAGTTCTCGGGCGTGGGTTCCAGCTTGGCCATCGCCAGCCGGCGCAGGGCGCCCTTGGCCACCTGCGCGGGGGTCATGTTGGACATCTTGGAGCGGGCAGCGCCCTACAGGCGGCCGCCGGCGGCGCGCAGCGCATCGACACCGAAGTCGACGTCGTCGGCCTGGCCGATCCAGGGCGCCTTGCGCGGCAGCACGGTCTGCTCGCGCCAGCGCTCCAGCTCGCCGGCCGGGATCGGGCGGCTGAACAGAAAGCCCTGCATCACGCCGCAGCCCAGGCGGTGCAGCACTTCCATCTGGCGCAGCGTCTCCACGCCTTCGGCGATGACGCGCAGGCTCAGCGCACGTGCCAGCGCGATGATGGCGGTGACCACGGCCACGCTCTGCGGCGTGACGCCGAGGTCGCGCACGAAGCTGCGGTCGATCTTCAGCTCCGACAGCGGCAGCGTTGTCAGGTACGACAGGCTGGAGTAACCGGTGCCGAAGTCGTCGATCGAGACCTCGACCCCGATCTCGTTGAGGCGGTGCAGGGCGGGGATGACGTCCTGCAGGTCCTTCATCAGGTTGCTCTCGGTGATCTCCAGCATGATCGCGCGGTGCGGCACGCCGACGCTGGTGACGCACTCGTGGATGTGCTCGATCAGGTCGCTGCGCAGGAACTGGTGGCTGGGCAGGTTGACGGCGATGCTGTCGCTGAAGCCGAAGTTGGTCTGCCACACCTTGGCCTGGCGCGCGGCTTCGCGCAGCGCCCACTCCGACAGCGGCACGATCAGGCCGGTTTCCTCGGCCAGCGGGATGAACTCGTTGGGCGGCACCAGGCGGCCGGCGCGGTTCCAGCGCATCAGCGCCTCGGCGCCCACCATGCTGGCGCTGCGCACGTCGACCTTGGGCTGGTAGTGCAGCACCAGCTCGTTGCGCTCGATGGCCTTGTGCAGCGCGGTTTCCAGTTCGAGCTTCTCGCGCCCGCGGCCGGCCAGCGCCGGGCTGTAGATGGCGCTGGCGTTGCGGCCCTGGTTCTTCACCGAGTACATGGCCACGTCGGAGTTGCGCATCAGGTCGGCGACGTTGCCGCCGTCGCGCGGGAAGATGGCCACGCCGACGCTGGCGGTGACGAAACATTCCTGGCCCGAGACGACGATGGGCTCGCGCATCACTTCCAGGATGCGCTGCGCCACGCGTTCGGCGTCGCGGTCTTCGGCCACCTCGGGCAGCAGCGCCACGAATTCGTCGCCGCCCAGGCGGCCCACGGCTTCCAGCGTGCGGTGGCTGCGCGCGCCGGCCGATTCGAGCTGGCCTTCCATGACCTGGTCGGAGTGCCGCACGCAGCTGCGCAGCCGCGCCGCCACCTGCGTGAGCGCGTCGTCGCCGGCCACGTGGCCCAGCGTGTCGTTGATGATCTTGAAGCGGTCGAGGTCGATCAGCAGCAGCGCGCACTGGTGCTGCATGCGGCGCGCCTGCTCCAGCGCGCGCTCGGCGCGCCAGATCAGCTGGCGGCGGTTGGGCAGGCCGGTGAGCGCGTCGAAGTTCGCCAGGTGGCGGATCTTGTCTTCGGCGATGCGGCGGTCGGTGACGTCCTGCACGATGCCGGTGTAGCCGATGCTCTGGCCGTGTTCGTTGAACTCGGGCTCGGCCTCGACGTGGATGATGCGCTGGCGGCCGTCGTACAGCGTGATGGGCACGTCGGTGGCCAGCACCGACGCGTGGCGCAGCACGTCGTGCAGCAACCGCATCAGCGCCCGGCGTTCTTCGCGCGGCACCATGCGCAGCAGCACGCGCAGCGACACGCGCTCGTTCATCGCATGGCCGAACACACGCAGGCCTTCGGGCGACATCGCCAGCCCGCCCTCGCTGCGCCGCCAGTCGAAGCTGCCCATGCGCGCCAGGTCCTGGGCACGCGCCAGCTTGGCCTTGCTGCGCTCGAGCTCGATGCGCGTGCGCGAAGCGCGCAGCAGGTAGTGCAGCCGGCCGGCCAGCAGGCTCCACTGCGTGGCCTTGACGAAGAAGTCGGTGGCGCCGGCCTGGTAGGCGCGGGCGATCGACGCGTCGTCGTCCAGGCCGGTCAGCATCAGCACCGGCAGGTTCTCGAAGCCGGCCATCGCACGCACGGCGCGGCAGGTGGCAAAGCCGTCCAGGCCGGGCATCAGCGCGTCGAGCACGATGATGTCGGGCGTCCAGTCGGCCAGCAGCTCGATGGCGCGCTCGCCGCTGGAAGCCTCGGTGATGCGGAAGCCGCGGTCGCGCAGCGCGAAGGCCGTGGTCAGCAGGTTCACCTCGTCGTCGTCGACGAGCAGCACCTCGGGCTGTTCGGGCAACCCGGCATCGGTGAAGGTCAGGGGCGGTGTCATTGACGCACGTCGGGTGCTTGCAGACAGGATCTACGAACGCATCAGGGGCGCAGTATCGCCCGAACCGCCACCTGGGCGCGCCCGGCCTCCGTCAAGAACTGCGCGACGCGCGTCATCAAGCCTGTTGTTTCGCCGTCACGCACCTGGCGCTCCACCTCGCCGCACACCGCCGACAGCGCGAGCGCCCCGACACTGGCCGACGACGACCGCAGCTTGTGCGCCAGCTGCCCGATCTTGCCGAGATCGCCGGCATCGCGGGCCACGGCCATCTCGGCGCAGGCCTGCTGCAGCGAGTTCTCGAAGGCGGTCAGCACCTTGACGAGCACGCCGTGGCGACCATCGGGATCGAGCTCGTGCAGCTTGGCCAGCGCGTGCGCGTCGAGCTGCGGTGGGGCGACGTCGTCGTCAGGGCGGGGCGGTTCGGCGTTCATGGGCGGGCGGCCCCCGTGTCGTGCAGCAGCGCTGGGAGCGCCGGCAGGATGCGTACCGCCCCTGGCGACGTCAAGCCGGGAAACTTCCCGAAGCCTGGACGCCGCACCAGGGCAGCGGCAGTCTGCGGCAGGCAGGCACGGTGCATGGAGTGGGGCTGTGGTTGGAACACACGCGCCGCACCACCTTGGCGCGGCATGTCTGGCCTTTCGGCCCCGTGCCGCCCGACTTGAGGCACGACGGGCCGGCGCAGCACCGGTCCGTACAATCCGTCACATGCATGGACCCTGCCCCAGGCGCTGCGATCGAGGCCGCGGCCCGTCGCGGACCGCGCCTGTGGCGCGCGCCGCAGCCCTGCTGGCCCTGCCCGGCCTCGCCGCCTGCACCGATGCCGCAGGCGCGCCGTGGCTGTTCGGCGCCGCCGCCTTGCTGGCCGTGGCGGCGGCGGCGGTCGGCGGCTTCTTCGGCGGCCGGCTTGCCGCGCGCCGCCAGTCCGACGCCGCGCTGCGCGCCGCCCATCAGGCCAGCCAGGCGCTGACCGAACTGCAGGACAGCTGGTCGTGGCAGACCGACACCAGCCACCGGCTGCTGCGGCTGCACCCGCCCAGTGGTGCCGCCGCACCAAGCTGGCAGCAGGCGGGCGCGCCGGGCGGCACCTTGTGGGAGCGCTTCGAGAGCGCCGTGCCCGGCGACGTGGCCGGGCTGCGCGCGCGGCTGGAGTCGCAGGTGCCCTTCCACGAACTGCGTGTGCGCCACACCGGCGACGGCAGCACCTGGCTGCTGCGCGCCGTGCCGCGCTTCGACGACGACGGCCGCTTCGCCGGCTTTGCGGGCAGTGCACGCCCCACGGCCGAACGCGACACGCTGTGCGCCGACCAGGGCGCGCTGGCCGCGCTGCTGGCGCTGCTGGCGGCGCAGGAGGCCCCGGCGGCCTTGGCGGGTGGCGACGGCAGCGCGTCCGGCTGGACGCTGCGCCAGGCCAATGCGGCGCTGCTGCGGCTGATCGACGCCGACCCCCAGCTGCCCGCGCCCGACTGGGGCACGGTGCTGGCGCGGCTGCCGTCGGCCACGCGTGAAGCCATCGCCGCGCTGCCGGCCGACGGCACCGGCGACGCCGAAGGCTGGTTGATGCGCCGCTTTGCCACCGAAGCCGGCCCGCAGCTGCTGCTGCTGAAGCCGCCGCAGGGCGACGCCGACAGCGCCGCCGCCAACGGCGAGGGGGCGTCGTTCAGCTTCACCGTCTCGCACGACCTGCGGGCGCCGATCCGCGTGGTCGAGGGCTTCACGCGCATCCTGAAGGAAGACTACGGCCGCCAGCTCGACCGTGTCGGCAACGACCACCTCGACCGCGTGCTGGGCGCGGCGGCGCGCATGAACGCGATGATCGACGCGCTGCTGACGCTGGCGCGGCTGAGCCAGCAGCCGCTGGCCAGGCAGCCGGTGAACCTGTCGCAGCTGGCGGCCTACGTGGTCGACGAACTGCGGCGCAGCGCGCCCGAGCGCGTGGCCGAGATCGACATCCAGCCCGAGATGGTGGTGCGCGGCGACCCCACGCTGCTGCGCCTGGTGCTCGAGAACCTGCTGGGCAACGCCTGGAAGTACTCGGCGCGCAACAAGAAGACGCACATCGTGTTCGCCTGCGAAAGCGTGGAGGGCCGGCGCACGTTCGTCGTGCGCGACAACGGCGCCGGCTTCGACATGCGCTCGGCCGACCGCCTGTTCGGCCTGTTCCAGCGCCTGCACAGCGCCAACGACTTCGCCGGCAGCGGCGTCGGCCTGGCCTCGGTGAAACGCATCGTGCGCCGCCACGGCGGGGAGATCTGGGCCGACGCCGAGCCCGGCAGAGGCGCTGCCTTCCACTTCACCCTTCGCGACTGAAGCCGCGGGCCCATGCACATCGCCGACCTGCGCCAGCGCCTGCGGAGCCTGGGCGCCGCGCCCGTCCACGAAGCCCATGTGCTGCGCCTGTGGGCGCAGGCGCGGCCGCACGACAGCGGCCGCAGCAAGCCCGAGCACTTCCTGCCGCAGGCGCTGCGCGCGGCCTGGCCGGCGCTGGCGGCCGAACTCGACGGCCTGGCGCGGCTGCAGTCCACCCACCCGGGCGACGACGGCTCGGCACGGCTGCTGGTGGCACTGGCCGACGGCCAGACGGTGGAGTCGGTGCTGCTGCCGCGTGACGGCCTGTGTGTCTCCAGCCAGGTCGGCTGCGCCGTGGGCTGCCGCTTCTGCATGACCGGCCAGGGCGGCCTGGTGCGCCAGCTCGGCAGCGCCGAGATCGTGGCCCAGGTGGCGCTGGCGCGCCGGCAGCGGCCGGTGAAGAAGGTCGTGTTCATGGGCATGGGCGAGCCGGCGCACAACCTGGAGGCGGTGGCCGAGGCCATCGAGCTGCTGGGCCAGGAAGGCGGCATCGGCCACAAGCAGCTGGTGTTCAGCACCGTGGGCGACGAACGCGTGTTCGAGCGCCTGCCGCAGCTGCGCGTGCAGCCGGCGCTGGCGCTGTCGCTGCACAGCACGCACGCGGCGCTGCGTGCCGAACTGCTGCCGCGCGCGCCGCGCTGGGAGCCCGCTGACCTGGTGGCCGCGGGCGAACGCTATGCCCGCGCCACCGGCTACCCGATCCAGTACCAGTGGACGCTGCTGGACGGCATCAACGACGGCGACGACGAGATCGAGGGCATCGCCACGCTGCTGCAGGGCAGGTACGCGATGATGAATCTCATCCCCTACAACAGGGTCGACGGCCTGCCCTACCGCCGCCCCGACTGGGAACGCGCCGCCGACATCGCGCGGCGCCTGAACCGCCTCGGCGTGCTGACACGGCTGCGCCGCTCGGCCGGGCAGGACGTGGACGCCGGCTGCGGCCAGCTGCGTGCCCGCGCCGCGCTGGACGGCACGGCGGCGCAGCCGCTGCGGCTGCTGCGGGTGCAGCCCGCACGCCACGCTCCCTGAGTATTTGTGCAGGGCGGCCGCCTGCCGCCGCCTTGACGGGCCGCGAGCGGCGCCATACTCGCAGCGTCACCTTTGGAGAGGCAGGCCAGGCACATCGGTGCCGGAGCCTGCCCCGACACGGTGGGGGGCTCGCAGGAGCATGGTCTGACCGAACAGAAGAGTTGGCGCCGCCACCTGGCGCTGGAACGCGCGGCACGCGAGATCGGCCTGCGCCTGGACACACCGCAACGCGAACACGTGGCGCGCGAGCAGCTGCGCATGGTGCTGCTGCACACGCGCTTCGGCACGCTGGCCGCCACCGCCTTCGCCGTGCTGCTGGCCTTGCAGGTGCAGCACAGCCTGCCGGCGCTGCAGGTGCAGGGCTGGCTGGCCGCCAAGCTGGCGGTGGCGCTGGCGCGCATCGTGCTGGCGCAGGCCTACGTGCGCTGGGGCGACACCAGCCCGCAACGCCAGCGCTGGGAACAGGCGATGCTGGCCATGCTGGCGCTCGACGGCCTGGTCTGGGGCCTGGCCGGCTGGCGCCTGGCGGGTGAAGACGTGCCGCTGGCCGCGCTGGGCGTGGCGGCGCTCGACGGTGTGAGCTGCATCGCCACCTTCGGCCTGCAGGTGCGGCTGGCCGCCACCGCCGCCTACGTGGTGCCGATGCTGCTGCCCATGGCCTGGGGCCTGGCGGTGCGCAGCGACGACATCGCCCACTTCGCCGCCGGCGGCCAGCTGCTGCTGCTGGCACTGCTGCTGGCCACCGCGCGCGCCACTTCGCAGCGCCTGGCGATGGGCCTGCTGCTGCGCCAGCAGGCCGACCAGCTGGTGGCCGAGAAGGACGCCGCATTGCAGCTGGCTCACGAACGCAGCGCCGAGCGCGACCGCTTCCTGGCCAAGGTGAGCCACGAGCTGCGCACGCCGCTGCACGGCATCCTGGGGCTGGCGCGGCTGATGCACCTGGAGACGCAGGCCCCGGCCGCACTGCGCCGGCTGGAGCTGATCGAGAGCGCGGGCCTGCACCTGCAGGGCCTGATCAACGACCTGCTGGAAGCCTCGGTCATCGACGCCGGGGCCTTCGTGCTGCATGCCGCCGACTTCGACCTGTCGGCCGAGCTCGACCAGCTCGCCGAAGTGACGGCGCTGCGCGCTGCCGACAAGGGCCTGCAGTTCACGCTGCAGAGCGCGCTGCCCCGGCCGTGCTGGGTGCGCGGCGACGCCGCCCGCGTGCGCCAGGTGCTGCAGAACCTGCTGGGCAACGCAGTGAAGTTCACCGTGCGCGGCAGCGTCGTGCTCCAGGCCGCACCCGGGGCGACCCCGGGCGCGGTGCGCATGAGCGTGCGCGACACCGGCCCGGGCATGGACGCCGCCGAGCTGGCGCGTGTGTTCCAGCCCTTCCAGCAGGCCGGCAAGACGCGCATCGCGGACGGCGTGGGGCTGGGCCTGACCATCGCGCGCGAGCTGGCCATCGCGATGGACGGCAACGTCACGGCCGAGAGCGCGCCGGGGGCCGGCGCCGTCTTCCACTTCGACGCGCTGCTGCCATCGGTGCCGGCACCGACGACGGCACCGGCGCCGCTGCCGGCCGACGCCGGCCCAGGCACCGCGGCCGGCCCCGCCCTGCCCGGCCTGGTGCTGGTGGCCGAGGACGACGAGGTCAACGCGCTGATCGTCGGTGCCTTCCTCGACAGCCTGGGCGTGCGCAACGAGCGCGTCGCCGACGGTCAGCAGGCCGTGCTACGCGCGCTGCGCGACGACGACCGGCCCGACCTGGTGCTGATGGACTGCCGCATGCCGATGCTCGACGGCCTGGCCGCGACGCAGGAGATCCGCCGCCAGGAGCGCCTGCTCGGGCTGCCGCGGCTGCCCATCCTGGCGCTGACCGCCGCCGATGCCGACAGCGACCGCGCCGCTTGCCAGGCCGCGGGCATGGACCGCGTGATCGGCAAACCCTTCACCCGCGACCAGCTGGTGCAGGCGCTGCACGCCGCCGGCCCGCCCCGGCCGCCACCGGCAGCGCCGCAACCGGGCCCGCAGCACGGCGCACCGCTGCCCTGAAGCGCGGCATGGCGGCGCCGCGCAGGGCTGGCGCGGGGTCGCCGATCAGGTCCAGGTCGGGGTGCCAAGTCTCCACCATGAAGGTGTACAGCGCGTGCTGCGCCGCGTGCCATTGGCGCTCGGCCGCCACCACGTCGAAGGCCAGCACGTGGTGCGGCAGGCCGCCGGCGTGCGCCAGCGGCACCTGGCCGCCGCCCAGCAGGTCGGTGAAACCCAGGCCCTTGTAGATGCGCAGCAGCGCCGCGCTGCGCGCGCCGATCACCAGCGTGCGGATCTGCGCCGCCACCGCGAACATCCAGCACGCCTTCACCAGCATCGGCCGCACCAGGCCGTCGGCGCCGGGCACGATGGCCAGCCGCGTGATCTCGGCGCGGGCATGGCCGGCCAGCGCCTCGGGCAGCACGATGCAATCTTCGATGGGCAGCGGCCGCGGGTGGTTGCGCTGGATGCGCGCGGTGCCGACGACGGCGCCGCTGGCCTTGTCGCGGCACACCAGCACGGCGGTGCCGGGTGCGAGGTCGGTGGCGTCGGGCGTGGCCAGGGCCTGCGCCATCTCGGGCCGGTCGGCCAGGTGGTGGCCGTAGGCCAGCGCGCGCACGGCGCAGGCCTCGCGCAGCGTGTGCAGGTCGCGGGCGATGCTGACGGTGAAACCGAGGTGGGCAGTGCTCATCGGAAGGCGGCTCCCGCACGGCGATGGCCGCACGTCTGGGGCGCCAGCTTGGCGCCGCAGGCCGCGGCGCGGTGGCACGAAAAGCCGCCGTGCACGGCGGCTGCTTCGTGCAGCACGCGCCTCAGTCTTCGAGTAAGCGCACCTTCACCGTCTTGCCCTTGACCTTGGCGCTGGCCAGCCGCTTGGCCACCTGCGGCGCGAAGGCGCGCGCCACGGCGACGTAGGTCGAGAACTCGTTCACGTTGATCTTGCCGATGTCGCTGCCGGCGAATCCAAGGTCCTTGGTCAGCGCGCCCAGCACGTCGCCGGCGCGGATCTTCTCCTTGCGCCCGCCCAGGATCTGCACGGTCGCCATCGGCGGGCGCAGCGGCGTGCCCGCAGGCGTGAGGGCGTCGAGCTTGTGCCATTCGGACGTGAAGCCGCCCGCGTGTTCGATCTGCCCGACACGGCCCATCTCGTCCAGGCTCGCCAGCGTGAAGGCCCAGCCGGCCTCGTCGGCGCGGCCGGTGCGGCCGATGCGGTGCGTGTGCGTGGCCACGTCGGGCGTGACGTCGACGTTGATCACGGCCTCGAGCTGCGTGATGTCGAGCCCGCGGGCGGCAATGTCGGTGGCCACCAGCACGCTGCAGCTGCGGTTGGCAAAGCGCACCAGCACCTGATCGCGGTCGCGCTGGTCCAGGTCGCCATGCAATTCCAGCGCCGCGAAGCCCTGCGCGCGCAGCACGTCCACGAGGTCGCGGCACTGCTGCTTGGTGTTGCAGAAGGCGATGGTGCTGACGGGCTGGAAGTGGTTCAGCAGCAGCGACACCGCGTGCAGGCGCTGGTCTTCACGCACCTCGTAGAAGCGCTGCCGGATCTGCGTGGCCGCAGGCTTCTCGGCCAGCTGCACCTGCTTCGGGTCCTTCAGGAACGCCGCGCTGAGCTTGGCGATGCCCTCGGGGTAGGTGGCCGAGAACAGCAGCGTCTGGCGCTGCTTCGGGCACTGCCGCGCGACGGTGGCGATGTCTTCGTGGAAGCCCATGTCGAGCATGCGGTCGGCTTCGTCGAGCACCAGCGTGTTCAGCGCCTCCAGGTTCAGGCTGCCGCGCTCCAGGTGGTCGAGGATGCGGCCCGGCGTGCCCACGACCACGTGCGCGCCGTGCTCCAGGCTGGCGATCTGCGGCCGCATCGTCGCGCCGCCGCACAGCGTGAGCACCTTGATGTTGTCCTCGGCACGCGCCAGGCGGCGCACTTCCTGCGTCACCTGCTCCGCCAGCTCGCGCGTGGGGCACAGCACCAGCGCCTGCACGGCGAAGCGGCGCACGTTCAGGTTGGCCAGCAGCGCCAGCGCGAAGGCGGCGGTCTTGCCGCTGCCGGTGCGGGCCTGGGCGATCAGGTCGTGGCCGGCCAGTGCCAGCGGCAGGGTGGCGGCCTGGATCGGCGTCATCGCCGTGTAACCCAGGCTCTGCAGGTTCGTCAGCGTGTGCGGCGCCAGCGGCAGGCGCGCGAAAGAGGTGGCGTCGGCGGCAGCGTCGGCGGTGTCTGGCGGGGGGTTCTCGTGCATGAGCGATTATCGGGGTCTCGCGGTCCGCACCCTGCGGCACCGCCCTGCCCGTGATTCCATGCCCCAGACTGCCCATCCCGCCCGCCCCGCCAGCCACACCGAACGCCCGGCGCTGCCGAACCCGCGCCACGCCGACCGCCTGCCGGCCCACATCGACAAACACGCCTTCAACCGCATCCGCTCGGCGGTGTTCAGCCTGCCCCAGGTGGTGAAGCCGGCCGACTACGTCGCCGAAAGCCACCCCGACCTGGAACAGCACCTGGACACGCTGGGCCTGGTGCTGCTGCAAAAGCCGGTGGCCGGGCAGCGCCCGAGCCGCTGGATCGAACCCGCGCTGATGGACGCCGCACTCGCGCACCTGGACGCAGTGGGCACCGGCCCGCAGGCGCGGCCCACGATGCTGGAACGCACCAGCACGCTGGAAGGCCTGGGCGTGGCGCGCCGCGCCGGGCTGTGGACGCGGCTGATCCGCCACACGCTGGCGCTGGCCGAGCCGGGCTGGAAGGTGCCGGTGCTGTTCCGCGTGCCGGTGGACGCCGACGCGGTGTGGGCCTTCTACCGCACCGGCGACAGCGCCACGCTGCTGGCCACGCTGGGCGCGCCGCCGCTGTTCGCGCACGCGGCCGAGCTGGTGGCACACCTGAATGCCATCGTCGAGCGCTGCCGTGCGCGCAAGCCCAAACACCTGGAATCGCTGCTGCCGCGCCTGCAGGCCGAGTGCAGCACGCCGCAGCCGCTGCCCGAGCTGCTGGCCGCCTGCCAACGCGCGCAGGAACGCTGGGAACACCAGGCCGGCGAGCTCGACACGCTGGAAGGCCTGACGAGCGAACTGGCGTTCCAGGGCTACCCGGCCACGTTCCAGAAGGCCCGGCGCGCACAGCGCCGTGTCACGCTCTACGTGGGCCCGCCCAACAGCGGCAAGACCTACGCCGCCTTCGAACGCCTGGCGCAGGCCATCGACGGCGCCTACCTCGCGCCGCTGCGCCTGCTGGCGCTGGAAGGCCGCGACCGCCTGGTGGCGCGCGGCGTGCCGTGTTCGCTGCTCACCGGCGAAGAGAACGTGCCGGCCGAAGGCGCGCGCGTGGTGTCGAGCACGATCGAGATGGTGGGCACCAACACGCCGATCGACGTGGCCGTGATCGACGAAGCGCAGATGATCTTCGACAACTCGCGCGGCTGGGCCTGGACGCAGGCCATCGTGGCCGTGCCGGCCAACGAGGTCATCATCATCTGCAGCGCCTACGCGGTGCCGGCGATCGAGAACCTGCTCGGCCTGTGCGGCGAGCGCTGCGAGGTGAAGGTGTTCGAACGCAAGCAGCACGTGCAGCTGCTGCCCGGGCCGCTGCCGATCGCGCAGCTGATGCTGGGCGACGCGGTGGTGGCCTTCAGCCGCCGCGACGTGCTGATGCTGCGCGACCAGATCGCGGCCGCCGGCCACCCGGTCAGCGTGATCTACGGCGCGCTGCCGCCCGAGGTGCGCCGGCGCGAGGCCGAGCGCTTCGCGCAGGGCGCCTCGCACATCCTGGTGGCCACCGACGCCATCGGCATGGGGCTGAACCTGCCGATCCGCCGCGTGCTCTTCAGCACCATGAACAAGTTCGACGGCATCACCGACCGGCTGCTGGGCGAGAGCGAAGTGCACCAGATCGCCGGCCGCGCCGGCCGCTACGGCATGCACGAGGAAGGCTTCGTCGGCGTGCTGGCCGAGGCCGAGCCCACCGCGCTGCGCCACCTGAAGGACCTGCTGCCGCGCCAGCCGCGTGCGCCGCGCGACTTCAAGGCCCCGGTGGCGCCCAACGGCTGGCACGTCGACACCATCGCCAGCCGCCTGGGCAAGACCGCGCTGCGCGACGTGCTGGGCGTGTTCATGGAGCAGCTGAAGCTCGACGACGCGCACTTCGCGGTGGCCGAACTGGAACAGATGCTGGCGCTGGCCGAGCAGCTCGACCGCAGTGCAGCCAAGCTGCCGCTGAAGGCGCGCTTCACCTACGCGCAGGCGCCGGTGGACACGCGCAACGAGGACCAGGTGGCACAGTTCCTCGACTGGAGCGCGCGCCACGCGCACATGGGCCGCGCCGGCCGCCTGGAGCTGCTCGACAAGGTCAGCGGCCACAGCCGGCTCGACGTGATGGAGCAGGCGCTGCGCACCTGCACGCTTTGGCTGTGGCTGGACCTGCGCTTCCCGGGCGTCTACGGCCACGTGGACGAAGTGGTGGCGCTGCGCAGCGAGCTCAACGACGGCATCGAGCGCCACCTGAAGGGCAAGCGGCCCCTGGCGCAGCGGCGCAGCCGCCGGTGAAGGCGCCGCCGCGCCTGCAGGCGCTGATCGACGAAGGCCTGATCGACGCCGTGCAGCGCCAGTTGATGAGCGGCAAGGAGGCGATGGTCTTCGTCGTTCGCTGCGGCGACGAGACCCGCTGCGCCAAGGTCTACAAGGAAGCCACGCACCGCAGCTTCCGCCAGGCCGTGGACTACACCGAGAACCGCAAGGTGAAGAACACGCGCCAGGCGCGTGCGATGGCCAAGGGCACGAAGTTCGGCCGCCAGGCGCAGGAAGCCGCCTGGCAGAGCGCCGAGGTCGACGCGCTGTACCGCCTGGCCGCGGCCGGCGTGCGCGTGCCGCGGCCCTTCAACTTCCACGACGGCGTGCTGCTGATGGAGCTGGTGGCCGACGCCGACGGCCAAGCCGCGCCGCGCCTGAACGACGTCGACTTCACGCCCGAGGATGCGCGCCGCCACCACGCGACGCTGGTGCGCGAGGAGGTGCGCATGCTGTGCGCAGGCATCGTGCACGGCGACCTGTCGGAGTTCAACATCCTGCTGGCGGCCGACGGCCCGGTGATCATCGACCTGCCGCAGGCCGTGGACGCTGCCGGCAACAACCACGCCGCGCGCATGCTGCTGCGCGACGTCGACAACCTGCGCCACTGCTTCGGCCGCTACGCGCCCGAGCTGCTGCAGACGCAGTACGGGCCCGAGATCTGGACCCTGTACGAACGCGGCCTGCTGCAGCCCGACAGCGTGCTGACCGGCCGCTACGAACGCAGCACGGCGCCGGTGGACATGGCCGCGGTGCTGCGCGAGATCGACGACGCACGTGCCGAAGAGGCGGCGCGGCGGCTGCGGCTGGCCGAAGGCGGCTGAACGCGTCGCACCCGGCACCGAAACCCCCGCTATCGAAAGTGTCTTTCCGATAGCACGGGCGCGTGACCGGGGAGTTGCGGATCATCCGCGCCGGTCAGACCCCCACCCACCTCCTGGAGACTCCCGCATGCTGAACCGCCGCGACTTCCTCGCCGCCGGCTTTGCCGCCCCGCTGGCCTACGCCGCCGGCTCCTTCGTGCCCGCGTGGGCGCAGAACGCGCCGAACTTCGGCACGCCGACGCTGCCGAACCCCGGCTTCCGCCGCATGAAGATGGGCGACGTGGAGATCATCTCGCTGATCGACGGCATCGCGCGCCGCCCCCTGGGCGAGGAATTCGTGAAGAACGCGCCGCTGGCCGAAGTGAAGGCGCTGCTGACCTCGCAAGGGCTGCCCACCGACTACATCGACGTGCCCTTCACGCCCTTCCTGGTGGTGGCCGGCAACCGCCGCATCCTGATGGACACGGGCCTGGGCGAGTGGGGCGGCCCCACCACCGGCAAGCTGCTGGAGAACCTGCGCGCCGCGGGCTTCCAGGCCGGCGACATCGACACCGTGCTGATCACACACTTCCACGGCGACCACATCAACGGCCTGCGCAACAAGGCTGGCGAGTTCGTGTTCTCGAAGGCCAAGGTGATGGTGCCGTCGGTCGAGCACGGCTTCTGGATGGACGACGCGAAGATGACCGCGGCCCCCGCCGGCATGAAGGGTGCGTTCGACAACGTGCGCCGCACCTTCGCGCAGATGCCCGCCGGCATGCTGCAGCGCTTCGAGCCGGGCACCGAGGTGCTGCCGGGCATCAAGTCGATCGCCGCCTTCGGCCACACGCCGGGGCACACGCTGTTCGAGGTGGCATCCGCCGGCCAGACCTTCACCTTCGTCGGCGACCTGACGAACGTGCCGGCGCTGTTCGCACGCAACCCCGACTGGGCCGTCACCTTCGACATGGACGCCGAGGCCGCCCGCAAGGTGCGCCGCGAGGTGTTCCAGCGCATCACCGCCAGCGGCTCGATGCTGGGCGGCTTCCACTTCCCGTTCCCGGCGTTCGGCAAGATGGCCGCGTCGGGCAACGGCTACGCCTTCCAGGCCATCGCCTGAAGACCGGCGCCTCGCGTGCCGGCCACACAATGGCGGGCATGACGACGGCGCTGAAGTACCTCGCGGGCTACCCGCCCGCGCTGCTGGCGCAGGTGCAGACGGCCATTGCCGCCGGCACCCTGCGCAGCAGCCTGCTGCAGCGCTACCCCGAGATGCACCAGGTGCGCGGCGACCGCGCGCTGGCCGACTACGTGGGCGCGCTGAAGGCACGCCACCTGCGCCAAGCGCCACCGCTGGCGCAGGTGAAGTACGACAACCACCTGCACGTGGTGCGCAATGCGCTGGGCACGCACACCGCGGTGTCGCGCGTGCAGGGCCGCAATCTCAAGGCCAAGCGCGAGATCCGCATCGCCAGCCTCTTCCAGGACGCGCCGGCGGCCTTCCTGAAGATGATCGTCGTGCACGAGCTCGCGCACCTGAAGGAGCGCGAGCACGACAAGGCCTTCTACGCGCTGTGCACGTACATGGAGCCCGACTACCACCAGCTGGAGTTCGACACCCGGCTGTGGCTGACGGCGCTGGAGCTGCCGCCCGCCTGAAGGGCCCGGCCGCTCAGGGACGCACGAATCCGCCGTCCACCCAGGCCGTGGCGCTGGCAGCGCTGAGCCGGAAGTTCGCCGGCACGCGCACCTGCGCCAGCTGCACGCCGTCGGCATCCTGCGCGGCCAGCAGCGCATGGGCCTCGTCGTCCTCGACCACGATGTCCAGCGTCACCAGCACGTCGCCCACGCGCTGCTCCTTGTGGTGCAGCGCCGCCTGCGCCTGCTCGTGGCGGCGGATCACCTCGCTGGCGGTTTTCACCAGGGTGTTGAAGGCCGCGGTGTCCAGCGGCTTCGGGTTCTTCTTGTCGCGGCCCATGGTCCAGGGGCCGACCAGCGCCGGCTCGGCCTCGCCGCGTGTGTACATCTCCACCGCCCAGCCGTCGTCGTCGTTGTTCTTGACCACCTTGGCGGTCCAGCCGCGGTCGCGCCACAGGCGCGCTTCCTTGATGGGTTCGTCGTCGGTGTCGGCAGTGTCGGGGGCGTCGTCTTGCAGCATGGCGGCATCTTAGCCGTGGGGTACAGGAGCACGTGGCAGGTCGCGAAAGCCGCTAAATTCACCAGCTTCGCAACCGACAACCCGTGCATGCGAGTCGTTTCATGACACGGCCGGCCACCGCCGACTCAGCCGCGCTGGCCCGACTGCACTGGCTGGCACCGGCCGTGCTGGCGCTGGCCCTGGCCCTGACGGCGATGCTGTGCGTGTGGTCGCTGCGCAACCACGCCGCCGAGGCCGACGCGCTGCTCGAGCGCCGCAGCGAGGCTTTCGCACAGGCGCTGTCCAACCGCGTGCAGGCCTACATCGACACGCTGCCCGGGCTGCAGGCCTTCGGCGTGCCGAAGGCCAGCGTCAGCGACGCCGAGTTCGCGCAGTACGTGCGCTCGATCTCGCTGCAGAACCGCTTCCCGGGCCTGGCGCTCACCTTCCTGGCCGAATGGGTGCCGGCCGGCGACCGCGCGGCCTTCATCGAGCGCGTGCGGGCCGACCGCAGCCTGCAGCCGGCCGGTCACCCCGGGTTCGACATCGCACCGCCCGGCGACCGGCCGGGCTACATGGTGCTGCGGCACACGCACCCGTTCGATGCCGGCGGCTTCGGCTACGACCTGTACGACCCGGCCCAGCGCTACCGCGCAGCGGTGGAGCACACGCTGCGCAGCGGCCGCTACGTCGCCACCGGCCCGCTGCTGCTGGCGCGCGACCGCGACAAGACGCCGCGGCCCGAGCTCAGCAGCATCGTCATCCGCGGCGGCGTCTATGCCGGCGGCCTGACGCCCGAGACCGCCGAAGCCCGCATGGAGGCCGCGCAGGGCGTCGTGGGCATCTCGTTCCGCAGCCTGGACCTCGTGCGCAGCGTGCTGGCGCCCGAACTGGCGCGCGACGCCGCTCTGCGCATCGTCGACCGCACCGCGGCCGCCGCCGGCGAGAGCAGCCTCGTCTTCGACAGCAGCTGGCTCGACGCCGGCGGCCCGCCGCAGGCGACCGACGACGGCCCCCGGTGGCTGCAGGGCATCGACGTCGCCGACCGGCAGTGGGAGATCACCGTGCGCAGCCGCGCCGCGCGCTGGCGACCCGACGGCACCACGTGGTGGCTGCTGGCGCTGGGCCTGGCGCTGTCCGCCTCGCTGGCGGTGATGACGCACACGCTGGTGCAGGCCAACATCGCGGCCGAGCGGCGCATCCGCCTGGGCACGGCGGCGCTGCAGGAAGAGCGCGACAACCTCGAGCGCAGCGAGCGCCGCTACCGCATGCTGTTTGCCAACAGCTTCGACGCCGTGCTGCGCACCCGGCCCGACGGCCAGGTGCTGGCCGCCAACGCCGCGGCGTGCAGGCTGTTCGGCCGCAGCGAAGCCGAGCTGCAGGCACTGCATCGCGACGCCTTGGTCGACCGCAGCGACACGCGCCTGGGCCCGCTGCTCGAAGAACGCGCGCGCACCGGCCGCGCCCAGGGCCTGATCCGCATGCTGCGCGCCGACGGCAGCGCCTTCGAGGCCGAGGTGGCCTCCAACGTCTACCGCGACGGCGACGGCCGCGAGACCGCCAGCGTCATCGTGCGCGACGTCACCGAACGGCAGCGGCTGCAAGCGCAGCTGCAGGAATCGCAGAAGCTCGAAGCCCTGGGCACGCTGGCCGGCGGCGTGGCGCACGACTTCAACAACGTGCTGGCGGCGATCCTGGGCAATGTCGCGCTGGCGCGCCAGGACGTGACCGCAGGACGCCCGCCGCAGGCCAGCCTGGACCGCATCGAACAGGCCGGCACGCGCGCGCGCACGCTGGTGCAGCAGATCCTCACCTTCAGCCGGCGCAACCCGCAGCCACGGCAGGTGCAGCCGCTGCGCCCGGCCGTGGAAGAAGCGCTGTCGCTGCTGCGCTCGACGCTGCCGGCCAGCGCCCGGCTGGTGCAGCAGCTGGGCACCGAGCCGCTGCCGGTGCAGATCGACGCCGCGCAGGTGCAGCAGGTGGTGCTGAACCTGTGCACCAACGCCTGCCAGGCGCTGCACGAGGCCCACGGCCGCATCGACGTGCGCCTGACGGCGGTCGACCGGCCGGGCGGGCGCTGCGCGCTGCTGCAGGTGCAGGACGACGGCGTCGGCATGGACGAGGCCACGCGCATCCGCGTCTTCGAACCCTTCTTCACCACCAAGCCGGTGGGCCAGGGCACGGGCCTGGGGCTGGCGGTGGTGCACGGCATCGTCGTGGCATGCGGGGGCAGCATCGAGGTGCGCAGCACCCTGGGCGCGGGCACGGTGGTCGAGATCGTGCTGCCACTGGCCGAGACGGCCGGGCTGCCCGACCCTGACCTGGACACGCCCCCCGAGACCGACACGTCCGCCGCCACGGGCCACGGTGCGGCCCCGGCCACGCCCCAGCCGGCAGACCTGCCAGCGGCGACACCGGCACCCGCGGCCACCACGCGAGCCGGCCTCCCGGGGCGTGGCGAACACCTGCTCTACGTGGACGACGACGAGGTCGTGGCGCTCACGGTGGAGCTGCTGCTGCAGCGCCAGGGCTGGCGCGTCACGCGGCTGGCCGACGCCGCTGCGGCGCTGGCGCTGCTGCACAGCCCGGGCCACGGCGTGGACCTGCTGATCACCGACCACAACATGCCCGGCATGTCGGGCCTGGCGCTGGCCGAGCGCCTGCACGGCGAGCTGCCGCAGCTGCCGGTGATCATCACCTCGGGCCACGTCACCGACGCACTGCAGCAGCGCGCCACCGCCGCGGGCGTGCGGGCGCTGCTGCTCAAGGAATTCGCGGCGGAGCAGCTGGCGGCGCTGGTGCAGGCCACGCTGCAGGCCCGGCGCTGAACGCGCGGGGCGGGGCGGGGCCGCCCATCGGCGGCTCAGGAGCGCGCCAGCTCTTCCAGCGCGGCCAGCAGGCGCTGCGCCTTGGCGAGTTCGCTCAGGCCTTCTTCCTGCGCGCGCTGGCGCAGCATGGCGTGCGCGGCCACGCGTGTGAGCGCGTGCTTGTGCATCAGCACGCCCACGGCCAGCGGCACGGCGTCGGCCAGCACGTCCGGGCCCGGCGCGGGTGCGACGGCCGGCGCGTCGTTGGCGGCCACCGACGGCGGCACCACCGGAACGGCGCCGGCACGCAGCCGCTGGAAGGCGGCCTCCACCGTGGGCACGATCTGCCCCACGTCGAGCGGCTTGACCATGTAGGCCACCGCGCCCAGCGCCTGCACCTGCGCCACCGTGGCGGCGTCGGAGAAGGCCGACAGGAACAGGAACGGGATGTGGTACTTGTCGCGCAGCACCTCGGCCACGTCGAAGCCGCTCTTGCCTTCCATGCGGATGTCCAGCAGCGCCAGCTCGGGCCGCTGCTCGCGCGCCAGCAGGATGGCGTCGTCGCCGTTGTCGGCGTCGAAGACCTCGTAGCCGGCCTGCTTCAGGCCGTGCGTGACGGTGGCCAGCACGAGCCGGTCGTCGTCGACCACGAGAATCCTGCCCTTGTTCGCCACGATCACCCGATGGCCCGCCTGGAAGTTGGAACTGCGCGGCATTATGCGTCGGCCGCCGGGGCCGTCGGGACTTCCGGCCGGGCTTCTGGCGCATGGCGCACGCTGGGCGGCCGCAGCACCACGCGCGCCAGCACGTGCGCGCCCTCCTGCTCGATCGACAGCGTCGAGCTGCGCCGCGGCAGCAGCGCCCGCACCAGGCCCAGCCCCGAGACGCCACCCGGCACCCGCGCGAGGTCGAAACCCTCGCGCATCTGGGCCACGTTGCGGATCTCGACCACCACCTCGTCGCCCGCGGCCAGCACCTGGCAGCCCACGTCGCCGGCGGCCGAGTGCTTGACGGCGTTCGTCAGCAGCTCGTTGACCGTCAGCGCCACCGGGATGGCCTCGGCCTCGGGCAGCAGGTGGTCGCCGGCACCGGGCCCGGCGCCGAACACGATGGTGCGCCCGAAGGTGCGCTGCACCGACTGCGTGATGGCCTCGATGACGCGCGCCACGCGCAGCGGCCCGCCGCTGCCCACCTGCAGGCCGTAGACCTGCGCGATGGCCTGCACCTGGCCGACCGCTTCCGACAGCACGATCGCCACCTCGGGGTGGCGCTGCGCGTTCTGCTGCAGCAGGCCGGCCACGCCCTGCAGGTTGTTCTTGATGCGGTGGTGCACCTCGCGCACCAGCACCTCGCGCTGCGCGATGGCGGCCTGCAGCCGCGCCTGCTCGGCCGCGCGCTGCTCGGTGACGTCGCTGGCCACCAGCAGCAGCTGCGGGGCGCCGCCGCCACCGCTGGTGGCCAGCGGCACGATGCGCGTGTCCCACACGCGCGGCGCGGCGCGCACGCTGGTGTCCTCGCGCAGCTCGTGCTGCTGCACCTCGGTGCCACCGGCGGCGGCCTGCAGCCAGCCCTGCAGCGCCGCGGCCTGGCTCGGCGCGCAGCACTGCGGCAATGCGCGGCCCAGCACCTCTTCGAGCGGCCGCGCGAAGAAGGTCGAGGCCATCTGGTTGAGCTGCAGCACGTGCAGGCTGTGCGCGTCGAACAGCGCGATCGCCAGCGGCGCGGTCTCGATCACGCGCTGCAGCGAGTCCTGCGCCTGCGCGATCGCCACCTCGGCCTGGCGCCGGCGCTCGATGTCGAGCAGCGCGAAGGTCAGCTGCTGGCTGCGCGCCTCCTGGCCCGTGGCCACGGCATTGCCGACGACCCAGAACTCGCGCCCGTCGCGCGCCTTCAGCCGGCACTCGAAGGTCTCGGCCTGGCCGTCGTGCAGGCGCTGCAGCCAGTCGGTGCGGCGCAGCGGGTGGTCGGCGGCATCGGGCGGCGCGACGATGGCGATGGGCTCGCCGACGAAATCGGCCAGCTCGCCGGCGAACATGCGGCGCGCCGAGCGGTTCATCCACTCGATGCCGTTGGCGCCCACGGTGACGATGCCCACCAGCACCGAGTTCAGCACCGCGCGCGTGCGCTCGGCCTGCACCGCCAGCGACTCGCGCGCGCGGCGGCGCTCGTCGACGTCGACGAAGGAGCAGATGACGCCGGCATCCACATCGCCCGGGTCCACCGGCCGCACCGCCACCTGCACCCACAGCAGGCTGCCGTCGCGGCGGCGCAGCTGGCGCTCTTCGCTGTAGCGGCCCTGGCTGCGCAGGCCGGCGGCCAGCCGGGCCTCGAAGTCGACGCAGGCGCGCGCGTCGGCGTGCAGTTCCACGCCGTCCAGCAGCGTCAGCTCGGGCGGCGCGTAGCCGGTCAGCCGCGCCATGGCCTGGTTCGCGCGCTCGATGCGGCGCGCGCGCAGGTACACGATGCCCACGTCCGACAGGCTGAACATCAGCTCGCGCTCGCGCAGCAGCGTCTCCAGCTCGGCCTGCTGCGACTTCAGCCGCGAGATGTCGGTCAGCACGGCCACGGCCTCGAGCTCGTCGCGCGAGGGCTCGGCGCGGCGCACCGACAGCGAATACCACACCGGCTGCTGGCGGCCGTCGATGGTGGCCGTGGTGCCGGCCTGCAGCTCGGCCTCGAAGGGCCGGCCGGCGGCCAGCGCCGCCACGGCGCCTTCCAGCACCAGCAGGCTGTCGGGGCGGCGGCCGAACACCTCTTCCAGCGACGCGCCCGCGGCGGCGCCGGGCTGCAGGCCCAGCATGCGTTCGAAGCGCAGGTTGCTGCGCACCAGCAGCGGGCCGCGCAGGTAGGCGATGCCAGCGGTGGAGCCGTCGAGGATGGTCGTCAGCTCGCGCAGCAGCTGGTCGTTGCGGCGCTGCGCGCGTTCCTGGTCGGTCACGTCCAGCGTCACCACCGACGTGGTGCGGCCGCCCGCCAGCGCACCCGGCTCCACGCGCGTGAGCAGCCAGCGCTGGCCCAGTTCGGGGTGGCGCACGGCGTAGCGCACCTCGGTGCGCTCGCCGTGGCGCAGCGCGTGCTGCAGGCGCTCGTACTCGGGCAGCGATTCGGGCTCGACGAGCTCGCGGCCGATGCCTTGCAGGCCGCCGGCGCCGCGCTGGCGGGCTCCGCCCTGCCCGCCCTGGCCCGAGCGGGCGCCGCGCCGCACTGCCGGGCTGCGCTGCGACGCCAGCCAGCCGCGCGCCGGGTCGTAGGTGGCCACGCCGACGCTGGCGGTGTCCATCAGCATGCCCATCTCGAGCTGGGCGAGGTCGCGTTCCTCTTCGGCGCTGCGGTCCTCGACCACGGCCATGATGCGGCGCTGGCCCTGGTCGGACGCCCAGCCGCACAGCCGCGCGCCGAGCAGGCGGCTGCCGCCGCCGGGCAGCGGCACCACGGCCTGCGTCTCGATCGGTGCCGCCCCCGGCACCAGGCTGGCACGCGGCGCGCCGTCGTCCCAGGCCAGCAGCGCCTGCAGCGCCTCGTTGGCGTCCGACAGCAGCACCGGCACCTGCTCCACCAGCGCCTCGAAGGCCGGGTTGGAGCGCACGATCAGCCCGCTGTCGTCGTAGACCAGCATGCCCGCGCGCGCCAGCTCGAACCACTGCATGGTCTCGTCCTGCGCGCGCCGGGCCTGGTCGCGCGCGTGGTGCTCGGTGGTGACGTCCTGCAGCACGTTCAGCCACAGCGGCTCGGCGCCGGGGGCGGCGAGGTTGTGGCCGAGCAGCGTGAACCAGCGTTCGCGGCCCTCGGCGTCGACCAGCCGGCGCTGCTGCGGCGGGCGCCGCAGGCCGAGCGCGGTACCTGCCGCAAGCTCGTCGCGCAGCGCCAGGCTGGCGGCGCGGTCCTCGGCGGGCTGCAGCTCCACCGGGTCGCGGCCGATCAGCGTGTCGCGCGCGAAGCCGACCGCGGCGACGAACGCCTCGTTGACGTCGAGCAGCCGGTGGCGGCTGTCCTGCAGCGTGGCCGGGAACGGCGACGCCCACAGCAGCGCCAGCAGCTCGTGGGCCACGGCCGAGGCTGCCGCGGTGGCTGCGCCGGCCGCTGCCGTGGGGGCGTCTGGGCGCACGGCCGGTGCCGGCGCGGCTGCCGGTGCGGCCTGCAGCTGCGCGCGCAGCGCCAGCCCGCCCGACAGCGGCCGCGCCGCCAGGCGCAGCAGGCGGCCGTCTTCCAGGGTCAGCAGGGTGTCGCGGCGCTCGCCGCTGTCGCGCGCCTGCCGCAGCCACAGCTCGCCCGCCGCGCCCAGCGGCGTGCGCAGCTGCACCAGGGCCTGGCCGATCTCGCAGCCCAGCAGCCGCAGCGCAGCCTGGTTGCACTGGCGCAGCACGTCGCGCCCATCGACCCACAGCAGCGCCTCGCTGGTCTCGTCCAGCAGGGCCGCCAGCAACGCCTGTGACGTGCCCGACGACGGTGGCGGCAGCGCGGTCACCGCGCTAGTCGAGCGCGCGCGCCGCGGCCAGCGCGGCCAGCAGCGCGCGGTTGACCTCGCCCGGCGTCATGAAGAGCTTGTCGGCCCACTCGCGCATGTCGAACACCGATTCGTTCTCGATCGCGCGCACCAGCTCCATGTAGGGCTGGAACGGCCCCTCGCCCTTCAGCAGCGCCTGCGCCACGCGCTCGGGCACGGGCACGCTCTTGAACAGGTCTTCGGCCGGCAGCTTCAGCAGCCGGTCGAGCAACGAGAACACGCCGCAGATGAACATCTCGCCGCGCAGCTCGCTGTCGTTCTGGCCGCGCACCAGCTCTTCCATCAGCAGGCCGCGGCGCACCGCGGCGAACATCAGCGGCTTGGCGTTGATGTCCTTGGCCGACGAGGCCAGCAGCAGCGCCAGCCAGCGCTTCAGGCGCTGGTAGCCCAGGATCATCAGCGCATGGCCGAACGAGCTGATCTCGACGCTGAGCCCGAAGGCCGGCGAGTTCAGGTAGCGCATCAGCCGGAAGGCGAGCGTCGGGTCCTTCTTGAGCAGCGCCTCGAGCTTGGGCACCGGCTCCTCTTTGTCGACGCCGTTGATCAGCTCCAGCACCACCTGCACGTCCTGCGGCACGTTGGCGCGGCCGGCGGGCTTGGCCACCGGGTCGTCGATGGGCCAGCCCAGCGTGGCGATGGCGCCGCGCGCGAACGCGGCATCCACAGCCGCCAGCGTGCGCACGCCCGACTGCACGGTGGTGATGTCGCGGGGCATCGCGGTGGCAGGCGCGGTGCTGCGGCGTTCCTCGTCGGCGTCGACGATGGAATGGGCGAAGCACGGCAGCAGCTCGCGCGGCAGCGCGGCCAGCGGCCGGCCCTTGATGAGCAGCGTGCTGCCGGCACCGGCCAGCGCCATCAGCGCGGCGTGGTGGCGCGGGTCGCCCACCATGAAGGCAGGCACCTCCACCATGATGCCGGCGCCGGGCTGCGCCGCCATCACGGCGTCGAGCAGGGCTTCGCCTGCCACGTTCAGCGCCACCGGCGGGATGGCCGCCGCCGCGGCGCGGGCCTTCACGGCCGCCGGGTCCAGCGGGCGCATGTGCAGCGTGAGCTTGGGCGCGGTGTCGGCCGGCGCCGGCCACACCTCGGCCAGCGCCGCCAGCAGCGCCGGCACGTCGACGGCCGCATCGGGACGCTCGGGGAAGATCGTCAGCCGCGTGGCGATCACCGCGCGCTGGCGGTCGATCATCGGGCTGTAGCCCAGGCGGACCTGGGAAAGAACGGGATGGTCTGGCATGGCGGGTGATCTCGATCAGCCCCGCCCAGGGTTGCCCGGCGGGACTGCGGCCCCACAGGGGCAAGGTTTAAGCGCTGATGTACTGGAACAGCGACTGCTTCTGCACCAGCGAGTACGTCTTGAGAGCGGCATCGTAGCCGCTTTGCTTGTTCTGGAAGTCGGAGATCGCCTGCACCATGTCCAGGTCCTCGGCCAGCGAGCGGTCGGTCTGCGCGGCCAGCCTGGCCGCCGCGATGCGCGCCTCCACCGAATCCGTGCGGTTGAGCATCTCGCCGGCGGCGGCGCGCTGCGCGCCCAGGTTGTTCGACAGCGCGTCGATGTCGCGCACGCCGTCGCTCACGGCCTGCTTGATGACGTCGCCGCCCAGTCCCGGCGTGCCGAGCTGGCCGATGACGCGGTCGAGCACGCCGAACACCGACAGCGCCGGGTCGCCGGCCACTGCCGCCGGGGCGCCCAGCCAGGTCTGCTGGCCGTCCACCGACAGCGGCAGCGGCTCGTCCGAGGGCGCGTCGCTCTGGCCGGCGGCACCGCGGTAGACCACGCCGGCCGGCGTGTCGACGAACGGCGGCGAGTCGGTGCCCTGGCCGGCGAAGACGTAGCTGCCGGCGCCGTCGTTGCGGTTGGCCACGCTGAGCAGCTGCTCGCGGATGCCGCGCAGCGCGTTCGCGAGCGTCTTGCGGTCGGCGTCGGCGAAGCTGCCGTTGCCGGCGTTCAGCACCAGCTCGCGCGCCTGCTGCAGCAGCTCGCCGGCGTCGCCCATCGCGGTCTCGGCCTGCTGCATCACGTTGCGGCTGGCTTCCAGCGCGCGCTGATTAGCCTCGGCACGCACCATCGAGGCCAGCGCCCGCTCGGCACGCGCCGCGGCCACGGGGTCGTCGCTGGCGGTGGCCACGCGCTTGCCGCTGGTGAGGCGATCCTGCGCCTGCGACAGCTCCTGCTGGCGCTTCTGCAGATTGCCGATGGAGGACTCGAAGGCGTTGGCGGCGGTGATGCGCATGGCGGTCTTTCAGGGAAGGGGTACAGCGGTGCGCGCTCAGGCGCCGGCCGTCTGCAGCAGCGTCTCGAACACGCTCTGCGCGATCTGCAGCACCTTGGCCGCAGCCTGGTAGCTCTGCTGGTACTGGATCAGCCGCGCGGCCTCTTCGTCGAGGTTCACGCCCGCGACCTCGCTGCGCGCGGCCTCGGCCTGCTGCGAGACCGCGGCCGAGATGGTGGCGGCCGACTTCGCGGTCTGCACGCGCACGCCGACGTTGGCGATGGCCGAGGCGTAGGCGTCGGTGACGATGGCGCCGCCGGTGAGCGAGCCGTCGGCCAGCTGCTCGCGGCCCACCAGCAGCGCGTCGCGCAGCGCCGACAGCGCCAGCGCATTGCCGTTGTTGGCGGAGACAAAGGCGCTCTGCGTGGGCACCACGTCCAGCGTGTCGCCGGTGCGCGGCACGCCCGACAGGCGCAGCTCGAAGCCGTTGATGTCGGTGGGCGGCGTCGGGATGGGCTGGTCGGCGGCCCAGACACCGGTGCCGCTGGCGATCGGCGTGCCGCTGCTGTCGAACAGCTCCCAGGCGTAGTCGCCGCTGTCGCTGGTGAAGGTGACACGCGCAGTGGCGTCGGGCACGCCGGGCGCATTCAGCATCTTCAGCGACGCCACCCCGGCGGTGCCGAGGTTGGTGCTGCTGGCCGTGGCCACCAGCGGCGACGCAGCGGCGAGGTCGCGCGGGTCTTCCAGCAGGCGCTGCAGGCCTTGCGCGGCGTGGCCCACGGGCTGCAGCAGGAAGCGGTCGGTGACGCTGGGCTCGGGCACGCCGATGTCGATGCGCACGCCGTCGACGACGTCGCCGCTGACGATGGTGCGCGTCAGCGGCGGCGCGCTCAGCCGCGTGAGCGTGTACGAACCGGGCGACGCGGGGTCGGCACGCAGCGTGTAGTCGGCGGCCTGCAGCGCCGAGGGCTCCACCACCGTCATGGCCACGCTGGAGATGAAGGCGCCGGAGGCGTCCTTGGCGTTGTTGTTGTTCGGGATCGTCAGCGGCGCGCCCACCGCGAACAGCGGTTTCGACGGCACCGTGCCGGTGGGCACCTGCAGGTTCAGGCCCAGCATCTGCTGTTCGTTGATGGCGCCGGCCACCGCCGCGGCCATCTGCCCGACGAAGTTGCGGCCGTCCACGAGGTCGGTGTTCTGGAACTTCAGCAGGCCGGCCATCGCGCCGCCGCCGAGCGCGTTCTCGTCGATGACGCGCTGCGCCGCGCCGTCGCCCAGCGCCAGCGCCGAGCGCGACGGATCCACCGGGTCCAGCGTCACCTTCAGGTGCGTCGCGCGCGTGCCCAGCACCAGGCTCTGGCCGCCGGCGATGAAGACACCCATCGTGCCGTCGTCGGCCTGCACGGTGCTGACCTGGATCTGCGAGGCCACCTTGGCGATCAGCCGGTCGCGTTCGTCGAGCAGGTCGTTGGGCGGCTGGCCCAGGCCGCGCGAGGCCGCAATCTGGTCGTTCAGCGAAGCGATCGCGTCGGCCAGGCCGTTGACCTCGGTGACCGAGGTCTTCAGGTCGGCCGTCAGGTTGGCCTGGATGACGCCGACCTGCTCGGCCGCGCTGTTGAAGCGCGAGGCCAGGTCCTCGGCGCGCGCCAGCACCACCTGGCGCGTGGCGCTGTCGCCGGGCCGGCTGGCGAGGTCGACCAGGGCGTTCAGGAACTGGCCCGTGGTGTAGCCGATGCCGGCCTCGCCGGTGGGGAAGACCTGCTCCAGCGACTGCAGCCGCTCCTGGCGCGCCGCGTCCAGCGCGGCCAGCGACTTCGCGGTGGCCGCCGCGCGCGTGACGAAGGCGTCGTGCGCGCGCGTCACGCTCTTCACGTCCACGCCCTTGCCGAAGAAGCCGGCGCCGGTGTACTGGCCCTTGGCCGTGGCCAGCTCGGCCTGCTGGCGCGAGTAGCCGGCGACGTTGGCGTTGGCGATGTTTTGGCCCGTGACCTCCATCGACGCGTAGCTCGCCGACATGGCCCGCAGGCCGATGGACATCAGTGGTGAAGCACCCATCGTCCGGTCCTCAGGCCATGGTGCGCTGCAGGCGCAGCGTGGTGTTGATCACGGCCGTCAGCTTGCTGGCGTACGCGGGGTCGGTGGCGTAGCCGGCCTTCTGCAGGCCGTGCGCGAAGCCGCTGGCGGTGAGCTGCTGGCTTGCCGCCTTGGCCACCGTGCTCTGGTAACGCGGGCTGTCCTTCATCAGCTTCGCGTAGTCGGCAAACGACTCGGCGTAGCTGCTGTAGGCGCGGAACTTCGCCGTCACCTTCTGCGCCTTGCCGTTCACGTACTCGGTGGTCGTGATCTCGGCGGTCGGGCCCTTCCAGTTGCCGGTGGCCTTGATGCCGAACAGGTTGAACGAAGGCGAACCGTCGGCGTGCTTGATCTCCTTGCGGCCCCAGCCGGTTTCCAGCGCGGCCTGCGAGATCATGAATTCGGCCGGGATGCCGGTGGCGGCCTCGGCGCTGCGCGCGGCGCTGGTGTGCTGCTGCACGAAGCCGGCGGCACCGGTCTGCGGGATGGCCGTGGGCTTGGGCGCGGCGGCCAGCGGCTGCGGCGTGTTGTTGGCCGAGCGCGTCACCGGGATCGGCCCCGGGCTCAGCCCCATCTGCCGCTCCAGCTGCTTGGCGATGATGTCCGACAGCCCGCCGGGCATGCCCGAGAGCTTGGTGGCGTACTGCTGGTCCAGCATCTCGGTGCCCATCGCCCCGCCGGCGCCGCCGTCCATCAGGCCGCTGGACTGGGTGGACGCACGCATGCTCTTCAGCAGCTCGTTCATGAACAGCGTCTCGAACTGCTTCGCGGCCTCTTTCGCGGCCGCGCGCGGGTCGGTGGACGCCTGCGCCTTCAGCGAGACGAGCGAGCGCTGGTCGAGTTGCAGACTGGCGGGAACGGCGGCCATGGCGGGTTCGTGCGTGTGAGCGTCAGATGACTTCGATTTCGGCGTTCAGCGCGCCCGCGGTCTTCATCGCCTGCAAGATGGCGAGCAGGTCCTGCGGCGTGGCGCCCAGCGTGTTCAGCGCCTTCACCACGTCGGCCAGCTTGGCGCCGGGCGGCAACTGCATCAGCGCGCCGCCTTGCTGCGTGATCGCGATGTCGGACTTCTCCACCACCCTGGTGTCGCCGCCGGCCAGCGGGTTGGGCTGGCTCACCGCGGGCGTGGTGCTGATCGTCACTGTCAGGCTGCCGTGCGCCACCGCGCAGGTGCTCAGCGTGACCGCGTCGTTGATGACCACCGAGCCGGTGCGCGCGTTCAGCACCACGCGCGCGGCCGGCTTCTCCAGCACGATGCTCAGGTTCTCGATGTCGGCCAGGAAGCTGATGCGGTCGTCGCTGCCGGCGGGCGGGCGCACGCTGACGGTGCGGCCGTCCACGGCCGCGGCGACGCCCGGGCCCTTGCTGCGGTTGATGGCCGCGGCCACGGCCTTGGCGGTGGCGTAGTCGCTGGCGTTCAGGCCCAGGTGCAGCACCTCGCTGTCGTTCAGCGGCGTCGGCACCGAGCGCTCCACCGTCGCGCCCTCGGGCACGCGTCCGGCCGACAGGTGGTTGATCTGCACCTTCGAGCCGTTGGCCGAGGCGCCCGCACCGCCGACCACCAGGTTGCCCTGGGCCAGCGCGTAGATCTGGCCGTCGGCGCCCTTCAGCGCGGTGGCGATCAGCGTGCCGCCGCGCAGGCTCTTGGCATTGCCGATGGACGAGACGGCGACGTCGATGGTCTGGCCCGGCCGCGCGAACGGCGGCAGCTGCGCCGTCACCAGCACCGAGGCCACGTTGCGCAGCTGCATGCTGGTGCCGGGCGGCACGGTCACGCCCATCTGCTGCAGCATCGCGTTGATGCTCTGCGTGGTGAAGGGCGTCTGCGTGGTCTGGTCGCCGGTGCCGTCCAGGCCCACGACCAGGCCGTAGCCCACCAGCGGGTTGCTGCGCACGCCCTGCACGGCCGCCACTTCCTTGATGCGCGCGGCCGAGGCGGGCAGCGGCCACCACAGCGCGGCGCTGCTCAGGAAGACGGCCAGGCCCAGGGCCCAGCGCAGCAGGCGGTCGGTGCGGTGTGGTGCTTCTTGGTGGTTCATGGTGTTCACAGCGGCGAGGCCACGCTGAAGAAGACACGCTGCAGCCAGCCCACGCTCTGCGCGTCGGCCTGGGCGCCGCGGCCGCGGTGCTCCAGGCGCACGTTGGCGATCTGCGCGCTGGGCACGGTGTTGCCGGGCTGGATGGCGCGCGGGTCGACCTGGCCCGAGAAGCGCAGCACGTCGACGTTGGCGTTGACGCCGATCTGCTTCTCGCCGGCGATCAGCAGGTGGCCGTTGGGCAGCACCTGGCGCACCGTGACGGTGATGGTGCCGCTGAAGTCGTTGGTGTTCTCGGTGGCGCCCTTGCCGTCGAAGTTGTTGCCGGTGCTGGCGCCCAGCGAGGCGCGGCCCAGCAGCTTGGCGGCGTTCACGCCGGGCAGCGCGCTGATGCTGCCGCTGAGATCGCTGCTCTTCTCGATCGAGCTCGTGCTCTTCTGGCTGGCGCTGACCTTCTCGACGATCTGCACCACCAGCGTGTCGCCGACCAGGCGCGCGCGGTGGTCCTCGAACAGCGGCCGGTAGGCCACGGCCTGGAAGATGGCGCCGTTGCTCGGCGGCACCACGGGCGTGGGCTGCGGCTGCACGCTGGTGGGGCCGTTGATCTCCACGGCGGGGTACAGCGTGCTGCAGGCGCTGCCCAGCAGCGCCGCGCCGAGCAATGCGAAGGCGGAGAGTGCGCGCATCACAGCTGCCCCAGGCGTTGCAGCATCTGGTCGCTGGTGGTGATGGCCTTGGAGTTCAGCTCGTAGGCACGCTGCGTGGCGATCATGCTCACCAGCTCTTCCACCACGTTCACGTTGCTGCCCTCGACGAAGCCCTGCTGCAGCGCGCCTAGCCCGTTGGCGTTCGGCGCGCCCTGCTGCGGCTGGCCCGACGAAGCGGTCTCGGCGTAGACGTTGCCGCCACGCGGCTCGAGGCCGGCCGGATTGATGAAGCTGGCCAGCTGCAGCTGGCCGATGGTCTGCGGCGTCGCAGTGGCGCCGGGTGTCGTGACCTGCACGGTGCCGTCGGCGCCGATGGTCACGCTCAGGGCGTTGGCCGGGATCGTGATGCCGGGCTGCACGATGTTGCCGGCGTTCGTGACCAGCTGCCCCGCGCTGTCGACCTGGAAGGCGCCGTCACGCGTGTAGCCGGTGCTGCCGTCGGGCATCTGGATCTGGAAGAAGCCGTTGCCCTTGATCGCCAGGTCGTAGTTGTTCGTCGTCTGCTGCAGGTTGCCCTGCGCGAAGCTGCGCGTGGTGGCCGCGGCGCGCACGCCCAGGCCCACCTGCAGGCCGGTGGGCAGCTGCGCGCCTTCGGCCGCCGCCGCGCCCGACTGGCGCAGGTTCTGGTAGATCAGGTCTTCGAACACCACACCACCGCGCTTGAAGCCGTTGGTGCCGACGTTGGCCAGGTTGTTCGAGATGGTGTCCAGCTTGGTCTGCTGGCCTTCCATGCCGGTCTTGGCAATCCACAACGAACGGATCATGGTTACGTGCTTCCTTGAACTGGAAGCACGATGGTCCCAGAGCTTGAGCCCGCGGATCGCCGGAAGAACGGGCGCTTGCCCGCCTTGTTCCGCCCGGCCGCGCCTATCATCCGCGCGCCCGCCACGCCGCCACCGCCCCGCCATGCCCGCGACCATCACCACGACCGAGCTGTTCCTGATCGCCATGGTCATCATCTTCGCGGTGCCCTACGGGGTCTGGCGCATCTTCCGCACCGACTACTGGGCGCCGCTGGTGGTGGTGCAGATCCTCACCGGCATCGTGCTCGGCCCCGGGCTGCTGGGCCGCGCCTTCCCCGACTTCTACGGCACCGTGTTCGCGCCGCCGGTGGTGATGGCGCTGAACGGCGTGGCCTGGTGGGCGGTGATGCTGTTCGTGTGGATCGCCGGCATCGAGCTCGACCTGCGCCAGGCCTGGAAGTACCGCCGCGAAAGCGGCATCACCGCCGGCCTGGCGCTGGGCGCGCCGCTGGTCGCCGGCAGCGTGGCCGGAGCCGTGCTGCTGCTGCAGCCGGGCTGGATGGGCCCGGCCGCGCTGCCCTGGCAGTTCGTGGTCGGCGTGGGCATGGCCTGCGCGGTGACGGCGCTGCCGATCCTGATCCTGCTGATGGAGAAGCTGGAGATCCTGCGCCGGCCGCTGGGCCAGCGCATCCTGCGCTACGCAAGCCTGGACGACATCGCGATCTGGGGCGTGCTGGCGCTGATCCTGATGGACTGGGAACGCATCGGCCGCCAGGGCATCTTCCTGCTGGCCTTCGCGCTGGCGTCGTGGGCGCTGCGCCGGCTGATGGTGCGGCTGCCCGAGCGCGACCGCTGGTACGTGGGCCTGGTGTGGCTGGCCGCGGTGTCGTTCGGCGCCGACTGGTGCGGGCTGCACTTCATGGTGGGCGCCTTCCTGGCCGGCGTGGTGCTCGACGCCGAATGGTTCACGCTGGAGCACATGGACATGCTGCGCCACCACGTGCTGCTGATCATCATGCCGGTGTTCTTCCTCAGCACCGGGCTGCGCACGAACTGGGAGATGGGCGGCAGCGCCGTGTTCCTGGTGGCGGCACTGCTGCTGCTGGCGTCGGTGGCGGGCAAGCTGGCAGGCGTGCACCTGGCGGGCCGCATCCTGGGCTGGAAGCCGGGCGAGGCGGGCCTGATCGGCTGGCTGCTGCAGACCAAGGCGCTGATCATGATCATCTTCGCCAACGTGCTGCTGGACAAGCAGATCATCACGTCGGAGACCTTCACCGCGCTGCTGCTGATGGCGGTGGCCAGCACCATGCTGACGGTGCCGGTGGTGGCGCCGCGGCTGCGGCGCCTGCAGGCGGTCATCAGTTCGGAGACAGCAGACGCGTCGCCGCCTGCTCCTTCTGCTCGGCCGTCTGCAGCATCTTCATCTGCTGCTCGAACTGGCGCGCCGCGCTGATCATCGCGACCATCGTCTCCACCGCGCTGACGTTGCTGCCTTCGAGCGCGCCGCTCTGCACGCGCGCCGTGGGGTCGGCGTCGAGGTCGCCGTCGGCAGCGCGGAACAGGCCGTCGGTGCCGCGGTTCAGCGGTGCTTCGGGCGTCACCAGCTTCAGGCGGCCCACCGGCTGCGGCCGGTTGTTGCCCACGGTGGCGCTGATGGTGCCGTCGACGCCCACGTCCACGGTGGCATTGGCTGGCACCGTGATCGGCCCGCCGTCGCCCAGCACCGGCAGGCCGCTGGGCGTGACCAGCTGGCCTTCGGGACTGAGCTGCAGCGCGCCGGCGCGCGTGTAGGCCTCGGTGCCGTCGAGCGACTGCACCGCGAGCCAGGCGTTGCCCTGCATCGCCACGTCGAGGTTGCGACCGGTGGCCTGCGTCACGCCGGCCTGCGGGTCGTAGCCCACGGTCGATTCCAGCGCGTACACCCGCGTGCTGGCGCCGTCGCCGCGCACCGGCACGGCGCGGAAGGCCTGCATCTCGGCACGGAAGCCGTTGGTCGAGGCGTTGGCCAGGTTGTTGGCCAGCACATCCTGGCGCTGCAGCGTGGCCTTGGCCCCGCCCATCGCGAGATAGATCAGTCGGTCCATGCCTCAGCCCCGGGCGCGGTCAGCGCAGGTTCACGAGCGTCTGCAGGACCTGGTCCTGCGTCTTGATCGTCTGCGCGTTGGCCTGATAGATGCGCTGCGCGGTGATCATGTTCACCAACTCGCCGGTGAGGTCGATGTTCGACTCTTCCAGCGCGCCGGCCTGCAGCACGCCCATGCTGCCGTCACCCGGCACGCCCATCACCGGGTCGCCCGAGGCGTAGGTGTTGGCCCAGAGGTTGCCGCCCAGCGCCTGCAGGCCCTGCGGGTTTCGGAACGTGGCCAGCTCCACCTGGCCCGCCGGCTTGCTCTGGCCGTTGCTGTAGCGCGCCATGATGATGCCGTTGCCTTCCACGGCCACGCTGGTCAGCGAGCCGGGCGCGAAGCCGTCCTGCGTCAGGTTGGTGACGCCGAAGCTGTCGCCGCGCTGCGTCGCGCCGCTCAGGTCGAGCGTCATGTTCAGCGGCGTCACGATGGTGGCGCCGGCAGGCGTGACCAGCGTGCCGCTCAGCGAGATCGGCAGCGCCGAGACCGCGCTGATCGGGCCGCTGCCGTCGGCGAGGAAGTCGATCGGCGTCGTGGTGATGGGGTCGGGCGCGCCCGGCACGCCGTGCACGGGCTGGCCGTTGGCGGTGGCGAAGATGTTCCACTGGTCGTTGCCGGCCTTCTGGAAGTAGTACGTCATCGCGACGTCCTGGCCCTTCACGTCGTACACGGTGACCGAGGTCGCGTTGTTGTACGTGGTGGGGTCGGTGAAGTCGATCTGCGGCACGACGCCGGCGCCGGGGTTCGTCACCTTGGCGCGCGAGTCCAGGTTCAGCTCGATGGCGATCTCGGTGGTCGAGGCCGGGGCGATGCCGGCCGTGGGCAGTTGCAGCGGCTGCGCCAGGCCGGGCTGGATCACGCCGTTGGCGTCGGCCGGGTAGCCCAGCAGCTGCAGGCCCTGGTTGTTGACGATGAAGCCTTCGCGGTCGACCTTGAACTGGCCGTTGCGCGAGTACTGCGTCGGGCTCAGGCCGTCGGTCACCTGGAAGAAACCGGCGCCGTTGACCGCCAGGTCCATCGCATTGCCGGTGGTGCTGATGTTGCCCTGCGTGAACTGCTGCGCCACCGCCGCCACGTTCACGCCGATGCCGATGCTGTTGGTGCCGGCGCCGTTCAGCGCCGTGGCGTACATGTCGCCGAACTCCACGCGCGCGATCTTCGCGCCATAGGTGTTGGCGTTGGCGATGTTGTTGCCGATCACGTCCAGGTTCTTGCTGGTCGCGTTCAAGCCGGAGAGGCCTTGCTGGAAGCTCATGGGGTGGTGTCCTCGTGCGGATTCAGTTGAAGGCCTTGACGTCGGCGTAGTCGACGCTGCCCGAGCGCGCCGTCTCCAGCGTCATGCTGCCGCCGTCGGTGCTGACGGCATAGATGCGGTCGCGCATCAGCGCGGTGCTGGGCACGGTGGCCGTGCCCGACTGCGCGGTGACGCGGAAGGTGTAGAGGCTGCCGTCGGCCACGGTGCCGGCGTCCCAGTCGAACGAGCGGCGGCCGGCCCCGGCGGCACCCAGCTGCAGCGTCTCGGCGACGCGGCCGCTCGGGTCCAGCACCTCGACCTTCACGTTGTCGGCAGCGCCCGCGAGGTCGAACGCGCCGACGCCGACGCCGTTCTCGATCCACAGGCCGTTGCCGGCCAGCGTGACGTCGCGGCCCACCAGCGCCGCGCCCTGCAGCGCCTGCATCTGCACGAACTGCGCGTTCAGGCCCTCGACCGTGGTGTTGAGCTTCTCGATGCCGCTGACGGTGTTGATCTGCGCCATCTGCGAGGTGATCTGCGCGTTGTCCATCGGGTTCAGCGGGTCCTGGTTCTGCATCTGCGTCACCAGCAGCTTCAGGAAGCGGTCGGCGGCACCGGCCTCGTTGGCGGTGGCCGTCTTCGTGCTGGTGTTGCCGCCGAGGGCGGCAAAGGGGTCGATGGTGGTGCTCATGCGGGCCTCGGTTCAGTGCGCGGGGGTGGCGTGGCGAGACTCAGCCCTGGCCCATCTGCAGCGTCTTCTGCAGCAGGGACTTGGCGGTGTTCATCACTTCGACGTTGTTCTGGTACGAACGCGAGGCCGAGATCATGTTGACCATCTCCTCGACCGCGTTGACGTTGCTGAAGGTCACGTAGCCCTCGGCGTCGGCCGAGGGGTGCTTGGGGTCGTGCACGCGGCGGCCGGGGCTCTGGTCCTCGGTGATCGTCGAGACGGTGACGCCGGCGGCGCTGTCGGGGCTGCCCGCCGCGCCCATCAGCGCGGTCTGGAACACCACCTGCCGCGCCTTGTAGGCCTGGCCGTCGGGGCCGGCCACGGTGTCGGCGTTGGCGAGGTTGGAGGCGACGACGTTCAGGCGCTGGCTCTGCGCGCTGACGGCGCTGGCGCTGACGTCGAAGATGCGGAACATGCTCATGGTTCAGCTCAGCCCTGGTTGTAGCTCTTCATCGCATCGCCGAGCGTGCGCACGGTGCCGTTGATGAAGCGCAGCGTCGACTCGTACTTCAGCGCGTTGTCGGCGAAGGCCGCGCGTTCGCGGTCCATGTCCACCGAGTTGTTGTCCAGGTTGGTCTGCGCCGGTGTCGCGTAGCGCAGGTCGGGCGGCAGGCGGCCGCCCACGCCCATCAGGTCGCCGGCGATCGGCGCACCCAGTTCGTTGCTGAAGCTGCCGCTGCCGGCGCTGCCCGAGCGCGCGGCCGACGGCCCGGCCACGCCCGGCATGCCCGACGTGGCCTGGCGCAGCGCCTGCGCGAAGTTGAAGTCGCGCGCCACGTAGCCCGGCGTGTCGGCGTTGGCGATGTTGCTGGCGATCACCCGCTGGCGGTCGGCACGCAGCACCAGCGCTTCGGTCTGGAAGTCGAGGGCGCCGGTGAGACGGTTGAGCATGGTGTGGTGCCGGGCAGGCTGGGAGGGGGCTTGGCGGCATTCTGGGCAGCGCAGGCGTCCGACATAAGCGGGAATAGCGGCGCCAATGCCGGCTTGTTCCGGGCCCCGGCGCGGCCGCGACTGTCTACATTGCGACGCGTGAACAAGCTCCTGCAGTCCGTCCGCACCCGCCTGTACGGCCCTGTACGCCGCCGCCTCCCCCAGGTGGCGGCAGCCTGGGTGTGCGCCCACGCCGCCACGGCCGCCGCGCAACCGGTGCCGGCCGCCACGCTGGCCCAGGCGCAGGCCCTGGTGGCCGAGGCCGCACGGGCGCTCGCGCCTGCGGGTGCGCGCATCGTCGTCGAACCCGGCGCGCTCGACAGCCGACTGCGGCTGGCCCCGTGCCGCCAGGTGCTGCCCTACCTGCCGGCGGGCGTGAAGCCCTGGGGCGCGAGCCGCGTCGGCCTGCGCTGCGAAGCCGTGACCGGCGAGCGGCGCTGGAACGTCAGCCTGCCGGTGCGCGTGCGCGTGTACGCGCCGGCTCCGGTGGCGGCCGCCGCGCTGCCCGCCGGGGCCGTGATCGATGCCACGCACATCACGCACGCCGAAGCCGACTGGGCGGCCGCGCCTTCAGCCGTGCTTGCCGATGCCGACATCCTGGTGGGACGGCACCTCGCGCGCGCCGTGGCGGCCGGCGAACCGCTGCGTGCTGCCGACCTGCGCCCGCGCCAGTGGTTCGCTGCCGGCGACAGCGTGAAGATCGTCGCCGTGGGCGCCGGCTTCTCCGTCAGCGGCGATGGCCAGGCCCTGTCCGCCGGCATCGAGGGCCAGCCGGTGCGCGTGCGCACCGACAACGGCCGCATCGTCAGCGGCATGCCGCAGGGCATGCGCCGCGTCGAGGTGGCGTTGTGAGCGTTGCGCCAAGAACTGGCGGCGCTTTCCCCCCTGTTTCGGGGGTTTGCGAGAAAATGCTGCCGTCGGCCCTAAAGTTCGCGCCGCGCACGTCCGATACAGCGAACATGTCAAGAGAGGTTGGCCACCACGGCCGGCCCTGCTGGAGTTCATCATGAAGATCGGTCCCCTCGAATCGAAGCCGGCCACGGCCCCCGTGGCCACCGAGCGCAAGGCCCAGGGCACGACCGCGGCAGCCGCCGGCACGGCCGAACCCAGCGCCAAGGTGGCGCTGTCGTCGGCCGCGACGCTGGGCGCTGAAGGCGCCGAAGGCAGCTTCGACGCCGAGAAGGTGGCACGCATCGCCCAGGCCATCCGCGATGGCAAGTTCGAAGTCAACGCCGAAGCGATCGCCGACAAGCTGATCGCCAACGCGCAGGAACTGCTCGGCAAGACCTCGCGCTGAGGGTGGCCGTGATGCTGAGCACCGCCACCGAGATGGCCGCACTGCAGCGTGTGGCCGACCTGGAGACGCCGCTGGTCGCGGTGGAACAACGCCTGGCCGCGCTGGGCGAGGCCCTGGTGCAGAACAACGCGCAGGCCATCGAGTCCGAAGCCGCCGAACTGCACCGCGCGCTCGCGTCGGCCATCTCGCACTTCAGCCGCGCAGCGCGCGAAGGCAGCGTGCCGCCGGCCCTGCGCCAGCGCCTGGCCGTGGCCAGCGGGCAGGTGGCCGCGCAGCGCGAAGCGCTGGCCCGTGCCACCGCCGCACTCGACCGCGCCATCGACGTGCTGCTGCCCGGCATGGGCACCAGCGTCTACGCCGCCAGCGGCAGCGCCGAACGCAGCGGCACCTCGGGCAGCCTGCTCGCCTGAACCGCCACCACGCCGGCCTCGGCCGACGTGAACTAACGCACACCACACCACGCCGCCTCGGGCTTCGGCCCGCAGGCGGCGTCGTCGTGTCCGGGCTTGCCCACTTTCCGCGCCACAATCGTCGACAAATTGAAACGAGACGTCGCGCCATGACGCGACGTCCACCACACCAGGGGTCGAGCCCGGTGCCGCGCGGTGCGGCGCCACATGCCGCCAGGACGCGTTGGGACACTCACTCGAGGCTCGCATGGACATGCCCGGTGCTGCGGCACCGGCACTGCCTTTGCTGGACAGCCTGCGCCGCGCGGCGCAGGCACGCTGGATCACGCTGGTGCTGGCCGGCCTGTGCGCGGCCACGCTGGCCGGCGCGCTGGTGCTGCGCCTGCCCGACCCACGGCTGCTGGCCGATGCCGGTGCGCTGCGCGCAGCCAGCGCCACGCTGGGCTGGGTGAGCGCGGCATCGGCGGCGGCAGCCGGGGCGGCGTCCGCACCCCTTGCGGCCGACGCCGGCCCGGCCGAGCAGCGCCGTGCGCGCGACGCGCTTGCGCAGGCGCTGGCCCAGCTGCAGGCCTCGGCCGCCGACAGCGGCATCGCGCTGCCCGAGCTGCTGGAGTTCCAGGCCCGCTGGGCCGCCCTGCCGGCCTGGCCCGACCGCCCCGACGCCGTGCAGCTGCAGGCACTGGTGCGCGCCAGCGACACCGTGGCACTGGCCGCCCGCCAGCGGCTGCACAAGCGCCAGCAGGCCGTGTCGGGCACGCTGACCGCGGCTGCGGTCACGCTGCTGCTGGCACTGGGCCTGGTGATGGGCGGGCTGTGGCGGCAGCGCCGGCGCCTGCGGGCGTCGATGCACGCGATCTCGCAGCACCTGGGCAGCGGCGACTGGCACGGCGCGGTGCGGGGCCTGCGCGAGGAGCGGCTCGGCGCGCCGTCGGCCTTCGACGCGCTGGCCAGCGGCGTCGAGGACGTGCTCGGCCAGTCCGACCGGCGCTGGCAGGCGCTGGCCGACCTGTCGGCCGACTGGTACTGGGAGACCGACGCGCAGGGGCGGCTCAGCTGGCTGTCGGGCTCGGCCCCGGTGGTGACGCAGCTCGGCTGGACGCCGGCCGAGCTGATGGGCCGCCGCCGCGACCAGCTCGACTTCCTCGACGCGCCGCATCAGGGCTGGGACAAGCTGCACGCCGTGATGGACCGGCGCCAGCCTTTCCGCGACGTGGAGTACCGCGCCCGCGCGCGCCAGGGCGCGCACGCCATCTGGGTGTCGATCAGCGGCCGGCCGCGGCTCGACGCACGCGGCGCGTACGCCGGCTACGAAGGCGTGGGCCGAGACATCACCGAGCGCAAGGCGGCACAAGAGCGGCTGATGGCCAGCGAGCAGCGCTGGTCGCTGATGGCCGGGCTGGCGTCCGACTGGTACTGGCAGACCGATGCCGAACATCGCCTGCGGCCGCTCAGCCCCGAGATGCAGCGCCGCCTGCCGCGCCTGACCGAGAACCTGGCCGGCCGCACGCGCTGGGAAGCCCACCGCGACGCACTGAGCGCCGCGCAGTGGGACGAGCACCGCGCCGACCTCGACGCCCGCCGGCCTTTCCGGTCGCTGCAGCTGGAAGTGGAGTCGGAGAACGGCGAGCTCATCTGGATCTCGCTCAGCGGCATCCCGCGCTTCGACGGCCAGGGCCGCTTCCTGGGGTACCACGGCGTCGGCCGCGACATCACCGTGCGCAAGCAGGCCGAACGCCTGCTGCTGCGCCACAACGAAGCGCTGCAGCGCGCAGTGGCCGAACGCACGCGCGAACTGCAGCAGCTGAACCTGGACCTCGACGCCTTCTCGCGCCAGCTCGCGCACGAGCTGCGCACGCCCATCAGCCACGTGCAGGGGCTGGCGCAGTTGATCGGCACACGCGCCAAGGGCCGCCTCGACGCCGAAGACCAGCAACTGCTGGCGCTGCAGGTGCAGGCTGCGCAGAACATGCGCGACACCGTCGACGCCCTGATGCTGCTGGCGCGCTCGACCGTGCAGGCCATGCCGACGGAGCCGCTGGACCTGGCGGCGCTGGTGCAGCAGGTCATCGCCGAGCTGCCGCAGCTGGACCGGCGTGCCGAGATCTGCTGGCAGGTGCAGGGGCCGCTGCCCGTGCTGGGCTGCCCGCAGGCGCTGCGCATCGTGCTGCTGAACCTGCTGGGCAACGCAGCCAAGTTCACGCGCCAGGTGGCCGCACCCCGTGTCGACATCGAAGGCAGCGTCGATGCCGACGGCCGTCTGCGCGTGTGCGTGCAGGACAACGGCGCCGGCTTCGACCCGGCCCAGGGCGCGCGGCTGTTCCAGCCCTTCCAGCGCCTGCACGCCGGCGAGGAATTCCACGGCACCGGCATCGGCCTGACGATCGTGCAGCGCATCGTCGAGCGCCACGGCGGCACGGTCGCCGCGCACGGCACGCCGGGTGCCGGCGCGCGCTTCGAGTTCACGCTGGCACGGCCGGCCTGAAACGCGGCACCTGCGGCCACGCTGTCAGTATTGAACAGCGCCGCCCGCCGGCGCTTGCACGCTGGCAAGATGCAGGCGCGGAGCGGACGCCCCCGATCCGCCGGAGCGCCGCGGCGCCCGCAACACCGCACTGGAGATCCCATGATCACGCTGCCCCAGATCACAGCCGCCGACAACTGGAACGGCGTGTCCGAGGATCCGAACCAGCCGGGCGTCGAGGTACCGAACCTCGACAGCAAGATGGACCTGGAGGAACACCGCCGCATCGTGCTGGAGGCCGCCGCGCTGTTCACCGGCCCGTTCCCGGCCCACACCGGTCCGGCCTGGGAGAGCCTGCGCCAGCTGCGCACCGTCTTCACCACCACCACGAAGCAGCCCGTGTACATCTCCAAGGGCATCCACCAGCCCACCGTCGACCCGCACATCCAGCTGACGATGGCCGTGAAGAACGACGACACGAGCAAGGACGTGCAGTTCCACCTGAACCTGACCACCGTGGAGCGGGGCGACGACCGGTCGGGCACCCTGCGCTACACGTGGAAGGCGGTGCAGTTCACGGCCGTCGCGGGCAAGGTGCTGGCCGCCTGGCCCCAGGCAGTGGCGCGCAGGGTCAAGGAGACGAACATACGGCGCCTGAGCATCTCGCCCAGCGAATGGCAGAAGGTCAAGGACGACGTGGACAAGGCCAAGCAGGCAGCGGCCAACAAGCAGAAGGCGCAGGCGACCAAAGACGAGATCACCGACTTCACCAAGGCCTGGTCGCCGTTCAAGCAGAAGAACTTCGCGGCGCTGAAGGCGCTGACGACCAAGGCCGGGGACATCCAGGCCGCCCTGCTGGCGACCGGCACCTTCACCGAAGGCACCACGACCATCGGTTACCAGAAGAAGTCGAAGACGCTCAGCCTGCGCATCGGCTGAGCGGCGCGCACGGCCCGCCCGCTCCGCCCCGGAAAGCAAGAACGGCGGGCACTGCCCGCCGTCCCGTCATGGCTCCGTGCCGCGGGCTACCACTCGCGCAGCCGCGTGCGCAGCCGCGCGATGCTCTGGCTGTGCAGCTGGCACACCCGGCTCTCGGTCACCTTCAGCACGGCCGCGATCTCCTTGAGATTCATGTCGTGCTCGTAGTACATGCTCATCACGAACTGCTCGCGCTCGGGCAGGTTCTTGATGGCGTCCACCAGGGCCTGGCGCATGCGCATGTCCTGCAGGCGGCCCAGCGGGTTGGCTTCCTCGTCGGCGACGTGCCGGTCGAGGTAGCTGTCGTCGCCGTCGTCGCCGCTCATGTCTTCCAGGTAGATCAGCTGGGTGCCACGCACCTTGCCCAGCAGCTCCTGGTATTCGGTCAGGCTCAGGCCCATCTCGCGCGCGATCTCGGTCTCGTTCGGCGCGCGGCCCAGGCTCTGCTCGAGCTTGTGCACCGCGGTCTCGATGCTGCGCTGGTGGCGGCGGTCGCCACGGCTCATCCAGTCGTTGCCGCGCAGCTCGTCGAGCATGGCGCCGCGGATGCGCTGGGTGGCGAAGGTCTCGAACTGCACGCCCTGGCCGGCGTCGAAGCGGCTCAGCGCGTCCGACAGGCCGATCATGCCCACCTGGATGAGGTCGTCGAGTTCGACGTTCGCGGGCAGCTTGGCAATCATCTGGTGCGCGAGGCGGCGCACCAGCGGGCTGTATTGCTTCAGCAGCGCGTTGGCGTCGAGTTGTCCCTTGGCGGTGTACATGCGTGTGGCCTTCTTGTGCTTGGCGTTCGGGTCGTGCGGTGCGGTGTGCGGGGGGCGTCAGTTCGCGCCCAGCGAGGCGGAGCGGGCCGCCATCACCATGCCGGGCAGCGGGTCGTCGGCCAGCGTCAGCTGGGCGGCGAGCAGGCGGTCCAGCGCCATGTCGGGGGTGCCGGGTGCGGTGGACGGGTCGACCACGGCCCAGTCGTGCAGCACCGCGCCCAGGAAGCCGTCGGCGCAGCCGGCAAGGCTGCTGGCGATGCTGGGCACGCGCTTGCTGCGGCGCGGGGCGGCGATCAGCAGGTCGAACGTCATCAGGCTGCAGCGCTGCGCCAGCAGCTTGCAGGCGGCGTAGGCGTGCTTCAGGCTCTCGGCGTGGTCGGCGCCCAGCAGGATGGGCCGCGCCGGCCTGCGCATGAACATGCGCGCCAGGTCGGTGGCGTTGGCGTGCAGCAGCACCACGTCGGCCTGCGGCGCGGCCTGGCTCAGCAGGTCCAGGAAGCCGGCGGCCGAGCCGCGTGTGTCCACATGCTGCAGCGGCAGGCCGCGCGCCGGCAGGTAGGCGATGTGGTCGCTGAGCGTCTCGATGCAGGAGCCCACGTCCAGCAGCGCCATCTCGTTGGGCAGCGGTGCGGTGTCGGCGGCGTCGACCACCAGCACGCGCTGGCCGCGCGCCGCGAGCGAGGCGGTGACGTGGTCGAGCAGCGCGCCCGAGGCGGCCACGTGCGGGTTGGCGGCCAGCGGCACGAAGCGCTGGCGCGTGCCGGCGAACAGGCGGCGCAGGCCGTCGGCCTGGTCCAGCGGCGCCGGGGCGGAAGGGGCGTAGAAGTCGCGCATCGTCATCGACCTCACAGGCGGGCGGCCGCGGCCTGATGACCGTTGCGGCCGGCCTGGGCCATCGGCGTGGCGGCGAACACGAGGTTCATGTCGCTGCTGTCCATGCGCCAGGCGGCGCTGCCGCCGGCGCGCAGCGCGCGCTGCACCAGCGCGTTGGCCGACAGCCGGTGCCAGTCCTCGGGCACGCGCTGGCCGTTGGCGATGGCCACCACCTTCAGGCGGTGGCGGATCATCGCGTCCAGCGCCGGCGCCAGCTTCACGGCTTCGTCGATCTTGCTCAGCACCACGCCGTGGCAGGCAGGTGCGTTGTAGGCGGCCAGCACCTCTTCGATGGTCTCGCCCTGCGAGGCGGCGTTCACCACCAGCAGCTTGCGGATGGCGCGGTGCGACAGCATCTCCAGCAGCTCGCGGGTGCGGGCGTCGCGCTGCGCCATGCCGGCGGTGTCGATCAGGACCATCTTCTTGGCGCTCAGCAGCTCCAGCAGGTCTTCCAGGCTGGCGCGGTCGTGCGCGGTGTGCACCGGCACGCCCAGGATGCGGCCGTAGGTGCGCAGCTGCTCGTGCGCGCCGACGCGGTAGGCGTCGAGCGTGATCAGGCCCAGGTTGGCGGCGCCGTGGCGCGTGGCGAAGGCCGCGGCCAGCTTGGCGGTGCTGGTGGTCTTGCCGACGCCGGTGGCGCCGATCATCGCGTAGACACCGCCCTGCTCTTCCAGCGCAGGCTCGCGTTCGCCGGTGTGCAGGTTGCGTTCCAGCACGCCCGAGGCCCAGGCCGTCTCGTCGACCTCGCCGGGCAGGCTCTCGACCAGCTTGCGGATCAGCGACGGCGACCAGCCGGCGTCCAGCAGCTTCTGCGTCAGCGTGGCCTGGCGCGGCTGGCGCTGCAGCTTTTCCATGAAGGCCAGCGCGCCGAAGCGCTGCTCGATCAGGCCGCGCATCGAGCGCAGCTCGTCCATCATCGCGGCCTGGTCGCGGGTGTTGGCCGCGGTGGGCGCGTCGGCCAGCACCGGGGCCTGGGGCAGCGCGGCGGCGCGCGGTGCGGCGGCCTGGGCGGCGACGCCCGGCACGCGGATCTCCTCGCGCAGCACCGGCGGCTCTCGGCGCGCGGGCGCTTCGGGCGCACGCTGGGCCGCCATGCGGGCGCGGGCGGATTCGATCGACGACACCGCAGGCTGGCGCGGCGGGGCGTTGTTCTGCTCGGCTTCCAGCTCGGCCTGGCGGCGTTTGAGCATGCGCTCGCGCACGTAGTCCTGGAACGACAGCGTGCTCATCTGCAGCGCTTCCACGTCCTGGTCCACGGCACCGGCGTCCAGGCGCGGTTCCTGGCGCAGGTCCGTCCGGGTGTCCATGCGGGGGTCCATGCGCGGCTCGATGCGGCCTTCGCTGTGCTGGGCCTGTGCGCGCTGCGTCAGCGTGCGTGCCAGCGGGCTGTGGCGCGGCGCTTCCACCACCGGGGCGGCGGCACCCACGCGTTCGAGCTGCTGCACGCTTTCGGGGGCCATCGCCAGCACCTCCACGCCTTCGGCGCAGGGGCGGGTGGACATCACGACGGCATCGTCGCCGAAGGCCTGCTTGACCAGCGCGAGCGCGTCGCGCGAGGTGCGGGCGGTGAAGCGTTTGACGTTCATGCGTGGCTTCCGATGATCGACCCGATGCGGATCGAATGCGTTTCAGGGATCTCGCTGTGGCCCAGCACCTTCAGGCGCGGGGCGGCACGGCGCAGCAGCCGCGCCATCGGAGCGCGGATCATGTCGGGCACCAGCAGGCACGCGGGCAGGCCCAGGTCTTCCTGGCGGCGCGTGGTGTTGGCCGCACTCTTGGTCAGCGTGTCGGCGACACCCGGGTCCAGCGCGGCGCCGTGCGGCGAGGTCAGGGCCTGCGTCACCAGACGCTCCAACTCGGGTTCGAGCGCGATCACGTCCAGCTCCTTGGTGGCGCCGTAGATCTGCTGCACGATGGCCGGGGCCAGGTGGGTGCGGATGCGCTTGACGAGTTCGCCCGGGTCGGTGACGGTGGCGGCGTGCTCGGCCAGGCATTCCACGATGCTGCGCATGTCGCGGATGTGCACGCCCTCTTCCAGCAGCAGCTGGAGGACCTTCTGGAGCGTTGCGATGCCGACCATCTTGGGAACCACGTCTTCGATCAGTTTGGGAGCCAGCCGGGTGACGTGCTCCACGAGTTGTTGCGTCTCGACGCGGCCCAGCAACCGGGCTGCGTTCACTTGCATCAAGTGTGAAAGATGGGTCGCCACGACGGTCGCGCAATCAACGACGGTAAATCCGGCCATTTGGGCCATCTCGCGGTGGCGCTCCTCGATCCACACCGCGGGCAGGCCGAAGGCGGGGTCGGTGGTCTTGGTGCCGGGCAGCTGCTGCGTGGCGCCGCCGGGGTTGATGGCCAGCAACTGGCCCGGGAAGGCCTCGCCTTCGCCAACCACGGCGCCGCGCAGCGTGACGCGGTAGACGCTGGGCTTGAGCTCCAGGTTGTCGCGGATGTGCACCGGCGGCGGCAGGAAGCCCACGTCCTGCGCGAACTTCTTGCGCACGCCCTTGATGCGCGCCAGCAGGTCGCCCTGGCGGGCCTTGTCCACCAGCGCGATGAGCCGGTAGCCCACTTCCAGGCCCAGCGTGTCCACCGGCGCCAGGTCGTCCCAGCTGGCTTCGGCGTTGGGCTGGGCCGGGTCTTCACCGCTCTTGCGTTCGGGCTCGGCCGCAGCGCGCGCCTTCTTCTTCATCATCTGCCAGGTCAGCAGCCCCAGGCCGCCGCCGATGAGCAGGAACACCAGGTGCGGCATGCCCGGGATCAACCCCAGCGCCACCACGATGCCCGCGGTGATGCCCAGCGCCTGCGGCGAGTCGAACACCTGCGCGCGGATCTGCGTGCCGATGTCCTCGTCCTTGCCCACGCGCGAGATCACCATCGCCGAGGCCACGCTGATCAGCAGGCCCGGGATCTGCGCCACCAGCGCGTCGCCGATGGCCAGCAGGATGTAGCTCTCGGCGGCCTGCGCGGCGCTCAGCCCGTGCATCGCCATGCCGATGATCAGGCCGCCGACGATGTTGATGAACAGGATCAGCAGGCCGGCCATCGCGTCGCCGCGCACGTACTTGCTGGCACCGTCCATCGAGCCGAAGAAGTCGGCTTCCTCGCCCACTTCAGAACGGCGCCGGCGCGCTTCCTTCTCGTCGATGAGGCCGGCGTTGAGCTCGGCGTCGATCGCCATCTGCTTGCCGGGCATCGCGTCCAGCGTGAAGCGCGCGCCGACTTCGGCGATGCGCTCGGCGCCCTTGGTGACGACGATGAAGTTGATGACGACCAGGATCGCGAACACGATCAGGCCGACCGCGAAGTTGCCGCCGATCAGCGCGTGGCCGAAGCTCTCGATCACCTGGCCGGCAGCACCCGGGCCGTTGTGCCCTTCCAGCAGCACCACGCGCGTGGAGGCCACGTTCAGGCTCAGGCGCAGCAGCGTCGTGACCAGCAGCACGGTGGGCAGGGCTGCGAAGTCCAGCGGCTTGACCATCTGCGCCGAGACCATCACCACCATCAGCGCCAGCGCGATGTTGAAGGTGAACAGCAGGTCCAGCACGAAGGGCGGCAGCGGCAGCACCATCATCGACAGCATCAGCACCACGAACAGCGGCAGCGTCAGCATCTTGGCCGCGGCCGCGTTGGGGCCGAACCAGGCGTTCAGGCGTTGCATCAGGTCGTTCACAGCTCAGGCTCCGTCTTCGGGGGTGCGGGCGGTGTGGGGTCCAGCGGGTCCATGCCGGCAGGCACCTGCACCTGCGGCTGCGGCGTCGTCATCGGGCGGCCGGCGGCCATCGCGGCGCGCAGCTGGAACACCCAGGCCAGCACCTGGGCCACGGCCGAGAACAGCGCGGCCGGGATCTCCTGGTCGATCTCGGCGTGCTTGTAGAGCGCACGCGCCAGCGGCGGCGCCTGCAGCACCGGCACCTTGGCGCCCTGCGCGGCGTCGCGGATCTTGAAGGCCAGCAGGTCGGCGCCCTTGGCCACCACGCGCGGCGCGCCCATCGTGGCCTCGTCGTACTTCAGCGCCACCGCGAAGTGGGTGGGGTTCATCACCACCAGGTCGGCGCCGGGAACGGCGGCGATCATGCGGCGGTTGGCCAGCTCGCGCATCTTCGCCTTGATCTTGCCCTTGACCTCGGTGTTGCCCTCGACGTCCTTGTGTTCCTTCTTCGCTTCCTGCACGCTCATGCGCAGCCGGCGCAGCAGCATCTGGCGCTGCAGCGGCACGTCCACCAGCGCGAAGGTGCCCAGCGCCAGCAGCATCAGCAGCAGGCCACCCTGCAGCAGCGCGCCGGCCTCGGCCAGCGCCGCCGGCAGCGGCAGCGCGATGAGCCCGGCGAAGGCCGGCAGCTGCGCCTTCAGGTACATGGCACCGATGGCGCCCAGCACCAGCGCCAGCAGGCAGACCTTCACCGTTTCCACCAGCTGCTGCTGCGAGAACAGCCGGCCGATGCCGCTGATGGGGTCGAACTTCTCGAACTTGGGCTCCAGCGGCTTGAGCGTGAAGTTCCAGCCGCCGGCCAGCACGCTGGCGGCCACGGCCACCAGCGCCACCACCGCACCCAGCGGCACCACGGCCAGCAGCATCTGGAAGGTGGAATGCGACAGGCGCTCGGTCATGGCGCCCGGTCGCGCCAGCGCGGTGGCGTCGAAGCGCAGGCCGTCGGTGAGCAGCAGCGCCAGCCAGGCGGTGAACGTGGGCGCGAAGGCGATCAACAGCGCCACGCCGGCGCCCACCGCAGCCAGGTGGCCGAGGTCACGCGAGCGCGCCACCTGCCCGTCTGCACGGGCTTTCTGGATCTTGCGCTCTGAGGCGGGTAAGTTGCGGTCCTGGGCGTCGTCGGCCATGGTCTGTGAGGCTCTGGAATGAGCCCTGCCATGGTGCCGGCGCGGCGCCGCGACTTGAGTCGGATAAGAGGGGGTTTCCCGGGCGTGCTCTGCGCCCGGGCGGGCGCTTCAGGCCCGTTGCGGGCCGGCCTCAGCCATCAGCCGGCCGGAAGTCAGTCAGGCCTGACGAACGGCAGCGCCGCCGCCTTGCGCTCGCTGCCGCGGCGCGTGCGCAGCACGGCCTCGAAGGCCTGCTGCGCACCGTTGGAGACGGCCGTCATCAGGCCCAGCATGTCGTCGATCGAATGCGGGTCGGCGTCGCGCCGGAACTGCTTCACGGCCTGCGCCAGCACCGGCCGCGGCACGCCCGGGTGGGTGGCCAGCACGGTGAACACGGCACCGAACAGGCTCGGTTGCATGGCGCACACGGCTTCGATGCGGTGCAGCGCGGCGCGGGGCTCCGAGACGCTGCCGGGCGCGAGCCAGGCGAGATCGGGCGCTTCGCTGGTCGCTGCGGCGGCCTCGTCTGCGCCCGACATCTCAGAACCCGAGGCTGGCGAGCAGGTCGTCGACCTCGCCCTGGTTCGTCACCACGTCGGTGCGGCCTTCGGCGTTCACCACCGGGCCGGCCAGCACATTGGGATCGACCTTCTCGCGCTGGTCGGGCGGCACCACCTGCACGAGCAGCTTCACGAGGCTGTCTTCCAGGTCGTTGGCCAGCGTCACGACCTTGGCCACCACCTGGCCGGTGAGGTCGTGGAAGTCCTGCGCCATCATGATGTCGGTCAGGTGCGTGTCGATGACGGCGGTGCGCTGCTCGATGTCCTGCACGAAGTTCAGCACCGCGCCCGAGGCCACGGCCTTCACCGGGTCGGCCACGATGAGCTTGCCCATCTGGCGCGTCGACTCGGCGATGCTCGCGTGCTCGGCCTTGGCCTGGTCGACCGAGTTCAGCACCTTGTTGGCGGCGTCGGCGGTCTTGCTGGCGATGTAGGTGAGGCGGCTGCGCGCGTCGGGCAGGCCGTCGGTTGCGACCTGCAGCTTGGGCATCACGCCGAGTTGCTGCATGGTGTCGTGCAGCAGCCGCGTGATCGAGCCGAGCTGCTGGAACACCTCGGGCGACACGGACAGGGGCTCGGCGGGTTTCAAGGTGCCGATGTCTTCCATCTTCATGTGGTTCTCCCTCGTTCAGGCCGTGGCGGCCAGCTTCTGCAGGATCTTCTGGACCTTTTCCTCGAGCGTGGCCTTCGTGAACGGCTTGACGATGTAGCCAGCCGCCCCACTCTGAGCCGCCAGCACGATGTCTTCCTTGCGCGCCTCGGCCGTGACCATCAGCACCGGGATGTGCTTGAGGCTGTCTTCGGCCTTGATCGCCTTCAGCAGGTCGAACCCGTTCATGTTGGGCATGTTGATGTCCGACACCACGAAGTCGAACTTCTGCGACTTCAGCATGTTCAGCGCGATGGCGCCGTCCTCGGCCTCGTCGGCGTTGTTGCAGCCCATCTCCTTGAGCAGGCCGCGCACGATGCGTCGCATGGTCGAGAAGTCGTCGACGATCAGGAATTTCAGGTCGGTGGCGTTGCTCATGGGCGTGAACCTCAGATATGGCGGGCTGAAGGGGTTATCGGTTGCGACGGGGTGGACTTGAATCAGCGTGTGCCGATCTGCGGCGCCAGGCTCGGCGCGATGTCCGGCGCTTCATCGCCCTCGGCCGAGACGGTGTCGGGTGCGGTGCGGAAGAAGCGGTCTTCGGCTTCGCGGTTCATGACGATGATGCTGATGCGGCGGTTGCTCGGTGCCAGCGGGTCCTGGCGGTCGAACGGGGAGCTCGCGGCCAGGCCCTGCACACGCAGCACGTGGTCGTCGGGCAAGCCGCCGGTGATGAGCTCGCGGCGCGAGGCGTTGGCGCGGTCGGCCGACAGCTCCCAGTTGCTGTAGCCGCGTTCCCCGCCGGGGAAGGGCTGGGCGTCGGTGTGGCCCTCCAGCGTGAGGCGGTTCGGCACCTCGGCCAGCACGCTGCCGATGTCCTGCAGCAGCTCGCGCATGTAGGGCTGCACCATGGCGCTGCCGCTCGGGAACATGGGCCGGTTGTCGGCATCGACGATCTGGATGCGCAGGCCGTCGCGTGTCATGTCCAGCCGCAGCTGCGACTTCAATGCCGCCAGCCGCGTGTTGCCGTTGATCTTCTGTTCGATCTTCTTCTTCAGGTCCTCCAGCCGCGCCACCTCGGCGCGGATCTGTTCCTGCTTCAGCGCTTGCAGGTTCACCGTGCTGCGCTGCGCCTCGATGTCGCCGCGCTTGACCTGGCCGTTGGTGCGCGTGATGTCCTGGCCGCCGCCCTTGATGACGTGCGACGCGTCGCCGGCGCCGGTGCCGCTGGACAGCAGCGAGATCTTCAGCGGCGTGCCGAAATAGTCGGCCAACCCCTTCTTGTCGCCTTCGGTGGTGCTGCCCAGCAGCCACATCAGCAGGAAGAAGGCCATCATGGCCGTCACGAAGTCGGCATAGGCGATCTTCCATGCGCCGCCGTGGGCGGCATGGCCGCCCTTCTTGACGCGCTTGATGATGATCGGCTGCAGCTTCTTGGCATCCCCAGCCATCACCAGCTCCTGTTCGATTCGGCGCGCGCAGCGCCGCCGCCCTCAAGCGGCCGCCGCGGATCCGGCTTCGCCGGTCCGCCGGGGGCGCCCCCCTGGGGGGGAGCGCCGAAGGCGCTACGGGGGGGGGTCATTTCTTCTTCACGTGAGCTTCGAGCTCGGTGAAGCTCGGGCGGTCACCGGAATAGAGCACCTTGCGTCCGAACTCGATGGCCACCTGCGGGGCGTAGCCCTGCATACTGGCCAGCAGCGTGGTCTTGATGCACTGCAGTTCCTTGCTGCCTTCCTCGACCTTCTGCTCCAGCAGGCCGGCCACCGGCTCGGCGAACGCGTAGGCCAGCAGGATGCCCAGGAAGGTGCCGACCAGGGCCGAGCCGATCATCGCGCCCAGCACGGCAGGCGGCTGGCCCACGCTGCCCATGGTCTTCACCACGCCCAGCACGGCGGCCACGATGCCGAAGGCCGGCAGGCCGCCTGCGACGCGCTGGATGGCCGCCACAGGCGCATGCGCCTCGTGGTGGTGGGTCTCGATCTCGCTGTCCATCAGCGACTCGATCTCGTGGGCGTTCAGGTTGCCCGAGACCATCATGCGCAGGTAGTCGGTGATGAACTCGGTGACGTGGTGGTCGTTGCCCACCGCGGGGTACTTCTGGAACAGCGGGCTGGAGTGCGGATCCTCGACGTCCTTCTCGATGGACATCAGGCCTTCCTTGCGCGCCTTCTGCAGGATGTCGTACATCAGCGCCAGCAGCTCCATGTAGCGCGCCTTGGTGTACTTGCTGCCCTTGAAGCACGAGATCGCGCCGGCGATCGTGGCCTTCACCACCTTCATCTGGTTGTTCACCAGGAAAGCGCCCAGCGTCGCGCCGCCGATCATGGCCATTTCCCAAGGCAGCGCCTTGAGGATGGGGCCCATGTTGCCGCCGTGGGCGATGAACACCCCGAACACGCAACCGAGCACGACGACCCAACCGATGATGACGAACATATGTGGTGGACTTCTTTGGCGCACCGGCCCGCAGAAGGCGGACGGTGTCTGCAGTCGTTATCGGCGCGGGCCGCGTGTGGTTGAGCGCGTTTGTGCGGCACCCGGCGCGCCCAGGCGGTACAGCCACACCGGGCGCTGCCCCGGCACGGCGTGGCAGGCCGTGGCGGTGCGGCCCGGCACCTCGAATTCGAGGCTCGCGAGCCAGCTGCCCGGCGCCATCTCGGCTTCGGCCTTGGCCAGCGCGCGCGCCATGCTCTCGGGGCGCTGGAACAGGTAGACCAGCTCGACACCGGCCCACGACGCGGCCCACATGTCGCCGCGCACGATCTGCGCACGGGGGCAGCGGCGTGCCGCCAGCCAGGCCAGCGGCCGGCTGAATTCCAGCCCGCGCAGCTGTGCCTGCGGCCACACGGCGTGCAGCGCCTGCAAGCCGTGGCCGAGGCCGCAGCCCGCGTCCAGCACCACCGCGCCGGGCGCCAGCGCGATGTGGCGGTCCAGGCCCTGCAGCGCTGCAGCGGGCGTCGGAAAGAACGGCGCGTCGCGCCAGGCGCGCAGCGGGTAGGCCAGCAGCAGCGGCAGCGCCGCCAGCGCCCACAGCCACGGCGGCAGCGCCGGCAGCGCGCCCAGCGCCAGCGCCGAGAGCGGAAAGCCTGCGGCCGTGAGCAGGCGGCGCCAGCGGCCTGCGGCCAGCAGCGCCACGGCGGCGGCGGCCAGCGCGGCCAGCACGAAGGCGGCGGCGGCGGGCAGCCCGGCCTGTCCGCCGGCAGCGAACAGCACCCAGGCCAGCAGCCAGGAAAACAGGGCAGGCAGCGGCCAGGGCGGGCGCCGCAACAGCGTCGAGGTCATGCGGCCAGTGTGGCGCGGCACGCCCCGGGGCGAGGGGCGGAACAGCGCGGCATTGGCGCGCCAAAAAAAAGCGGGTCCGTGGAGGGACCCGCTGCAAAGCACAGGAATTCTGTGCCAGGAGGAGACAAGCAATGAAAAAACGATCGGTACGTCTGGTGTATCGGCCCCAGGCCTCGCCGCCTTGAGCCGACCGCGGCCGACGTCAGCCGCGACAACGCGAACAAAGTCTCAGTGCGTGTGCTCGGCGGCGTCCCGGCCGCCCAGGTGCAGGCCGCCGGCCAGCTTGCCCTTGCCGGCACGCGCCGGCGGGTTGCACAGGCCGCACACGTAGTGGCGGGCGATCTCGTGCGGGTGGCTGACGTAGTGGCCGCCGCACTTGCTGCAGGTGGTCATGGTCAGCATGCCGTTGTCGACGAACTTCACCAGGCGCCAGGCGCGCGTCACGCTCAGCAGCGGCTCCAGCCCCTGCGCCTGGATCTGCTCGAGGTACAGCTGGTAGGCCTTGATCACGGTGTCGATCTCGTCGAGCGCCGCGGTCTTGTTCAGGTACTCGTGGATGTTCAGGAACAGGCTGGCGTGGATGTTGGGCTGCCAGGTCATGAACCAGTCGGTGGAGAACGGCAGCTGGCCTTTGCTCGGGCTCTTGCCCGAGACCTCCTTGTACAGGCGCAGCAGGCGCTCGTAGCTGAGGTCGGTTTCGCTTTCCAGCACCTGCAGCCGCGCGCCCAGGTGGATCAGCGTGACGGCGCGCTCGATCTGCCGGGCTTCGGTGAGGATGCTCTTATTGCGGGCCATGGTCGTTCTCCTGATGTGTTGTGTGTGTTGTCGGAAGCGGCCCGGGTTCAGGCGGCTTCTTGATGGCGACCGGCCATCAGGATCGAGGCGTGCAGGCGGGAGACGCCGTCGTTCGACGCGCTCTTGCCGTGGCTGGTGAGCAGGCTCCAGACGATGTCGTCGTCCATGCGGAAGCGGCACAGCAGCGTGTTGCCGGTGGCGATCTTCATCATCTGCGCCGGGGTCAGCGTGTTGATCAGCGTTGCGGTCTCCTCGCTGACGCCCAGGCGGTACAGGGCCTGCTCGCGGTCGGTGCGGATCAGGCTTTGCGCCAGCATCAGGTACGAGAGGTTGGCTTCACGGATTTCGGCGAGGATCTGGTCGGCGTTCATGTGCTTGCTCCGGGGTCTGTGTGTTGCTGGGGTGTCGCGGTGTGATACGAACTGTAGGGAAACGAACTGGACGGCAACATCAGCCCAGTTCCGTGGCTTCAGTCCCGCTTCTTCCAATGGCCTTGTCAGGCAAATTCCTACAAGCGGGTGCGGGCGCTCACCCCGGGCGGCGACAACAGGACCGGCTTCGCGCCGCATTTCGGGCCTTCTTCGCGGGGGCCGCTGCCTAGACTGGCCGCACGCCGCAGGGGCGTCTTTCATGGTGGAAGACGGCTGCTCCCGACCCGGCGGCAGGAGACCCCCCGCGATGGACACCCTGATCGTCGGCGCCGGATTCGCCGGTGCAGTGACGGCGCGCGAACTGGCCGAAGCCGGCGAGCGCGTGCTGGTGATCGACAAGCGCCCGCACATCGGCGGCAACGCCTACGACCGCCTCGACGCCGACGGCGTGCTGGTGCACCAGTACGGGCCGCACATCTTCCACACCAACAGCGAGCGGGTGTTCGCCTACCTCTCGCGCTTCACCGGCTGGCGCCCCTACGAGCACCGCGTGCTGGCCGTGCCCGACGCCGCCACCGGCACCGCCTACCCGCTGCCGATCAACCGCACCACGTTGAACCGCCTGTACGGGCTGGACCTGGACGAAGCCGGCGCCGCGGCGTACCTGGAGCGCGTGCGCGAGCCGAAGGACCCGGTCCGTACCAGCGAGGACGTGGTGCTGAACTCGGTGGGCCGCCACCTCTGCGACACCTTCTTCCGCGGCTACACGAAGAAGCAGTGGGGCCTGGACCTGCACGAGCTCGCCGGCGGCGTGGCCGCGCGCATCCCCACGCGCACCAACGACGACGACCGCTACTTCACCGACCGCTTCCAGGCCATGCCCGACCAGGGCTACACGAAGCTGTTCGAGCGCCTGCTCGACCACCCGAACATCCAGGTGCGCACGGGCATCGCGTACCAGCAGATCGTGGCCACGGCCGACTGCCGCCGCACCGTGTTCACCGGCCCCATCGACGAGTACTTCGGCCACCGCTACGGCGCCCTGCCCTACCGCAGCCTGCGCTTCGAGCACCAGCACCTGCCGGGCGTCGCGCAGTTCCAGCCCGTGGGCACCGTGAACTACCCGAACGACCACGCCTACACGCGCATCACCGAGTTCAAGCACCTCACCGGCCAGCAGCACGCGGGCACGAGCATCGTGCGCGAGATCCCCTGCGCCATGGGCCCCGGCAGCGACCCGTACTACCCGATCCCGAACCCGGCCAACGAGGCGCTGTTCAAGCGCTACGAGGCCCTGGCCGAGACCGAGAGCGACGTCGTCTTCATCGGGCGGCTGGCGCAGTACCGCTACTACAACATGGACCAGGTGGTGGCCGCTGCGCTCGCCACCAGCCGCCAGCTGATCCACAGCGGCGAGGCCGTCGCGGCCTGAGTCCCCCCGAAGCAAGCACCCAAGGACACCTGGCCATGAAGCCCTTCCTCGCCCTCTTCCGCGCCGGCCCGAGCTCGTTGCACCCGCACGCCGTGCAGCGCCTGGCCGAACAGAACTTCGACTACGCGCTGTCGTGGTTCGGCGACACGCCGCCGCAGCACGCCGAGGGCGCCGTCTTCGTGCACCACGTGAAGGGCGCGAAGTGGCCGGGCCTGGAGCAGACGCTGCTGGCGCACTGGGACCAGATCCAGGGCTACAGCCACGTGTGGCTGCCCGACGACGACCTGCTGTGCGTGCCCGAGCAGGTCTCGCGCATGTTCTCGATCTGCAACGACCTGCGGCTGGAGCTGGCGCAGCCGGCGCTGACGCCCGACTCGTACTTCACGCACGTCTCGACGCTGCAGCACGCGGCCTTCCAGCTGCGCTTCACGAACTTCGTCGAGATCATGGCGCCGGTGCTCTCAAGCGACCTGCTGGCGCGCGTGTTCCCGACGCTGAAGAACCAGATCAGCGGCTTCGGGCTCGACGCCGTGTGGCCGCGCTACTCGCGCATGGGCAAGGTGGCGATCATCGACGACACGCCCGTCAAGCACACGCGCCCGGTGGGCGGCCCGAACTACAAGTTCAACAAGGCCGCGGGCCTGGCCCCGGCGCACGAGGACTGGCTGGTCTCGGCCGGCAGCTTCGTGGAGACGCCGGCCGACTTCCACATCAACTTCGGCGGCCTGCTGCAGAACGGCGACACGCTGTGCATCGGCGACGAGCGGGCCGAGATCGACCGCATGCTGGGCGTGCTGATGCAGTCGCTGCAGGGCGTGACCATCAGCCCGCTGCAACTCACGCGCTACCTGTCGAACCACTTCCACTACTGGGCGGGTTCGGAGTTCTTCGGCCGTGCGCGCTACCCGCGTGCGCTGCTGCGCGTGGTGCTCAACCGCGAGCTCGCAGGCACCGGCATCCGCTTCCCCAGCCCCACCGAGGCCGCTGCGCAGCGCAGCCCGGTCGAATCCGTCGGCGAGGCCCTGGGCCCGCGCTACTCCTGAACCCCGCACCGGCCCTCGACCCATGGACACCATGAACAAGCGCTTCCTCGTCGTCGTGCATGCAGGCGCCACGTCGCTGCACATGCAGTGGCTGGCCTCGCCCGCCCCCCGCAACTGGGACCTGATGGTCTGCGACACCACCGGCGGCGCGCACCGCCACAGCGCGCAGCACGACGGCGTGATCCACGTCGAACGCAGCGGTGCGCGCTGGGAGACGCTGGCGCAGCTGCTGGCCGACACCCACGCCGCCTGGGCCTGCTACGACCACATCTGGCTGCCGGCCGACGACGTGTCGGCCACGGCCGAAGACATCAACCGCCTGTTCGACATCGCCGCGGGCCTGCAGCTGCCGCTCGCGCAGCCGGCCTTCACGGCCGACAGCGCGGCCGTGCACCCGCTGGCGCTGCACAACAGTGCCTTCGCGCTGCGCTACACGAGCTTCGTCGACGCGGCCGCACCGCTGTTCGCGCGTGCGCTGCTCGAGCGTGCGCTGCCCGACCTGGCCGGCGGTGACGACGCCAGCCGCGGCCTGCGCTGGCCGCGCCTGCTGGCCGAGCCGGCACGCGAGTGCGCCGTGATCGACCGCGTGCAGGTGCGCCGCAGCGCACCCGTGGTCACCGCCCCCGTGACGCCGCTGCGCCGCGCCGGCGCCGCCGAGCCGCTGCACCTGTGCTTCGGCGGTTTCGATGCCGAAGGCCGGCTGCACCACCTGTTCGACGCCGCGGACGACGGCTTCATCGCCCGCCTGCAGGCCGGCTACGCCGACCTGCGCGGCAACGCCGCCGCCGCCCTGCCCGGCGTGCTGCAGGCGCTGGCAGCAGCGCGTGCCGAGGTCGTGGGCACCGCGCGCACCGCCGCCGCCCCGGCCGGACGCCTGCAGCTCACGGTGGGCACCAGCATCGCGCCCAAGGGCGAGGCCAAGCAGCGCCGCGCGATCGCCAGCTGGCGCGCGCTGGGCTTCGACGTGGTGTCGTTCAACAACGCCGAAGAAATCCGCCAGCTGGCGCCGCAGTACCCCGAGGTGCGCTTCGTCGAAGTGCAGCGCGACGGGCGCGAGCGCACCGGCAAGCCGCTGGTGCGCGTGGACGACGTGTTCGCGTGGTTCCGCGCCAGCGGCCTGCCGCACGGCGGCTTCATCAATTCCGACATCGTGCTGCAGCCGGCCGACGCCGCCGGCTTCTTGGCCGACCTGGCGCGCGACATCCAGGGCGCGCTGGTGTTCTCGCGCCGCGTCGAGGTCGACACGCTGGAACGCCTGGAAGGCCACTACTACCCGCCCGGCTTCGACGTCTGGTTCTGGGACAGCTGCGTGCTGAAGGCCTTCGACCAGGAGACCGACTACTACGTGGGCTTCCCGCACTGGGACTACTACGCGGTGCTGATGCCGCTGCTGCACGGTTTCCCGATCCGCCAGTTCGCGTACCCGGTGGCCTTCCACGAGAAGCACCCGATGTACTACGACGTGATGCGCGACGGCGTGCCCTACGGCCTGAAGACCTTCAAGCTGGTGGTGCCGATGTTCGACCGCATCCCGCGCAAGAACGACCAGATGACGCCGGTGCTGGAGTACTTCCTGAAGTACCAGCCGGGCAGCATGAAGTCGGCCGAGGACAAGCACTTCTACTTCGTCTTCCTGCACGCGCTGGACGCCTGGTTCATCGACGTCATCGACGGCAACAGCGAGAAGCTGCAGGCCCCGGCGCTGCGCCGCGCGCTGGCCGCCGCCGGCATCGAACGGCACGACCTGGCCGGCCCGCCGGTGGGCGCTGCCGTGACGCCGGTGATGGCCGCGATGCCCACCACACCGAGCAAGCCGATGCCCGCAGTGGCCGTCGCGCCTGTGGCCCCCGTGGCGCCTGCCGCGCCGCCGGTGCTGTCGGTCATCATCCCCACCTTCAACCGCGCGCCCATCCTGCAGCGCTGCCTGGCACAGCTGGCGGCGCAGACGTTGGCGGCCGAGCGCTTCGAGGTCATCGTCGTCGACGACGGCTCCAGCGACGACACCGCGCAGGTGATCGCCGCTGCCGGCGTGCAGCACGAGCGCCAGGCCAACCTGGGCCCGGCCGCCGCGCGCAACCGCGGCCTGCAGCGCGCCCGCGGCCAGTGGGTGCTGTTCCTCAACGACGACGCGCTGCTGGAGCCGCAGGCGCTGCAGATCCACCTGGACGAGCACGCCCGCCGCGGCCCGAAGGCGGCGGTGCTGGGCAGCTTCCCGATGCACCCCGACTTCGTGCGGCTGGACGGCCCGGTGGGCCACTGCCTGAACCACTCGGACCTGGTCTTCGACTACTGGCGCATGGGCCCGGGCAAGGCCTACGACCACCACCACTTCTACACCTGCAACCTCAGCATCGCGCGCGAGTTCGTGCTGCGCCACGGCGGCTTCGACGAAGGCTTCGTGCGCATGGGCGCGGAAGACATCGAGCTCGGCCTGCGCCTGCAGCAGGACGGCTGCCAGATCTTCTACCGCCCCGACTGCATCGCGCGCCACGCGCACACGCTGGACGCGGCCGGCCTGGCGCGCATGTACCAGTTCCGCGGCCGCGGCGGCGTGCACCTGTTCGTGCGCGAGCCGCGCAAGACGCCGCACTACGCGCAGATGCCGGTGCAGCGCATCGCCGAGTTCCAGGCCATGCACCAGCGCCTGCAGCCGCTGCTGGCGGCACTGGACAGCGCCATCGCGCGCTACGACGGCCTGCGCTTCGTGCCCACGGGCCTGCAGGGCGTGGCGCTGGACGAGCAGAGCAGCGGCATCGACCTGCGCATGCTGTGGCTGTGGCCCGAGGCCGAGATCGAACGCCTGGTGCAGACGCTGGCCCGCAACCTGGAGCGGCACGCCGACAACGCCGCGCGCGACCCGGCCGCCTCGCTGGAGGAAGCCGCCGGCCGCATCTACCCGGCGCTGCAGTTCGTCAAGTGGTTCAACGACACGCTGGGCATGATGTCGTCGACCGAGATCCACGGCTACCTCGCCAGCCGCCAGGCCGGGCAGGCCCGGCTGGCGGCCTGAAGCAGCCGGCAACCTACCCCGCGGAAACAATTATCACGGGGTAGAAGCGATAGACTGGCGCCGAGAAGACCGAGCCAATGGATCTCGATGCCCACCCCGCTGCTCTACCGCCGCCTGGAACTCAACTTCCACACCCAGTACGCCGAGGCCAGAGAACGGGCTCGCACGGAGCTGGAACTGCTGCCTGGCACCCCGGGAACCCTGGCGCTGAGAACGATCACGCGGCAAGGCTACTGGTACAGGCGCTACAAGGCGGTTGCCGGCAAGGAAGTCGAGGACTTCGTCTGTCGCCAGGATGACGAAGCCGCCCGGCACGCGATGCAGCAGCGCATCGACGCGGCCCTCTGGATGCAGTCCCAGGTCAGGCAGTTGCGCACGCTCGGGATGCAGGTGGCCGACAAGGACGCTGCGCGGCTGCTGGTGGAACTGCACAACCGACGGCTCTTTGCCGGGGGCCTGGTCCTCGTGGGCACCTGGGCCTACGCATCGCTGCTGAACGACCTGGGTGCGGTGGCTGTCGCCGCCCGGACGCAAGACATCGACCTGGCCCGCCGGCATGCCCTGAAGCTGGCAGCACCTGTGCCCTTCCTCGAGACCGTGCAGGCCACGCTTCTGGAGTTCTTCCCCGTGCCGGGTCTGGTGCCCGGTGCCCCGTCGACCTCGGTGAAACGGCCAGGGGCAGAAGGCCTGCGCGTCGACCTGCTGATGCCAGGCAAGGAGCTCGGCAGCATCGAGACGGTGCCCGAACTGGCCTGGCATGCGCAGACCGTGCCGTTCTTCGACTACCTGCTCGAGGCGCCACGCGCTGGTGCGGTGCTGGCAGGCGGGCACTGCATTCCGGCCAACCTTCCAGACCCTGCACGTTTCGTCTGGCACAAGCTGTATGCAAGTACCAGGCGGCACGCCGACACGGCCAAGGCGCGCAAGGACTTGCAGCAGGCGGCCGTTCTGGCCGCGGTGCTTGCGGAACTGGAAGACGGGGCTCTGGAAGAGGCCGCGACCGCGGCGCCCAAGGACGTGCTGGACGCGGCCAGGGCGCGGGTTCCCACGCTCCGGGAGCTGCTGGCTGGCCACCCGGCGGCCGTCGACGCCATCGACGCTGCGCTGCGCGAGGCCTAGCTTGTTCAGTACTCCGGCAGCCCGAAGCTGTTGCCGCCGAAGCCGCCCAGCGGCAGCCGCGCGATCGAGCGCGTGAAGAACGAGGTGCAGGTCAGGAAGTCGGCACCGGGCACCAGGCCCCAGAACGGGATCTGGCGGAAGCCGGCTTCTTCCAGCAGCGTGAAGGCCAGGTCGTAGTCGCTGCGGTTGCTGTTGTCGAGCACGATGAAGCCGTCGTGCGCCAGGTGCTCGATGGCGGCGAAGGTGCACAGGCGGCGCGCCATGCCGTCGACGACGATGAAGTCGAATCGGCCGCCGGCGGCCGTGATCTGGTGCGCGTAGGCCTGGAAGGGTTCGTCGGCCAGGCCGCGGCGCACCACGCGCTGCGCGTCGTAGCTCCACTGCGTGCGGCGCTGGCGCGCGAAGAACGGCGCCAGCCGGGCCTGGGCCTCGGGCGCCAGCGGCGCGTCGGCGCCGATGCCCTGCAGCTGCACGTGGGGCAGCAGGCGCGGTCGCAGGCGTTCGCACCACTGCACGTCGTGCTCGACCGCACACACACGCTGCACGTGGGCCTGCCACCACAGCGTGCTGTGGCCGGCGCCGTACTCGAAGACGCTGTCGCCGGGGCGCACCACGCGCTGCAGGAATTCGATCGCGCCGTAGGTGAACCAGGGCAGCGGCGTGCCGTCGGCGCGCACCGGCGCCTGCTGTTCGCGCGAGCGCAACCAACCAGAGGGTTCGAGGAACAGCCGCTGCAGGTCTTCAGCGGGGTGGAGTTCGGTGGTGTTCATGCGGCACAGGCCTCGGCCTGGAGGGCAGGATGGGGGTAGCCGAAGGTGGCGCAGTACCACCGGATCTCGGCCTGGGTGTCGGCAGGCAGCGCGCGCCAGGCCGCGGCGTCCAGCCCCGGCTTGGGCCGGCGCACGCCCTGGTAGGGCTCGTCGGCGTTCACGGCCGAGGTGTCCAGCACCACGGCGCGGGCCTCGGCGCCGCACAGGCCGGCTTCGATGAGAAAGTCGCGCAGCGCCTCGGGCGGGTCCTCGATGCGGAACCACAGCCCCGGCTGCTGCGCCAGCAGGATGCGCATCCACGACGTCACCGACCGCACCGCGCGTTCCAGCGGCGTGGCCAGCGTGTCCAGGTCGAGCCCGGTCAGGCGCAGGATGTGCTGGCGGCGGAAGGCATACGACGGCGGCGCATGCTCGGAGTCGCGCATCACCGATGGCGCGGCCGTGGCCAGGTCGCGCACCGGCACCACCAGGTGCTTCCAGGCCAGCGCGCGGCGCGTGCGCGCGGCGGCGTCGAGCGCGTAGGGGTTGTCGTCGGCGTCCACGGCGAACATCCACGAGCTGATGCCGTCGCGGCCCAGCTGCTCGTGGCCCACGTCCAGGCCGAGCTGGCCGCACAGCTGCGCGGCGTAGCCGGTGCCGCAGCGCGGGTGGCCGGCCACCAGCAGCGGCCGGAAGTGCTTCTTCTTGACGTGCTGGCGCAGCACCTGTTCGTGCTGCGCGGCGCCGGCGTGGTCGCCGATGGCGCGCAGGTGCTGCAGGCGCACGGTCTTGGGGTGGATGGTGGAAGCGAAGACGCCGTCGGACCACGACAGCTCCGAGGCCGTCGGCGGGTACACCGTCCAGGCCTCGCCCGGCAGCGGCGCCAGGCGGTGCTGGTACTCGTCGGCGGTGTGCACGATGCCGCGGTAGCGCTGCAGCAGCGCCGCGGCGTACTCGCGCGTGAGCGCGTGGCAGGGGTTGGCCATCTGCACGCCTTCGTCGGCGAAGTGCCGCGTGGTCGCCTCGTGGTCGGCGCAGCGCGCCCAGCCCAGGCGCAGCAGGCAGGGCCGGCCGGGCACGAAGGGCAGCGTGCCCTGCGCCACGGCCTCGGCCATCCAGGCCAGCACGCCGCCGGTGTGGGCATGCAGGTGCACGTCGTCCTCCAGCACCAGCACGCGCCGGGCCGTGCCCTGGGCGATGTGCTGCCACAGCCGCAGGTAGGTGATGAAGGTCGCCACCTGCGGCGGGATCAGCACGTTGTTGCAGTCGGCGCGGCCGCAGTCGAGCCCGCCGCAGCGGAAGCACGACGGAAAGCTGGCGACCTCGCCGCGCGCGTGCGCGGCGGCCACCGCGGGGTCGTCGGCGGCCGTGGCGTCGAAGAAGCCGTAGTCGTGGATGCCCGCGGCCGGCAGGTGCCGGGCGATGTGCGCGCGGCGGTCGGCCGAGCCCGGCAGGCTGACGACGACGACGGCGTCGAACAGCGCCGCCCAGGCCGGGGCGTTGGGCTGCGGCGCGGGGGTCGGGTCCGCAGCGGCAGGGTCAGCGGGCGCAGCAGGAGCGGGGCGGATCTTCAGCATGGTGGGGTTCAGTCGAGCGCGCCTGCGCGCAGGCCGTAGCCCAGGCGCTGCACGAGCTGCACGTAGGCGTCGGACGCGGCGGCCTCGGCCTCCAGCGCCACGGCGCTGGCATGGCTGGGCCGCGGCGCGATGGTGGCGCCCGAGCGGCCGCTGTCGCCCGAGATCTCGAAGCCGGCGAAGAAGCGCGCGAAGTGCGGCTCGTAGCGCAGCGCCAGCGCCTCGCACACGAGCTGCATCGCGCGCTGCGGGGCGGCCACGAAGTCTTCGTAGCGCAGCAGCGGCAGGCCGTCGTGCTGGTCCAGGAAGGCCAGGTAGCGCTGGCAGTACGCGTGCAGCGTGCGCGGCTGGAAGTGCAGCCAGCCGTTGCGCGCGAGCGAGGCGTAGCTGTCCAGCGGGTGGCGCACCGTCAGCAGCGACAGCAGCGGCATCGCGGGCGGCAGCATCTCGCGCAGCGCGGGCCGCGCGGCGAGCACTGCGCCGTGGCAGTAGTGGCCGTGGGCGTGGTCGCGCAGCACCAGGCGCAGGCCGTTGCGCTGCGCGTGCTGCTGCAGCACCTGCACCTGGGCACGGAAGAGCTCGATCACCAGCGCGTCGCTGGCGCCGCGCGTGCTTTGCCGCGCCAGCGTGACCATGTCGGTGGGCGAGAAGCGCAGCGCCTCGGGCAGCAGCTGGGTGCTGAGCGGGTCGACCTCGCTGAGCAGCTGCACGTTGGGCAGCGCCGCGATGCACTTGCTGATCAGCGTGCCGCCGGTGCAGGCGAAGTGGTGCAGCGTGCGCAGCGGCTGGCCCTGCAGCGCAGCGGCTTCGGCCTGCAGCGCCTGGCCCTGCTGCAGCAAGGCGGCCCGGGCCGAGGGTTCTGCGGCGAGCGTGGTCACGCCGCCCTCGCAGGTGCGGCGGCCAGCGCGCTGACGCTGGCCCCGCCCAGCTGGGCCGCCAGGCCGGCCAGCAGCACGCGCTGGCGCTCGCAGGTGTCCTGCAGCGCGGCGTGGCGCTCGCGCAGGTCGCGCAGGTCGGCTTCGCGCAGCGCCTGCGCGCGCACGGCGGCGGGGTCGGCGGCGCGCTGGGCGGCGGCCAGCGCCTGCTCCAGCTCCTGCACACGTTCCTGCAGCGCGGCCAGCTCGGCCTGCAGGGCCGGGGCCATCGGGGCGGCATCGGCCGCCGCAGCCGGGGCCGGCGCAGGCAGCACGCGGTTGAAGTGCAGGCCGGCACCTTCCGCCGCGCCTGCCAGTGCCTGCTCCAGCAGCACCGGCACGGCGGCGTGCAGCGGGCCGGCGCCGCCTTCCAGGTGGTTGGCGAGGTAGCGGGCCAGGGCTGCGGCGTCCAGGCCGAAGCTGCTGCACGACGACAGCACCGCGTCCAGCAGCACGCCGCTCCACGCGGGCCGGGCGTCCAGGCACACGGCGTCGCCGCTGTCGAGCAGGCCGCCCAGGTTCAGCACGCCGGCAGCCGGCACCACGGTGGCGGTGGGCGGCAGCGGGTCGGCACGCAAGCCCATGGGCGTGGCGTCGACCACGGCCACGCGGCCGGGCCCGGCGAGCTGCGGCCACACGCTGCCCAGCGACACGGCGCAGGCGGGGTCGACGAAGCTGGCGGCCGCGCGCTCCAGCAGCGCGCGCGAGAACACCGGCGCGGCCAGGTCGACGTGGTTCGTGAAGCGCAGCTGGAAGGCCCCGTGCTGCCAGGCGACCGGGTGGCTGCAGCGGGTGCCGGGCACGAAGGCCGGCTGCGCCAGCTCCAGACCGAGCTGCGCGCACACGGCGAACAGCTGCGCCAGCGTGGCCGCGTCGGTGTCGAGGCTGGCGTCGGCCAGCAGCACGTGGCTGCGGCCGGCGACCTGCTGCCAGTGCGTGGCCAGCGTCTGCGCCAGCGCCGGCCACTTCGGCCCGGCGGCCGCATGCACGAAGGCGGCACCCGCCAGCTCGGGCTGGGCGGCGCGGCCCGGCAGCGCTTCACCGGCCCAGCTGATGGCGATGTCGACGTCGGCCGAGGCGAGCTGCGCGATGGCCGGCAGGCAGCGCAGGTCGGGGCCGGCGCGGAACAGGGCGAGGAAGGGCTTCATGGCGTCGGTGCCTGCTGCACGCGTTCAGGACGCCAGCGATGCGGCCGGCAGCGGGGCCGGCGGCAGCCCTTGCTGCCAGCGGCCGACCATGCGCTCGAACAGCGCGGCCAGCTCGCCCGTGAAGCGTGTGTTGTCGAACAGCGCCAGGTCGCGCCGGTTGTCCCACAGGTGGTCGCGCTGGCGCTGCAGCTCGCCGGGTTCGGTGGCCAGGGCCACCGCGCGGGCTTCGTAGTCGGCTTCGTTGTCGACCACGTTGCAGTCCAGCTCCACCGCGTGCAGCAGGCTGGCCGCGACGCGGGCCGAGAAGCTGCGGCCGATCTGCGTCAGCACCGGCAGGCCCATCCACAGCGCGTCGCTGCAGGTGGTGTGCGCGCCGTAGGGGAAGGTGTCGAGGAACAGGTCCGCCTGCGGCAGCCGCGCCAGATGCTGCAGCGGCGTGACGAAGGGCGCGAAGACCAGCCGGGCCGGGTCGAGGCCGCGCTCGGCCGCGCGCTCGCGCAGCGCCTGCTGGATCTCTTCCTGCGGCACCAGCAGCCACAGCAGGCTGCCCGGCACGCGCTGCAGGATGCGGCACCAGCGGTCGAACACCGGCTCGGTGATCTTGTAGCTCTGGTTGAAGCAGGCGAAGACGAAGGCGTCGTCGGGCAGGCCGCATTCGGCGCGCGACAGCGGCTCGGGGTGCTCGCGCTGCTCGTCGGTGGGCTCGTAGCACAGCGGCAGCTGCGCGATGTGCTCGCTGAAGTCGGCGGCGTGTGTCATCGGCGTGAGGATGGGGTCGCCCACCACGTAGTCGATGAAGGGCGCGCCCAGCGTGCTGGGATAGGCCAGCCACAGCACCTGCACCGGCGCCGGGCGCAGCGCAAACACGCCCAGGCGGGTGTTGGCGGTGTAGCCGCTCAGGTCCACCAGCAGTGCAACGCCGGCGTCGTGGATGGCGGTGGCCTGCTCCACCGCGTTCATCTCGCTGCAGTCGACGAAGCGGTCGCAGGCCGCCACCATGCGCTGGCGCAGCGCCGAGCCATCGTCCTTGCCGTGCGAATACAGGTGCACCTCGAAGCGGTCGCGCGGCAGGCGCTCCAGCGTCTGCACCAGCAGCATGCTGGTGGCGTGGGTGCGGAAGTCGGCCGAGACGAAGCCCAGCACGATGCGGCCCTGCGCAACCTGGGCCGCCGCCTGCGGCCAGCTGCGGTGCATGGCGTGCGCGTTGGCGCTGTCGGCATGGGCCTGGATGCGGCGGCCTTCCATTTCAGCGGCCTGCTTGTGCAGCGCGGCGTCGTCGGTCATCGACAGCAGGCAGAACGGGCTGAAAGCCGGCGTTTCGACACCCGGCTGCTGCAGCGCGAGCGACTGCACCAGGCGGCCGTGGTCCTCGCCGCCCTGCGCCCAGTCGCAGGCCCAGGCCGCGTAGTGCGCCGCGTAGACCGCAGCGCCCACGTGCGCGGGCTCCAGGATGGCAACGGTGCGGAAGCACTCGGCCGACTCGCCATAGCGTTTCAGGTTGGCCAGCGCATAGCCGAGCTGCAGGTAGGCCTCGATGTCGGCCGGCTTGGCGGCCAGCACGTTCAGGAAGGCCATCGCCGCTTCCTGCCACTGCTGCAGCGCCATGTGCGTGGCGCCCTGCATCAGCCAGTGGCGCGGCGTGCGCGGCGTGTCGGCGTGCAGTGCCAGCAGCACCTGCAGCGCGTCGGCGTCGCGGTTGTTGGTGCGCAGCAGCTCGGCAGCCATGTGGCAGGCCATCTCGCTGCGCGGGTCCAGCTCGAAGGCGCGGCGGGCGCTGGCCATCGCGTCGGCGGTGCGGTGCAGCTTGCGCTGGGCCGTGGCCAGATTCAGCCAGTACAGCGGCACGCCGGCCGACAGCTGGGTGGCCTTCAGGAAGTGCTGGGCCGCCTGCGGCAGCCGACCCTGGCGCATGGCGGTCACGCCGTTGCTCCACTGCTGGTGCGCCGCCGGGCTGCCGCGCTCGGGCACGCCCTGCGGCGCGGCAGCGGCACCGACACGCAGGCCGCTGCGCGGCGAAGAGGGTTGCAGGGTCGCGGTGGCGGACATGAAGACTCCGAAGGGGCTGGGCAGGCATCGCCCGCGCACGTTGCACGGGTGTCGGGGAACTTTAGGCATCCGCCCCCGCTGCGATCGCAGCAACAACGCTGCAAAGCGCGTGCAATAAGACGCATCGCAGGGGGTCAATTTCCCGGCCTTGGTGCCGCTACCCCCTTCCACCCCACTCAAGTTCCAGAGAAGCGGCACCGATACAGCGCTTATCGGAGTTTGCAAACACAGATTCCGTGGTCCGGTTGGCCGGCCGATGTCCCGAACAGGACGCGTACAGCGCGCTGCAGGGCTCCACGGTTGACTAGCGCGGGCGGGTCGTTCGGTACGGCGTCGATGCGGCGCTGCATTGAGCACCAGGCAACGGGAAGCAAGGGCACACAACAAGACGTGTCCGCGCTTCCGGGATATGCCGGCGCTCTCGCCGGGAACTGGTTCATCAACTGATTGGAGTGGAAATACATCATGGCTTCGACCATCAACACCAACGTCGCTTCGCTGAATGCCCAGCGCAACCTCGGCATGTCGCAGAGCTCGCTGACGACCTCGATGCAGCGCCTGTCTTCCGGCCTGCGCGTCAACAGCGCCAAGGACGACGCGGCCGGCCTGGCCATCGCCGAGCGCATGAACGCCCAGGTGCGTGGCATGAACGTGGCGGCCCGCAACGCCAACGACGGCATCTCGCTGGCGCAGACCGCCGAAGGCGCGCTGGGCAAGGTCAGCGACTCGCTGCAGCGCATGCGTGAACTGGCGGTGCAATCGCGCAACGCCACCAACACCGACGCCGACAAGGACTCGCTCGACAAGGAATTCGCCGAGCTGGCCAAGGAAATCCAGCGCGTGCTGGGCGGCACCACCTTCAACGGCAAGAACATCCTGGGCGCCGACGCCGGCTCGCAGGCCTTCCAGGTGGGCGCCAACACGACGTCGGACGACACCATCGAGATCACGACGACGCAGCTGACCGCCGACAGCTCGATCACCACCGTCGCCGGCACCGACAACACCGGTGCGGGCCGCGCGAAGATCGACTCGAGCGCCGACTCCACCGCCATCGGCACCGTCATCGACGACATCGACGCCGCGCTGGACACGATCAACTCCGAGCGCGCCACGATGGGTGCCTCGCAGAACCGCTTCGACGCCGTCATCAGCGCCCTGCAGACCAGCATCGAGAACCAGAGCGCCGCGCGCAGCCGCATCATGGATGCCGACTTCGCCAGCGAAACCGCCAACCTCAGCCGTGCGCAGATCCTGCAGCAGGCCGGCAACGCGATGGTCGCGCAGGCCAACCAGCTGCCGCAGCAGGTCCTGGCCCTGCTTCGATGACGCCAGCGCCCGCCGGCCAGACGGGCCGGTGAGCGCGGGCCCGTCGACCGCAGTCTCCGGAACTTGAGCGCCGCTCGACGAGGGCGGCGCTTATTTTTTGAGCACGTGAACCCTCAAGGTCCGCGCGCCAGTCGCCGATACCCAGCACAGGGCGTTTCGTCCAACCCACCCGGGCAGTACCGGACGGGCCGTATCGACTGACCGACTGGAGTGCAACATGGCATCGACCATCAATACGAACATCGCTTCGCTGAACGCGCAGCGCAACCTGGGCATGTCGCAGAGCTCTCTGACGACATCGATGCAGCGCCTGTCTTCGGGCCTGCGCGTCAACAGCGCCAAGGACGACGCCGCCGGCCTCGCCATCGCCGAACGCATGAACGCCCAGGTGCGTGGCATGAACGTCGCGGTGCGCAACGCCAACGACGGCATCTCGCTGGCGCAGACCGCCGAAGGCGCCCTGGGCAAGGTCAGCGACTCGCTGCAGCGCATGCGTGAACTGGCGGTGCAATCGCGCAACGCCACCAACACCGACGCCGACAAGGACTCGCTCGACAAGGAATTCGCCGAGCTGGCCAAGGAAATCCAGCGCGTGCTGGGCGGCACCACCTTCAACGGCAAGAACATCCTGGGCGCCGACGCCGGCTCGCAGACCTTCCAGGTGGGCGCCAACACCGGCACCGACGACACGATCGACATCGTGACGACGCAGATGACCGCCGACGCCACCATCACCACGGTGGCGGGCACGGACAACACCGGTGCGGGCCGCGCGAAGATCGACTCGACCGCCGACTCCACCACCATCGGCACCGTCATCGACGACATCGATGCCGCGCTGGACACCATCAACTCCGAGCGCGCCACGATGGGTGCTTCGCAGAACCGCTTCGACGCCGTCATCAGCAGCCTGCAGACCAGCATCGAGAACCAGAGCGCCGCCCGCAGCCGCATCATGGATGCCGACTTCGCCAGCGAAACCGCCAACCTCAGCCGCGCGCAGATCCTGCAGCAGGCCGGCAACGCGATGGTCGCCCAGGCGAACCAGCTGCCGCAGCAGGTGCTGGCGCTGCTGCGCTGATACCGGCGCAAGCACGCGCAGAACAAGCGCCGAACAGGCGCTTCGCACCTCGCAGAACCCCGGTCGGGCACCAGCCCGGCCGGGGTTCTGTTCGTTTGCGGCGGGCCGCGAACTGCGGGGGCAAACCGCCTCATTTCGCCCGATCGCGGCGGCGGCCCGGTTCGCACAATGCATCCATGCGTGAGGTGACTGCAAAGCCCGAACGCAGTCCGTAACTCACGGCCGGTGCGTATGGCGCCGACGAAGCCATCGCCACCTGAGGAGCACGCAACATGCCGCAGACGATCAACACGAACCTCACCTCGCTCAACGCGCAGCGCAACCTCGCCGCGTCGCAGAGCTCCCTGTCGACGTCGATGCAGCGCCTGTCTTCCGGCCTGCGCGTCAACAGCGCCAAGGACGACGCCGCCGGCCTCGCCATCGCCGAACGCATGAACGCCCAGGTGCGTGGCATGAACGTCGCGGTGCGCAACGCCAACGACGGCATCTCGCTGGCCCAGACCGCCGAAGGCGCCCTGGGCAAGGTCAGCGACGCGCTGCAGCGCATGCGCGAACTGGCGGTGCAGGCCCGCAACTCGACGAACTCGGACCAGGACAAGGAGTCGCTGGACAAGGAATTCGGCGAGCTGGCCAAGGAAATCCAGCGCGTGCTGGGTGGCACCACCTTCAACGGCAAGAACATCCTCGGCGCCGGTGCCGGCACGCAGGCCTTCCAGGTCGGCGCCAACACCACCGCCAACGACACGATCGACATCATCACGACGAACATGTCGACGACGGGTGAGATCACCAGCGTCGCCGGCTTCGACAACCTGGGCACCAGCCGCGCCGGCATCGGCTCGGCCACCGACAGCAGCACGATCGCCACCGTGATCGGCTCCATCGACGTGGCGCTGGACAAGGTGAACTCCGAGCGCGCCACGCTGGGTGCGTCGCAGAACCGCTTCGACGCCGTGATCTCCAACCTGATGACGGCCAGCGAGAACCAGAGCGCCGCCCGCAGCCGCATCATGGACGCCGACTTCGCCGCCGAAACCGCGAACCTCAGCCGCGCGCAGATCCTGCAGCAGGCCGGCAACGCGATGGTCGCGCAGGCCAACCAGTTGCCGCAGCAGGTGCTGGCGCTGCTGCAAGGCTGACCATGCCGCGCGCGGGCCGAGCGCCGGGCCGCCCCAAGCCGGCCCGCATCCCCTAGGGGGATCGTCGAACGTACCCGTTCGACGAGGGGCCCAAGTTTCCCATGCACGCCGCACGCCTCCGAGGGACGCACCGATAGCGCTCCGGGGGGTGCGGCGTGCGCCATTTGGTCACCCGCGTTTGCACACCGGCCATCCGCACGGCTCAAGTCCGCCGGCCGCCGGCCGATACACCGACGAGACACCGAAAGAACCGCCATGGCAACGATCACTTCCACCGGCCTGGGCAGCGGCCTGGACGTCAGCTCCATCGTCAGCGCGCTGATGTCGGTGGAGAAGCGCCCGCTGACGCTGATGCAGCAGGCCAAGACCGACCTGAACACGCAGCTGTCGGCCATCGGCAAGCTGCAGAGCATGACCTCGGCGATGCGCGACGCGGCCAACACGCTGTCGTCGGTGACGCTGTGGAACCAGACCAAGGCCAGCAGCAGCGACGCCGCCGCGGTGGGCGTGGCCACCGATGCGGCCGCCGCCAGCGGCACCTACAACGTCAACGTCAGCCGCCTGGCCGTGGGCCAGACCATCTCCAGCCGCGCCTTCACGAACGCGCAGAGCCCGCTGGGCGAAGGCACACTGACCATCGAGCTCGGCAGCTGGACCGGCGAGCCCACGCCCACCGGCTTCACCGCCAAGACCGGCGCCACGCCGGTGACGGTGACCATCGGCCCCGACGACACCACGCTGGAGAAGGTGCGCGACAAGATCAACGCCGCCGGCGCCGGCGTCACCGCCACCATCGTCAACGACGCCAGCGGCGCGCGGCTGGCGCTGCGCTCCAGCGAGACCGGCGCCGAGAACGCCTTCCGCATCAGCGCCAGCGAGACCAGCGACGACGGCGTGGCCGGCGACGGCCTCTCGGCGCTGGCCTTCGATGCCGCCGAGGTGGTGCCCGACGGCGGCACCGCGGCTTCGCAGATGCTGCGCAACCAGACCGCGGTGAATGCGCAGGCCACGATCAACGGCATCGCCATCACCTCGGCCAGCAACAAGCTCGAAGGCGTGGCCGACGGGCTGACGCTGACGCTGCTGAAGACGACCACCGGCGACGTCGAGGTCGGCGTCAAGCCCGACGACGAGGCGGTGAAGACCGCCGTCACCAACTTCACCAAGGCCTTCAACGACCTGGCGACCTACATCCGCGACCAGACCAAGTACGACGCCGCCAGCAAGACCGGCGGCACGCTGCAGGGCGACCGCACCACCGGCAGCCTGCAGGCGCAATTGCGTGGCGTGATCAACGCCGCCAGCACCGCGTCGAGCGTGTTCACGCGGCTGTCGGACATGGGCATCGCGATGAAGGCCGACGGCACGCTGGAAACCAACAGCACCAAGCTCGACGCGGCGCTGGCCAACCGCGCCGAGATGCGCAAGGCGCTGGCCACCGACGGCACCGACCGTGCCGGCTCGGGCTTCATGGACCGCTTCCGCGACCTCGGCAACGCGCTGCTCGACACCACCGGCGCGCTGACCACGCGCACCTCCAGCCTGCAGAGCATGATCACGCGCAACCAGAAGTCGCAGGACGCGATGACGCTGCGCCTGGAGCAGACCGAGAAGCGGCTGAACGCGCAGTACCAGGCGCTGGACACCAACATGGCCAAGCTCTCGGGCCTGTCGAACTACCTCAGCGGCCAGTTGGCGTAGATCACGAACTTCAACAACAACTGATCGATCTGACACCGCCCTGATGCCTTCGAGAGCCGGCCCCGCGCCGGCTCTCTGCTTTGTTGCTGCCGAGGGAGAAGCGGGCGGGAAACCGGGTTTCCTCTGCGCTCAAGTGGCCCCACCCCCTGCCGATAAAAACACCAACAACGCTACCCACAGCACCCGCCACCATGTTCAGCACCGCCACAGCGTCGCGCAGTTCGAACCCCTTCGCCAACGTGTACCGGCAGATCGGCACCGAAACCGGCGTCTCCGGTGCCAGCCCGCACAAGCTGGTGGCCATGCTGTTCGACGGCTACATGGACGCCGTGGCACGCGCCCGCGGCGCCATGCGGGCCGGCGACGTGCAGGCCAAGGGCCGCGCCATCGGCCACGCCGTGCGCATCGTCGAGGAAGGCCTGCGCGCCAGCCTGGACATGCAGGCCGGCGGCAACCTGGCCCGCGACCTGAACGACCTGTACGGCTACCTCACGATGCGGCTGACCCTGGCCAACGTGCGCAACGACGAAGCCGGCCTCGACGAGGCGCAGGCGCTGATGCAGCCGCTGCGCGAGGCCTGGATGTCCATCGCCGACAAGGCAGAAGCCGCCCCCGGCGGCGCCGCCCGCCGATGAAGCCCGGTCGCGACGAACAAGGAACCACGATGGACACGCAACTCTTGAGCTACTACGAAGCGATCGAACAGGCCAGTGCCGACATGCTGGCCGCCGCCAAGGCGGGCAACTGGGACGAGGTGGTCAAGCTCGAGGGCGCCTGCGTGCTGCTGATCAGCCAGCTCAAGCACGCCGCGCGCAGCAGCGCGCTGGATGCCGAGGCCGCGCGCACCAAGTCGCGCATCATGCAGCGCATCCTGATCAACGACGCCGAGATCCGCCACCTGGCCGAACCCTGGCTGCAGGACCTGGACGACACGCTGGCCGGCCGCCGCAAGACCCTGCACTGAACGACGAGGGCGGACCGCGCCATGTTCCAGGACACACAGCCCGCTCCGCTGGGCAGCGACGGCGGGCTCGACCGCTGGGCCGAGTTCCGCGTCACGCACCCGCGCGAGATGCAGTCGCTGCTGCGCCAGCTGCGCGACAGCAACGTGCCGGTGCACCTGAGCGGCCCCGACGGCAGCAGCTTCACGAGCACGCTGTGGTCGATGGACGGCCCCGAGGCGCCGCTGGGGCTGAGCGCCGACGACGGCCACCCGCAGCTGCAGCGCCTGGTGGACGCGGACGAGGCCGTGGCCGTGGCCTACCTCGACAGCGTCAAGCTGCAGTTCGACCTGCACGGCCTGGTGGTCGTGCGCGGCCGCGGCAGCTGCGTGCTGCAGGCCGACTGGCCGCAGGAGCTCTACCGCTTCCAGCGCCGCGGCGCCTACCGCGTGCGCCCGGGCGATCGTGTCTCGCCGCAGGCGCACCTGCGCCACCCCTCCATCCCCGACATGGCGCTGAGCCTGCGCGTGCTCGACGTCAGCATCGGCGGCTGCGCGCTGCTGCTGCCGCACGACGTGCCGCCGCTGCAGCCAGGCGTGCGCCTGGGTGCGGTGCGCATCGAACTCGACGCCGACACCCGCTTCGACGTGATGCTGACGCTGCACCACGTCACCGCCATGCAGCAGAGCGACCGCGGCGTGCGGCTGGGCTGCGAGTGGGGCCCGCTGGCCGGCGCGGCCGAACGTGCGCTGCAGCGCTGGATCGACCAGACGCAGAAGCGGCGCCGCCTGCTGACGCTGGACTGAGCGCGGTGCCGAGATGAAACACGCGCGCTGTCACGGGTTCACGCTGGTGGAGGTGCTGGTCACCTGCGCCGTGGTGGGCGTGATCGCGGGCGTGGCGCTGCCCGGCTACCAGCAGCAGCTGCAGCAGGCCCGGCGCAGCGACGCGGTGGCGGCGCTGACGCGGCTGCAGGCGGCCCAGGAGCGCCTGCAGGCCGGCCACGGCATCTACAGCGCCGACTTTTCTGCGCTGCAGATCGCGCCACGCAGCGGCGAAGGCCTGTACGACCTGCGCGTCGAACTCACCGGCGCCGACGGCTACCGCGCCAGCGCGGTGGCGCGCACCGACGCAGCGCAAGCCGCCGACGCCGCCTGCGCCACGCTGACGCTGGAGGTGCGGCGCGGCTTTGCCAGCATCGGCCCCAGCGCCCGCTGCTGGAACCGCTGAGGCGCGGCATGACGCACACGATGCCCTTGCTGCCGCGCCGGATGCGCGGCCTGACGCTGCTGGAGCTGATGATCGGCCTGGCCGTGCTGGCGCTGGTGGCCTCGCTGGCCCTGCCCTCGTTCGCCGGCGTGGCCGGCCGCACGCGGCTCAAGCAGGTGGCCGAGACGCTGGCGTCCGACATCGCCGAAGCCCGCTTCGACGCCGCCCGCCGCGGCCAGCCGGTGCACGTGGAGTTCCAGGGCGGCCCGCAGTGGTGCTGGGCCGTCGCCAGCACGCCGGGCTGCAGCTGCGGTGCGCCGCAGAGCTGCCAGCTCAAGACCGTGCAGGCGCGCGACCACGGCGGCGTGGCGCTGGTGCAGGCCTCCGCCGTGCAGCTGCAGGGCACGGGCGGCGTGACCACGGCGAGCCAGGCGCTGTTCCAGTCGGCGCAGGGCGAGCAGTTGCGGGTGGACGTGTCGCCGCTGGGGCGTGCCGTGGTGTGCGCGCCCGGCGGCACGGTGCCGGGCTACATGGCGTGCTGACGTCCTGAACGGGCCGTGCCGGGCGCGAACGCCTGGCGGGCAGGCGTCACACCTGCATGTTCATGATTTCGGTGTAGGCCGAGACCAGCCGGTTGCGCACCTGCACCGTGGCCTGGAAGCCCAGCTGGGCCTTCTGCATGGCCACCATGGTCTCTTCCAGGCTCACCGTCGGGTTGTCCAGCGACACCTCGCGCTGCAGCCGGCTCGATTCGAGCTGGCTCTGGCTCACGCTCTTCAGCGCGTCCGACATCGCGGTGCGGAAGTTGCCGGCCTCCGGCGCCGCCACGGGCTTGGCCAGCGGGGTGCCGTCCGGGCGCAGCCCTGCACGGGCCACCGCCTGGTTGAAGTCGAAGGGCTTGAGTTTGAGTTCCATAGGCCGATAACGCACTGTAGGGGCGGCAACCCCTGCCGGAAGGCTGGAACAGGGCGGCCATTGCCCGGCTTCTTGCACCACCGGCGGCCGGGTCGGCGACGAACAATCGCTGCCCATGGACACTGCCCTCGTTGCCCAAGGCCCGACCGAACTCGTGCCCGCCACCCCCGGCTTCGCCAGCCGCGTGGCCGCCCTGCCCGCCAAGACCAAGTGGATGGCCGGCATCGGCATCGTCGCTCTGATGGCGGTGCTGGTGGCCATGAGCATGGGCATGAAGAGCGCCGACTACCGCGTGCTCTTCGCCAACGTCTCCGAGAAGGACGGCGGCGCCATCGTCGAGAAGCTGGCGCAGATGAACGTGCCCTACAAGTTCAGCGAAGGCGGCGGCACCATCATGGTCCCGGCGGCCCAGGTCTACGACCTGCGCCTGAAGCTCAGCGCCGCCGGCCTGCCCAAGGGTTCGATCAACGGCTACGAGCTGCTCGACAAGACCCCTTTCGGCCAGACCCAGGGCCAGGAACGCATCAACCTGCAGCGCGCGCTGGAAGGCGAGCTGACGCGCACCATCCAGTCGCTGCAGTCGGTGCAGGCCGCGCGCGTGCACCTGGCGCTGCCGAACCAGAACGGCTTTTTTCGCGAACAGCAGAAGCCCGGCGCCTCGGTGGTGCTGACGCTGCACCCGGGCCGCACGCTCGACCGCGCCCAGGTGGCCGGCATCGTGCACCTGGTGTCGTCGAGCGTGCCCGAGCTGAGCGCCAAGTCGGTCAGCGTGCTCGACAGCAGCGGCGCGCTGCTGTCCAGCCAGGACCAGGGCGCGCAGCAGGGCCTGGACCAGCAACAGCTGCAGTACCTGCGCGAAGTGGAAGCCACGCACCTGAAGCGCGTGATGGACCTGCTGGAGCCGGTGGTCGGCCGCGACAACCTGCGCGCCACCGTCACGGCCGAGCTCGACTTCTCGCAGACCGAGCTGACCTCCGAAGAATTCAAGCCCAACCAGGGCACCAACGAAGCGGCGGTGCGTGCCACCAAGTCCGAAGAATCGAACCAGCCCGGCAGCGCCACGCCCGCGGGCATTCCGGGCGCGATGAGCAACCAGCCACCGACGCCCGCCACGGCGCCGATCAACGGCCCGGCACAGGCGCTGCAGGCCGGCCAGGCCCCCGGCACCACGCCCGGCGCCTCGCGCCGCGAAAGCGAGACCCGCTACGAAGTCGACAAGACCGTGCGCGTGACGCGCGCCGCCACCGGACAGGTGCGGCGCCTGAACGCCGCCGTCGTGGTGAACCACCGCACCGGCGTCGACAGCAAGGGCAAGCCCACCAGCGAGCCGCTGTCGCAGCCCGAGCTGGACAAGCTCACCGCGCTGGTCGAGCAGGGCATCGGCTTCAACAAGGACCGCGGCGACTCGGTGCGCGTGGTGAACGCGCCCTTCCGCGCGCCGGTGACGCCGCCCGCCGAAGACCTGCCGCTGTGGGAACGCCCGTGGCTGCAGGACCTGCTGCGCGCCGGCGCCGGCCCCGCGGCGCTGGCCCTGGTGGCGCTGGTGATCGTGTTCACGCTGGTGCGCCCGGCGGTGAAGGCCGCGATCGCGCCGCCGCCGGCCCCGGCCACGGTGGGCGGGCAGATCGACGAAGTGGTGGCCGGCGACGCCGCGCTGCCGGGCCCGAACGACCTGCCGGCGCTGGAGGCGCCGCGCTCGAACGAGAAGCTGGAGACCGCACGCAAGATGGCCAAGGAAAACCCCGCAGCGGTGGCCAACATCCTGCGCGGCTGGGTCAACGGAGAGGCCTGAACGATGCCCGCGCCCGCAAGCGAAAACACAGGCGTCGAGGACGCCGCCATCCTGCTGATGTCCCTGGGCGAGGAAGAGGCCGCCGAGGTCTTCAAGCACCTGGGCCCGAAGGAAGTGCAGCGCATCGGCGAGGCCATCGCGAAGATGAAGGCCGTCTCGCGCGAGCGCGTCGACAAGGTGCTCGACACCTTCGACACCATCGCCGCCAACGAACATTCGCTGGTCAACGACACCGACGAATACGTGAAGGCCGTGTTGCGCAAGGCGCTCGGCGACGACAAGGCGCAGCTGCTGATCGACCGCATCCTGCAAGGCGGCGACACCTCGGGCATCGAGAGCCTGAAGTGGATGGACCCGGGCTCGGTGGCCGAGCTGCTGCGCAACGAACACCCGCAGATCGTGGCCGCGATCCTGGTGCACCTGGACTTCGACCAGAGCGCCGACGTGCTCAAGCAGTTCACCGAGCGCCAGCGCAACGAGGTGATGGTGCGCATCGCCACGCTCGACGGCATCCAGCCCAGCGCGCTGAAGGACCTGAACGAGGTCATGAGCAAGGTGCTGGCCGGCGGCGAGCGCATGAAGAAGAGCAACCTCGGCGGCGTCAAGGCCGCGGCCGAGATCCTGAACATGCTGGGCAGCGCCGCCGAGACCTCGGTGCTGGACTTCGTGCGCGAGGCCGACAACGAGCTGGCGCAGAAGATCATGGACAACATGTTCACCTTCGACGACCTCGACAAGCTCGACGACAAGGGCATCCAGGCGCTGATGAAGGAAGTGCAGAGCGAGTCGCTGATCATCGCGCTCAAGGGCGCGACGCCGGCCCTGCGCGAGAAGATCTTCCGCAACATGAGCAGCCGTGCGGCCGAGACGCTGAAGGAAGACCTCGAGTCGCGCGGCCCGGTGCGGCTGTCGGAAGTGGAAGCAGAGCAGAAGGAAATGCTGAAGATCGTGCGGCGCCTCGCCGACGAGGGCCAGATCCAGTTGAGCACCGGTGGCGATGAGCAGTTCCTCTAAACCCCCGTTCCACCGCAACGTGCCGCCGCCGCAGGGTGGCAAGCCGGCCAGTGCCTACACGCGCTTCATCCCGCGCGAGGAACTCGGCGACTTCGCGGCCTGGAAGCCCGGCAGCTTCGCCGGTGCCATGCCCGAGGAGCCGGTGGCCGCACCCGAGCCCGAGGCACCGGCCGAGCCCACCGCCGCCGAGTGGGAGGCGCGCATCGCCGCCGCCCGCCAGTCCGGCTACCAGGACGGCTACCGCGACGGCCTGGTGGCGCTGGAAGGCTTCAAGCAGAGCTTCGCCCAGCAGGCCACGGCCCAGGTCGGCGCCATCGTGCGCAGCTTCGACGCCCAGATCGACCGCCTCGACCAGGAACTGGCCGACGCCGTGGCGCGCACCGCCGTGCAGCTGGCACGCCAGGTGCTGCGCAGCGAACTGCAGACGCAGCCCGAGCTGGTGTCCACGGTGGCCGCCGAGGCTGTGAACAACGTGCTGCTGAGCGCCCGCCACATCACCGTGCAGGTGCACCCGCTGGACCTGCCGCTGGTGGCCGAAGGTGCCGAAGAGGCGCTGAAGGCGCGCGGCGCGCGGCTGCTGGCCAACAAGGCCATCGAGCGCGGCGGGGTGCTGGTGGAAAGCGACGTCGGCGCCGTCGATGCGCGCGTGGCCACGCGCTGGGCGCAGGCCGCGGCCAACCTCGGCAACGAAACCGACTGGCATGCCGACGACATCGGCACCGACCCCGCAGGAGACGCCCGGTGATCGCCGCGCAGACGCCCCCGCTGGACAGCCGCGAGAAGAAGTGGTCGCGCTACCTCGGCGACCTGCAGGACTACGCCGCCGTGCCGCAGCCCCTGGAAGCCGTGGGCACGCTGCTGCGCGTGACCGGCCTGGTGCTGGAAGCCGCCGGCGTGCGCGTGCCGGTGGGCTCGGTGTGCGAGATCACGCAGCCCGGGCAGCCGCCCGTGCTGGCCGAGGTGGTGGGCTTCAACGGCGACCGCGCCTTCCTGATGCCCACCGGCGACCTGCACGGCCTGGCCAGCGGCGCCCGCGTGGTGCCGCGCCCGGCGCCGCGCGTGCCGCCGAAGTTCGGCCGCGAGAACCACCCCTGGCGCCGCAGCGAAGACCGCGGCCTGCACCTGCCCATGGGCGACGGCCTGCTGGGCCGCGTCGTCGACGCGCAGGGCCAGCCGATGGACCGCGGCGGCGCGCTGGAGAACGTGCACGCCGAGCCGATGATCCGCCGCCCCATCAACGCAATGGACCGCGACCCCGTGCGCCAGCCGCTGGACACCGGCGTGCGCAGCATCAACGCGCTGCTCACCGTGGGCCGCGGCCAGCGCCTGGGCCTGTTCGCGGGCACCGGCGTCGGCAAGTCGGTGCTGATGGGCATGATGGCGCGCTACACGCAGGCCGACGTCATCGTCGTCGGGCTCATCGGCGAACGCGGCCGCGAGGTGAAGGAGTTCATCGAGGACATCCTCGGCGACGAAGGCCGCGCGCGCAGCGTCGTCGTGGCCGCCCCGGCCGACGCACCGCCGCTGGTGCGCATGCAGGGCGCGAACTACGCCACCGCCATCGCCGAGCACTTCCGCGACCGCGGCAAGCATGTGCTGCTGCTGATGGACAGCCTGACGCGCTACGCGATGGCGCAGCGCGAGATCGCGCTGGCCATCGGCGAGCCGCCGGCCACCAAGGGCTACCCGCCGAGCTGCTTTGCCAAGCTGCCGCAGCTGGTGGAGCGCTCGGGCAACGGCCTGAACGGCGTCGGCTCGATCACGGCCTTCTACACGGTGCTGAGCGAAGGCGACGACCAGCAGGACCCGATCGCCGATGCGGCCCGCGGCATCCTCGACGGCCACATCGTGCTCAGCCGCGAGCTGGCCGAAGCCGGCCACTACCCGGCCATCGACGTCGAACGCTCGATCTCGCGCGTGATGACGGCCGTGGCCCCGCGTGAACATGTGCACGCAGCGCGCCGCATGCGCCAGCTGCTGGCCAAGTACAACAAGGCTCGTGACCTGATCCAGCTCGGCGCCTACGCGCCCGGGCACGACGCCGAGCTCGATCTCGCGGTGCGCCTGCAGCCGCAGATCACGCAGCTGCTGCAGCAGGACATGCACGAAAGCGCGCCGCTGGACCTGTGCCGCCGGCAGCTGTGCGCCATCACCGGAGCCGCCCAATGACCCAGTCCCTTGGCACCGTGCTGCAGCACGCCGAGAAAGAGCGCGACCAGGCCCAGGCGGCACTGCGCCGCGCCGAAGAGCACGCCCGCCGCGCCCAGGCCCAGGCCGAGCAGCTGCAGGGCTACCGCGCCGACTACCAGCGCCGCTGGACGCAGCAGTTCAGCCGCCAGGGCACGATGGACATCGTGCAGTGCTACCAGAGCTTCACGCAGCGGCTGGACGAAGCGCTGACGCAGCAGACCACGCTGGCCACGCATGCCGGCGCCACCGTGGAACGGCTGCGCCAGGCGCTGCTGGCGGCCGAGACGCGGGTGGCCTCGGTGCGCAAGCTGATCGAACGCCGCCAGGCCGAACAGCGCCTGGCCCACGACCGGCGCGAGCAGCGCCAGACCGACGAGACCGCCCAGCAGATCCGCTGGCGCCAGGTGCAGGCGGCGCAAGCCGACCTGGCCGAGTCCGCGCAGCACTGACCCCGACGCCACCATGCTCAACAGCCCCCTCGCCGCCCTGCCCGCCGTGTCGCCGGTCGCACCCGCCACACCGCCTGCCGCCGCCAGCCCCGGTAACCCCGGCAATGCCGGCGCCGCCAGCGACCCGGGCGCGTTTGCGCGGCAGCTCGAACGCGCCCATGCCGGCGAAGGCCGTGCTGACGGGCGGCCAGAAGGCAGGACAGAGGGCGCCGCGCAGGCCCAGGCGGCCACCGACACCGCGGCCGCCCGCACGCGCATGGACAACGAACGCCTGCAGCGCCAGGCGCGCCAGGACAAGGCCGAGAAGGCCGGCACCCGCACCCCCGAGGCGCGGGCCCAGGCCGGTGCCCAGGCCAGTGGCGACAAGGCCTCCGCCGCCGCGGACGCCACCGAGGTCGGCAGCGCCGACGGCGACGACGCCACCAGCACTCCCGCCACCGACGCCGCCGTGCTGCTGGCCTCGCTGCTGAACCGGGCCGTGCCCGCCGGCACCGCCGCCCGCGGCAGCGCCGACGCCGCGCGCAATGCCGCCGACAGCCGCCGCACGCCGGCCGAGGTGGGTGGCGTGGCGGCCGGCGCTGCCGGCGCCGCAGAGGCCACCGAAGCCGCCGACGGCAACGGCAACGGCAGCGCCAACGCCACCGCGCTGCGCGCCAGCCGCGACGGCACCGGCCCGGCGCTGCAGCCCGCCGGCACCGAGCCGCCCGCCTTCACGCTGCCGGCCGGCAGCGCCCTGCCCGGGCAGCAGGCCGCTGCAGCAGCGCACGCACCCACGCAGGACATGGCCGCCACGCCCGCGCCCTACGCGGCGCAGATCCAGGCGCCGGTGGACTCGCCCGACTTCGCGCCCGGCCTCAGCGCCCAGGTCAGCGTGATGCTGCGCGACGGCCTGCAGGAAGCCCGGCTGCAGCTCAACCCGGCCGAGATGGGCCCGATCACGGTGCAGATCCAGATCGACGGCAGCACCGCCCAGGTCACGATGACGGCCGAGCAGGCGCCCACGCGCAACGCGCTGGAGCAGGCCATGCCCTCGCTGGCCGGTGCGCTGCGCGAGGAAGGCCTCACGCTCACCGGCGGCGGCGTCTTCGAGCAGCCGCGCCAGGCCCAGGGCGACGCCGCACCGGCGCCGCAGGCCGGCACGCGCGGCAGCGGCAACAGCGGCCAAGACAGCGACGGCGTGCCGGCGGCGCCCGTGCGGGCGACCGCACCGCGCGGCATCGTCGACGTCTTCGCCTGACCGGCGGCTGCCGCGGCACGGCGCCGCGGGGCCCGATTCAGCCGGGTTTGTGGCCGCTTATCCGGGCTTTCGGCCCGGGGGCCTCCTCGAATAATGGTTGCATGCACAGCCCAGGTCGGCCACCGACCGGACGGCCGTGCGTGCACGCCACGAAGGAGAACCCATGTCCGCCGCCGCAGCCACCGCCGATGCACCCCCGCCCAAGGGCAAGAAGAAGCTGCTGATCATCGTCGGCGCCGCCGTAGTGGTGGTGGTGCTGGCCGTCGTGGCGCTGCTGATGATGAAGAAGAGCGCGCCGGCCGACGACGAGGAAGGTGCCGAGCAGGCCGCACCGGCCAAGACGGCCGTCAAGCACGACCCGAAGGCCGTGCCCACCTTCGTGCCGCTGGACCCGTTCACGGTGAACCTGGCCGACCGCGACGCCGAGCGCTACGCACAGGTGGGCATCACGCTGGAGGTGGGCGACGCCGCCACCGGCGACCAGATCAAGGCCTACATGCCGGCCATCCGCAACAACATCCTGCTCGTGCTGGCCGAGAAGACCGCCGCGCAGATGATGGACCGCGAAGGCAAGGTCAAGCTGGCCGGCCAGATCCAGCGCGAGACCTCGCGCGCCATGGGCTACGAGGTCGAGGAACCGGAAGAGGACGCCGAGGACGAGGAAGCGCCGAAGAAGAAGAAAAAGAAGAAGGCCGCGGCGCCGGTGTTGCCCGTGACCGGCGTGCACTTCTCCAACTTCATCATTCAATAAGTCTCGAAGCCCGAGATGAACCAGCAGATCCTTTCGCAAGACGAGGTCGATGCCCTGCTGCAGGGCATCACCGGCGAGAGCCAGAAGCTCGAGCAGGAAGACACCGGCCCCGGTGGCGGCATCCGCGACTACGACCTCGCGGCGCAGGAGCGCATCGTGCGCGGCCGCATGCCGACGATGGAGGTCATCAACGAGCGCTTCGCGCGCAACATCCGCGTCGGCCTGTTCAACCTGATCCGCAAGAGCCCGGAAGTCTCGATCGGCGGCATCAAGGTGCAGAAGTTCAGCGCCTTCCTGCGCGAGATCGTGGTGCCGACGAACTTCAACATCGTCACCGTGAAGCCGCTGCGCGGCAGCGGCCTCATCGTCTGCGACCCGAACCTGGTGTTCGCGGTGATCGACAGCCTGTTCGGCGGCGCCGGCAAGTTCCACACCCGCATCGAGGGCCGCGACTTCAGCCCGACCGAGCTGCGCGTGATCCTGCGCCTGGTCGAGACCATCACCACCGAATACAAGAAGGCCTGGCACGGCATCTACCCGGTGGAGCTGGAGTACCAGCGCTCGGAGATGCAGCCGCAGTTCGCCAACATCGCCACGCCCAGCGAGATCGTGGTCTCCACCGCCTTCACGCTGGAGATCGGCGAGACCAGCGGCGCGGTGCACTTCTGCGTGCCCTACAGCACGCTGGAGCCGATCCGCGACGTCCTGTATTCCACCATCCAGGGCGACTCGTCCGAACCCGACCGGCGCTGGGTCAAGCTGCTGGAGCACCAGATCCAGGCCGCCACGGTGGACCTGGTGGTCGAGCTGGCGCAGGCCCCGGCCACGGTGGAGCAGCTGCTGTCCTTCAAGCCCGGCGACTTCATCGAGCTCGACCTCGACCCGATGGTGCAGGCCAAGGTCGACGGCGTGCCGGTGCTGGACTGCCACTACGGCACCTCGAACGGCCGCTACTCGGTCAAGGTCGACAAACTGATCACCAGCTCCACGCTGAGCTGGCTGGGAGATTCACGCAATGGCTGACCCGAACGCACAGATGTCCGAAGAGGACCGCATGGCCGCCGAATGGGCGGCCGCGCTGGAAGAAAGCAAGGACGCCACCAGCGTGGCCTCGGAAGTGGCGACTGCCGCCGAGAGCGTGGCACCGGCCTCGTTCGCCAACTTCACGCCCACCGGCGCGGTGAACGGCACGGCCAACGACATCAACATGATCCTGGACATCCCGGTCCAGCTGACCGTGGAGCTGGGCCGCACGCGCATCCCCATCAAGCACATCCTGCAGCTCGCACAGGGCTCGGTGGTGGAGCTGGACGCGATGGCCGGCGAGCCGATGGACGTGCTCGTCAACGGCTACCTGATCGCGCAGGGCGAGGTGGTGGTGGTGAACGACAAGTTCGGCATCCGCCTCACCGACATCGTGACCCCGAGCGAGCGCATGCGCCGCCTTTCGAGGACCTGATGTCCATGAGCTCGGGATTTACTTCGCTGCTGTCGTTCCTGGCCGTCATCGCCGCGATCCCGCTGGTGCTGTGGCTCGTCAAGCGCAGCAGTTTCTCCAACCCGGTGGGCAGCGCCGGCATGCGCCGCGTGGCGGTGCTGCCGCTGTCGCCGCAGCAGCGCCTGGTGACGGTGGAGGTCGGCAGCGGCGACAGCCGGTGCTGGCTGGTGCTGGGCGTCACGCCGAACAGCATCACCACGCTGCACACCATGCAGCCGCAGGACGAGGCCACGCCGGCCCCATCGTCCATGCAGCTGCCGACGCCCGGCACCACCTTCGCCCAACTGCTGCAACGCCTGCAAGGCCGGGGTCCCGATGCGCGCTGATTCGTTTTCGCTGCGCAGCGTGCTGCGGTCGCTGCTCGCCTTGTCGGTGTTGTCGGCCGTTTCTGCAGCAGCTTTAGCCCAGGGCGCACCCACCGCGAGCGGCCTGCCGCTGATCGTCGGCCAGGGGGCCGGCGGCACCAGCTACTCGGTGCCGATCCAGACGCTGCTGTTCTTCACGGCGCTGGGTTTCATCCCGGCACTGCTGCTGCTGATGACGGGCTTCACGCGCATCGTCATCGTGCTGAGCCTGGTGCGCCAGGCGCTGGGCACGCAGGCCGCGCCGCCCAACCAGGTCATCATCGGCATGAGCCTGTTCCTGACCTTCTTCGTGATGTCGCCGACGCTGGACCGCGTCTACGAACAGGCCTACGCGCCCTTCGCCGCGAACCAGATCGCGTTCGACGAAGCCCTGCGCCGCGGCGAGGTGCCGATGCGCGAATTCATGCTGAAGCAGACGCGCCAGAGCGACGTGCAGCTGTTCGCCAAGCTGGCCAAGCTGCCCGCCGACGTGAAGAGCGAGAACGTGCCGCTGCGCGTGCTGGTGCCGGCCTTCGTGACCAGCGAGCTGAAAAGCGCCTTCCAGATCGGCTTCATGATCTTCATCCCGTTCCTGATCATCGACATGATCGTGGCCAGCGTGCTGATGAGCCTGGGCATGATGATGCTGTCGCCGGTGCTCGTGGCCCTGCCCTTCAAGCTGATGCTGTTCGTGCTGGCCGACGGCTGGAACCTGCTGCTCGGCTCGCTGGCCGCCTCCTTCGTCACCTGACCCTTCACCTGAGCACCGAGCCCCCATGGACGCCACACAAGTTCTCGCCGCCGGCCAGCAGGGCCTGTACCTGCTGCTGATGGTCGCCGCCCCGGTGCTGCTCACCGTGCTGGTGGTGGGCCTGCTGGTCAGCATCTTCCAGGCCGCCACGCAGATCAACGAGGCCACGCTGAGCTTCGTGCCCAAGGTCGTGGCCGCGGTCGCGGTGCTGGGCTTCGCCGGGCCCTGGATGATGACGACGCTGGTCGAATACCTGCAGCGCACGCTGCAGGCCATTCCAGCGGCGGTGGGCTGACCGCCCGCAGCAGGCACCTCTTCCAGGGCGCGCGATGATCAGCTTCACCGAAGCCGAGGTGCTGGCCTGGATGAACCCGCTGGTCTGGCCCTTCCTGCGCGCGCTGGCACTGTTCACCGCGCTGCCGGTGCTGGGCACACGCACCGTGCCCGCGCGCGTACGCATCGGCCTGGCGGCGCTGATCGCCTTCGCCGCCCAGCCCACGCTGCCGCCGATGCCGGTGGTGCCGCTCGATTCACCGCTGGCCTTCCTGCTGGTGGCGCAGCAGGTGCTGATCGGGCTGTCGCTGGGCTTCGCGGTGCGCGTGGCCTTCGCCGCGGTGGAGTTCGCCGGCGAGACCATCGGCCTGCAGATGGGCCTGAACTTCGCCGGCTTCTTCGACCCCGTGAGCGCGGCCGCCGGCACCGCCACCAGCCGCTTCTACGGCACCACGATCGCGTGGCTGTTCATCGTGATCAACGGCCACCTGATGGTGATCGCGGCGCTGGTGCAGAGCTTCACGGCCTTCCCCGTGGGGCCCGAGCCGTTTGCCTTCCTGAAGCAGACGCTGCCGCACCTGTGGGCCGGCGAGATCTTCAGCACCGGGCTGTGGATCGCGCTGCCGCTGATGGCGATGCTGCTGTTCGTGAACCTGGTGCTGGGCGCGATCTCGCGCGTGGCGTCGCAGATCAACATCTTCGCGATCGGCTTCCCGATCACGCTGGGCGTGGGCCTGCTCGGCATCTTCCTGACGCTGCCGGCGATGCAGGCCCCGTTCACGATGGTGCTGGAGCGGCTGCTGGCGAACTTCCAGTAGCCGCCAGACGCCAGCCGTCGGCCAGCTCAGGGCTGGCGCTTGCGCAGCGCGCGCAGCTGCGCTTCCAGATCGGCCAGCAGCTGCTGCGCCGGGGCCGGCGCCGCGGCGCGTGCCGCCTTGGCAGCACCCTTCTTCGCCTTGGCCGGCTGCTGCATCTTCTGCAGCAGGTCTTCGATGCGGATCACGTGGTTGACCGGCGTGTTCTCGCCCGCCGTCACGGTGACGCTGATCTTCTTCGCGCGTGTGGCCATCTCAGTTCACCTCGGCTTGCGGGATGTCGATGCGGTCGATTCCCAGCTGCGACAGCGTCAGGTCCAGCACCTCGTAGGGCAGCTCGACGTCCTGCAGCGCGATCTCGCCGATCGACGTGCTGGCCTGGATGCCGTCGATGCGCAACTCGTCGACGTGGAACGCGGCCGTCGTCGTCACCTTCAGCGTCGCCTGCAGCAGACCGACATCGGCCGTGGGCAGCTTCGTGACCACCGGGTTGGCGGTGGCACCCACGTCCTGACACGACACACGCGGCAGCTTCACCTGCGGCAGCGCCAGGCCGGGGATGCTCACACTCTTCAGCGGCATCCCGCCGCCCGCGACACGGCCGATGCTGGCCCCCGCCACCGTCGCGGCTGGCACCTGCAACCCCTGCACCGCGACGCCGCCCAGGCCCAGTCCGCCGAGCTGCAGGCCCGCGCTGGGCGCGACCAAGCCCTGGGCCTGGATGCGTTCGGCCAGCACGGCGCCCAGATTCAGTTGCTTCAGCGCACCGACGACGGCCGTGACATCGGGCACCGCCAGCTTCGGGATGTCGAGCTGCAGGTCGGCCAGCCCCGGCAGCGTGAGGTTGCCGAAGCCGATGGCCAGCTCCATCTTGCCCAGGTTCATCGTGCCCTTCTCCGAGAAGTTCACGTCGGGCAGCGGCCACGGTGCATCGATCACGAGGCCCACCTGCCAGTCCAGCGCGAAGCCGAGCGCCAGCACCACGCGCACGTTGCGCAGCTGCGCCACGCCGCTGGCGGCCTGCAGCTGCAGGTCGTTCAGGCGCAGCATGCCGACATGCACCGGGCCGATCCGGACCTCGCCGACCTGCACCTGCTGCACGCTGGCCTGGCCGATGCTTGCAGCCGGAACCGACATCTTCATGGTGGGGTGCCTCCTGGAGACGCAGCGGCCGGCCGGACGACCGGCCCGCAACGGCCCGCACAGGCAAGTTAACGCCCACCGTGTGGCGCCACCTTGCTTTAGCGCAAGCGCCGCACTGGACGCCGCCGCGCCCCTGCGTATGCTGGACCGCACGACTTGTCTGCGCTGCGAGGCCACCGCATGAACACCCTGACGAAACTGGCGCTCGGGCTGATGGGGCAGCTCAAGCCCCGGCCCGTGCTCGATGCCGCTGCAGCGGCCGCCGTGGCGCTGCCGCCGCCCCGGCGCAGCGGCGGCATGCCGCTGCTGGACGCGCTGCAGCTGCGCCAGTCGTGCCGAGAGTTCGACACCACACCGCTGAGCGACGCGCAGCTGGCCGACCTGCTTTGGGCCGCCGCCGGCATCAACCGCGCGGACAGCGGCGGCCGCACCGCGCCGAGTGCGATGAACGCGCAGGAGGTGCAGCTCTACGTGGCGCTGCCGCACGGGCTGTTCCGCTACGACCCGGCAGCGCACGCGCTGCAGCTGGCTGTGCCCAGCGACGTGCGCCGCGTCACCGGCTACCAGGACTTCGTCGACACGGCGCCGCTGGACCTGATCTATGTGGCCGACCACACGCAGATGCACCTGGTGCCGGCGGCGCAGCGCAGCGCGTTCGCCTTTGCCGCAGCAGGCGCGATGGCCCAGAACGTCTACCTGTTCTGCGCCGCCCACGGGCTGGGTGCGGTGCTGCGCGCGTGGTTCGACGGCGCCGCGCTGTCGAAGGCGATGGGTCTGGGGGCCGACCAGCAGCTGCTGCTGTGCCAGACGGTGGGGGCGGTGCAGCCGGTCAGCGCGGCCTGATGCGCGCTGCCGAAGTGCATCGCGGCGCTACGTCCGCTCGATGCGTGCGTAAGCGCTGTGGTTATGGATGGACTCGAAGTTCTCGACGTCCACGCTGTAGCGGCCGATGCGCGCGTCGGCGTTCAGCCGCAGGGCCACGTCGCGCACCAGGTCCTCGACGAACTTCGGGTTCTCGTAGGCACGCTCGGTGACCCACTTCTCGTCGGCGCGCTTGAGCATGGGCCACAGTTCGCTGCTGGCCGAGTCTTCGGCGAAGCGCACGAGTTCGTGCCATTCCACGGGCTGCTGCTGCGGCGCCAGGATCTCCGCGCGGATCGTGACCAGCGAACGCTGGTTGTGCGCACCGTAGTCGCTGATCTCCTTGCTGCATGGGCACAGGCTCTTCACCGGCACGCCGACCTCGGCCCAGATGGCGGTGACGCCGGCACGGGTCTCGGCGATCCAGCGGCCCTGGTAGTCGAGCAGGCTCTGCAGGCCCGACACCGGCGCGCGCTTGCGGATGAAGAAGCTGAAGGCGGCCTCGATGCGACCTTCGCTGGCGTGCAGCTTGTCGAGCATCTGCGCGTGGCGCTCGGCCAGCGTGGCGGCGTCGATGGGCGCGTCGAGCGCGTCGAGCCAGGCCACGAAGCGCGACATGTGCGTGCCCTTCTGCTCGGCCGGCAGCGCGACGTCCAGCGACCATTGCGCCGCCGTGCTCTGCACCGCACCGCCCACGCGCAGCTGCAGCGGGTAGCGCACGTCCTTCACGCCCACGCGCTGGATCACGAGATGGCGTTCGTCCCGCGCACTCTGCGTGTCGGGGATGTGGAGGGCGTCGGTGAGGTTCGTCATCAGGAGACGGAGAATGCCATCGAACGGGCAACAGCATCGTCGCCCGGGTTACACGACGCCGTTCGGTTCCTTTGAACTATCCGTTGGCCGCGGCCAGCGTCGGCCGGCTGCCGAAACGCTGGCGGATCGACGCTTCGATGCCGGCGGCGTCCAGCCCGTAGTTGGCCAGCAGCTTGGCCGGATCGCCGTGCTCCGAGAACTCGTCGGGCAGGCCCAGCTGCAGCACCGGCACCGTGATGCCGGCGGCGGCCAGGCACTCCAGTACCGCGCTGCCGGCGCCGCCCATGATGCAGCCCTCTTCCACCGTGACGATGGCGTCGTGGCTGCGCGCGAGCTCTTGCACCAGGGCCTCGTCGAGCGGCTTGGCGAAGCGCATGTCGGCCACCGTGGCGTCGAGGTTCTGCGCCGCGGCCAGTGCCGGGTGCAGGATGGTGCCGAAGGCCAGGATCGCGGTGCGCGAACCCTGGCGCCGTACCACACCCTTGCCCCAGGGCCAGGCAGTCAGGCCGGTCTCGATGGCGGCGCCGATGCCGGCACCACGCGGGTAGCGCACGGCCACCGGGTGGTTCTGGCGGAACGCGGTGGTCAGCGCCTGGCGGCATTCGTTCTCGTCGCTGGGAGTGAGCATGCTGCAGTTGGGAATGCAGCGCACGTAGGCGATGTCGTACGCGCCTGCGTGCGTGGGGCCGTCGGCGCCCACCAGGCCGGCGCGGTCGAGCGCGAACACCACCGGCAGGTTCTGCAGCGCCACGTCGTGGATCAGCTGGTCGTAGCCCCGCTGCAGGAAGGTGGAGTAGATCGCCACCACCGGCTTCACGCCTTCGCAGGCCATGCCGGCGGCGAACGTCACCGCATGCTGCTCGGCGATGCCGACGTCGTGGTAGCGGTTCGGGAAGCGCTTGTGGAACTCGACCATGCCCGAGCCTTCACGCATGGCCGGCGTGATGCCGACCAGGCGCTCGTCGGCTTCGGCCATGTCGCACAGCCATTGGCCGAACACCTGCGTGAAGGTGGTCTTGCTCGGGCCGGTGGCCTTGGGAAAGCCTTCGGCCGGGTTGAACTTGCCGCTGGCGGCGTGGTACTTCACCGGGTCGGCCTCGGCCAGCTTGTAGCCGTAGCCCTTCTTGGTGACCACGTGCAGGAACTGCGGGCCGCGCTTGCTGCGCAGGTTCTCGAGCGTGGGGATCAGCGAGTCGAGGTCGTGGCCGTCGATCGGGCCGACGTAGTTGAAGCCGAACTCCTCGAAGATCGTGCCGGGCACGACCATGCCCTTGGCGTGCTCCTCGAAGCGCCGCGCCAGCTCGAACAGCGGCGGCGCGTTCTTCAGCACGGCCTTGGCGCCCTCGCGGGCGGCCGCATAGAAGCTGCCGCTCATCAGGCGCGCCAGGTACTTGTTCAGCGCACCCACCGGCGGGCTGATCGACATGTCGTTGTCGTTCAGGATCACCAGGATGTCGGCGCTGACGCCGGCATGGCTGACGCCCGCGTTGTTCAGTGCCTCGAAGGCCATGCCGGCGGTCATCGCGCCGTCGCCGATGATGGCCACGGCCTTCCGGTCCTCGCCCTTCAGCTTGGATGCCAGCGCCATGCCCAGCGCGGCGCTGATGCTGGTGCTGCTGTGCGCGGTGCCGAAGCTGTCGTATTCGCTCTCGTCGCGGCGCGGGAAGCCGCCGATGCCGCCCAGCTGCCGCAGCGTGTGCATGCGGTCGCGGCGGCCGGTCAGCACCTTGTGCGGATAGGTCTGGTGGCCCACGTCCCAGACCAGGCGGTCGTTGGGCGTGTTGAACACATAGTGCAGGGCCACCGTGAGCTCCACCGTGCCCAGGTTGCTGCCGAGATGGCCGCCGGTCTGGCTGACGGTGTTGAGCACGTATTCGCGCAGTTCGCGCGCGACCTGCGGCAGTTCGGCACGCGGCAGACGGCGCAGATCGGCCGGGCTCTGGATCGTGTTCAGCACGTTCGTCATGTCAGCTTTCCCGCTCCACCACCTTGTCGGCCAGCCAGGCCAGGGCGGCCGTGTCGGCCAGCCCGCTGCGCCCCAATGCGCCGTGCGCCTGCACGCGCAGGTCCTGCGCATGGCGGCGCGCCGCGTCCAGCCCCAGCACCGACACGTAGGTCGGCTTGTTTGCGTCGTTGTCCTTGCCCGCGGTCTTGCCCAGCGTGGCCGAGGCCTGCGTGACGTCGAGGATGTCGTCGACCACCTGGAACGCCAGGCCGAGCGCAGCGCCGAAGTCGGTCAGCGCCTGCCAGGCGCGTGCATCGGGCTGGCCGCAGGCCGCGCCCATCAGCACGCTGGCCTGCAGCAGCGCGCCGGTCTTGCGGCGGTGCATGTCGCGCAGCGCGGCTTCGTCCAGTTGCACGCCCACGCTGGCCAGGTCGATGGCCTGTCCGCCGGCCATGCCGGCGTGGCCAGCGCTGCGCGCCAGCAGCGACGTCAGCCGCGCCTGCAGCGCCGGCGCCATGCCGGTGTCGGGCGTCAGCACTTCAAAGGCCAGCGCCTGCATCGCGTCGCCGGCCAGCATGGCCTGGGCTTCGCCGAATTGCACGTGCACCGTGGGCTTGCCGCGGCGCAGCACGTCGTTGTCCATGCAGGGCATGTCGTCGTGCACCAGGGAATAGGCGTGGATCAGCTCCACCGCCACTGCAGCACGCATGGCCGCGGCAAGGTCGCCGTGCAGCGCCTCGCAGGCCGCCATCACCAGCAGCGGGCGCAGGCGCTTGCCGCCGTCGAGCACGCCGTAGCGCATGGCCTGTCCCAGGCCGGCGGGGGCGTCGGCCGGCACCCAGGCGTCGAGGGCGGATTCCACGGCCTCGAGATGGCCGTGCGTCCAGGCGTCGAAGTTCAGCGTGCTCACTGTGGAGGGGCCCAGGTCTTCAGTTGCCCGTCCTCGAGCAGCTTCACCTGCTCTTCCACGGCCTGCAGCCGGCTGCGGCAATAGCCCAGCAGGTCGGCGCCGCGGCGGTAACCGTCGAGCAGTTGGTCCAGCGGGAGCTGGCCACCCTCCATCTGTTGCACCAGCAGGTCGAGTTCGGCCAGGGCCTGTTCGTAGCTGGCGGGTTCCTTGGGGGCTGAAGAACGTGGCATTTGGGAAAGAGAGTCCAAGAGAGATTCTAGAACCATCCCCCTGGGCAGACGCCTCTAGCACCCCCCGGGCGCCAGCTCCGTGGGGGGTGGGTAGAATCCCGCCCTCGCCCGCCGACCCCCTTGATGTCGGCAGGCGTCTCACACCCGCTGCGCGTTCGCCGGCAGCGGGCTGAAAACCCGCCCGCGGGGCCACCGGGCGGGGGTTAGGACATCCCACGATGGAGGATCCCCTCGGATCATGTCTGACCTGAGCATCAGTCTCGAAGCTCTTGAGCAAAGCAGCTCTCAACTCCCGGTTTCCAGCTATTTCGACGAGGGCCTGTTCCGCAGCGAACAGCAACTCATCTTCCAGCACGCACCGCGCTACGTGGGGCACGAACTGCACGTGCCCGACGTCGGCGACTACCATGCCCTGGCCCACGAGGGCGAGGGCCGGGCGCTGGTGCGCACGCGCGACGGCGTCGAACTGATCTCCAACGTCTGCCGGCACCGTCAGGCGGTGATGCTGCGCGGCCGCGGCCACACGCGCCAGCAGGTGGTGTGCCCGCTGCACCGCTGGACCTACGACCTGCACGGCCAGCTGGTCGGCGCGCCGCATTTCGCGGCCGACCCGTGCCTGAACCTGCGCAACTACCCGGTGCAGCGCTGGAACGGCCTGTTGTTCGAGCACAACGGGCGCGACATCGCCAGCGACCTCGCGACGCTGGGCGCCGCGGCGCAGCTCGACTTCAGCGGCTACGTCTTCGACCGCGCGCACCTGCACCAGTGCGACTACAACTGGAAGACTTTCATCGAGGTCTACCTCGAGGACTACCACGTCGGCCCGTTCCACCCCGGCCTCGGCGGCTTCGTCACCTGCGACGACCTGCAGTGGGAATTCGGCCGCCACCACTCGGTGCAGACCGTGGGCGTGCAGAAGGCGCTGCAGCGCCCCGGCTCGCCCACCTACCGCCGCTGGCACGACGCCGTGCTGGCCTTCAACGGTGGCCGGCCGCCGCAGCAAGGCGCCATCTGGCTCACGCTGTACCCCACGGTGATGGTCGAGTGGTACCCGCACGTGCTGGTGGTGAGCACGCTGTTCCCCCAGGGGCCGCAGAAGACGCTGAACCTGGTGGAGTTCTTCTACCCCGAGGAGATCGCGCTGTTCGAGCGCGAGGTCGTCGAAGCGCAGCAGGCCGCCTACATGGAGACCTGCGACGAAGACGACGAGATCGCGCTGCGCATGGACGCCGGCCGCCGCGCGCTGATGCAGCGCGGCGACAACGAGGTCGGCCCCTACCAGAGCCCGATGGAAGACGGCATGCAGCAGTTCCACGAGTGGTACCGCCGCGAGATGGGGTGGCCCGCCTGACGCCGCACCGGTTTCCGGCGCCGCTGCTGATCGCCTGTGCCTCGCTGCTGTTCGCGGTGATGGGGCTGTGCGTGAAGCTGGCCTCGACCCGCTACAACGCGGGCGAGATCGTGTTCTACCGCGCGCTGGTGGGCCTGGTGCTGCTGGGCAGCTGGATCCTGCTGCGCGGCGGCTCGCTGCGCACCGCGGTGCCCGGCATGCACTTCTGGCGCAGCCTGTCGGGTGTGACGGCGCTGTGCCTGTGGTTCTACGCGCTGGGCAACCTGCCGCTGGCCACCGGCATGACGCTGAACTACACCTCGTCGGTGTGGATGGCGCTGTTCCTGATGGGCGGCTCGGTGCTGTTCGGCGCCGGCCGCATCGACGGCCGGCTGGTGGCCGCGGTGTTCGCCGGCTTCATCGGCGTGGCGCTGATCCTGCGGCCGACGATCGAGCAGGACCAGCTCTGGCACGGCGTCGCCGGACTGATGTCGGGCCTGTGCGCGGCGATGGCCTACCTGCAGGTCACGGCGCTGGGCCGCGTGGGCGAGCCCGAGACGCGCGTGGTCTTCTACTTCTCGCTCGGCGGCGTGGTCGCGGGCGCCGTGTTCGCGCAGTTCGGCGGCGGCTTCAGCAGCCACACGCTGCAGGGCGCGGGGCTGCTGCTGGCCATCGGCGTGCTGGCTTCGGTGGCGCAGTGGATGATGACGCGCGCCTACGCCATCGGCCACACGATGTCGAACGCGGTGCTGCAGTATCTGGGCATCGTGTTCTCGTTCGGTTTCGGCGTCTGGCTGTTCGATGACCCGGTCACCTGGATGGCACTGTCCGGCATGGCGCTGATCGTCGTGGCCGGCCTCACCGCCACGCTGCTGGGCAAGAACGCCCGCACCCCCACCGCATCCACGCCCACGGAGACCTGAGATGAGCTATGGCACCTTGATCAGCGCCGACCAATTGCGCAGCCTGCCCGGCCCGGTGGTGCTGCTGGACTGCAGCTTCGAGCTCAGCGACAGCAGCGCCGGCGAACGGGCCTTCGCCGCCGGCCACCTGCCCGGCGCCTTGTACGCGCACCTCGACCGGGACCTGTCGGGCGCCAAGGTCCCGGGCCAGGGCCGCCACCCGCTGCCCGAGCGTGCGGCCTTTGCCGCCCGTGCCGGCGCCTGGGGCGTGCGCCCCGGCGTGCAGGTGGTGGCCTACGACGCGCAGGGCGGCCCGTATGCGGCGCGGCTGTGGTGGCTGCTGCGCTGGCTGGGCCACGACGCGGTGGCCGTGCTCGACGGCGGCGTGGCCGCCTGGCAGGCGGCCGGCGGTGCATTGGAAACCGGCGCCGCCAGCGCTGCCGGGGCCAGCACAGCGCCCTACCCCGCCAGTGCAGCACCGGCCATGCCCAGCATCGACAGCGATGCCCTGCTGGCCGCGCTGGGCCGCGTGCGCGTGCTCGACGCCCGCGCCGGCGAGCGCTTCCGCGGCGAGGTCGAACCGCTCGACCCGGTGGCCGGCCACATTCCCGGCGCCACGCTGCGATTCTTCAAGGACAACCTGCTGCCCGACGGCCGCTTCAAGCCGGCCGCGCAGTTGCGCGCGGAGTTCGACTGCTACGCCACGCCGCCCGAGCAGGTGGTGCACCAGTGCGGCAGCGGCGTCACCGCTTGCCACAACCTGCTGGCCATGACCCATGCCGGGCTCGCCGGCGCGCGGCTGTACCCCGGCTCCTGGAGCGCCTGGTGCAGCGACCCCGCGCGGCCCGTGGCCCGCGGTTGACTTGAATCAAGCGTTGGTCCACGCTGGGCGCGACACTGGTGCAGGCGGCTGCTGCACCTGGCCGCCACGTCGCCACCCAGGAGGTCCACCATGTACAAGCGCATCCTCGTCCCCACCGACGGCTCCGACATCACGGCCAAGGCCTTGCAGACCGCGATCGGGCTGGCCAAGCTGACGGGCGCCCAGATCTTTGCCATCGGCGTGAAGGAGCCGTTCCCGTACAGCGCCATCTCCGAGATGCAGCCGGTGCCGCCGCAGGAGTTCTACGACGCGCAGGAGCGCATCGCCGCGGGCCGCGTGAAGACGGCGCTGGACGCCGCCGCGGCCGCCGGCATCACGGCGCAGGGCCACACGGTGGAAGCGCTGCACCCGTGGGAAGCCATCATCGACCACGCCAAGGCGCAGCAATGCGACCTGATCGTGATGGCCTCGCACGGCCGGCGCGGTGTCAGCGCGCTGCTGCTGGGCAGCGAGACGCAGAAGGTGCTGACGCACAGCACGCTGCCGGTGCTGGTGGTGCGCTGACGCCGCCGCCGGCGGCTCACCGGGCCAGCCGCGCGTAGACGCCGCTGCGGCCCGGCCGCGACAGCACCCACTGCCAGAGCTGGATGTCGCGCGCGCGGAAGGCGCCGGCGCAGCTGAGCAGGTAGTAGCGCCACTGGCGCTGGAAGCGCAGGCCCAGCCGCTCCGCGAAACGCGGCCAGGCGGCGTCGAACCGGGCGTGCCAGGCGAGCAGCGTGCGGTCGTAGTCGGCGCCGAAGTTGTGCAGGTCCTCGACCACGAAGCGCCGCTCGCAGGCACGGCCGATGTCGGCCACCGTGGGCAGTTCGCCATTGGGGAACACGTACCTGTGGATCCACGGGTCGGTGCCGTGCCCGGCCTCGTTGCGGCCGATGGTGTGCAACAGGAACAGTCCGTCGTCGGCCAGGCAGCGCAGCGCCACGTCCATGTAGGTGCCGTGGTTCTTGCGCCCCACGTGCTCGAACATCCCCAGGCTGACGATGCGGTCGTAGCGTTCGCCGCGGTCGACGAGCGTGCGGTAGTCGTCCAGGCGGAACTCCACCGGCAGGCCGGCGCAGCGCTGGCGCCCCAGTTCGGCCTGCGCGGCCGACACCGTGACGCCCACGCAGCGCACGCCGTGGCGCTCGGCGGCGAACTGCATGAAGCTGCCCCAGCCGCAGCCGATGTCGAGCACGCGCATGCCGGGCAGCAGGCCGAGCTTGCGGCACACCAGATCCAGCTTGTGTTCCTGCGCCGCGTCGAGCGTGCTGCTGTCCTGCCAGAAGGCGCAGGTGTAGGTCATGCGCCGGTCCAGCATCGCGGCATAGAAGTCGTTGCCCAGGTCGTAGTGCTGCTGCCCCACCTGCCACGCGCGCGCCTCGGTCTGCAGGTTCAGCAGCCGCGCGCGCCAGTGGTGCAGCAGCGTGCCGGGGCTGCGCACGCGCTGGTCCAGGCGCGCCCGCAGCAGGCGGTCGAACAGCGCGTCGAGGCTGTCGCAGGCCCAGTGGCCGTCCATGTAGGCCTCGCCGAGGCCGAGGCTGCCCTGGGCCAGCACGCGCTGCGGCACGCTGTCGTCGAGCAGCCGCAGGTCCCAGGGCCGGCGGCCGCCGAGCTCGACGCCTGCTGCGCGCAGCAGGTCGCCGAAGACGCGGTGCGCCGTGGCGTCGGACCGGCGCACCGGCGCCTGCGTCGCCGGGTTCTGCAGGTTCTCCATCGTGCGACCCTCCCGGAGCGGTGGGACTCGACAGCAGTGAATGCGCCAGCTTAGGCCGACCTCCGGGTCGCGTGCAATGGGGCGCTGCCGATCGGCGGCGCGCGCCGGCTCAATGCGCGTGCAGCAGCCCGCGCACCGCCACCACCACGGCCAGCCCCGCGCCCAGCCACAGCAGCTGCGACACCGTCTCGCGCAGCGCCAGCCGGCGCTGCAGCTGCGGCAGCAGGTCGGCCACCGCCACGTAGATGAAGCTGCTCGACGCCGCCACCAGCAGGTACGGGAACAGCGACTGCCAGGGCGCCACCACGAAGTAGCCGATGACGCCGCCGGCCACTGCGGCCATGCCCGACAGCGCGTTGTAGGCCAGCGCGCGCCGGCGCGACAGGCCGGCGTTGACGAGCACGATGTAGTCGCCCACCTCCTGCGGGATCTCGTGCGCCACCACCGCCGCCGCGGTGACGATGCCCAGCTGCACGTCGGTCAGGAAGGCCGCGGCGATGATCACGCCGTCGCAGAAGTTGTGGATGCTGTCGCCCACCAGCACGCCCCAGCCGCCGCGCCCGGCCTGCTCGGCGTCGAAGCCGTGGTGGTGGTGGTGGTGCGGGTCGTCGCCCTCGTGGTGGTGGCTGTGGCGGTACAGCTCGGCCTTCTCCAGCAGGAAGAAGAACATCAGCCCCGCCAGCAGCGTGACGAAGAGCTCGTGCGTGTCGACGCCCGGGCTCTCGAAGGCCTCGGGCAGCACGTGCAGCAGCGCCGTGCCCAGCAGCACACCGGCCGAGAGGCTGACCAGGTTCTTCACGACCCGCGACAGCAGGCCCACCGTCAGCGACGCGGCAATGGTGACGGAGAGCGCGCCACCGGCAAAGGTGGCGAGCACGATGTAGAACAAGGTCATGGGAGGCTGCGGCGCCGGCGAAGGCCGGCTTTCAATTCAGCTTAGCAAGCTTGTCAAGCATCCCGTGACCGGCGCCGATCAGGCCACGCCCTGGGCCTGGAACCAGGCGGTGGCGCGCTTCCAGCCGTCCTCGGCCGCTTCCTTGCGGTAGCTCGGGCGGTAGTCGGCGTGGAAGGCGTGCGGCGCGTCGGGGTAGACCACGAACTCGCTCTTCTTCGCCGCCGCATTGCCCGCGGCCAGCGCGGCCTTCATCTTGTCGACCGTGTCCAGCGGGATGCCGGTGTCCTGCCCGCCGTACAGGCCCAGCACCGGGCCGTTCAGCTTGCCCGCCACGTCGACCGGGTGCGCCGGGTTCAGCGGCGTCTGCGCGCCCACCAGGCGCCCGTACCAGGCCACGCCGGCCTTCACGGCCGGGTTGTGCGCGGCGTACAGCCAGGTGATGCGGCCGCCCCAGCAGAAGCCGGTGACGCCGACGTTGCCGGCGTTCGCGCCCTGGCCGCGGGCCCAGGCCAGCGTGGCGTCGAGGTCGGCCATGACCTGCGCGTCGGGCACCTTGGAGATGACCTCGGCGATGAGCTTGGCGATCTCGCCGTAGCTCGACGCGTCGCCCTGGCGCACGAAGAGCTCGGGCGCGATCGCGAAGTAGCCGGCCTTGGCCCAGCGGCGGGCGACGTCGGCGATGTACTCGTGCACGCCGAAGATCTCGCTGATCACCAGCACCACCGGGGCGTTGGTGCGGTTGGCCGGCGCGGCGCGGTAGGCCGGCATCTTGAAGTCGCCCACCGGGATGGTGACCTCGCCCGTCACCAGGCCGGCGCTGTCGGTCTTCACGACGGTCTGCGCCATCACCGGCAGCACGGCGGCGGCGAAGCCGCTGCCCACCGAGGTGCGCACGAAGTCGCGGCGGTTGAAGTCACGCTGCGGCACCAGCGTGTCGAACTCTTCCTTGAGCATGCGAAAACCTCCGGGGTTGGGTGAAGCGCGCGATTGTAGGAAGACACCTGCCGGGCCGTGCACAGGGTCTTGCACAATCGCCGCATGCCGGATCCGACACTGCGCGAGCTGCCCAAGGGCCCGCTGGCCGCCATCGACATGGGCTCCAACAGCTTCCGGCTGGAACTGGGCCAGGTGCTGCACGGCCGCTACCGCCGCATCGACTACCTGAAGGAGACCGTGCGCCTGGGCGCCGGCCTCGACGCCGACCGCCTGCTCACCGAAGACGCCGTGCAGCGCGGCCTGGCCTGCCTGCGGCGCTTCGCCACGCGGCTGGCCGGCTTCGCGCCGGCCCAGGTGCGCGCGGTGGCCACGCAGACGCTGCGCGAGGCCGGCAACCGCGACGCCTTCCTGTTGCGCGCGCAGGCGGCGCTGGGCTTTCCGATCGAGGTCATCTCGGGCCGCGAGGAAGCGCGGCTCATCTACGCCGGCGTGGCGCAGCTGCAGCCGTCCGAGGTACCGCGGCTGGTGATCGACATCGGCGGCCGCTCCACCGAGCTGATCCTCGGCCAGGGCCGCGTGCCGACGCAGGCCGAGTCGTTCGCGGTCGGCTGCGTCAGCCTGTCGATGCGCTTCTTCGAAGGCGGCCGGCTCACCGACGCCGGCTTCCGCGCCGCGCAGGTGGCCGCGGGCGCCGAGCTGGAAGAGGCGCTGCAGCCCTTCGCGCGCCACCGCTGGCAGCAGGCGCTGGGCTCGTCGGGCACGGCCGGCGCGGTGTCGCAGGTGCTGGCCGCGGCCGGCCTGAGCGACGGCGCGATCACGCCCGAGGGCCTGCGCTGGTGCATCGAACGCTGCATCGCCGCCGGCCACGTCGACCGCATCGAGTTGCCGGGCCTGAAACCCGAGCGCCGCGCCGTGCTGCCCGGCGGGTTGGCCATCCTGTACACGCTGGCGGCCAACTTCGGCATCGCCGAGATCCGCCCGGCCAAGGGCGCACTGCGCCAGGGCGTGATCGTCGACCTGCACGAGCGCCTGCAGGCCGCGCGCAGCAGCCGCGCCGGCGGCGACATGCGCGACACCTCGGTGGCCGAGCTGCAGGCGCGCTTCGGCGTCGACACCACGCAGGCCGAGCGCGTGGCGGGCGTGGCGCTGGCGCTGTTCGACGCCGTGCTGCCGGTGGCCGACGCCGAGACGCGACGCGAGCTGGGCTGGGCCTGCCGGCTGCACGAGATCGGGCAGATGGTCTCGCACCACGACCACCACCGCCACAGCGCCTATCTGCTGGCGCACGTGGACGCGCCGGGCTTCTCGCAGAGCCAGCAGCGCCGCATCGGCGAGCTGGTGCTGGGCCAGCGCGGCGGGTTGCGCAAGCTGGAAGCCGCGCTGGCCAACGAGACGCTGGCCTGGCAGGTGCTGTGCCTGCGCCTGGCGGTCATCAAGTGCCACGCGCGTGCCGCCGTGCGCAACGACGCGCTGCAGCTGCGGGCGCGGGGCCGCGATGCGCTGCTGGGCTACGCACCGGGCTGGGCCAAGGCCCACCCGCGCACGGTGTTCCTGCTGCACGAGGAAGCCGCCGCGTGGGCGCGCACGGGCGCGCTGCGCCTGCAGCTGCCCGACTGATCAGGCCTCCACCTGGCTGCCGGGCGCCGGCTCCAGAGCGGGCTCCAGCGCCGACACCAGGGCACACAGCCGCGCCTGCAGTTCGGTCGCCGCTTCCACCAGCGCCGGCGGCGCGCAGGCCACGTCGCTGCACAGGGCCTCCAGCGTTTCGGCGGCCTCGTTCACCGCCGTGGCGCCGATGACGGCTGCCGCGCCGCGCAGCGAATGGGTGCTGCGCCGCAGTTCGGCGCACTCGCCTGCGGCGGCCAGGCCCGCCAGCGCCGGCATGCCGTCGCGGTAGACACCGGTGAAGCGGCGCAACACGGTCAGGTAGGTCTCCGGCCGCAGCCCGGTCAGGCGCAACCCGGCGGCGCTGTCGAAACCGGCAATGCCCTGCAGCGGCTGCAGCGCGGGCACCACCGGCGTGTCCGCCGCGGCGTCTGGCACGGCCGCCGGCGCCGCGGCGGGCAGCCAGCGCAGCAGGCTCTCGAACAGGCGTTCCGGGTCCACCGGCTTGGCGACGTGGTCGTTCATGCCGGCCTGCAGGCAGGCCAGGCGGTCTTCGCTGAAGGCGTTGGCCGTCATCGCCAGGATGGGCGCCGTGTAGCCGGCGCTGCGCAGCGCGCGGGTGGCGGCCAGCCCGTCCATGCCGGGCATCTGCACGTCCATCAGCACCAGGGCATGGTGACCGGCCTGCGCCATGCGCACCGCCTCGATGCCGTCGCGCGCCACGTCGACTTCCAGGCCCACCGCCTGCAGCAGCTGGCAGGCCACTTCCTGGTTGACCACGTTGTCCTCGGCCAGCAGCAGGCGGTGTCCGCGGTGCAGGCGGGCCAGGCGCTGCTCGGCGCTGCCTGCCGCCGGCGTGCCGGCCGGCGTATCGGCCTGTGCTTCAGGCCAGGCACCGACGTCCGCCCCCCCACCGGCGCGGCGCGCGGCGTCGCCCTGCGGCAGCACGTCGCCCAGCTCGGCCGTGAACCAGAACCGGCTGCCGACGCCCGGCGTGCTCTCGACACCGACCTCGCCGCCCATCAGCTGCGCCAGGCGCCGCGTGATCGCCAGGCCCAGGCCGGTGCCGCCGAAGCGGCGCGTGGTCGAGCTGTCGGCCTGCTCGAAGGCCGTGAACAGGCTGGCGATCTTGTCGGGCGCGATGCCGACGCCGGTGTCCGAGACCTCGAAGCGCAGCCGCCGACCGTGCGCCGCGGTCGCCAGTTCGCGCACGCGCAGCCGCACCTGGCCGCGCTCGGTGAACTTGACGGCGTTGGACAGCAGGTTCAGCAGCGCCTGCGACAGCCGCGTCGGGTCGCCGCGCAACTGCGCCGGCAGGCCGTCGGCGTCGACCACGAGGTCCAGGCCCTTCTCGCGCGCGCGCTCGGCCACCAGTGCCAGCGACCGGTCCAGCATCGCCTGCAGGTCGAAGTCGGTCTGCTCCAGCGTCAGCTTGCCGGCCTCGATCTTGGACAGGTCGAGGATGTCGTTGATGAGGTCCAGCAGGTGGCGCGCGGCATCGCTGACCTGCGTGAGGCGCTCGCGCTGCTGCGGCACCGCGATGTCGCGCAGCAGCAGGTGCGTGAGGCCGATGATGGCGTTCATCGGCGTGCGGATCTCGTGGCTCATGTTGGCCAGGAAGGCGCTCTTGGCCTGGCTGGCCTGCTCGGCGCGGTCGCGTTCGCGCGTGAGGGCGTCGTTCAGCTCGATCAGGCGGCGCTCGGACTGCCGCGCCGGCGTCACGTCGACGTCGACACCAAAGTAGCCGCGCACCGCGCCGTCGTGCCAGTCGGGCACGTACTGCGTCCAGCTGTAGGCCATGTCGCCGTCGGCCGTGACCACGGCACGCTCGAAGGCCTGCGGCTGCCCGGCGAGCGCCGCGCGCTCGTAGGCTGCCATCGACGCCACCGCCTCGGCGCCGAAGACCTCGGCCTTGGTCCGCCCCAGCAATTGCTCGGGTGACTTGTCGTTCCAGGTGCAGTACGCGCGGTTGACGAAGCGGCAGCGGCCCTCGGCGTCCCAGTAGGCCACGCGCCCGGGCACGTTGTCGGCGATGGTGCGCGAGCGCTGCTCGGCTTCGGTGAGCGCCTCGTTGGCCTGCTCCAGGCGCTGCTCGGCCTGCTTCAGCTCGCTGATGTCGGTTGCGAAGAAGAAGTAGCCCTGCACCACGCCGTCCCGGGTGTCGGGTAGGCGGTGGATCCAGAAATGGCCGCTGCGGCCACCCGCACCCGGGATCTCCTCGCTGCCGCTGAGCACCTCGCCCGAGAACAGGCGCTCCATGCTGGCCGCGCGGCTGGCGGCGCGGGCCTCGCCCACCACTTCCGACACCGTGCGGCCAAGCACCGCCTCCGCCTGTTGCCCGATCCAGGCCAGGTAGGCGCGGTTGGCGAAACGCAGCCGCCGCTCGCGGTCCCAGTAGGCGATCAGCGTCGGCTGGTTGTCGGCCACCGTGCGCCAGAAGGTCTCGGACACCTGCTGCGCCTGCAGCGCCTGCTGCAGCGCCTGCGTGCGTTCGTCGATGCGCTGCTGCAGCTGCTGCTGGTGCAGCGCCAGCGCCTCTTCGGCGCGCTTGCGCTGCGTGATGTCGGCGAACGAGACGACGACACCGTCGAGGCGGCCGCTGGCTGCGTCGCGCATGGGCTCGGCGTTGACGTTCATCCACACCAGCCCGCCGTCGCGCCGCCTGTAGCCCAGCACCGCGTCCTTCAGCGCCTCGCCGGTCGCGAGCACGCGCGACAGCGGCAGCTCTTCCGCCGGCATCGGGCTGCCGTCGGCCCGCAGCGCCGGCCAGTCCGCAGGCGCCATGTGGCGGATGCGCATCTCCTGCTGCGACACGCCCAGGATGCGCTCGGCCGCCGCGTTGCAGCCCTGCGGGTGCGCCTCGGCGTCGAAGACGATGACGCCGTCGTGCAGCCCCATGACCATCGCGCGGTGCAGGGCCTCGCTGGCGCGCAGCGCACGCTCGGCCTGGCGCCGTGCACTCACGTCGCGCCAGGCCATCACCGCGCCCCCTTGCGCCGTGCGCAGCGGCGTCACCGTCAGCGACAGCGCACGCCGGCCGTCGTCGCCGGCCGGGGCCGGCACCTGGCAGTCGGTCTCCAGCGTGAAGAGAGCGCTCTCGCCGCGCAGCACCGCCTGCAGGCCGGCATGCAGTTGCGCCGTCTGCTGCGCGCTCTCGCCGTGCAGCGCACCCGTCAGCGCCGGCAGCAGGCTGCCGACCTGCAGTTGCTGCGCGGCGCTGCCGAGCGCGGGGCCGTTCTCGCGCACCGCATCGCGCCAGGCGGCGTTGACGGCGACGACGCGGCCGGCGGCGTCCAGCACCACCAGGCGGTCCAGCATCGAGTCTTCCACGGCCTGCAGCAGCTGGGCGGACTCGCGCAGCACCTGCTCGGCGTGGCGGCGTTCGCTCAGGTCCTGCAGCACCGCCAGCACCACGGTGTCGCCCTGCAGCTTGGCGCGCGTGCCCTGCACCTCGAACTGCACCGCCACGCCGTCGGGGCGCAGGGCCGTGAACTGCTGCGGCCCGGTGGCGGGCGTGTCGCCGCCTTCGAGCAGCCGCGCCAGCGCAGCCTGCAGGCGGTCGCGGTCGGCGGGCACGACGAAGTCGCGCGCGGCTTGCCCCAGCAGCTGCGCCGCCGGGCGGCCGGCGACCTGCGCGGCGCGCGGGTTGGCGTAGGCAATGCGGTCGTCGCGCACGATCAGGATCCCTGCGCCCGACTGCTCGACGACGCTGCGGAAGCGCTCTTCGCTCTGGCGCAGGTCCCGTTCCGCCCGCGCGCGGGCGCGCTCGGTCCGCAGCATCAGCGCGCCAATGCCCGACAGCAGCAGCACCGCCGCACCCAGGGCCCAGCCGAACGCCCGGTCCTGCCGCGCCGCGAGTTGCCGAAGTTCCTGGCGCACCTCGGCGTCCAGCGCCTCGGCGCGGCGGTGCAACTGGTACAGGGCCAGGTGCAGGGCGATGTCGTAGCGGCTGTCCGCGCCCGCGGGCACGTTGGCCGCGGCGCGGTCGAGCTGTTGCCGCAGTTCCTGCACCGGACGCTGGATCTCCGGCTCGGCCTGGCCCATCACCTCCACCAGCGCCACGGCGCTGCGTTCGAGGCCGTCTGCCGCCTGGCGCAGCAACGCCAGGCCCTGCGCCCGGTTCCAGGGCGACGCCGGGTCGCCCGCGAGCGCCAGGTGCAGACCGCCGGTCGACAGGTCGTGGTCGGCATGGCCGAAATCGCGCAGCAGCCCGGTGGCGGTTTCGATCTGGCGCCGGTGGTCGAAGTGCAGCGCCGTGATCAGGCCGCACACCAGCAGCGCCGCCAGCAGCGCCCACCACAGCGGCGCATGGCGCCAGCGTGTCGGCGTGGCAGCGTTCATCGGGTGGCGGCGGCCGAGGCCGCTGCAGCTGCTGGCGCCGAAGCCGCCACCACGCTGAACCCGAGGCCGTCGACCAGCCGCCGATGCTCGGCGCTGCCGCCCCAGCCCGCCTGCGCGGCATTCCAGGCCGCCTGCAGCGCCCGGTCGCCGGGGTGGAAGGCGACGGCGACGTCGTGGCTGTCGGCCGCGGGGGTGGCGCTCAGTTCCAGCGCCTCGAGCATGCCGGGCACGCTGCGCGCCATCCACGCAAGCGCCGGCAGCGACAGCGCCAGCGCGTCGGCATGGCCGCGCTCCACCGCGAGGCGGCCGCTCTGGGGGTCAGGCACGACCAGCAGGCGCTCGGCGGGCACGCCCAGCGCCAGCAGGCGCGCCTGCGCGACCGATCCGTCGAGCACGGCCACGCGGGCCGTGCCGGCACGCACGTCGGCGTAGGCGTGCAGCGCCAGCGGGTTGCCGCGGCGCACCAGCAGACCCGGCACCGCGCGCACCAGCGGCTCGGCGAACGCGACCTGCTGCGCACGCTGCGGCGACACGAAGAGCCCGGCCGCCACCAGGTCGTAGCGACGCTCCAGCAGGCCGGGCACCAAGTCGGCGTATGCGACCTGCACCCACTCGACACGCTGCAGGCCCAGGCGTGCCGCGATGGCACGGGCGCTCTCAGGCGACTCGCCGCGGACCGCGCCGTCGTCGCCCACCCAGGCATAGGGCGGCGCCACGGCGTAGCCGACGCGCAGCACGCCGGCGTCCTGCACACGCTGCAGCGAGGCATCGCGCTGCCACCACCAGCTCAGCACGGCCAGGATCGGCAGCACCGCCGCCACCGCGGCGGCCCGGCGCATACCTCGGGTCAGACCGAGCATCTCGGACGGCGGGGCCGCACTGCGGGCAGCTGCATCGAAGTCGGGAGGGGCACGTCACGCACTTTCAGGCCGCGCGCGGGCGCCGCCTGAGGCCCATTGTGACAAGCCTTGCGCGGCCTGTGTCAGACCAACTCGGGCGCGAGCGCGGCGTGCAGCACGACCTGCAGCACGCCGTCGCGTTGCCGCGCACGCAGCCACCACACGCCGCCCTTGCGCAAGGCCCAGCTCTGCGCCTGGCCCGACAGCAGATAGGCCGCAGCCAGCCCCAGCGTGGGCTGGTGGCCGACCACCAGCACCGGCTCGCGAGCGTCGGGCCAGCGCACGGCGTGCAGCAGCGCGTCCACGGTGCCGTCGGGCGCCAGCTCGGCCAGCGTCTTGACCTTGCGGTCGAGCGCCGCGGCCGTCTGCTGCGCGCGCCGCGCCGGGCTGGCCAGCACGCGCGTGCCGGCCGGCAGTTGCCGGTTGAGCCAGCCGGCCATGCGCTGGGCCTGGCGCTCGCCCTTGGGCGTGAGCGCCCGCTCCAGGTCGCTCTGCACCTCGCGCATCTCGAAGGCTTCGGCGTGGCGCCAGAGGATCAGGTCCATGCGCGTGCCTGCGGCCGGCATCAGGACAGGCGCTGCACCAGCGCCTGCTGCGCGCTGACGCCGCTGTCGGCCACGCGGTGGTAGCTGCCGTCGCTGGCCAGCGTCCAGGCATCGCGCTCGTCGTGCAGGTAGGGCACCATCGCCTCGTCGATCAGGCGCTGGCGCAGCGCGGCGTCGCGCACGGGCCAGGCCAGCTCGATGCGGCGGAACATGTTGCGGCTCATCCAGTCGGCGCTGCTGAGGTACAGCACCTCGTCGTCGTCGCCCGGGCCCCAGCGGAAGTACAGGATGCGCGTGTGCTCCAGGAAGCGGCCGATGACCGAGCGCACGCGGATGTTGTCGGTGCGCCCGGGCAGCCCCGGCGGCAGCATGCAGGCGCCACGCACGATGAGGTCGATCTGCACGCCGGCCTGGCCCGCGGCCACCAGCGCGTGGATCAGCGCCGGATCGGTGAGCGCGTTGAGCTTGGCGACGATGCGCGCCGGCTGGCCGGCGCGTGCCGCGTCGGCCACCTGGGCGATGTGGCGCAGCAGCCGCCGGTGCAGCACGAAGGGCGCGGTCAGCAGCTGCGGGCTCGACTTCAGCCGCGCCTGGCTGGCGAGCTGGTGGAACACGGCATCGACATCGGCCGTGAGCCCGGGGTCGGCCGTGAGCGTGCCGATGTCGGTGTACAGCCGCGCCGTGCGCGGGTTGTAGTTGCCGGTGGACAAGTGCGCGTAGCGGCGCAGGCGCTGCCCTTCCCGGCGCGTCACCAGCAGCATCTTCGCGTGCGTCTTCAACCCGACGATGCCGTACACGACCTGCGCGCCCACGGCCTCCAGGCGCTCGGCCCAGTTGATGTTGGCCTCTTCGTCGAAGCGCGCCTTCAGCTCGACGACGACCATCACCTCCTTGCCGCGGCGCGCCGCCTCGATCAGCAGGTCCATCAGCACGCTCTGGGTGCCGGTGCGGTAGACGGTCTGCTTGATCGCCAGCACGTCGGGGTCGGCCACGGCCTCGCGCAGGAACTGCACCACGGGCTCGAAGCTCTCGAACGGGTGGTGCAGCAGCACGTCGCCCCGGCGCAGCTGCTGCAGCACCGGCCGGCTGCGCGACAGTGCCGCGGGCCACGACGGTTCGTGTACCGGGAAGCGCAGCGCGTCAGCGTCGGCCTGGTCGATGAGCTGGTTCAGCCGCACCAGGTTCACCGGGCCGTTGACCTTGTACAGCGCCACGTCGGGCAGGCCGAACTGCTCCAGCAGCAGGCCCGAGAGCTCGGGCGGGCAGGTGTTCACCACTTCCAGCCGGATGGCCTGGCCGAAGTGGCGCGTGGTCAGGCCGGTGCGCAGCGCCTGGCGCAGGTTGGTGACGTCGTCGGAATCGACGTCCAGGTCCGAGTCGCGCGTGACGCGGAACTGCGAGAACGACTCGACCTCGCGCCCCGGGAACAGCGCACCCAGGTGGGCGCGGATCACGCTGGTCAGCAGCACGAAACCCTGCTGCCCGCCGCAGAGATCGGGCGGCAGCTTGATGACGCGCGGCAGCACACGCGGCACCTTGACGATGGCAATGCTGTTCTCGCGCCCGAAGGCGTCGCGCCCGCCGAGCCGGGCGATGAAGTTCAGCGACTTGTTGGCCACCAGCGGGAACGGGTGGCTGGGGTCCAGCACCAGCGGCACCAGCAGCGGCCGCACCTGCGTCTCGAAGAAGCGCGCCACCCACTTGCGCTGCGCGTCGTCGCGCTCGGCGTGGTTCAGCACCACGATGCCCTGCCGCTGCAGCGCCGGCATCAGCACGTCGTTGAACAGCGCGTACTGCTCGTCGATCAGCGCGTGTGCGGCCGAGGCGACCGACGCCAGGTCGTTGCGCGTGACGCCCGAGCCCGACTGCCGCGTGGCTTCGATGATGTCGGCCACGCGCACCTCGAAGAACTCGTCGAGGTTGCTGCTGACGATGGTCACGTAGCGCAGCCGCTCCAGCAGCGGCACGTCGGCCCGCTGCGCCTGCGCCAGCACGCGGCGGTTGAACTGCAGGATCGCGCGTTCGCGGTTCAGCAGCGGCAACGGGCCGCTGGCGTCGGCCGGTGGAGCAGCCGGCGCTGGCAAAGCGGTATCGACACGAGGTTCCTCGGACATGGCTGCAGTCTATGAATCTGGCGCGACGGTTGTGTGACAGCGGCGCGACGACCCCATGACAGCCCGCGGCGCGTGCTCAGTGCGCCTGGTCCCAGTTGGCGCCCACGCCCACCTCGGCCAGCAGCGGCACCTTCAGTTGCGCCACGCCGGCCATCAGGCGCGGGATGGCGCTGCGCGCCCAATCGAGCTCGGACTCGGGCACTTCCAGCACCAGTTCGTCGTGCACCTGCATCACCATGCGCGTGGCACGCCCTTCGGCGTCCAGCGCCTGCTGCACGGCGATCATCGCCAGCTTGATGAGGTCGGCCGCCGTGCCCTGCATCGGCGCGTTGATGGCCTGGCGCTCGGCGCCGCTGCGGCGCGGGCCGTTGCCGCTGTTGATCTCGGGCAGCCACAGCCGGCGGCCGAACACGGTTTCCACGTAGCCCTGGGCTTTGGCCGCCACGCGCGTGTCGTCCATGTAGCGCTTCACGCCGGCGAAGCGCGCGAAGTAGCGGTCGATGTAGTCCTTGGCCGCCTTCTGCTCGATGCCCAGGTTGCTGGCCAGGCCGAACGCGCCCATGCCGTAGATGAGCCCGAAGTTGATGACCTTGGCGTAGCGCCGCTGCTCGCTGCTGACCTGCTCGACCGGCACGCCGAACACTTCGCTGGCGGTGGCCTTGTGCACGTCGATGCCCTCGGCGAACGCACGCAGCAGCGCCGGGTCGTCGCTGATGTGGGCCATGATGCGCAGTTCGATCTGCGAATAGTCGGCGCTCATCACCACGTGGCCGGGCGGCGCGATGAAGGCCTCGCGCACGCGCCGGCCCTCGGGCGTGCGGATCGGGATGTTCTGCAGGTTGGGGTCGTTGCTGGCCAGCCGGCCCGTCACGGCCACCGCCTGCGCGTAGTTGGTATGCACGCGCCCGGTGGCCGGGTTCACCATCAGCGGCAGCTTGTCGGTGTAGGTGCCCTTCAGCTTGGCCAGGCTGCGGTGCTCCAGCAGCTTGCTCGGCAGCGGGTAGTCGGCGGCCAGTTCCTGCAGCACCTCTTCGTCGGTGCTGGGTGCGCCGGTGGCGGTCTTCTTCTTCACCGGCAGGCCGAGCTTGGTGAAGAGGATCTCGCCGATCTGCTTCGGGCTGCCCATGTTGAAGGGCTGGCCGGCCAGCGCGTAGGCCTCCTGCTCCAGCGCCACCATGCGCTCGGCCAGCTCGTGGCTCTGCCGCGCCAGCACCGCGCTGTCGATCAGCACGCCGTGGATCTCGATGCGCTCCAGCACCGTGCTGACCGGCATCTCGATGGCTTCGTAGACGTGGCGCAGCTTCGCGTCGGCCTCGATCTGCGGCCACAGCGCCCGGTGCACGTGCAGCGTCATCTCGCTGTCTTCGCCGGAATACTCGGTGGCCTTGCCGACCTCGACCTGCGCGAACGGGATCTGGCTCGCGCCCTTGCCGCAAACGTCTTCGTAGCTCAGGCCGCGGCGGCCCAGGTGGCGCTCGGCCAGGCTCTCCAGGCTGTGCGGCTTGTGCGCCTCGATCACATAGCTCTGCAGCATGGTGTCGTGGCGGTAGCCTTGCACCGTGATGCCGTGGTTGGCGAACACGTGCAGGTCGTACTTGATGTTCTGGCCGATCTTCGCGCGGCCTGCGTCTTCCAGCCACGGGCGCAGCCGCTCCAGCACCGCGTCCAGCGGCAGCTGCGCGGGCGCGTCGCCGTAGCTGTGGGCCAACGGCACATAGGCAGCGCGGCCGGGCTCGGTGGCGAAGCTGATGCCGACGATGCGCGCACGCATGCCGTCGAGCGAGTCGGTCTCGGTGTCCAGCGCCACCAGCTCGGCCGCCTGCAGCTGCGCCAGCCAGGTGTCCAGGCGCTCCCAGGTGGTGATGGTTTCGTACTCCCGCGGCAGCGGCGGGCCCGGTGGCGGCGCCGGGTTGGCGCCAACGTCTGCTGCTGCGGCGGCTGGAGCGCTCGCGGGCGTGTCGCCCGCCAGTTCACGCAGCCAGGTCTTGAAGCCGAAGCGTCGGTAGAAGTCCTGCAGGCCGGCCTGGTCCACGTCGCGCAGCGCCAGCGCCTCCAGCGCCGGCCAGTCGGGCACGTGGCCGGTCAGGTCGCAGTCGGTCACCACGGTGATGAGCTTGCGGCCAGTGGGCAGCCAGTCGAGCGCCTTGCGCAGGTTCTCGCCGGCCACGCCCTTGATGCTGTCGGCCGCGGCCACCACGCCGTCGAGGCTGCCGTGTTCGGCGATCCACTTCGCGGCCGTCTTCGGCCCCACCTTCTCGACGCCGGGCACGTTGTCCACGGTGTCGCCGATCAGCGTGAGGTAGTCGACGATGCGCTCGGGCGGCACGCCGAACTTGGCGGTCACACCCGCGATGTCCAGCACCTCGGGCGGCTTGGACATGGTGTTCATCAGCGTCACAGAGGGCGTGACCAGCTGCGCCAGGTCCTTGTCGCCGGTGGAGATCAGCACCCGGTGGCCGCTGGCCGCGGCCACGCGCGCCAGCGTGCCGATGGCGTCGTCGGCCTCGATGCCGGGCACTTCCAGCACCGGCCAGCCGAGCAGGCGCACGGCTTCGTGGATGGGCTCGATCTGCTGGCGCAGCGGGTCGGGCATGGGCGCGCGCTGCGCCTTGTACTCGGGATACCAGTCGTCGCGGAAGGTCGGGCCCTTGGCGTCGAAGACACACACGGCGTGCTCGGCCGGGTAGCGCTCGCGCAGCCACTTCATCATCGCGATGAAGCCGTGGATGGCGCCGGTGGGGAAGCCGTCGGGGCTGCGCAGGTCGGGCAGCGCGTGGTAGGCGCGGTACAGATAGCTGGAGCCATCCACCAGCAGCAAGAGCTTCTCGGTCATGGGGCCGGATTGTGCCGCCGGGGGGCTGCGTAGAATCCCTGTGCATGAACGCCCTGCCCGTGCCCGTGCTCGCCGCCGCCCTGCTGCTCTTCCAGGGCACCACCTGGGCGGCCGACGCCAAGACGGTGCCCGAGCCCGCGGTGCAGCGCCTGGTGAGCGAGGACGACCAGGTCATCGTCGAGGAACTGCGTGTGCGCGGCCAGACGCAGAGCATCACCGTGAAGAGCAAGATCCCGGGCGTCGCGCCTTACCGCATCGTGCCCGCCACTGGCGCACGCGACCCGTCGCAGCCGGGCAGCACCGCCGGCCAGCGCGTGTGGCAGTTCACCTTCTAGGCCGGCGATGGCGGTCTACACCGAGGTCGGCCTGCCGGAGGCCGACGCCCTGTTCCAGCGCCTGGGCCTGGGGGCGCTGACCGAGCTGCGCGGCATCCGCTCGGGTATCGAGAACACCAACTACTACGCCAACACCGCGCGCGGCCAGTGGGTGCTGACGCTGTTCGAGCGCCTCACGCCGCAGCAACTGCCCTACTACCTGCGCCTGATGCAGCACCTGGCCGCACGCGGCATCCCGGTGCCGGCGCCGCAGGCCGACGCGGCGGGCGAGGTGCTCCACACGCTGGCGGGCAAGCCCTCCGCGGTGGTGACGCGCCTGCCCGGCGGCCACCGCCTGGCGCCCGACGCGCCGCACTGCGCCCAGGTGGGCGAGATGCTGGCGCGCATGCACCTGGCGGCCGATGGCCTGGCGCTGCAGCAGCCGCACCTGCGCGGGCTGGCCTGGTGGGTCGAGACCGTGCCGGTGGTGCTGCCGCACGTAGCGCCCGCGCAGGCAGCGCTGCTGCAGGAGGAACTGGCGTTCCAGCAGGCGCTGGCCGCGTCGCCGGCCTTCGCCGCGCTGCCGCAGGGGCCGATCCATGCCGACCTGTTCCGCGACAACGTGATGTTCGACGACACCGCCGGGCCTGACCGGCTGTGCGGCTTCTTCGACTTCTACTTCGCCGGCACCGACACGCTGCTGTTCGACATCGCCGTGTGCCTGAACGACTGGTGCACCGACCTCGACAGCGGCAAGCTCGACGAAGGCCGCGCCGCCGCGTTCATCACCGCCTACCAGGAAGTGCGCCCGCTCACCAGCGCCGAAGGCCGGCTGATGCCGGCGCTGCTGCGCGCTGCGGCGCTGCGCTTCTGGCTGTCGCGGCTGTGGGACTGGCACCTGCCGCGCGACGCCGCGCTGCTGGCGCCGAAGGACCCGGCGCAGTTCGAGCGCGTGCTGCGCGAACGCATCGCCAACCCGTGGCACCCGCCGCGCTGACCCCCGCACCCCACACCTGCTGCCTGCCGCCCGCCGCATGCCCCTGCTGCTGAAACCCGTTGCGCCCCCCCGCGGCGCCCGCTGGCTGACCGATGGCTTCCGCCTGTATGCCCGCCGGCCGCTGGCGTTCACGCTGATGTTCACGGCCTTCCTGTTCGCGGCGCTGGTGGTGTCGCTGGTGCCGCTGCTGGGCGGCGTGCTGCAGATGATGTCGCTGCCGCTGCTGTCGCTGGGCTTCATGGTGGCAGCGCAGTCGGCGCTGCTCGACGGCCCCGTCAGCGCGCGCCAATTCATCGAGCCGCTGCGCACCGACCCCGCGCGGCGGCGCGCGCTGCTGACGCTGTGTGCACTGTACGGCGTGCTGGCGATCGCCATCCTGATCGTCTGCGACGCCATCTCCGACGGCGCGCTCGAACGCGTGCAGCAACTGATGGCCAGCGGCTCGGCCACGCCCGAGGACGTCAATGCCGTGCTGATGGAGCCCGGCGTCACGAACGCCGCACTGGCGGCGCTGGTGCTGGGCACGCTGCTGTCGATTCCGTTCTGGCACGCGCCGGCGCTGGTGCACTGGGGCGCGCAGGGCGTGGCGCAGGCGCTGTTCTCCAGCACGCTGGCGGTATGGCGCAGCAAGGGCGCGTTCTTCGTCTACGGCGTGGCCTGGTTCCTGACCATGGTGGGCTTCGGCATGGCCGCCGCCCTGCTTTTCGGCCTGCTCGGGCTGGCGCCGCTGGGCACGATGCTGGCGCTGCCGGCGGGCCTGCTGTTCTGGACCGTGTTCTACGTGTCGCTGCTGTTCACGTTCAACGACAGCTTCGGCGACGCAGGGCACCGGGAGGCCACCGCATGAACAAGACCCTGTGGCTGCTGCTGGGCTGCACCGCGCTGAGCGGCTGCGCCGTCGTCAGCGTGGCGGGTGCCGTGGCCGGCGCCGCGATCTCGGTGACGGGCGCGGTGGTCAGCACCACGGTCGAGCTGACAGGCAAGGCCGCCGGCGCGGCGATCGACGCGATGAGCGACGACGACGAAGAGAAGGCGGCGGCAGCTGCGGCCGCAGCCTCGGCGCCGAAGAAGGACTGATCGCGCCGTTCAGGGCAGCAGCCGGCGCAACGCCGGTCAGGGCAAGAGGCGCCGCAGCGCCTCGAAGAACAGCTCCGACTGCAGCCGCTCGCCCTGGATCTGCTCGGCCACGAACGCTGCCAGCTTCTCGTCCACCGGCGCCAGCGGCCGGCCCGTGCTCTGCGCCAGCACCTGGTGCAGGCAGGCGCGTTCCAGCATGTACAGGTCCTCGTAGGCGTGGTCCAGCCGCGCGCCGCAGACCACCACGCCGTGGTTGGCCAGGAAGGCCACCTCGCGCCCCTGCATGCCGCGTGCGATGCGCTCGCCTTCGCGCATGTCCAGCGCCAGGCCGTTGTACTGCGCGTCCACCGCGATGCGGCCGTGGAAGCGCATCGCGCCCTGCGACAGCGTGGTGTCCAGCGTGCGGTCGGCGGTGAGCGTCAGCGCCGTCGCGTAGGGCATGTGCGTGTGCAGCACCACGGCGTGGCCGGTGACGCGGTGCACCGCGGCGTGGATGAACATCGCCGTGGCTTCCACCGCGTGGCGGCCGGCGAGCACGTTGCCGTCGCCGTCGACCAGCACGATGTCGTCGGCGCGGATCTCGCTCCAGTGCAGCCCGCGCGGGTTGATCAGGAAACGGTCGCTGCCGTCAGGCAGCGCAACGCTGAAGTGGTTGCAGATGCCTTCGCCGAGGCCGTGGTGGTCGGCGGCGCGCAGCGCCAGCGCGAGGTCGGCACGCAGCGGCGCGATGCCGGCGTAGGTCGCCTGATGGTCGGTCGTCTCGGTCGTGTCGGTCGTTGCCATCGTCGTCACTCCACAGGGGTCAGTTTGGCCATCGCCAGCAGCAGCCACTTCATGCCGTGGCGTCCGAAATTCACCTGCGCGCGGGCGTCGTCGCCCTTGCCTTCGAGCGTCAGCACCACGCCTTCGCCGAACTTGGTGTGGAACACGCTCTGGCCCACGCGCAGGCCGCCGGGCGCCTGCTTGGGCACCAGCGGCGGCGGGGCCGGTGGCGCAGCGTTCACGCGGCCGGCGCCGACGATGCTGCCCAGGCCGCTGCCGCGCTGCCAGGCCTGCTGGTAGTCACGCGCAAAGCCCGAACCGAAGGCCTGGGCCTTGGGTGTCAGCCACTTCAGCGTGGCCTCGGGCAGCTCTTGAAAGAAGCGGCTCTTCACGTTGTAGCGCGTCTGGCCGTGCAGCATGCGGGTCTGGCTGAAGCTCAGGTACAGCCGCTTGCGGGCGCGCGTGATGGCCACGTACATCAGCCGCCGCTCTTCTTCCACGCCGTCGGCGTCGGACAGGCTCTGCTCGTGCGGGAACAGGCCTTCCTCGATGCCGGTGATGAAGACAGCGTCGAACTCCAGGCCCTTGGCGCTGTGCACGGTCATCAGCTGGATCGCGTCGGCACCCGCCTGCGCCTGGTTGTCGCCGGCCTCCAGCGAGGCGTGGGTCAGGAAGGCGGCCAGCGGCGACATGATCTCGCCGGTCTCGGCATCGGGCACCGGTGCGGCCCCGGGCGACTGCTCGTCAACCGGCAGCGCCACCGCGTCCTTGCCGAAGCCTTCCTGCGTGACGAAGCTCTCGGCGGCGTTGACCAGTTCTTCCAGGTTCTCGATGCGGTCCTGACCTTCCTTCTCGGTGCGGTAGAAGTCGAGCAGGCCCGTGGCATGCAGCACATGCTCGATGATCTGCCGCAGCGTCAGCCCCGTGGTGGCCTGGCGCATGCCGTCGACCAGCGCCACGAAGGCCTGCAGGTTCGCACCCGCCTTGCCCGGCACCGCGCCCACGCTCTGCGCCAGGCTGCGGCCGGACTGCCGCGCCACGTCCTGCAGCTGCTCGATGCTGCGCGCGCCGATGCCGCGCGTGGGGAAGTTCACCACGCGCAGGAAGCTGGTGTCGTCGTTGGCGTTCTCCAGCAGCCGCAGGTAGGCCAGCGCATGCTTGACCTCGGCGCGCTCGAAGAAGCGCAGGCCGCCGTACACGCGGTAGGGCACGCCGGCGTTGAACAGTGCGCTCTCGATGATGCGGCTCTGCGCGTTGCTGCGGTACAGCAGCGCGATCTCGCTGCGCGGCACGCCGCTGCGGTGCAGCTGCTGCGCCTCTTCCAGGAACCACTGGGCCTCGGCGTAGTCGCTGGTGGCCTCGAACACGCGCAGCGGCTCGCCGGGGCCGGCGTCGGTGCGCAGCTGCTTGCCCAGGCGCTGCGTGTTGTGCTCGATCAGCGCGTTGGCAGCGTCGAGGATGTTGCCGAAGCTGCGGTAGTTCTGCTCCAGCTTGATGACCTGCGGCACGCGGTATTCACGTTCGAAGTCGGCCATGTTGCCCACGCGCGCGCCACGGAAGGCATAGATGCTCTGGTCGTCGTCACCCACGGCGAAGACGCCCTGCTCCCGCCCCGTGACCTGCCCGGTCGCCGCCCTCTCGGGCGGCGGTGCAAACATCTTCAGCCACGCGTACTGCAGCTTGTTGGTGTCCTGGAACTCGTCGACCAGCACGTGGTGGAAGCGGCGCTGGTAGTGCTCGCGCAGCGCGTCGTTGTCGCGCATCAGCTCGTAGGTGCGCAGCAGCAGCTCGGCGAAGTCGACCACGCCCTCGCGCTGGCACTGGTCGTCGTAGGCCTGGTAGATCTCGACCAGCTTGCGCGTCTGCTCGTCGCGCACCTCCACGTCGCGCGGGCGCAGGCCGTCTTCCTTGCTGCCGGCGATGAACCACGTGATCTGCTTGGGCACGAAGCGTTCCTCGTCGAGGTTCATGCCCTTGATGACACGCTTGACGGCGCTGAGCTGGTCGCCGCTGTCGAGGATCTGGAACCCCTGCGCCAGCCCGGCCAGCTTCCAGTGCGCGCGCAGGAAGCGGTTGCACAGGCCGTGGAAGGTGCCGATCCACATGCCGCGCACGGCCACCGGCAGCATGCTGGACAGCCGCGTCAGCATCTCCTTGGCGGCCTTGTTCGTGAAGGTCACGGCCATCACGCCGCCGGGCGAGACCTGGCCGGTCTGCAGCAGCCAGGCGATGCGGGTGGTGAGCACCCGGGTCTTGCCCGAGCCCGCCCCGGCAAGGATCAGCGCCGGCACCGCCGGCAGCGTGACGGCGGCGAGCTGTTCGGGGTTCAGGTTGCGAAGCAGTCGCTCGTCATCAGGATGCATCCGCGGATTCTAGGAGCGCAGGGCGCGCCAGGTCGCTGCGGGCGCGGGCCCACAGCCACTCCACCAGCTGCGGCCCAGGCATCGGCCGGCTGAGCAGGTAGCCCTGGATCTCGTCGCAGCCCAGCGACCGCAGGAAGTCGGCCTGCTCCTGGGTCTCCACGCCTTCGGCCACCACCTTCATGCGCAGGCTGTGGCCCATGCGCACGATGGCGGTGGCGATGGCGCTGTCCTCGGGGTCGTGCGGCACCTCACTGACGAAGCTGCGGTCGATCTTCAGCGTGTCGATGTCGAAGCGCTTCAGGTAGCTCAGCGACGAGTGCCCGGTGCCGAAGTCGTCCATCGCCACGCGCACGCCCAGCTGCGCCAGCGTGGCCAGCACGGCGCGGTTGGCTTCGCTGTCCTCCATCACCAGGCGCTCGGTCAGCTCCAGTTCCAGCCGCGCCGGATCGATGCCGGTCTCGCGCAGCGTGTCGGTGATGAAGCCCGCCAGCGTGGGGTCGGCGAACTGCCGCGCCGAGAGGTTGACCGCCAGGTCCAGCACCGGCAGGCCGGCGCGGTCCCAGGCTGCGAGCTGCTGGCAGGCCGTGCGCAGGATCCAGGCACCGGCCGCCAGGATCAGGCCGCTGTCTTCCAGCACGCCGATGAAGCGGTCGGGCGGCACCATGCCGCGGCCAGGGCAGTTCCAGCGCAGCAGCGCCTCGACCCCCGTGATGCGGCCGGTGGCCAGGTCGGCCTTCGGTTGGTAGAACAGCACGAACTCGCGCTGCTCGACCGCGCGGCGCAGGTCGTTTTCCATCTTCAGCCGCGCCGCCACCTCGGCACTGAGCTCGTCGCTGTAGAAGGCGTAGGTGCCGCGTCCCATGGCCTTGGCGCGGTACATGGCCATGTCGGTGTGGCGCACCAGGCCGTCGAGGTCGGCGTCGTCGGCCGGGTACATCGTGATGCCGATGCTGGCCGAGACATGCAGCTCGTTGTCGAGCATGCGGTAGGGGCGCGCCAGCGCGTCGAGGATGCGGCGCGCCACCAGCGCGGCGTCGTCGGCGCTGCCCAGCTGCTCGGCGATGACGGTGAACTCGTCGCCGCCCAGGCGCGACACGGTGTAGCCGCCCTCGCCGGCCGCGCTGCCGCGCCGCGCCAGGCTGTCCACGTCGCGCAGGCAGCTCTTCACCGCCTCGGCCACGTGGCGCAGCAACTGGTCGCCGACCGCGTGACCCAGGCTGTCGTTGATGACCTTGAAGTTGTCGAGGTCCAGGAACATCAGCGCCATCGGGCTGTTCTGGCGCCGCGCCCGCGCCATCGCCTGCGCCAGGCGGTCGCGGAACAGGCTGCGGTTGGGCAGCCCGGTGAGGCTGTCGTAGTTGGCCAGGAAGCTCAGGCGTTCCTGCGTCAGCTTGCGGTCGGTGATGTCGCGCACGATCAGGATGCGCTGCTCGATGCCGTCCAGCCGCGTCTGGCTGGCGGTGAGCTCCACCGGGAAGCTGCTGCCGTCGGCACGCTGCGCCAGCGTTTCCCACTGACCGCTGCTGAAGACGGCCGCGTCGCCGGCCGCGGCCAGCGGCGCCAGCCAGCGGCTGACCGGCGTGCCGCGCACGGCCGCGGCTTCCGCCCCCAGCAGCTCGGCAGCGACCGGGCTGCACAGCAGCACGCTGCCGTCGCTGCGGCAGGTGAGCAGCCCGCATTCCGAGTGCTCGAACAGGCGCAGCAGCTGGTGCGCGCCCGCGGTGCCTGCCGCCCGCCGCCTGGGCGGCGGCGGCGCCGGCCGCCCGCGCAGCACGTCGAGCGCCTGGCGCAGGCGCTGCCACCAACCGGCTGGCGCGGCAGGTGCCGGACGCCTGGGCCTGCTGGCCGGCGAAGCATCGGTGGGTCGGGGAGTGGACATCGCAACGGCAAGGGCGGTCCCGCGACCGCATCACGCTGTTGTCGGCCGCGCCAGTGGCGAACTTGAGCCGGCGCCGCGGCGGCCCGGCCGGTGCCTCAGCCCGCCAGGGCGCGGGTCACCGCGTCGGCCAGTTCGTCGACGCTGTTTTCCTTCTTCAGCACCACGCGCACGCCGACCTGGCGCGCCTGCTCGCGCAGGGCCTCGGACATCAGGCCCGAGCTCAGCACCAGCGGCAGGTCGGGCCGCAGCTGGTGCAGCGCGCTGGCCAGTTCCAGCCCCGACATCTCGGGCATGTTGTAGTCGGTGACGACGACGTCGAAGGCCTGCGGGTCGGCCGCCACCCGGGCCAGCGCGTCGCCCGAGCGCCCGCAGCTGCTCACCTGGTAGCCGGCGCGCTGCAGCAGGCGCTCGGCCATCAGCACCACGACCTCGTCGTCGTCGACCAGCAGCACGCGGTGGCCGCCGCCGTCGGTGCTGCTGCCGTCGGCGGCGTCGTCGCCGCCGCGGTCGGCAGACTCTTCAGGCGACGGGAAGTACAGGTGGAAGCAGCTGCCCTGGCCGGGCGCGCTGTCGACGTCGATCGCTCCCTGGTGCGCGCGCACGATGCCGTGCACCACCGACAGCCCAAGACCGGTGCCCAGGCCCACCGGCTTGGTGGTGAAGAAGGGATCGAAGATGCGCGCGCGCGTCACGGCGTCGATGCCGCTGCCGTTGTCGCGCACCCACAGGTGCGCCAGCGGGCCGGCCGGCAGGCCCGGCAGTGCCAGCGCCGCCGCGGCCTGTGCGTCGAGCTGCGCGATGCCGATCTCGATGCGGCCGCCGCTGGCCGGCAGCGCATGCCAGGCGTTGGTGGCCAGGTTCATCAGCACCTGCTGCACCTGGGTGGCGTCGGCACGCACCGGCACCTCCTGGTCGCAGGCCACGGCCTCCAGCCGCACCGTCGCCGGCAGCGTGGCGCGCAGCAGCGACATCGTCTCCTCGACGATGGCCCCCAGCGGCTGCACCTGCAGCAGGCCGGGGTCGCGCCGGCTGCTGAAGGTGAGGATCTGCTGCACCAGCGCCCGCGCGCGCAGGCCCGCGCGCTGGATCTGCGCCAGGCTGGTCTGCGCCGGGTGCGCCACGCCCACATCCTGCCGGGCCAGCGCCACGTTGCCCAGGATGGCGGCCAGGATGTTGTTGAAGTCGTGCGCGATGCCGCCGGCCAGCGTGCCGATCGATTCCATGCGTTGCGACTCGCGCAGCTGGCGTTCGAGCGTCTGGCGTTCCAGCTCGGCGCGGCGGCGGTCGGTGATGTCGAGGAAGGTCACCAGGATCTGCTCGAGCTGGCCGGCCGCGGTGCGCATCGGGAACGCGTTGCACAGCACCCAGGTCGGCTGCTGCTGCCCGGGCCGCAGGATGCCGCCGACCAGGTTGCTCACGGGCTGGCCGCTGGTGACCACCTGCGCCACGGGGAAGCGCCCCATCGGCATCGGGCGGCCGTCTTCCTCGACGAACTGCCAGCGTGGATCGACCGCCACCGCGCCACGCAGCTGCTCCAGGCTCAGGCCGAGCAGCCGGCAGGCTGCGGGGTTGGCCTCCTGCACCTGGGTGTCGGCGCCGTGCACGACGACGCCGATCATCAGGTTCTCCAGCAGCGCGCGCGACTTGCTCTCGCTGCTGCGCAGCGCGTCTTCGGCCCGCTTGCGGTCGCTGATGTCGTAGAGCACGGTGAAGTGGCCGCACACCGCGCCGCTGGCGTCGCGGTCGGGCACCAGCGTCACCAGCGCCCAGCGCCGCACGCCGTCGGCGGTGCGCACGGGGGTTTCGTAGCTCACGCTCTCGCCGGCCAGGGCACGCCGCAGGTGCGGCTCGATCAGCGCGTAGCGCTTGTCCCCCAGCACCTCGCGCTGCAGCACGCCGACCAGGCTGGCGCGACCGCCACCGAACCAGCGTTCATAGGCGGCGTTGGTGAAGAGGTAGCGGCCTTCGCGGTCGACACGCGAGACCGGCCCCGGCACGGCATCGGCCACGGTGCGCAGCTGGCGCTCGCGGTCGTGCAGCGCCTGCTCGGCCTCGACGCGCTGCGTCAGGTCCTGGTGCGTGCCCAGCATGCGCAGCGGCTGGCCGCCCGGGCCGCGTTCGAGCACCTGCCCGCGCGCCAGGATCCAGACCCAGTGGCCGTCGTGGTGGCGCATGCGGTAGACCGCCTCGTAGAGCGCGCTGTGGCCGTCGAGGTGGTTCTGCAGCAGTGCCTCGACACGCTCGATGTCCTCGGGGTGCACCAGCGCGCGCCAGGCGTCGAAGTCACGGCCGATGTCGGTGCGCGCGCGCCCCAGGATCTGCGCCCAGCGGTCGTTGATCGTCAGGCTCCGGCTGGTCATGTCCAGGTCCCACATGCCCAGGTCGGCACCGCTGAGCGCCAGCGCCAGGCGCTCGGCCTCCGTGCGCTGGCGCGTGTCGGCCTGCAGTTGCAGCAGGTGCAGCGCCCGCTGGCGCTTCTGCAGCAGCGCCAGCGCCAGCGCCATGCCGGCCACGAAGAGCATGTAGGTCGCCGCCACCCACTGCGTCTGCTCGCGCCAGGGCGCCAGCACCGCCGCGGCGTCGCGGCTGACGGCCAGCACCAGCGGCGGATCGATCGGCACCCCTTGCGGCCGCAGCGTGCGCACGCTGAGGTGGCGCAGGTCGCCGGTGATCACCACCTGGGCCAGGAACAGGTTGCTGTCGCGTCCGCTCTGCACATGGCGCTGGAACACCGTGCCGGGACCCCGCACGTCGTAGCCCTCGGCGCGGGCCATCGGCGGCTCGAACATGACGAGCGCACCGCTGCCATGCACGAGGCCGACGCGCATGTCGGGCGCGTACAGCACCGAGCGCATCACGAGGCGGAAGTACTCCGAGTCCAGTGTCGCAACGACGTTCCCGCCGCCCTCGGCAGCCGACACCGGCATCACCAGGTCGACCGACATCTGCCCGGTGGCATCGCGGCGCGGCGGGCCCAGCGCCACCATGCGGTCGCCGGCTACAGGCACGCGCGCGCTCAGGTCGGTGCCGATCATCGTGAGCCGGCTCGATGCCAGCGCGGTGCCGCGCTGGTCCAGCAGCGCCAGCATCGCCAGCCCGGGAATGGCGTCGGTCAGGGCCTTGAGGCGGCGCGAGGCGTTCGGGGCGAAGTCGCCGCTGCGCCAGTCTGGCGTGGTTTCGCGCACGCCTTGCAATGCTGCATGCACCGACTCGATCTGGCGCGCGAGGATCTCCTGCACCACACGCGCCTGCACGTCCAGGCGCTGGCCCTCGGACTGCACGATCTGCTCGCGGGCGTTCCAGCGCAGTGCGGCCACCAGCAGCGCCACGCCCAGCAGCACCATGGCCAGCGCCCACCACTCCTGGCGCTGTCGTCGCCTGAGATCGTCCACGGGTCCGGGCATGCAACCGCGATGTTGAATCTTGTGTTTCAGCGTAACACGCCGTCTCAGGCGCCACCATCGGCGCAAACCGTGCCCGCGTAGAATGCCGCACCGGGCCCAAATTCTGGCGCCCGGCTGGATTGGCGGCCCATCCCCGTGATGGCTTCTCGCCGCCGCCGGCGACTGCCAGGTCAAGTGCTTTCCCATTCCTCTTGGAGCCTGACCATGGAAATCTTCGACTACGACAACATCCTGCTGCTGCCGCGCAAGTGCCGCGTCGACAGCCGCAGCGAGTGCGACCCCTCGGTGGAGTTCGGCGGCCGCCGATTCCAGCTGCCGGTGGTGCCCGCGAACATGAAGACGGTGCTCGACGAGCCGATCGCCGAGATGCTGGCCCGCAGCGGCCACTTCTACGTGATGCACCGCTTCGACCTCGACAACGTCGCCTTCGCGCGCCGCATGCGCGACCAGGGCCTGTTCGTCAGCCTCAGCGCGGGCGTGAAGCCGGCCGACTTCGCGGTCATCGACCGCCTGGCGGCCGAAGGCGTGGGCGCCGACTACATCACCATCGACATCGCGCACGGCCACGCCGAGAGCGTGCGCCGCGCCATCGAGCACATCAAGACGAAGCTGCCCAAGACCTTCGTCATCGCCGGCAACGTGGCCACGCCCGAGGCCGTGATCGACCTGGAGAACTGGGGCGCCGACGCCACCAAGGTGGGCGTGGGCCCGGGCAAGGTCTGCATCACGAAGCTGAAGACCGGCTTCGGCACCGGCGGCTGGCAGCTCAGTGCGCTGAAGTGGTGTGCCCGCGTGGCGACCAAGCCCATCATCGCCGACGGCGGCATCCGCCACCACGGCGACATCGCCAAGAGCGTGCGCTTCGGCGCGGCGATGGTGATGATCGGATCGCTCTTCGCGGGGCACGAGGAAAGCCCGGGCGCCACCGTCGAGGTCGACGGCAAGCGCTACAAGGAGTACTACGGCTCGGCCAGCGACTTCAACAAGGGTGAATACAAGCACGTCGAGGGCAAGCGCATCCTGGAGCCGATCAAGGGCGCGCTGGCCGACACGCTGCGCGAGATGCGCGAAGACGTGCAGAGCAGCATCAGCTACGCCGGCGGGCGCGTGCTGGCCGACCTGAAGAAGGTGAACTACGTGATCCTGGGCGGCGAGAACGCCGGCGAACACCTGTTCATGTGAGCGAGGCGACGCCCCCCGCAGGCGACGACTACGCCACCCTGCTGGCCGCGGCGCAGCGCCTGTACCACCAGGCGCCAACCGAGGCCGCCCGGCTGGCCGGCCAGGCACTGGCAGCAGCCGGCAGCGGCGCCACGGCCGAGCAGCACGCCACCGTGGCCAAGGTGCGCGGCTATGCGCTGGCGCTGGCAGGCCAGTACGGCGCCTCGCTGATGGAGCTGCACACCGGCCTGGCCGCGCTGCCGGCGGGCAACTCGCTGCTGCGCGTGGACCTGACACGTGCGCTGAGTGCCACGCACGAGCAGATGAACGACCTGACTGAAGCGCTGTCGTGGGCCACGCAGTCGGCGGCGCTGGCGCGCGAGCTCGGCGACGCAGGTCGCCTGGCCGACGCGCTGCTCAGCGTCGGCGTGGTGCGCTCGCGCCGCGGCGACCACGCCGGGGGGCTCGAACACTACAGCCAGGCGCGCCAGGCCTACGCCGACTCGGGCGAGCAGGCGCTGGAAGCCGGGGCGCTGTGCAACATGGGCATCGCGTGCAAGAACCTGGGCCGCGCCGACGAGGCCGTGCAGCACCTGCAGCAGGCCGTGGCGCTGAGCGAGACCGTCGGCCCGCCGGCGCTGGCCGCCGGGCCGCTGTCGAACATGATCGAACCGCTGCGGTTGCTCGGCCGCATGGACGACGCGCTGGCGGCCGCGGCACGCGTGCTGGACCTGCTGGGCACCGACGGCGCGCCCGACATGCGGACGCAGGCGCTGCTGCAGCGCGGCCAGACCTGGCAGGCGCTGGGCGACACCGACGCCGCGCTGCATGACCTGCTGGCCGTGCTGGCGCTGGTGCAGGACGGCGGCTTCCGGCACGTCGCGCCCACCCACCTCGCCTTGTCGCGGCTGTACAAGCAGCGCGGCCAGTTCGAGCAGGCACTGACCCACCACGAGGCCTTCCATGCTGCCGACCGGAAGCTGCTCGACGAGACCTCGGCCCGCACGCTGAACGCGCTGCAGGTGCGCTTCGACCTCGAACGCGCGCAGCACGACGCGCAGGTGCAGCGGCTCGAAGCCGAACGGCTGGCGGCGCTGTCGCGCACCGACGCGCTGACCGGCTGCGCCAACCGCCGCCGGCTCGACGAGCACCTCGACGACGCCTTCGCCTCGGCGCGGCGACGCGGCCGCCCGCTGACGGTGGCGATGGTCGACATCGACGACTTCAAGCGCATCAACGACGCCTTCGGCCACACCACGGGCGACGCCGTGCTGCGCGCGGTGGCGCAGTGCCTGCAGGCGCACTGCCGCAGCGTGGACCTGGTGGCGCGCTACGGCGGCGAGGAGTTCTGCATCGTCTTCGACGACGCCGACGCCGCGCACGCCGAGCGCGCCTGCGAGGCCGCGCGCGACGCCGTGGAGCACCACGACTGGAGAGCGCTGCACCCGGCACTGCGGGTCACGCTGTCGATCGGCCTGGCCGACCACCCGGCGCTCGACAGCCCGCTGGCACTGCTGGCCGATGCCGACGCGCAGCTCTACGCGGCCAAGCGGGCAGGCAAGAACCGCGTCCTGCGCGCGGCCTGATTCAGCGCGCGATCATTCCCTGGCGCTCGCCCGCCTCGATGCGGCCGCGCAGCTTCTTCGCCTTCTGCCCCAGCGGCTTGGCAAGACCCGTGGCCGGGCAGGCGCCGAAGTCGCTGTGGTCGGCCGCCGCCAGCAGCAGCGGGTCGGTGTCGCTGCCCAGTTCCTGCGTGAAGTCTTCGGCCACTGCGCAGGTGGGCGCGAAGCCGTCGAAGTAGCGGCCCTCGTTGCGGTCGTTCACCGACTCGAAGTTGACCGCGCTGTACGTGGTGCCGCAGGCGCTGGTGGGCAGGAAACCCACCGGCTTGCCGCAAGTGGTGTCGCCGATGGCCACCACCTGCACGCCGATGCCGCGCAGGCCGTTGATGACCTGCTCGCTGGCCGAGCAGGTGCGCGGGCCGGTCAGCACGTACACGCGCGACACGCCTGCTGCCGAGCCAGGGTTGCTGAAGCGGAAGCTCTGGTTGTACTCGCCGGCCAGCTGGTCGTTGTAGAGCAGCCGTGCGTAGTCGCGGCCGCTGCCGCGGCTGCCGGCCACATACGACGCCACCGTGCCGCCCACCGAGACCAGGCCGCCGCCGTTGTAGCGCAGGTCCAGCACCACCTCGCTGACGCCCGCGGCGCGGAACTGCGCGAATGCCGTCTCCAGCGGCGCATTGGCCTGGCTGATCATGTCCTTCACGGCCACGTAGCCCAGGCGGCGACCAAGCAGCGAGGTGACGATGCGGCTGGCAGGCACCGGCGTCAGCGTGTGGATGCCGGCCGTCAGCGTGACGCTGAAGTCGTCGCCCACCGTGTCGCGCACGACCAACGTGATCTGCTGGCCGGCGGTGCTGGGCGACAGCAGGCTGTAGTCGTCGGCGGCGATCAGGTCGGCCACCGGGATGCCGTTGACCGACAGCACGCGGTCGCCGCGGAAGACCTTGCCGGCCGCGTTCGACAGCGGCTCGACGTAGCGCACGTACAGCGGCCGGCTTGGGTCGCCAGCGGCTTCCACCCCCGAGACGGACACGCCGTAGCCCAGCGTCTGGCCGTCGCCGAAGAAGCGTTCGAACTCTTCGGTGGGCTGCGTGTAGCTCCAGATGTCGGCCGGGAAGCGGCTGTCGGTGCCGGTGTACAGCAGCGCGTAGAAGTAGTCGTCGACCGTGGCGTAGACGCTGGGGTCGGGGCGCGGCGACAGCCGGCTCCAGAAGTAGCCGGTGTCCATGAAGGTGTTGCCGAGCCAGCGCTTCTGGTCGGCAATGCTGCAGCTCAGCGGCGCCGAGGGCCAGACGACAGTGTTGTCGTCGCCGCCGCCGCCGCAAGCCGCCAGCAGCAGCGGCAGCAGCGCGGCCGAGGCGCGCAGGCGCCAGCGGGCGGCCGTGGTCGCCGGGGTGGTCGTCGTCTTCTGCATGGTGTCTCCCTGGAAGGCTGCGGCGCCGAAAGGGGCGCCAACTAGAATCGAAACTCTTCCTGCGCCCTGTCCGTTGACACGCCCCGGCGTGTCGAACCGTCTCGCTTTGTCACAGCGCTCCATGTCCGCACTTGCCAAGTCCTTCGATCCTGCCGCCATCGAGGCCCGCTGGGCCCCCGTGTGGGAAGCCAGCGACGCCTTCGCGCCGACGCTCGACCCGTCACGGCCGTCGTTCAGCATCCAGCTGCCGCCGCCGAACGTGACCGGCACGCTGCACATGGGGCACGCGTTCAACCAGACCATCATGGACGCGCTCACACGTTACCACCGCATGCGCGGCCACAACACGCTGTGGGTGCCGGGCACCGACCACGCCGGCATCGCGACGCAGATCGTCGTCGAACGCCAGCTGCAGGAAACCGGGCTGTCGCGCCACGACCTCGGGCGCAAGAACTTCGTCGCCCAGGTCTGGGACTGGAAGGCCAGCAGCGGCGCCACCATCACGCGCCAGATGCGCCGCATGGGCGACAGCGTCAGCTGGGGCCACGAGTACTTCACGATGGACGACAAGCTCTCGGCCGTCGTCACCGAGACCTTCGTGCGCCTGTTCGACGAAGGCCTGATCTACCGCGGCCAGCGCCTGGTGAGCTGGGACCCGGTGCTCAAGAGCGCGGTGTCCGACCTGGAGGTGGTGAGCGAAGAGGAAGACGGCTTTCTGTGGCACATCCGCTACCCGCTGGCCGACGGCAGCGGCGACGTGGTGGTGGCGACCACGCGGCCCGAGACGCTGCTGGGCGACACCGCGGTGATGGTGCACCCCGAGGACGAACGCTACACGGCGCTGGTGGGCAAGCAGGTGAAGCTGCCGCTGACCGACCGGCTGATCCCGGTGATCGCCGACGCTTACGTCGACCGCGCCTTCGGCACCGGCGTCGTGAAGGTGACGCCCGCGCACGACGCCAACGACTACGCCGTGGGCCAGCGCCACGGCCTGCCGATGATCGGCGTGCTCGACCTGGAAGCGAAGATCAACGCCAACGCCCCCGAGGCCTACCGCGGCCTGGACCGCTTCGTCGCGCGCAAGAAGGTGGTGGCCGACCTGGAGGCGCAGGGCCTGCTGGTGGAGACCAAGAAGCACAAGCTGCAGGTGCCGCGCTGCGAGCGCACCGGCCAGGTGGTCGAGCCGATGCTCACCGACCAGTGGTTCGTGGCGGTCAACAAGGCCGGCGCCGACGGCAAGAGCATCGCGCAGAAGGCCATCGACGCGGTGGACAGCGGTGCCGTGCGCTTCGTGCCCGAGCAGTGGGTCAACACCTACAACCACTGGATGCACAACATCCAGGACTGGTGCATCAGCCGCCAGCTCTGGTGGGGCCACCAGATCCCGGCCTGGTACGGCAGCGGCGGCGAACTCTTCGTCGCCCGCAACGAGGACGAAGCGCGCCAGCGCGCGGCGGCCGCCGGCTACAGCGGCCCGCTGACGCGCGACGAAGACGTGCTCGACACCTGGTACTCGTCGGCGCTGGTGCCCTTCAGCACGCTGGGCTGGCCGGCCAAGACCATCGAGCAGGACCTGTTCCTGCCGAGCTCGGTGCTGGTCACAGGCTTCGACATCATCTTCTTCTGGGTTGCCCGGATGATCATGATGACGACGCACTTCACCGGGCAAGTGCCGTTCCGCCACGTCTACATCCACGGCCTGGTGCGCGACGCGCAGGGCAAGAAGATGAGCAAGAGCGAAGGCAACGTGCTCGACCCGGTCGACCTGATCGACGGCATCGACCTGCCGGCGCTGCTGGCCAAGCGCACCACCGGCCTGCGCCGGCCCGAGACCGCGCCGCGCGTGCGCAAGGAGACCGAGAAGGAGTTCCCGCAGGGCATTCCCGGCTTCGGCGCCGACGCGCTGCGCTTCACGATGGCCAGCTACGCCAGCCTGGGCCGCAATATCAACTTCGACAGCAAGCGCTGCGAGGGCTACCGCAACTTCTGCAACAAGCTCTGGAACGCGACCAAGTTCGTGCTGATGCACTGCGAGGGCCAGGACTGCGGGCTGAAGGAGCACACCAAGGCCGAGTGCGCGGCGCCCGTGCTGGCCGCCGACGGCAGCGTGCTGCAGCCGGCCGGCCCCTTCCACGGCTATATGCGCTTCAGCGCCGCCGACCGCTGGATCAGCGGCGAGCTGCAGCGCGTGGAAGCCGCCGTGGCGCAGGGCTTCGACGAATACCGCCTCGACAACGTGGCCGGCGCCATCTACACCTTCGTGTGGGACGAGTACTGCGACTGGTACCTCGAGATCGCCAAGGTGCAGCTGGCCGAGGCCGCGAAGGCGGGCGACGAGGCCGCGCTGCGCGCGACGCGCCGCACGCTGATCCGCGTGCTCGAGACCGTGCTGCGCCTGCTGCACCCGATCAGCCCGTTCATCACGGCCGAGCTGTGGGAGACGGTGGCCCCGCTGGCCGGCCGCAAGGACGCCGCCAGCATCGTGCAGGCGCGCTACCCCGAAGCGCAGCTGCAGAAGGTCGACCCGGCGGCCGACGCCTGGGTGGCGCAGCTGAAGGCGGTGGTGGCCGTCAGCCGCAACCTGCGCAGCGAGATGGGCCTGGCGCCGGGCGAGAAGGTGCCGCTGCTGACGCTGGGCGATGCGTCCTTCGTGACCAGCGCCGCGCCGCTGCTGCAGGCGCTGGCGCGGCTGTCCGAGGTGCGCGTGCTGGCCGACGCCGCGGCCTTCGACGCGGCCACGCAGGCCGCGCCGGTGGCGGTGTCAGGCGCGGTGCGGCTGGCGCTGCACGTGGAGATCGACGTCGCTGCCGAGACGGCGCGCCTGGGCAAGGAGATCGCCCGCCTCGAAGGCGAGATCGCCAAGGCCGAGGCCAAGCTGGGCAACGAGAGCTTCGTCGCGCGCGCGCCGGCTGCCGTGGTGCAGCAGGAGCAGGCGCGGCTGGCCGACTTCAGCCAGGCTCTGGCCCGTCTGCGAGATCAACGAGATCGTCTCGCACGGTGATCACGAAGTCCTCGTCCGAGGACTTGCCGCCCAGCAGCTCGTCGATGCGCCGCGCCACGCTCCAGGCGCTGCGCGAGCGTGATTCCAGCGTCGTGCTGGCCACGCGCGGCGTGACCTGCAGCGTGTCGATGTGGCGCAGCGGCCGGCCCGGGTCGAGCATGCCGGGCTCCATGCTGTCGAACCAGGCCGCGGCCAGGCGGCCGGTGCGCAGCGCGTCGGCCAGCGCCTGTTCCTCGAACAGGCTCGAGTGCGCCAGGTTCACCAGCACCTGGTTGGGCCGTGCCAGCGACAGCAGCCGTTCGCCCACCAGCCCGCGGTAGCGCGAGAAGTAGGTCAGCAGCACGCACACCGCGTCGCAGCGCTCGAACAGCTCGGGCAGGCCCGAGGGCTCGACGCCCCAGCGCTGCCACAGCGGGTCGCGCGCGTGCAGCGCGGGGTCGTAGCCCACGACCTGCGCGCCGAACGCGCCGAGCAACTGCGCCAGAGGCCGCGCGGCGGGCGCCATGCCCACCAGCCCGACACGCATGCTGCCGAGCTCGCGGCCCACGAGCAGGCCGTCGTCGCTGAGAACGGGAACGCGGCGCAACATCTGCAACAGCGCACCGATCACGAACTCGGCCTCAGCTGCGGCACTGGCCGTGGTGGGGCGCACCACCTCGATGCCGGCACGCGCGCAGGCTTCGAGGTCGATGTTCTCGGCGCCGCTGGACAGCCGGCCCACGGCGCGCAGCATCGGCGCGCTGCCCACCGCCTGCGCGTCCAGGGCCACCGAGGGCGGAACGATCATCGCGCGCACGCGAAACAGGCTGCGGCGAAACTCGTAGGGTTCGCTGGCCAGGTGCGGCGCATAGCGCACGGCATGGCGCTCGCCCAGCCAGTGCAGCACCTCGGCATCTAGCGGTTCAACGATCAGGACATCCATGCAGATCCAGGGCAACAGGCGCCATTGCCGTGCCACGGTGGCATGCAACAATGAATTCGAGCCGGCTCATTCTATGTAAGCAAATGTTGATCCAGAAGGCAATTTTCCCGGTGGCGGGTCTCGGCACGCGCTTCCTGCCGGCCACCAAGGCCCAGCCCAAGGAGATGCTGCCGGTGGTGGACAAGCCGCTGATCCAGTACGCGGTCGAAGAAGCCTACGCCGCCGGCGTGCGCGAGATGATCTTCGTCACCGGCCGCCACAAGCGCCCGATCGAAGACCACTTCGACATGACCTTCGAGCTCGAGCACGCGCTGGAGCAGGCGCACAAGCAGGACCTGCTCGACGTGGTGCGCAGCATCAAGCCCGACGACATGGAGTGCATCTACGTGCGTCAGGCGCAGGCCCTGGGCCTGGGGCACGCGGTGCTGTGCGGTCAGCGCCTGGTGGGCAACCAACCCTTTGCGGTGCTGCTGGCCGACGACCTGATGGTGGGCCAGCCGCCGGTGCTCAAGCAGATGGTCGACCAGTACGCCGAATGGCGCGCCTCGATCCTGGCGGTGCAGGAAGTGCCGGCGGAACACACGCGGCGCTACGGCATCGTGGCCGGCACGCCTGTGAACGACCGCCTCGTCGACGTGACACGCATCGTCGAGAAGCCTGCACCCGAGCAGGCGCCGTCGCGGCTGGGCGTGGCCGGGCGCTACATCCTGACGCCGGGCGTGTTCCACGAGATCGCCACGCAGCCGCGCGGCGTGGGCGGCGAGATCCAGCTCACCGACGGCATCGCCAGCCTGCTGCGGCGCGAGAAGGTCTTCGCGTACCGCTACGAAGGCAAGCGCTACGACTGCGGCAGCAAGGAAGGTTTCCTGGAAGCCAACGTCGAGCTGGCGCTGGCGCATCCGCAACTGGGGCCCGGCTTCCGCAGCTTCCTGCAGGGCCTGGAGCTGTAGCGCGGCAGCGCCGGCGCGGCGCGCTTCAGCGCCGGCGCAGCAGGTGCACGAACTCGCCGTTGTCGGCCGTGGTCTGGCTGACGAGCTCGTTGCCGGTCTGGCGCGAGAAGGCCTGGAAGTCGCGCGTCGAGCCCGGATCGGTGCTGACCACGCGCAACACCTCCCCTGCGGCCATGTCGGCAAGCGCCTTCTTGGCCTTCAGGATGGGCAACGGGCAGTTGAGCCCCCGGGTGTCGAGTTCCTTGGCGATATCCATGGCCGCGATTCTAGAGGCCGCCCGCGCCGGCGCCTTCGGGGCTCACCCGATCACAGGCCGGCGCACTGGTCTTCCTTGCTGGCCGCGACGTTGCCGCTGCCAGTGGGCGCGGGCTGGTTCTCCTTGCACTGCAGGTTGCCGTTCATGGTGTTGTCGACCAACGCCAGGCCGCCGCGGTTGCCCACCGCCTGCAGGCTGCCGCCGATGCGGTTGCCGTCGGCCAGCAGCGAGCCGGACATCCCGTCGAGCTGCAGGTCGCCAGTGATGCGCGCGTCCAGCACGGTGGCGGCGCCGCCCTGCTTGATCTGCACCGAGCCGCCGAACGACGACGCACCCTCGACGACGACGAGCGCACTGCCGTCGGCCTGCAGGTCGCCGTTGACGGCCACGTCGACGGCGACCACGGTGGACAGGGCGCCGGACTTGATCGAGCCCTTCAGCCGCGTGCCGAAGAGTTCGCAGGCCGCGCCGTCGGGCACGATGACGGTGTCCAGCGACACCGCGCCGATCGACGCGTCGCGGCAGGTCACGCTCTCCTGGCCGCCGGGAATGACCAGCGGCGGCAGCGTTGCCTGAACGGGCGCGCCACCTCCCCCCGTGCCGGTGTTCTTGCCGCCGCTGCCGCCGAGCCCGGCACTGCCGGCGGTGCCCTCGCCCGTGGTTGGCGCGTCACTGCCGCCACCGCCGCAGGCAGCGAGCAGCAGCGCCAGCGTGGCGGCGGGGATGAGGCGTTGGAAGGTGTGCATGGAAAGCTCCTGTGGTTGGGCACGAAAGATCGGGTTCGTGCGACACGGAGCGGTCTGCGGCAGGCCTGATACATCGGCCGGCGGCTGCAGTGCGGGTGCTAGCATGCGCCGCTTTCCAGTCCCCGCCCCTGCCCCGCATCCATGAGCTCGTTCGACGCGCTGTCTGACGTCGATCTGCTGGCGCGCTGCCGCGACGGCAGCGACGCGGCATGGAACACGCTGGTACGGCGCTACCAGCGGCTGATCTACACCGTGCCGCGGCGCGCCGGGCTCTCGGCCGAGCAGTCCGCCGACGTCTTCCAGGCCACCTTCACGCGGCTGTTCGAGCACATCGACCGCATCGAGGACGGCAGCCGCGTGCGCGCCTGGCTCGTCACCACCGCCAAGCGCGAGAGCCTGCGCCTGCTCGACGAGGCCCGCCGCACCGTCGACCTCGCGGCCGAGCGCGGCGGCTACGGCGACGGCGACGGCCCCGAAGGCGACGTGTTCGACCGCTTCGCGCACCCGTCGCCGCTGACCGAAGACCTGCTGTCCGACCTGCAGCAGCAGGACCGCCTGCGCCGTGCGCTGGCGCTGCTGGACGACCGCGCGCGGCAGTTCCTGGAGCTGCTGTTCCTGCAGGACGAGCCGCTGCCGTACAGCGAGATCGCGGCGCGGCTGGGCATCGCCGAAGGCAGCATCGGCCCGACACGCGCGCGCTGCCTGGACAAGCTGCGCGCAGCGCTGGCGCGGCTGTGAACACGCGGGCGTGTGACACGATGTATTTCCTCGCCGTCCAGCCGCTCCGTGCGTTGCGCCCCTGAACTATCTGTCGAGCGAGCCCGCCATGCCCCGCCAGCCACCGCCTTCCCTGCCGCCGGCCCCCGACGACACCTTGCTTGAACGCCAGCTGCGCGACAGCCGTACCCTGGAAGACGCGCCCGAGCACGTGATCCAGCGCACGCTGGCCGCGCTGCGCACCCTGCAGCAGCAGCAACGCCGCACGCAGCCCGCTGCGCCCTCCGGGCTGCGCCAGCGCCTGCTGGCGGCGCTGAGCTTCGACAGCGCGGCCGCCACCGGCCTGGCCTTCGGCGTGCGCTCGGCCTCGGCGGCGCCGCGGCAGATCGTCTGCAGCGTGGGCACGGTCGACATCGACCTGCGCGTCGAGCCTGCCGACGCCGGCCGGCTGCAGCTGCGCGGCCAGGTCTTCGGCATCGATGGCGCCTGCGCCGTGGTGCTGCAGCGCGACGGCACCACCCTGGCCGAGGCGACCCTTGACGCGCAGGGCCAGTTCCTGCTGCCCGCGGTGCCGACCGGCGCCGCCACGCTGCTGTTGCGCAGCGACGGCGCCGAGATCGAACTGCCCGCGCTGGACCTCGGCGCCGGCACGTGAGCACCGAGCCCGGGACCGGCCCAGGCGCAGTCAACGCTTCGGAACTGGCCAGCCGCTGGACCGACGGCGACGCCGGCAGCCTCGACCCCGCCGCCCTGCCGCAGGCGCAACGCCTGGCCCTGGCCTGGGCCTTGAAGGAGCTGTGCAACGCACGCTGGAACACCGAGCCCGACGGCGCACGCGCCGCCGCGCATCGGCTGCAGCAACTGCACGAGGCCGATGACACACCGGTCATCAAGGCCCTGGCGCACTGGGCCCACGGCCTGGCCGCACTGACTGAAGGCCGCATGCACGAGGCACTGCAAGCGCTGCAGGCCGCCGAAGCCGCGCTGCTGGGGCTGGGCCATGCACACGAGGCCGCCAAGTGCCAGCTGCCGCAGGGCATCGCACTGACGCTGCTGGGCCGGCACGACGAAGCCCTGGCCGTGGGCGAGGCAGCGCGCAGCCGCTTCATCACGCTGGGCGACGGCCTGTCCACCGGCAAGGTCGAGCTGAACCTGGGCTCGATGCTGATGCGCCGCGACGCCTACGCGCAGGCCGAGCAACGCTACCGCGACGCCGCGGCCCGGCTGGCGCAGGCCGGCGCCGACGAACTGCAGCTGATGGCCGAGGTGGGCCTGGCCGGCGCGCTGACCTGGCAGTTCCGCTTCGACGCCGCGCAGCAGCTCTACGCCGCCGCCTCGCGCCGGGCCGGCGCGCCCGGGCTGGAGGCCGTGCAGGGCCTGATCGACAGCAACCTGGGCCGGCTGGAACTGCACCGCGGCCGCTTCGAGGCCGCGCTGCGCGCGCTGACGGCGGCGCTGCACGAGTCGGAGCAGGCCGGGTTGCCGCACGAAGCCACCGAGGCGCGGCGCGACCTCGCCGACGCCTACCTGGCGCTGAACCTGCTGCCCGAGGCGCTGGAGCTGTACGAGCGCACCGTGACCGAAGGCCTGGCCCAGGACGCGCCGGTGGAGTGCGCCTGGGCGCAGGTGCAGCGCGCGCAGGCGCTGGCCAGGCTGGGCCGGCTGCAGTCGGCGCAGAGCGCGCTGGACACTGCCCATGCCGGCTTCGTGCAACACGGCGTGGCCGTCGGCGCCGGCCTGGTGGACCTGCGCCGGGCTCAGCTGGCGCTGGCGCGCGGCAACGAGCTGGCGGCGGCCGAGGCCGAGAGCGCCCTGCAGCAGGCCCGGTCCGCAGCGCAGGTGTTCGCCGATGCCGGCGTGGCCGGCTGGCGCTGCGACGCCGACATCGTGGCAGCGCAGGCTCTGGTGGTGCTGGGCCGGCCCGCCGCTGCGCAGTCGGCCTTCCAGGACACGCTGGCCCGCGCAGATCATCTGCCCGAACAGGCGGCCGCGTGCCACACCGGCCTGGGCGGCCTGGCCACCGCCGCAGGCGCGCACACGCAAGCACAGCAGCACTTCGAGCAGGCCATCGCCGGCATCGAGATGCAGCGTGCGCTGCTGCCGGGCGACGAGTTCCGCACCGCCTACGGCAGCGACAAGCAGTCGCCCTACGACGGCCTGCTGGCGCTGGCGCTGCAGGGCAACGGCACAGCCGACGCGGCCGACGCGGCGACACTGCTGCGCTGCGCCGAGCGCGCCCGCTCGGCTGCGCTGCGCACGGCGCTGGCGCGCGACGGCGCCAACGAAAGCCCGACCGGCCCCCTCCCGCAGGCACGCGAACAGCTGCACTGGCTGCACGGGCAATGGCAGCAGGCGCTGGCCCAAGGCGAACCCGAGCGTGCGCAGGCCTTGCAGCAGCGCCTGCACGCGGCCGAACGCAGCCTGCTGGAGCGCCAGCGCCGCGCGCTGGCCGCCGGCACAGCCGAAGCGGCCGCTGCGGCGCAGCCGGCCGGCGCCCTGCTCGACATCCCGCGGCTGCAGGCGGCGCTGCGCGACGGCGAGGTGCTGGTGCACTACACACGCGTCGCCGGCGCTGGCGCCGGTGCTGCCCAGCCGGTGCAGCAGCGGCCGCAGCAGCTCGTCGTGTGCGTGCTCACGGCGACCGCGCTGCACCACGTGGTCGTGCCCGCCGACGACCTGGACGACCGCATCGCGCAGCTGCGCTTCCAGCTCGACGCGCTGCGCTTCGGCGCGCCGGCGCTGCGGGCGCGGGCGGCGCAGATCGCGGCCCGCACGCGCGCGCACCTGCAGGCCCTGCACCGCCAGCTGTGGCAGCCGGTGGCGGCGCTGGTGGGCGGTGCGGTGCAGGTCGTCGTGGTGCCGCATGGCAACCTGCACTACGTGCCGTTCTGCGCGCTGCACGACGGCCAGGCCAGCCTGGTGCAACGGCACGCGCTGTGCGTGGCGCCCAGCGCCGCGCTGTGGGCCGACTGGCGGCAGCGGCCGGGCCGGGCCAGTCCGCTGCCGCCGCGGCGCGTGGTCGCACTCGGCACCGGCGGCACCGCACTGCCGCACGTGGCCGATGAAGTGCGCGCGGTAGCCGCGGCCTTCCGGGCGCAGCCCGGGGGCAGCGCCGCCGCCTGCGTCGACGACGCCGCCACGCTGCAGGCCCTGCACGCGCTGCTGCCCGGGGCCGACGTGCTGCACCTGGCCTGCCACGGGCAGTTCCGCGCCGACAGCCCGTACTTCTCGGCGCTGCACCTGGCCGACGGCACGCTCACGTTGCGCGACGCCGCCGCTCTGCCGCTGCAGGCGCAGCTGGTCACGCTGTCGGCCTGCGAGACCGGGCTGAGCCGCATCGCCCCGGGCGACGAACTGGTGGGTCTGGTGCGCGGCTTCGTGCTCGCGGGCGCGCCGGACGTGCTGGCCACGCTGTGGACGGTGGACGACGCCGGCACAGCGGCGCTGATGCACGACTTCTACGCGGCGCTGCTGCAGGGCCAGCGCCCGGCGGCCGCACTGCGCCTGGCCCAGTGCGCGGCGCTGGCGCGCGACCCCGACGCCTGGCACTGGGCGGCCTTCACCTTGCACGGCAGCGGGTGATCGCCCGGCAAGGCACCATGTATTTCTGTTCCCGCCGCGCGCTCGGTGCCGGATCGCAACCCACTGTCGAGGACCCGCCATGCGCGCTGCCCGCTTGAGCCTGCTTGCCACCACCATCGCCACGCTGGCCACCGTCGCTGCCTGCGGCGGGGGCGGAGGGGGCGGCGGTCCCGTCGCCGCACCCGGGCCTGCGCCGGCACCAGCACCGGGGCCGGCCCCGGCCCCCAGTGACAACGCCGCCCTGCCTGGCGAAATCGTCGTGCGGCTGCTGCGCAGCAGCGATTTCGCGGCCGTCACGGCCGACTTCGGCCTCACCGCGGTCGACCGCTTCGGCCAGCGCCCGATCTGGCAGCTGCGCGTGCCCGCGGGCCGCGACACGCAGGCCGTGATCGACGCGCTGCGTGCCGACCCGCGCGTGCTGAACGCGGAGCCGAACTACGAGAGCGAGACCCCCGAAGGCCGCCGCCGCACGCCCTGGGCCACCGGCGGCGACGCCGGCACCTACGCCACGCAATGGGCGCCCGAGGCCCTACGGCTGCCGGCAGCGCATGCGCTGAGCCGGGGTAACGGCATCCGCGTGGCAGTGCTCGACACCGGCATCGACCTCGCCCACCCCGCGCTGGCGTCGCGCCTGGCGCGCACGGCCGGCGGCGCGCTGCTTGGCCGCGACTTCGTCGACGACGACGCCGACCCCACCGAAGGCGGCAACAGCGCCGACATCGGCTTCGGCCACGGCACGCACGTGGCCGGCCTGGTGGCGCTGGCCGCCCCTGGCGCCACGCTGATGCCGGCGCGCGTGCTCGACGCCCAGGGCCGCGGCAACGTCTGGGTGCTGGCCGAAGCCCTGTTGTGGGCGGTGGACCCCGACGCGAACCCCACCACCGACGACGGCGCGCACGTCGTCAACCTGAGCCTGGGCACCACGCGCGCCACCGACCTGCTGCGCACCGCGGTGGCGCTGGCCGACTGCGACTTCGACGACGACGACGATGCGTTCGACGACGCCGGCTACGACGACGACAAGGAACGCTGCAGCCGCAAGCACGGCGCCGTGGTGCTGGCCGCGGCCGGCAACGCGGGCGACGACCAGGAACTGCAGTTCCCCGCCGCCGAGCAGGCGCCGGGCGCGCTGGCGGTGGCCGCCAGCACCGCGCAGCGCACGCTGGCCGGCTTCTCGAACCGCGGCAGCTGGGTGCAGATCGCGGCGCCGGGCGAGGCGATCATCAGCACCTTCCCCGGCGGCGGCTACGCCACCTGGAGCGGCACCTCGATGGCCACGCCGCTGGCAGCGGGCACGGCAGCACTGGTGCTGGGGCGCTTCGCCGATCCGCGCAGCGTGCTGCCGCTGGACGTGGCCAAGCGCCTGGTGGACCGCTCGTCGGCGCTGTGCGGCACGCCGCTGCGCCAGGTGGATGCCGCCGCGGCGGTGGAAGACACCCAGGCACCGGACCCTGCCTGCCCCTGAAAGCAAACCGCCGCGCCAGCCCTTGCAGGCTGGCGCGGCGGGCTCAGGCGCGCTGCATCACAGCCGCGCGCACTGGTCCTCCTTGCTTGCGGCCACGTTGCCGCGGCCGGTGGGCGCCGGCACGTTCTCCTTGCACTGCATGTTGCCCTTCATGCGGTTGTTGGTGAACACCGCGCCGCCGATGTTCTGGAACGCCTGCAGGCTGCCACCGATGGTGTTGGCATTGGCCGCGATGGCGCCCTGGTTCGACTCGAACTGCAGGTCGCCATTGATGCGTGCGCGCGAGATGCTCACGCTGCCACCCTGCACCAGCTGCACCGAGCCGCCGAAGGTGGAGTAGCCGGCCACCGTGACCGCAGCCGCGCCCTCGGCCTGCAGGTTGCCGTTGACTGAGACGCTGCTGGCCTGCAGCGTGGCGCCGGTGCCGACGACGATGCTGCCCTTGGCCCGCGTGCGGTCGAGCACGCAGGCCGCGCCATCGGGCACGAAGATGTTGTCGAGCGACACCGCGCCGATGCGGCCGGTGCAGATGGTTTCCTCGGCGGCCGCCGGTGCAGCAAAGGCGGCGGCGGACAGAGCGATCAGGGCGAGACGGGTGTTGAGACGCGTGTTCATTGCAGACTCCAGTCGTTGGTTCGAAGGCATCCGGGGCACGCCCCCATGGCGTGTGGCCCGGACCCCTGCACCGACGGGTCTGCAGCGCGATCGATACATCGCGCCGTGCAGATTTCAGCTGCGTGGCGGCAGCTCGATGAAACGCGGCTCGTGGCCGCGCGATCGCAGCCAGTCGGCCAGCGCGTAGCCGGTGCCGGCGCGCCAGCAGCGCACATCGGCCGGCGCGAACAGCTTGTATTCCGCCAGCTCGGGCGACAGGCGCACCGCGCCGTGCGCCACCGCGTGGTAGGCCACGATGAGCTGGTTCATGCGCTGGAAGTCGTAGACGCCGATCAGCTGCAGCGCGTCGACCTGCAGCGACGTCTCTTCGCCGATCTCGCGCGTGATGCCCTCTTCGGGCGTCTCGCCGGCCTCCATGAAGCCCGTGATCAGCGCGAACATCCGGCCCGGCCAGGCGGCGTTGCGCGCCAGCAGCAACTGGCCGTCGCGGTCGGCGCACTCGATCACGGCGGCGAGCACCGGCGTCGGGTTGTTCCAGTGCGTCCAGCCGCAGGCCGGGCAGCGCAGCCGTGTCTTCGGGCCGCCGTCTTCGTCGGACGTCAGCAGCGCCAGCGCGGTGCCGCAGTGGGTGCAGAACCGCGTCTCGTACCTCACTGCACGCCCCTCACGCCGGGAACACGCCGGTCGACAGGTAGCGGTCGCCGCGGTCGCAGACGATGAAGACGATGGTCGCGTTCTCGACCTGCTGCGCGATCTGCAGCGCCACCCAGCAGGCGCCGGCGGCCGAGATGCCGGCGAAGATGCCTTCCTCGCGCGCCATGCGGCGCACCATGTCCTCGGCGTCGGCCTGGCTCACCAGCACCAGCTCGTCCACGCCGGAGGGGTCGTAGATCTTCGGCAGGTAGGCCTCGGGCCACTTGCGGATGCCCGGGATGCGCGAGCCCTCGGAGGGCTGCGCGCCGACGATGCGCACCTGCGGGTTGTGCTGCTTCAGGTAGCGCGAGACGCCGGTGATGGTGCCGGTGGTGCCCATCGCGCTGACGAAGTGCGTCACGCGCCCGCCGGTGTCGGTCCAGATCTCGGGGCCGGTGGTCTCGAAGTGCACACGCGGGTTGTCGGCGTTGGCAAACTGGTCGAGCACGACGCCCTTGCCGTCCTTCTGAAGTTGCGTGGCCAGGTCGCGTGCGTATTCCATGCCGCCGCTGCGCGGCGTGAGGATCAGTTCGGCGCCGAAGGCCTTCATCGTCTGCGCACGTTCGACCGACAGGTCCTCCGGCATGATCAGCAGCATGCGGTAGCCGCGGATCGCCGCGGCCATCGCCAGCGCGATGCCGGTGTTGCCGCTGGTGGCCTCGATCAGCGTGTCGCCGGGGCGGATCTCGCCGCGCTCCTCGGCGCGGCGGATCATGCTGATGGCGGGCCGGTCCTTCACCGAGCCGGCCGGGTTGTTGCCTTCGAGCTTGCCGAGCACGACGTTGCCGCGTGCGGCAATGTCGGCGCCCGGCAGGCGCTGCAGTTGCACCAGCGGCGTCTTGCCGATGGCGTCTTCCAGGGTCATGTAGGCCGGCGGGGCCGATTCAGCCATGTCTGCATCTCCGTGTGGGCCGTGAATTGTGGCAGTGGCGCGGCCCTGCCGCAGGCGCGGGCGCCAAGGGGGTGCGTGCCATAATCTTTTCGCATTGCGTGCCCCGTGCACGCGTCACGCCCCCGTGACGAAATCGGTAGACGTAGCGGATTCAAAATCCGCCGCCGCAAGGCGTGCCAGTTCGAGTCTGGCCGGGGGCACCAGCAGGCCACTTTCGGGCCGCAGCACACCCCTTCCATGCCGAACCTGCCGCCCGTCACCAAGGTCCTGATGCTCGTCTGCGTGGCCATGTTCTGCCTGCAGGCCTTCCTGCCGCTGGAGCTGTGGTTCGCGCTGTGGCCGATGTCCAGCGGGCGCTTCATGCCGTGGCAGCCGCTGAGCTACGCCTTCCTGCACGGCGACCTGTTCCACCTGCTGTTCAACATGCTCGGGCTGTGGATGTTCGGCAGCGAGCTCGAACGCCTGTGGGGCCAGAAGCGCTACATCCACTTCATGGTCGCCGGCATCGTGGCGGCGGCACTGACGCAGATGCTGCTGGTCACGGTGATGGGCAGCCGCGCCTACACGGTGGGCATCAGCGGCGGCATCTTCGCGCTGCTGCTGGCCTTCGGCATGCTGTTCCCGAACCGCACCGTGATGCTGCTGATCCCGCCGATCCCGATGAAGGCCAAGACCTTCGTGTGGGTCTTCGGCGCGCTGGAACTGCTGCTGGGCCTGGGCCTGCTGAACTTCATCTTCGGCAACGGCACGACCGACGACGTGGCGCACTTCGCGCACCTGGGCGGCATGCTCGGCGGCTTCCTGATGATCCGCTACTGGCGCCGCCAGCCGCCCTTCGGCCGCAGGCGCTGACGACGCAGCTCCGCCCCGCCCCGCGCAGGGCCCCGGGCGCACAATGGCCCCGCTGCCGCCAAGGTCGGCGGCAGCCCGCATGCTCATGGCCACGGGCAGTCGAGGGAGTCGGTGATGCACACGCGCTGGAAGGGGTGGTTGGTGGCTGGGCTGTGCTGGCTGGCAACGGCCGCCGCGGCGCAGGTTCCCGCATCGGCGATCGAGCAGCAGTCGCGCGCGCTGATGCGCGCCAGCGACGCCGTGCTCGGCGTGCGCGTGCAGGCGGTCGACGGTGCACGGTCGGTGCGCACGCTGGGCGCCGAGCGCCAGGGCTCGGGTGTGCTGATCGGCAACGACGGCCTGGTGCTGACCATCGGCTACCTGATCCTGGAAGCCGAGCAGGTCGAGCTCGTCACCGACGACGCGCGCCGCATTCCAGCCCGCGTGGTGGGCTACGACGTCGCCACCGGCTTCGGCCTGGTGCAGGCCCTGTCGCCGCTGCCGCAGCCGCCGGCGCCGCTGGGCAACGCCGCCGCGCTGCGCGCCGACGAGGCGCTGGTGGTGGTGAGCGGCGGCGACGGCGGCGCTGTGGGCCCGGCACAGCTGGCCTCGCGCCGCGCGTTTTCGGGCTACTGGGAATACCACCTCGAAGACGCCTTGTTCACGGCGCCGCCGCGCGGCGACCACAGCGGCGCCGGCCTCTTCAACCTGCAAGGTGAACTGGTGGGCATCGGCTCGCTGGTGGTGAACGACGCGCTCGGCCCCGGCAAGGGCCGCGCACCCGGCAACATGTTCGTGCCGGTGGACCTGCTCAAGCCGATCCTGGCCGAGCTGCGCGAACGCGGCAACACCCGCGCCAGCCGGCGCGCGTGGATCGGCGTGAACTGCGTCGAAAGCGACGGCGAACTGCGCATCGTGCGCGTCAACGACGACAGCCCCGCCGACGTCGCCGGACTGCAGGCCGGTGACCGCATCCTGCGCATCGACGGCGTCGCGGTCGACAAGCTGGAAACGCTGTGGAAACGGCTGTGGTCCGGCGACCGCGCCGAGCGCGCAGTGGAACTGGAGATCGAACGCGCGGGCCGGCGCGAGGCCGTCACGGTGCAGGCTGTGGACCGCGCCTACACGCTGCGGCGCGCGCAGGGCATCTGAGCGGGGCGCGGCGCAGCGACAGCGCGACGCTACAGGCCGTCGCGCACCGTCGGGTACAGCAGGCGCAGGCGCAGTTCGCGCTTCAGCCGCGTGTTGTCGAGCCGGCGCGATTCGCTCATGAAGCTCAGCAGCATCGGCGGCAGTTCGCTGCGCGCCTGCGCGCGGCTGATGCGCGGCGGGCGCGGCAGGCCGGCGAGGTCGGCCGCGAGGTCGAAGTAGTCGCCCATGCGCAGCTCGGTGTCGTCGCTGGCGTGCAGCACACGCTGCGGCAGGCCACGCCACAGCGCTGCGATGCACGCGCGCGCCAGGTCGTCGGCGTGGATGTGGTTGGTGTAGACGTCGTCGGCCGGCAGCAGCACCGGCGTGCCGCGCAGCAGGCGTTCGCGCGGGTGGCCGCCGACGCGGTCGCGCGCGTAGATGCCGGGGATGCGCAGGATGCTCACGCACACGCCGGTGCGGCGGCCGAAGGCGCGCAGCTGCGCTTCGGCATCCACACGCCGCCGGCCGCGTGCGCTGGCCGGGGCCACGGCGCGGGTCTCGTCGAAACGCGCGCCGCCCGCGTCGCCGTAGACGCCGCTGGTGCTGGCGTAGACCAGCGTGCGCACGCGGCCGCCGCGTGCCAGCGCGTTCAGCAGCGCGCGCGTGCGCGGGTCGCCCTCACCTTCGGTGGGTGGCGGGGCCAGGTGCAGCACCAGGTCGGCCAGGCCACCCAGGCGCCCCAGCGTCGCCGGGTCGTCGAGGTTGCCCAGCAGCGGCACGGCGCCGGCGGCACGCAGCGTGTCGCAGCGCACGGGGCTGGAAGTCAGGGCATAGACCGGCAGACGGCCGCGCAGCAGCCGCAGCACGCGCAGGCCGACATCGCCACAGCCGACGATCAACAAGGAGGGGACGGGCACAATGCGCGCCAGTTTACGTGCCGCCTTCCATGACCTTCCAGATCACGCTGCAGCCTGCCGCACGGCAGTTCGACGTCGCCCGCGACGAGCCCATCCTGGCCGCCGCGATCCGCCAGGGCATCGGCCTGCCGTACGGCTGCCGCGACGGCGCCTGCGGCTCGTGCAAGAGCCGCCTGTTGCAGGGCCGCGTGATCCACGGCGCCCACCAGCTGAAGGCGCTGACGCCGGCCGAGGAAGCCGACGGCTTCATCCTGACTTGCTGCGCCACGCCGCAGACCGACTGCGTGGTCGAGGCGCGCAGCGTGCCCGGTGCCGGCGAGCACCCGGTGCTGAAGATGCCGACGCGGCTGCTGTCGCTGGAGCGCCCGGCCCCGGACGTCGCGGTGCTGAAGCTGCAGCTGCCGGCCAACCAGCAGCTGCAGTACCGCGCCGGCCAGTACATCGAGTTCATCCTGCGCGACGGCGCGCGCCGCAGCTACAGCATGGCCAACGCGCCCGAACAGCTGGGCAGCCCGCCGGCGATCGAGCTGCACATCCGCCACATGCCTGGCGGCCTGTTCACCGACCACGTGTTCGGCGCGATGAAGGAGAAGGAGATCCTGCGCATGGAGGGCCCCTTCGGCAGCTTCTTCCTGCGCGAGGACAGCGACAAGCCCGTCGTGCTGCTGGCCAGCGGCACCGGCTTCGCGCCCATCAAGGCCATCGTGCAGCACATGCAGGCCCGCGGCATCGCGCGCCCGGCGATGCTGTACTGGGGCGCTCGCCGCCGCGCCGACCTGTACCAGCACGCCTGGTGCGAGGAAGCCGCCGCCGCGATGCCGCAGCTGCGCTACGTGCCGGTGCTGTCGGAAGCGACGCCCGACGACGCCTGGAGCGGCCGCACGGGCTTCGTGCACCAGGCGGTGATGGCCGACCTGCCCGACCTGTCGGGCCACGAGGTGTATGCCTGCGGCGCGCCGGTGATGGTCGACGCCGCGCAGCGCGACTTCGTCGCCCGCTGCGGCCTGCCGGCCGACGCGTTCTTCGCCGACGCCTTCACGTCGGAAGCCGACAAGCACGGCCCGGGCTGAGGCCTCGGCGCGCTGGTCGCCGCTAGCGCTTCGCCGGCGGCTCGGGCTTCTTCGGCTGGTCGCCGAGCACGGTCTTCAGCGGGCAGACCTTGAAGGCCGGGCACTTCGGGCAGCCGGCCACGATGGCGATGGGGCAGACGGTCATGCGGTGCTCCTGGGGGTGATTGCCGATCGGGCCAGTGGAGCACATCGGTTAGCCTGTGGCGATCGACTGCAACCCTGCTGCCCATGCCCACGTCCTTGCCACACCGCCGCCTTGCCCTGCTCGGCATCGGCCTTGCCACGCTCGCACCGTCCGGCTGGGCGCAGCCGCGGCCCATCCGCCTCGTCGTGCCCTACCCGCCCGGCGGGCCGCTGGACATCGTGGCCCGCGTGCTGGCCGAGCGCGTGAAGGACACGCTGGGACCGGTGGTGGTGGAGAACCGGCCCGGCGCCGGCGGCAACCTGGGCGCCGACCTCGTGGCCAAGGCCGCGCCCGACGGCCAGACGCTGGTGATGGGCGCGGTGGCCACGCATGCCATCAACCCCTGGCTGTACGCGAAGATCCCCTACGACGCGCAGCGCGACTTCACGCCCGTGACGCTGGTGGCCCAGGTGCCCAATGTGCTGGTGATGAACGCCGAGACCGCAGCACGGCTGCAGATCGGCACGCTGGCCGACCTGGTGGCCTACGCCAAGCGCAACCCTGGCCGGCTGAACTACGGCTCGGGCGGCAACGGCAGCGCGGGCCACCTGGCCGGCGAGATGTTCAAGGCCCGGGCCGGCGTGTTCGCGGTGCACATCCCGTATGCGGGCGGCCCGCCGGCGCAGCTGGCGCTGGTCAGCGGCCAGGTCGACTTCAACTTCGACAACCTCGCCGCTGCCTCGGCCAACATCAAGAGCGGCAAGCTGAAGGCGCTGGCCGTGACGACGGCCCGCCGTTCCAGCGCGATGCCCGAGCTGCCCACCGTGGCCGAAGCCGGCCTGCCCGGCTTCGACATCGGCACCTGGTTCGGCCTGTTCGGTCCCGCGAAGCTGCCGGCCGACGTCACGGCACGGTTGCACAAGGGCTTCACCGATGCGCTGGCTGCGCCCGAGGTGAAGGCGCGCATGGCCACGCTGATGGCCGAACCGTCGCCCACCACGCCCGAACAGTTCGCAGCCTTCGTGCGCGCCGAACTGGCCAAGTACGAGACGGTGGTGAAGGCCAGCGGAGCGAAGGTCGACTGACCGCGGCGCCGCGGCCGTACCGCAGCGTTATTCGCCCAGGTAGGCTGCGCGCACCTTCGGGTCGGCCAGCAAGGACTTGGCCTCGCCGCTCATCGTGACCTCGCCCGACTCCATCACGTAGCCGCGGTTGGCCAGGCCGAGCGCGCGGCTGGCGTTCTGCTCGACCAGCAGCACCGTGGTGCCGCGCTGGTGGATGTCGGCCACGACCTCGAAGATCTTGTCGACCATGATCGGGCTCAGGCCCATCGAGGGTTCGTCCAGCAGCAGCACCTTGGGCCGCGCCATCAGCGCCCGGCCCATCGCCAGCATCTGCTGCTCGCCGCCACTCATCGTGCCGGCCAACTGCTTGGCGCGTTCCTTCAGCCGCGGGAAGATCGCAAACACCTTGTCGATGTCGGCGTCGATCTCGTCGTCGTTGCGCACGAAGGCGCCCATCTGCAAGTTCTCGACGATGGTCATGCGCGTGAACGTGCCGCGCCCTTCCGGCACCATCACCAGGCCCTGCTTGACCAGCTCCCACGCACCCTGGCCGCGGATGCTGTGGCCCATGTACTCGATGCTGCCGTCGGCGACCGGCTGCGTGCCGGTGATGGCCTTCAGCGTGGTCGTCTTGCCGGCGCCGTTGGCCCCGATCAGGCTGACGAGCTCGCCCTGCTGCACCTCGAAGCTCACGCCCTTGACGGCCTGGATGCCGCCGTAGGCGACCTTCAAGCCCGTCACCTTCAACATCGTCTGACTCATCAGTGGCCCCCGGCGCCCAGATACGCTTCGATGACTTTCTCGTTCTTCTGCACCTCGGCCGGCGTGCCTTCGGCGATCTGCTTGCCGTAGTCGAGCACGGTGACGCGGTCGCACAGGCCCATCACCAGCTTCACGTCGTGCTCGATCAGCAGGATGGTGCGGCCGTCCTTGCGGATGCGGTCGATCAGCTCGCGCAGCACCACCTTCTCGGTGGCGTTCATGCCGGCGGCGGGCTCGTCGAGCGCAATCAGCTTGGGGTCGGTGGCCAGCGCGCGTGCGATCTCGAGCCGGCGCTGGTCGCCGTAGCTGAGCGTGCGCGCCTTGTACTCGGCGTACTTGCCGATGCCCACGTAGTCCAGCAGCTCCTGCGCGCGCTGCGCGATCGCGGCTTCCTCGGCCTTGAAGCCGCCGGTGCGGAAGATCGCGCCGACCAGGCCCGAGCCGGTGCGCACGTGGCGGCCGACCATCACGTTCTCCAGCGCCGTCATCTCGGCGAAGAGCCGGATGTTCTGGAACGTGCGCGCGATGCCGGCCTTGGCCACCTCGTGCACGGCCGCGGGCTTGTAGGGCGCGCCGCCGAGCTCGAAGCTGCCGGCGTCGGGGATGTACAGCCCGGTGATGACGTTGAAGAAGGTGGTCTTGCCGGCGCCGTTGGGGCCGATCAGGCCGTAGACCTGGCCGGCCTGGATCTCGATGCCGACGTCCGACAGCGCCTGCAGGCCGCCGAAGCGCTTGCTGACGCCTTGCACGCGGAGAACGGTGGTGCTCATGGGGGCGTCCTCCTTCAGCGCGCCGGCGTGGGTGCCGACGTGGGCGTGGGCGCGGCCTTGCCGTGCTCGGGCGACGGCCACAGGCCGCGCGGGCGCGCCAGCATGATGCCGATCATCGCCAGCGCGATCAGCAACTGCCGCAGGATGGACGCGTCGAGCCGGCCGCCCGTCATCTCCTGCAGCGGGCCGGCCACGTAGCGCAGCACCTCGGGCAGCGCCGCCAGCATCACCGCACCCAGGATCACGCCCGGGATGTGGCCGAGGCCGCCGAGCACGATCATGGCGACGATCATCACGCTCTCCATCAGGCTGAACGACTCGGGCGAGACGAAGCCCTGGAACGACGCGAACATCGCGCCCGAGACGCCGCCGAAGGTGGCGCCCATGCCGAAGGCCAGCAGCTTCATGTTGCGCGTGTTGATGCCCATGGCCTTGGCCGCGATCTCGTCTTCGCGGATCGCCATCCAGGCACGGCCGATGCGGCTGGTCTCCAGCCGGTAGCAGATCACCACGCTCAGCACCACCAGCGACAGGAACAGGTAGTAGTACAGCGTCACCGACGGGATGCGGAAGCCGAAGATCTCGACCGCCTTGCCGAAGCTGAAGCCGAAGATGTTCATCGCGTCGATGCGGTCCAGCCCGCGCGGCCCGTTGGTGATGTTCACCGGGTGCTCGAGGTTGTTCATGAACACGCGGATGATCTCGCCGAAGCCCAGCGTCACGATGGCCAGGTAGTCGCCGCGCAGCTTCAGCACCGGCGTGCCCAGCAGCACGCCGGCAATCGCAGCGAGCAGGGCCGCGGCGGGCACCACCACCCAGATCGGTGTGTGCAGCCCGTCGGGGAACATCTGCGCGAACCACGCGAAGTTCTCGGCCAGGTGCGGGCTGGCCAGCAGCGCGTACATGTAGGCCCCCACCGCGTAGAACGCGACGAAGCCCAGGTCGAGCAGGCCGGCGTAGCCCACCACGATGTTCAGGCCCAGCGCAAGCAGCACGTACAGCAGCGCGATGGCCAGGATGCGCACCCAGCCCTGGCCGAACTGCTGCGCCACCAGCGGCAGCGCGATCAGCGCCAGCGCGGCGAGGATGAAGATGACGATCTTGTTCTTCACGGTCAGGTCCTCGAAGCGCGCTCAGGCGCGGTCGGCGACACGTTCGCCCAGCAGGCCCTGCGGCCGCAGCGTCAGCACCAGGATCAGCGCGACGAACGCGAAGATGTCGGCGTAGTGGCTGCCCAGCACGCCGCCGGTCAGCTCGCCCAGATAGCCTGCTCCGATGGCTTCCACCAGCCCGAGCAGGATGCCGCCCACCACCGCGCCGGCCAGGTTGCCGATGCCGCCCAGCACCGCGGCCGTGAAGGCCTTCAGCCCGGGCAGGAAGCCCATGCTGTGCTGCACCGTGCCGTAGTTGGCCGCCCACATCACGCCAGCCACGGCGGCCAGCGCCGCGCCGATGATGAAGGTGGCCGAGATCACCATGTCGGGCCGCACGCCCATCAGCGCCGCCACGCGCGGGTTCTCGGCCGTGGCGCGCATCGCGCGGCCGAGCTTGGTCTTATTCACCAGGTACATCAGCGCGGCCAGGATGACGGCCGTCAGGCCCAGGATCAGGCACTGCGTGACGCTGATGACGGGCCCGCCCAGGTCGATGGGGTCGGTGGGCAGCAGCAGCGGGTACGGCTTGGGGTTCGGCTTCCAGATGATCATGGCCAGCGTCTGCAGCAGCAGGCTCATGCCCATCGCGGTGATCAGCGGCGCCAGGCGTGGCGCGTTGCGCAAGGGCCGGTAGGCGAGCTTCTCGATCGTGAAGTTCAGCGCCGCGCAGATGACGATGGCCGCCAGCAGCGAGATCAGCAGGATCACCCACCCTGGCAGGCCGGATGCCGCGAGCAGCGTCACCACGGTCCAGCTCGTGAGTGCGCCCACCATCAGCACCTCGCCGTGGGCGAAGTTGATGAGGTTGATGATGCCGTAGACCATCGTGTAGCCCAGTGCCACCAGCGCATACATGCTGCCGAGCACCAGACCGTTGATGATCTGCTGGAAAAAGGTTTCCATCGAGAGGTCTCTCCTGTTGCGGCGCCGTGTGGCGGCACCCGCTGCGGTCTAGCAAGAAGCTGGCCGTGGGCGCGCATTGTAGGAGGGGGGTCCTGGCGAACAGGGCCGGACTTTCCCCGCTGCCGACCGCAGGAAACTCAGGAACAGCGCGGCTTCACCGTGGATCCTGCTCCTGCGCGTCGAGCCTGCGCAGTTCGGCCAGGCGCTCGCCGATGCGCAGTTCCAGCCCGCGCGGCGCCGGCTCGTACCAGCGCCGGCCCGCGAGCCCGTCGGGCAGGTAGCGCTCGCCGGCCGCGTAGCCGCCGGGTTCGTCGTGCGCGTAGCGGTAGCCCGCGCCGTGGCCCAGCGTCTTCATCAGCTGCGTCGGCGCGTTGCGCAGGTGATCGGGCACCGGGCGGCTGCCGTCGGTCTTCACGAAGGCGCGCACCGCGTTCCAGGCGGTGTAGACGGCGTTGGACTTCGGTGCCACGGCCAGGTAGACCACGGCCTCGGCGAGCGCCAGCTCGCCTTCGGGTGCACCTAAGCGCTCGAACACCTCGGCCGCGTCCAGCGCCAGCCGCAGCGCGCGCGGGTCGGCCAGGCCGATGTCCTCGGCCGCCATGCGCACGATGCGCCGCGCCGCGTAGCGCGGGTCGGCGCCGCCGTCGAGCATGCGTGCCAGCCAGTACAGCGCGGCGTCGGGGTCGGAGCCGCGCACGCTCTTGTGCAGCGCGCTGATGGCGTCGTAGAACTGGTCGCCGCCCTTGTCGTAGCGGCGCAGCAACTCGCCCAGGGCGCGCTCGAGTGCAGCTTCGTCCAGCTGCGTCGCGCCCGGCGAGGCGGCGACCAGGTTCTCGTAGGCGTTCAGCAGGCGGCGCGCGTCGCCATCGGCATGGCCGATCAGCCGTTGCCGCGCCGCGGCCGCGAGCGGCGGCGCGGCCAGCACGGCCTGCGCACGGTCGAGCAGCGCCGACTGCTCGTCGTCGCTCAGTGCTTTCAACACGTGCACGGTGGCGCGCGAGAGCAGCGCCGAGTTGACCTCGAACGACGGGTTCTCGGTGGTGGCGCCGATGAAGGTGAACAGCCCCGATTCCACGTGCGGCAGGAAGGCGTCCTGCTGCGCCTTGTTGAAGCGGTGCACCTCATCGACGAAGACCACCGTGGCGCGGCCCTGGCGGCGGTGCTCGCGCGCGCGCTCCACCGCATCGCGGATGTCCTTCACGCCGGCCAGCACGGCCGAGAGCACGACGAACTCGGCCTCCACCGCGCCGGCCACCAGCCGCGCCAGCGTGGTCTTGCCGACGCCGGGCGGACCCCACAGGATCATCGACGGCACACGGCCGGCCTCGAAGGCCACGCGCAGCGGCCGCCCCGGGCCCAGCAGGTGCTGCTGGCCGATGACCTCGTCCAGCGTGCGCGGCCGCAGGCGCTCGGCCAGCGGCACGGCCGCGGCAGCGGCGCTGTCTGCAGGGTCGGCGCTGCCGAACAGGGACTCTTGGGATGCCATGCTGCGATTGTCGGGCACGGCCCGCGGCAAACCCGCATCAGGCCGGTGCGATGAACACCGCCGGGCTGATGGCGCTGCGCACCGGGTGCATCCAGTTCGGTGGAGAAGCGCGGCTCGCGGCGTGGCCCAGCACGGCCGCGGCCGGAACTGCTGCCGATTCCCGGCGTTTCTTTGGGCCTTGCCTCTGAGGTGGCGGCAGGACACTGCTGGTCAGTTCTCACCCGGCCGCTGCGCCACCAGGAGTCACCGTGACCACCGCTACCGCCACCACCGCCCCCGCCTTCGACATCGCCGCAGCCCCGACGAACACCGCTGCGCTGCTGCACGGCGGCAAGCGCGAGTACCTGTCGTTCAAGCTCGGCGCCGAGGAGTACGGCATCGACATCCTGCGCGTGCAGGAGATCCGCGGCTACGAGGCGCCCACGCGCATCGCCAACTCGCCGGCGTTCATCAAGGGCGTCGTGAACCTGCGCGGCGTGATCGTGCCCATCGTCGACATGCGCGTGCGCTTCAGCCTGGCCGAGGTGAAGTACGACAGCTTCACCGTCGTCATCATCCTGAACATCGCCGGCCGCACGGTCGGCATGGTGGTGGACTCGGTGAGCGACGTGCTCGAACTCGCCGGCGAGCACATCAAGGCCGCCCCCGAGTTCAACGGCGCCATCGACGCGACCTACATCACCGGCCTGGGCACGGTGACGCAGGGCGACGTGGAACGCATGCTGATCCTGATGGACATCGAGACGCTGATGAAGAGCCCCGAGATGGGCCTGATGGACCAGATCGCACACTGACCCACCCGCGGCCCGCCGCGGGCCGCGCGGTTACTGCTCGATCAGGTCGGCGCCTGCCGGCACCGTGAAGCGGAACTGCTCGGGTGCGATCGCCGCATTGGCGGCAAAGCCGCCGAAGCGCAGCAGCGACCGCTGGCCGAAGCTGTCGACGATCTCGACCGCCGCCAAAGTCTTGCCCTGGAAGCCGATCTTCATCGACTGGAAGGCGCCGTCGCTTGCCTTCGGCACGGCCAGCACCCAGTCGAGGCCGCCGGCCGCGGGCTGCGGGCTCAGCGTGAAGTCCTGGTCCAGCGTGCCGCCAGCCAGCAGTGCCGCAGGCGTGGCCCCGAGGGCCTGGCCGATGCGGCGCGTGCTGACCTGGTTCAGGTCGGCGTCGAAGATCCACACCTTCTGGCCGTCGGCCACGATGAGCTGCTCGAAGGGCTTCGTGTAGGCGAAGCGGAAGCGGTTCGGGCGCTGGAACTCGAAGCTGCCGCTGCTGGTCTTCTGGCGCGCGCCGTCGGGCGAGCTCACCGTCTGCGTGAAGCTGGCGCGGCCGCTCTTCACGTCGCGCACGAACTCGCGCAGCGTGTCCACCGCATCGGCCTGCACGGCCGCACTGAAGCACACGGCCGCGGCCGCCAGAAGCAGTTTCATTCGTCGCGCTTGGGAACCAGCAGGTCCCGGTTGCCGTTGTGGCCCATGGCCGATACGAGTCCGGATTTCTCCATTTGTTCCAGCAGCCGCGCGGCGCGGTTGTAGCCGATGCGCAGGTGGCGCTGCACCAGCGAGATCGAGGCGCGCTTGTGCTGCAGCACCACGGCCACGGCCTGGTCGTACATGGCGTCGCTCTCGCCGCCGCCGGTGGGGCCGCTGCCGTCCGGCGCGGCTTCGCCCTCGCCTTCGAGCACGCCACCTTCGAGGATGCCGTCGATGTAGTTGGCCTCTCCCTGGCTCTTCAGGTAGTCGACGACGCGGTGCACTTCCTCGTCGCTGACGAAGGCGCCGTGCACGCGCACCGGCACGCCGCCGCCAGGCGGCAGGTAGAGCATGTCGCCCTGGCCGAGCAGGGCCTCGGCGCCCATCTGGTCGAGGATGGTGCGGCTGTCGATCTTGCTGCTGACCTGGAAGCTCAGCCGCGTGGGGATATTGGCCTTGATGAGGCCGGTGATGACGTCGACGCTGGGCCGCTGCGTCGCCAGGATCAGGTGGATGCCGGCAGCGCGCGCCTTCTGCGCCAGCCGCGCGATCAGTTCCTCGATCTTCTTGCCCACCACCATCATCAGGTCGGCGAGTTCGTCGATCACCACCACCACATGCGGCAGGCGTTCCAGAGGCTCGGGCTGCTCGGGCGTCAGGCTGAAGGGGTTGCCGATCAGCTCGCCGCGTGCCGTGGCCTCGGCGATCTTCTTGTTGTAGCCGGCCAGGTTGCGCACGCCCAGCTTGCTCATGAACTTGTAGCGGCGCTCCATCTCGCCGACACACCAGTTCAGCGCGTTGGCGGCCTGCTTCATGTCGGTGACCACGGGCGCCAGCAGGTGCGGGATGCCCTCGTAGACGCTCATCTCGAGCATCTTCGGGTCGATCAGGATCAACCGCACGTCGCGCGCCTCGGCCTTGTAGAGCAGGCTCAGGATCATCGCGTTGATGCCCACGCTCTTGCCCGAGCCGGTGGTGCCGGCCACCAGGCAGTGCGGCATCTTCGCGAGGTCGGCCACCACGGGGTTGCCGACGATGTCCTTGCCCAGGCCCATGGTCAGCATCGACGCGGCGTCGTTGTAGACCTGCGAGCCCAGGATCTCGGCCAGGCGGATGGTCTGCCGGCGCGCGTTGGGCAGTTCCAGCGCCATGTAGTTCTTGCCCGGGATCACCTCGACGACGCGGATGCTCACCAGCGAGAGCGAGCGCGCCAGGTCCTTGGCGAGGTTCACCACCTGCGCGCCCTTCACGCCGGTGGCGGGCTCGATCTCGTAGCGCGTGATCACCGGTCCCGGCGATGCTGCGACGACCCGCACCTCGACGCCGAAGTCCTTCAGCTTCTTCTCGATCAGCCGGCTGGTCATCTCCAGCGACTCGGGTGTCACGGTCTCCTGGCGGCCGGGCGCGGCGTCGAGCAGGTCCACCTGCGGCAGCTTGGTGTCACTGAGCTCGACGAACAGCGGCTGCTGGCGTTCCTTGGCCACGCGCTCGGACTTCGGCACCTCGAGCACGGGCGGCTCGATCACGATGGGCACGTGGTCCTCGACCTCCTGCCGCTCGACCTCGACGACGGCTTCGCGCTCGCGCAGCGCCTGGGCACCGATGCGGCGATCGATCTCGCGTTCCTTGGTCTCTGCGCGGCGCTCGCGCAGCGCATCGATGCGCTCGCCGATGCCGTCGGCCAGACGCGACCACGAGAAGCGCAGCGCCAGCGAGGCACCCACCACCAGCGCGGCGATCCACAGCACGCCCGAGCCGGCAAACCCCAGCCAGCGCATCGACAGCGGACCCAGCGCATGCCCCAGCACACCGCCGGCATGGCCGGGCAGCAGAGCTTCCCAGCGGTACAGCCGTGTCCATTCGAGGGCGGTGCTGGCCGCCATCAGCAAGGCCAGGCCGGTCCAGAAGGCCATGCGCGGCAGCCGCGGCGCCGCGGCCTGCGCGGCGACCGGCACTGCCCGCAGCGCACGCGCCAGCGCCGATAGCCAGGCACGCAGCGCCACCGGCGCCAGCCACCACGCCGAGAAACCGAACAGGAAGTACGCCATGTCGGCGATCCACGCGCCCAGCAACCCGGCCTTGTTGTGCACGCCAGAACCATCGCCCGAGGTGGTAAACGCCGGGTCGCCGGCATGGTGTGTCAGCAGCGACAGCACGAAGAGCAGCCATGCCACGCCACCGGCCACCAGCAGCAGTTGCTGGCGCCACCGTGGTGACAGGAGATTCGATGCAGGGCGTGCGGCGGCAGCGCCGTCGGGCCCCAGCGAGCCCAGGGGAAAGGTCATGGCCGCGATTGTGGCGCAGCCGCCGCAGCGGCCCGCCCGCCGCGGTCAGTCGTTTTGCAACCGTTCCTTGATGACGACCGAGCCGTTTTCCTGGGTCTCGATGACACCCCGGTCTTCCAGGTCCTTCATCACGCGGCTGACCATCTCGCGGCTGGCACCGACCACCTTGGCCATGTCCTGGCGGCTGACCTTGTGGCGGATGATCTTCACGCCGTCGACGTCTTCAGCCATGTCCAGCAGCGTGCGTGCGACCCGGCCGTACACGTCGAGCAGCGCCAGGCTCTCGATCTGGCGGTCTGCGTTGCGCAGGCGCTTCACCAGCCCGCGCAGGATGGCGTAGCTGAGCGTGCTGTTCTCGGGCAGGCAACGCGCGAAGTCGGCGCGGGCCAGCACCAGCATGTCGGTCTGGATCTCGGCGCGCACGGTGGCCGAGTGGGGTTCGTTGTCGATCAGGCTCATCTCGCCGACGTAGTCGCCCGCTTCGAGCACGGCGAGGATGACCTCGCGGCCGCGCGTGTCGCTGGTGAGCACGCGGGCGCGACCATTGAGCAGGATGAACAGCGCGTTGCTCTTGCGTCCCTGTTCGACCACCAGTTCGCCGCGGCGGAAGCGGCGCTTGACGACGCTGTCGGCGATGCCTTGCGCCTGTTCGGCGGTGAGCATCGAGAACAACGGCACGCGGCGGATCAGATCCAGGTTCGACAGCATCGACATCGACAGGCCCCTCTCTTGTTGTTGATCGCAACACCTGCCCCGCGGCGAAAAGTCGCAGGTCTGCAAGAATCGGCCTATTGTGCCTATTGACAGGCTTGCGGCCATCCGGTTGCAACCCCATGTAATCTGGCGCGTCGGATCGGCGCGACGTTTGCAGTGCCTGTCCCGTCCTCACCCACCTGCATCCCCATGAGCGCCAACACCACCCACGCCCGCGTGCTGATCCTCGGCTCGGGCCCCGCCGGCTACACCGCCGCCATCTACGCCGCCCGCGCCAACCTGCAGCCGCTGCTGATCACCGGCATCGCGCAGGGCGGCCAGCTGATGACCACCACCGACGTCGACAACTGGCCTGCCGACGTGGCCGGCGTGATGGGCCCGGACCTGATGCAGCGCTTCCAGCAGCATGCCGAGCGCTTCAACACGAAGATCGTCTTCGACCACATCAACCAGGTCGACTTCAGCAAGCGGCCGTTCGTGCTGACCGGGGACTCGGGTACCTACACCTGCGACGCGCTCGTCATCGCCACGGGCGCCAGCGCCAAGTACCTGGGCCTGCCGAGCGAGCAGGCCTTCATGGGCCGCGGCGTCAGCGGCTGCGCCACCTGCGACGGTTTCTTCTACCGCGACCAGGAGGTCTGCGTCGTCGGCGGCGGCAATACCGCGGTGGAAGAGGCGCTGTACCTGTCGAACATCGCCAGCAAGGTGCACCTGATCCACCGCCGCGACAAGTTCCGCGCCGAGGCCATCCTCATCGACAAGCTGCACGCCAAGGTCGCGGCCGGCAAGATGCAGCTGCACCTGTGGCAGACGCTCGACGAAGTGCTGGGCGACGCCAAGGGCGTCAACGGCGTGCGGCTGAAGTCCACGCAGGACGGCAGCAGCAGCGAGATCGCCGTGCAGGGCTGCTTCATTGCCATCGGCCACCAGCCCAACACCGACATCTTCAAAGGCCAGCTGGAGATGAAGGACGGCTACATCGTCACCCAGAGCGGCCTGAACGGCATGGCCACGATGACCAGCGTGCCGGGCGTGTTCGCCGCTGGTGACGTGCAGGACCACGTGTACCGGCAAGCGATCACGTCGGCAGGCACCGGCTGCATGGCTGCGCTCGACGCCCAACGCTTTCTGGAGCAAAACGCGCTATAATCGCGGGCTTGGCCTTGTGGGTCTCCTGCGCGAGCGGGGCAGCACGGCCCGTCGAATTCTCAATTTTGGAGCTGCGTCATGGCACGCGTCTGTCAAGTCACGGGCAAGGGCCCGATGGTCGGGAACAATGTTTCCCACGCCAACAACAAAACGAAGCGTCGCTTCCTGCCGAATCTGCAGTACCGCCGCTTCTGGGTCGAGAGCGAGAACCGCTGGGTGCGTCTGCGCGTGTCCAACGCCGCGCTGCGCCTGATCGACAAGAAGGGCATCGACGTGGTCGTTTCCGACCTGCGTGCCCGCGGCGAAATCTAAGGAGCGACGAACATGGCCAGCAAAGGCGGACGCGAGAAGATCAAGCTGGAGTCCACAGCGGGCACCGGCCACTTCTACACCACGAGCAAGAACAAGAAGACGACGCCCGAAAAGCTCGAATTCCTGAAGTTCGACCCGAAGGCACGCAAGCACGTGCTGTACAAGGAAATCAAGCTGAAGTGATTCGGCTGGGTTCCTGACCCGAACGAAAAACCCGCCCGGCAACCGCCCGGCGGGTTTTTTGTTGCCTGATGCTGGCCCGAGGGTCGGCACAGCCAAAGAAAACGGGCCCCGCGGGGCCCGTTGTCATGCAGCGCAGGGCTGCAGTGCCGCGTGGTCAGGCGTGCGCGGCGCGCAGCTTCATGCTGAAGTCCTGCAGCGCGGCGATGCCACTGTCTTCGGCCTTCTTGCACCAGGCCTGCAGGTCGGCCACGAGCTGGTCGGCCGAGACGCCGGTGCGGGTCCACAGGCCGCGCAGTTCCTCGCGCATCGCCACCAGCTTGGCAAGCTGCGGGCTCTCGCCCAGCGCCTGCTGCAGGTGCGGCTTCACGCCCTGCGGGATCTTGTCGTCGTCGCGGTGCAGCCAGGCGCGGGCCTGGACCATGTCACGCCACTTGGCCGTGTTCTGCGCGCCTTGCGCCTTCAGGCGATCCATCTCGCTGCGCACGGCTTCACGCACGCCGGCGGCGTACTTGGCCATCACCTCGTAGCGGTTGGCGATGATGGCTTCCAGCGTCTTGTTGTCGGCCACCGCCTTCACGCTGCCCAGCTCCAGCTTCGGCGGCGTCTTGCGCACCTTGGCCAGACCAACCAGTTCCATGCTGCGGATGTACAGCCAGCCGATGTCGAATTCGTAGGGCTTGACCGACAGCTTGGCGCTGGTGGGGTACGTGTGGTGGTTGTTGTGCAGTTCTTCGCCACCGATCAGGATGCCCCAGGGCGAGATGTTGGTCGACGCGTCGACTGCCTCGAAGTTGCGGTAGCCCCAGTAGTGGCCGATGCCGTTGATGATGCCCGCGGCGGTGATCGGGATCCACAGCATCTGCACCGCCCAGATCGTCAAGCCGATGGCGCCGAACAGGAACAGGTTGATGATCAGCATCAGCCCCACACCCTGCCAGCTGTAGCGCGTGTACAGGTTGCGCTCGACCCAGTCGTCGGGCGTGTTGTGGCCGTACTTGTCCATGGTGTCCTGCACCTTGGACTCGGCACGGTAGAGCTCGGCGCCGGTCAGCAGCACGGTCTTGATGCCGCGCGTGACGGGGCTGTGCGGGTCGTCGACCGTCTCGCACTTGGCGTGGTGCTTGCGGTGGATGGCCACCCACTCCTTGGTCACCATGCCGGTGGTCAGCCACAGCCACAGACGGAAGAAGTGCGACACCACCGGGTGCAGTTCCAGCGCGCGGTGCGCCTGCGAACGGTGCAGGTAGATGGTGACCGCAGCAATGGTCACGTGGGTCAGGCCCAGCGTCACCAGCACCACTTGCCACCAGGTGGCGCTCAGCAATCCGTGGGACAACCATTCCACGAGTGCGTCACGCACCAGGGTCACTTCGTTCATCTGCAGTCCGTTCGAAATATGTTACGGGAGCATTGTAGAGTGCAGTTGCTCAAAAAAGTTGCGGGAAATGCTTAGGGGAAGCCACCCAATCGGGGCGCACCACAAAAATTTAGACGCAGATCAAGCTGTTTTGTCGCTTGTTCAGCGCCGTTGCCAGGTGGCGGCAAAAAAGCCGTCGGTCTGGTGCCGATGCGGCCACAGCCGCAGATGCCCCGCACTGACCAGGGCCTCGGCGCCGTCGACCTTCAGCCCCTGCAGCAGTTCGGTGGCGTCCAGCGGCGTGAAGTCGGCACTGCGCTCGGCCGTGAAGGCGTCGACCACAGCCTCGTTCTCGGCCTGCAGCAGGCTGCAGGTGGCGTAGACGAGCCTACCGCCCGGCTTCAGCAGCCGCGCCGCGCTGGCCAGGATGGCGGCCTGCTTGGCCTGCAGTTCTTCCACCGCCTTGGGGCTCTGACGCCACTTGAGGTCGGGGTTGCGGCGCAGCGTGCCCAGGCCCGAACACGGCGCGTCGATCAGCACGCGGTCGATCTTGCCGGCCAGGCGCTTGATGCGCTCGTCGCGCTCGTGGGCGATCTGCGCCGGATAAACATTGCTCAAGCCGCTGCGCGCCAGCCGCGGCTTCAGCGCGTCGAGCCGGTGGCCCGAGACGTCGAAGGCGTACAGGCGCCCGGTGTTGCGCATGGCCGCACCGAGCGCCAGCGTCTTGCCGCCGGCACCGGCGCAGAAGTCGACCACCATCTCGCCGCGCTTGGCGTCGGTCAGCAGCGCCAGCAGCTGGCTGCCTTCGTCCTGCACCTCGATGGCGCCCTGCGCGAACAGGTCGAGCTTGTTCACCGCCGGCTTGCCCTGCAGGCGCAGACCCCAGGGCGAGAACGGCGTCGGCGCGCACGGGAAGCCGGCCGCGGCCAGCGCCTGCTGCACGTCGTCGCGCTTGGCCTTCAGCGTGTTGACACGCAGGTCCAGCGGTGCCGGCTGGTCCAGGGCCTGCACCAGTGGCCAGAAGTCGTCGCCCAGCTGGGCCTGCAGCGCGGTGGCCAGCCAGTCGGGCAGGTTGTGGCGCAGCTTCTCGGGCAGGCTGGCGCGGTCGATCTGCTGCACCTGCGCCAGCCACTGCTGCTCGTGCGGGCCCAGCGCGCCGCGCAGGAACGTGTCGTTGCCTTGCCAGGCCAGGATGGCCAGCCGGCGCTCCAGCGGGCCGCTGCCGCTCTGCGCCAGATGCTGCAGCACCAGGCGCTGGCGCAGCACGGTGTAGACGGTCTCCGCCAGCGTGTGGCGTTCGCGGTGGCCCAGCGCGCGGTGCTGGCGGAAGAAGGCCGAAACGAGGTTGTCGGCGGGCTGGTCGAACCGGAGCACGGTGCGCAGCAGGTCGCTCGCGAGATCGAGCAAGGCGTTGGGATGCATGCCGGGATTATCCCGGCACGGCGCGCAGGTTCAGAGCCCGCTCAGAGCAGCACCTGCGAGGCGCCGCCCCTGTGGTGCACGATGCCGTCCCGCACCTCCAGCTGGCCCTCGACGAACCAGCGCACGGCCAGCGGGTAGATCACGTGTTCGGTGGCCAGCACGCGCGCCGCCAGCGCCGCCGCGTCGTCGCCGGCACGCACCGGCACCACCGACTGCATCACGATGGGGCCGTGGTCGAGCTCGGGCGTCACGAAGTGCACGGTGGCACCCGCCGCCTTGCAGCCGGCCTGCAGCGCGCGCTCGTGCGTGTGCAGCCCCGGGAAGGCCGGCAGCAGCGACGGGTGGATGTTCAGGAAGCGCCCGGCATAGCGCTGCACGAAGGCCGCGCCCAGGATGCGCATGAAGCCCGCGAGTACCACGAGGTCGGGCGCGAAGGCGTCGATGGTGCGCGCGAGTTCGGCGTCGAAGGCGTCGCGTGAGGCATGGGCCTTGTGGTCGACCACCGCGGTGGCGATGCCGTGGGCGGCGGCGAACTGCAGGCCGGCGGCATCGGCGCGGTTCGACACCACGGCCACCACCTGCGCCGGCCAGCCCTCGGCGGCACAGCGCTGCACGATGGCTTCCATGTTGGAGCCGCGGCCGGAGATGAGGATGACGATGCGCTGCATGGCGGGCGGCAGTGTAAGCGCCGCGACCTGCGAGAATCCGCAGCTTCCCAGTCTGGCTTGCACGACCTATGCGACCCCGCGTTCTTTCCGGCATGCGCCCCACCGGCTCCCTGCACCTCGGCCACTACCACGGTGCGCTGAAGAACTGGGTGCGGCTGCAGGACGACTACGACTGCTTCTACTTCGTCGCCGACTGGCACGCGCTGACCACGCACTACGAAGAGCGCGAGGTCATCGAGAAGACCGTGTACGACATGGTCATCGACTGGCTCGCCGCGGGCCTGGACCCGGACAAGAGCACCATCTTCATCCAGAGCCGCCTGCCCGAGCACGCCGAGCTGTTCACGCTGCTGGCCATGGGCACGCCGCTGGGCTGGCTGGAGCGTGTGCCGACCTACAAGGACCAGATGGAGAAGCTCAAGGACCGCGACCTCGCGACCTACGGCTTCCTCGGCTACCCGCTGCTGCAGGCCGCCGACATCCTGATCTACAAGGCCGGCTTCGTGCCCGTGGGCGAAGACCAGGCCTCGCACGTGGAGCTCACGCGCGAGGTGGCGCGCCGCTTCAACAACCTCTACGGCCGCCACGCCAACTTCGAGGCCCAGGCCGCGGCCGCGCTGGCCAAGATGGGCAAGGACGACGCGCGCTACTACGAGAAGCAGCGCAAGGCCTTCGGCGAGACCGGCAGTGCCGAGGCCCTGGCCAAGGGCGAAGGCATGCTGAAGAAGGCGGCCGCTGGCGTGGCCGGTTGGACCGAGGCCGACAGCGAGCTGCTGCTCGGCTTTCTGAAGGGCAGCGGCAAGAGCATCCTGGTCGAGCCGCAGGCGCTGCACACCGAAGTGGCCAAGCTGCCCGGCCTGGACGGCGCGAAGATGAGCAAGAGCTACGGCAACGCCGTGCTGATGCGCGACGACGCCGAGACGGTGACGAAGAAGATCCGCGGCATGACCACCGACCCGGCGCGCGCGCGCCGCACCGACCCGGGCACACCCGAGAAGTGCCCGGTGTGGCAGTTCCACAAGGTCTACAGCGACGCCGCGACGCAGGACTGGGTGCGCCAGGGCTGCACCACGGCCGGCATCGGCTGCCTCGACTGCAAGCAGCCCGTCATCGACGCCATCGTGCAGCAGCAGGCGCCGTGGCGCGAGCGCGCGGCGGCGCTGACGGCCGACCCGAAGAAGGTGCACTGGATCGTCGAGATGGGCACCGAGCGCGCGCGCACGATCGCGCGCCAGACCATGAAAGACGTGCGCGACGCCATGGGCCTGGGGTACTGACATGTCCGCAGCGCTGCAAACCATCGAACTGAACCCGGGCGCAGAGCCGGTCGCCAGCATCATCGTGCTGCACGGCCTGGGCGCCGACGGCACCGACTTCCTGCCCTTCGGCGACGAGATCGACCTCTCGGCCGTGGGCCCGGTGCGCTGGGTGCTGCCGCGGGCGCCGGTGAGGCCGGTCACCATCAACGGCGGCTACAAGATGCGCGCCTGGTACGACATCCTGGGCACTGACCTGCAACGCCGCGAAGACGAAGGCGGCCTGCGCACGTCGTTTGCGCAGGTGCACGCGCTGATCGAGCGCGAAATCGCGCGCGGCGTGCCGGCGCGGCGCATCGTGCTGGCGGGCTTCTCGCAAGGTTGCGCCGTCACGCTGGGCGCCGGCCTGCGCTGCGCGCACCGCCTGGCCGGGCTGGCCGGCATGTCGGGCTACCTGCCGCTGGCCGACACCACGGCCACCGAACGCCATGCCGCCAGCGCCGACGTGCCGGTGTTCCTGGCCCACGGCCAGCGCGACGGCATCGTGCCGATGGCACGCGGCAGCGCCGCGCGCGAGGCGCTGCAGGGCCTGGGCCACGGCGTGGAGTGGCACGACTACCCGATGGAGCACTCGGTCTGCGCCGAGGAAGTGCAGCACCTGAAGGCCTGGCTGCTGCGGGTGCTGGCCTGAGGCGGTGATCTGAAGTGTTGAACGCGACGGCGCTTCAGCCGAATCGCCCCTGCAGGAACCACTGCGGCCCGGTGTCGGCCGGCTGCAGCCGCGCGGTGTAGATCCACACCAGCGTGCCGTCCGCAGCCAGCGCGATGTAGTAGTCGCGCGCCACGAGCGCGGTGTCCCACCAGCCGCTCTCGATGCGTTCTGGACCCGACAGCAACTGCAGCGGCCGGCCCTGCAGCAGCGGCCAGGCGTCGCGTTCGGCCAGCGGCTGCGGCTCGGGCAGCAGCCACAGCGGGCGGTGCAGCGGCAGCGTCGACACGGCGGCCGGCGCTGCCGCGGCGGCGATGGATGGCACCACGGGCTGCGCCACCGGCTGCAGCATGCAGGCACGCTCGGGCCGGTGGTCGGCCACGGCCACCACGCGCAGCACCTGCGCTTCGCCCAGCCGCGCGCGCAGCCGCTCCAGCAGCCGTGTCAGCCCCTGTGCCTGGCTCTGCCGCGTCGGGAAGAGTTCACCGTTCGGCGCAGCGCGGCGCACGGTGTCGCTGCACTGCAGCCGCAGTTCCAGCGTCGGCGCCGGCAGCACCAGCTGCGCCAGGCGTTCGCGCAGCAGCAGCTGCAGGTGCTCGGCGTCGAGCGCCGGCTCGGCCAGCTCGATGCGCAGCGGCGTCGTCTCGGCAGCGTCGCCGCGGTGGCGGGCTTCGTGCTGCATCTGCAGCGTGAAGGCGGCGATGCGCACCTGCTGCGCCTGCGCCCACGCCACCAGCCGCGCCAGCAGCACGGCCGCCCCGTGCAGCACCTGGGCCGTGGTGTCGGCACGGGCCTGCAGTTCGAGCCGGCCGTCGAAGGCCGCCGGCAGCTGCACGGGCTGCCGGGGGTCGGGGCGGCGCCCGAGCGCGCTGTCCAGGGCCTGCAGCAGGTCTTCGCCGAAGCGCCGCGCCAGCCCGGCGCGCGGCAGCGCACGCAGGTCGCCCAGGGTCTGCAGGCCCATGCCCTGCAGGGCTTCCCAGTGCTCCCGGCCCGGCCCCAGCAGCCACACCGGTGCGGTGTCCAGCAGCGCCTGCAGCGCAGCCGGATCGTGGGCGTGCGCGCCTTGTTCCAGGTCGCTACGCCATGACGCCAGCAGCGCCGCACCCAGCGGCGTGGGCGCGCTGGCAATGTGCACGCGGTGGCCCAGCGGCGCCAGCGCCTGGCGCAGCCGCTGCAGCAGCGCACCGTGGCCGCCGAAATAACGCAGGCTGCCCTGCACTTCCAGCAGCACGGTGGCGCGGTCGTGCAGCACCACCATCGGCGTGAAGGCCAGCGCGGCGTGCGCCACGGCCTGCAGCGCCGCCGCGTCGCGCACGGCATCGGCCACGCCCAGGCGCAGGTCGGCCACCAGCGCCAGTGCGGTGGCGCGCTTCATGCCCGGGCGCAGCCCGTGCTCGTGGGCAGCCGTGTTGACGTCGGTCAGCCGGTGGGCTGCCAGCAGCGCCACCGGCTGCGCGGCGTCAGCGCCGGGCAGCGTGGCGCAGAAGGCCTCGAGCGAGAGGCACGGCAGGTGCAGGGCCAGCCACAGCATGGGGCAGACGCATCGCCGCGGCTCAGGACGGCAGGCGGCTGGCCGCCGCACCGACACCCACGCCAGCAGACGGCGCGGCCGCCGCCAGCAGCCGCTGCGCGCGAGCAGCGGCAGGCGCCGACAGCACCGGCGGCAAGGCCAGCGTGAGCGCCTGCGCCAGCGGCGGGCCGCGGCGCTTGAGCAGTTGCACCCGCAGCGCATCAGGTGCCGCGGCGCGCAGTTGCAGGCGCAGCGGCGCCGGGCTGGGCTTGTGGCGCGCGGCGTCGTCGCGCAGCAGGAAAACCGGGCCGTCGTGCGCCTGCGCCGCCAGTTGCAGCCGGCGCAGCGCGTCGGCCGCCAGGCGCGACGGCAGCCAGGCCAGCACGGCGCCGACCTGGCCGCTCTTCAATGCCTGTTCCAGCGCCCACAGCACATCGGCCGCGGGCAGCGGCCCGGCGCTGCGGCCACGCGCGGCGGCACGGCCCTGCACCACGTAGAGCTGCTGCACGTCGAGCCCCAGCGCAGCCCAGGCGCTGGCAAACGGCCGCGCCGGCGGGTCGAACAGCAGCACGCTGCGCTGCCCCGCCTGCACCGCCACCAGCGCCGGCGCCAGCAGCCGCAGTTCGCCCAGGCCGGCGTGCGGCAGCAGCAGTTCGGTCAGCGTGCGCAGCGGCCAGCCGCCGCCGGGCAGTGCGGCGTCGAGCGCGGCAAAACCGCTGGCCACGGTGTCGCCGCGCGGCACCCCCAGCTGGTGCGCGCACCACAGCGCGGGGTGCAGGGTGTCCAGCGGATCGTGCGCGGCGGAAATGGCCGAAGCGGCCGAAGCGACAGCGCCAGGTGCAGCGGGCGCAGCAACCTCCTGCCGCTGCTGCGGCCCGCGCGGCGGCGCCCCGCCCGCGGCCGGGGCGAACAGGTCGCCCGTCAGGCCTGGCGGCCGGCCGCGGTGACGGTGGTGGGGGTGGGTGTCAGGGGGGAAGGCCACCCAAGGTACTGTACGTTCATACAGTCTTGTCGGCAAGCAACTCCTGCACACGGCCGCGCATCGTGGCCAGGTCGACCGGCACCGCCAGCGCCGATCCCACGGCTAGGCCGACCGGGCTGAACAGGCCGCGCCGGAACGGCCGCACCATCGCCGTGCCGCCTTCCACGCGCGAGAAGAACGAGCCCCACAGGTTCTGCAGTGCCATCGGCACCACCGGCACCGGGTGCGTGGCCAGCAGCTTCATGACGCCGCCGCGGAACTCGCCCAGACTGCCGTCCTTCGTGATGCCCCCTTCGGGGAAGATGCACAGCAGCTCGCCGTCGTCCAGCACGCGCCGCGCCTGCTCGAAGGCCAGTTCGTAGGTGCCGGGGTCGTCCTTCTGCGGCGCGATCGGGATCGCCTTGCCCAGCCGGAACAGCCAGCCCAGCACCGGCACGCGGAAGATGCGGCTGTCCATGATGAAGCGGATCGGCCGCGGGCTCGCCGCCATCAGCAGCACCGCGTCGACGAAGCTGACGTGGTTGCACACCAGGATGGCCGCACCCTGCGTCGGGATGTGTTCGTCGCCGCGGATGCGGAAGCGGTAGACCAGGCGCGTCAGCACGAAGGCGATGAAGCGCAGCAGGTACTCGGGCACGAGCAGGAAGATGTAGGCCGCCACCACCGCGTTCAGCAGCGCCGTGACCAGGAAGACCTCGGGGATGCGCAGCCCTGCGCCCAGCAGCAGGCCCGCGCCGAGCGAGCTGACGATGATGAACAGCGCGTTCAGGATGTTGTTGGCCGCGATGATGCGGGCGCGGTGCGAGGCCGGGCTGCGCAGCTGGATCAGCGCGTACATCGGCACGCTGAACAGGCCCACGAACAGCGACAGCAGGCCGAGGTCGGCGATGACGCGCCAGTGCGCCGGCTGCGCGAAGAACTGCGACAGCGTCATCAGCGGCCCGTCCGGCAACGCCCGCGACGCGAAGTACAGGTCGACCGCGAACACGCTCATGCCGATGGCGCCCAGCGGCACCAGGCCGATCTCGACGTGGCGGCGGCTCAGCACCTCGCACAGCAGCGCGCCGATGCCCACGCCCACCGAGAACACCACCAGCAGCATCGAGGCCACGCGCTCGTCGCCGTGCAGCACCTCTTTCGCGAACGACGGGAACTGCGCCAGGAACACCGCGCCGAAGAACCACATCCAGCTGATGCCCAGCAGCGAACGGAAGACGACCAGGTTGCCGTGCGCCAGCCGCAGGTTGCGCCAGGTCTCGGTGAACGGGTTCCAGTTGATGCGCAGCCCGGGGTCGGTGGCCGGCGACAGCGGCACCGCCTGCGCCAGCACGCGCCCGGCCACCGCCACCGCCAGGCACGCTCCCGAGACCCAGGCCGCACCGGTCTCGGGCAGCGCGATCAGCAGCCCGCCCGCGACCTGGCCGAGCAGGATGGCGACGAAGGTGCCCATCTCGATCATGCCGTTGCCGCCGGTGATCTCGCGCTCGTTCAGGTGCTGCGGCAGGTAGGCGAACTTCACCGGGCCGAACAGCGTGGAGTGCAGGCCCATCAGGAACACGCAGGCCAGCAGCGTGGGCACGTGGCTGGCGACGAAGCCCCACGTCGCCAGCAGCATGATGGCGATCTCCAGGCTCTTCACGAAGCGGATCAGCACCGTCTTCTCCAGCTTGTCGGCGAGCTGGCCGCTGGTGGCCGAGAACAGCACGAACGGCAGGATGAACAGCGCGCCGATCACCAGCCCCGCCAGCGACGGCGGCAGCCACGCCACCTGCAGCTGGTAGGTCACCATCACGGTGAACGCGAACTTGAACAGGTTGTCGTTGCCGGCGCCGAGGAACTGCACCCAGAAGAACGGGGCGAAGCGGCGCTGTGCGAGCAGGGCGAACTGGTTCGGATGATCGTGGTGCATGGCGGGGCGAACTATCGCATTCCTCGATCAGCGCACGGTGATCACGTCGCCACCCAGGCCGCTGCGGCCGAGCCAGCGGAACACCGAGTCGGCGCTGACGGTCTCGATGCGGTCGGCGAAGCGCTTGTCGTTCGGGTGGTCGTCGAAGGCGATGTGCGCCGCCGTGATGCGCGCGCCCAGCCGCGTCAGCGCACCCACGCGCAGCACGCTGGGCTGGTAGCCCTTGAACTGCAGCCAGGCCTGTGCGCGGTCGCGACTGGCCGCCCCCGGCTCCATCGCCAGCGCCAGCGTCTCGATGGCCCACTGGTTCGACTGCTGGTAGCGCTGCGCCCAGGGGTACGCCACCATGTTGTAGGCCGCCGTGTGCAGCTGCGCGACGCGTGTGTTGTCTTGCAGCAGCGGCAGCAGGCGCTGCTGCACCTCGGGCGCGGGCACGACGAAGCCGGCTTCGTACAGGTGCAGGTCGTCAAGTAAGAACTCGCCCAGCCCTTGCCGGTACACCGCGGCCTGCGCGCTGCCGCAGTGGTTGAGCTTGTGCACCACGCGCCAGGGGCCTGCGGGCGTGCGGTAGGCCCAGCCCAGGTGCGACCACTGCAGCCCGTAGGCCGACAGGTCCTGCCCCGCGCGCGCCAGCGCCACCACCTGCGCGCCGCTGGCGTCCAGCCGCGCCTGCGTGCGCGCGGCCAGCTCCATCGCCTGCACCACGCTGGTGGCGGCGGGCAGCCGGGCCTGGCACGGGCGGCCGGCCTGGGCCGTGCTCAGCGCCGTGGCCAACAGCACGGCGGCGCACACCGTCTTCAGCGCGCGGCTCATTGCGTCACCCGCTCGTTGTGCAGCAGCGCCAGGCCGACGCTGTTGGGCACGACGGCGATGGCCTGGCCCGCTGCCGACAGCACCCAGCCGGCGCTGAAGGCCGTGACCAGCACCGCGGTGCCGGCCACCACCGACACCCCGCCGGCCACCTGCCCGCTGACGGTGACGCTGGCGCGGGCGCCGTCGGAGGCGCGCTCCAGCACCCACACCGTGCCTTCGGCAACGCTGCTGACGGCAACGACGGTCAGCGTGGCGCCGGCGCTGAACAGCAGCACCGGCGCAGCCACCGAGACGGCCACCGGCAGCATCGACACCGCGCTGGCTTCCGACGCGGCAGGCGGCGGCGCGGCCCGCGCGGGCGCGGCGGTGGTGGCCAGCGCCAGCAGCAGCGTGGCCAGGGTGGTGCAGGTCTTCAGGGTCGGACGCATGGACATGGTGATCGGGGGCCTCGCAAGGCACGGGTTGAACACGGGGCGCATCGTCACGGCGGCTGGCTGCGGTATCTATCCCCCCAGGGAGGGTCGCGATGATGGCTACCGCTGGTATCGTTTGAAGATACTTCTGGAGCACCCACGATGAGCAGCAGCCAGGACCTGGTGCAGGCGCTGAAGGCCGAGCTGCGTGCCGCCGGCGTCACCTACGCCGCGCTGGCGCGCGAGCTCGGCCTGGCCGAGAGCAGCGTGAAACGCATCTTCGCGAAGGGCGACATGCCGCTGTCGCGCATCGATGCCGTGCTGGCGGTGCTGAAGATGGACTTCGCCGAGCTCGCCGCGCGCGTGGTGCATGCGCAGCCGATGCGGCGCGAGCTGACGCTGGCGCAGGAGCAGGCCGTGGTGGCCGACCGCAAGCTGCTGCTGGTGGCGATCTGCGCGCTCAGCCAGTGGAGCTTCGAGCAGATCGTGGCCACCTACACGCTGGGCGAGGCCGAGGTGGTGCGGCACCTGCTGGCGCTGGACCGGCTGGGCATCATCGAGCTGCGGCCGCTGAACCGCTACCGGCTGAAGGTCGACAAGACCTTCCGCTGGCGCGCCGACGGCCCGGTGATGGCCTTCTTCCGCAGCCAGGTCGTGGGCGACTACTTCAGTGGCGGCTTCGACGACGTGGCCGAGACGCTGATGCTGGTGCACGGCCAGATCGAGCAGCGCCAGGCCGCGGTGTTCGTCGAACGGCTGCAGCGCCTGGGCCAGGACTTCGCGCAGCAGCACGTGGCCGACCAGCGCCTGCCGGCCGAGCGCAAGCGCGCCTACACGCTGGTGCTGGCGATGCGCTCGTGGCTGTTCTCGGCCTTCCGCGACCTCAAGCGCGTGCCGGCCGATTGAGCGCCGCGCGCAGCGCGGCCGCACACAGCGTCACCGCGGTGTTGGCCTCGTCGATGACGCGCCCCATCGTGAAGAAGCCGTGGATCTGACGCTCGAAGCACACGTACTGCGCGGCGTTGCCGGCTGCCGAGAGCGCGTCGGCGTACTGCAGGCCTTCGTCGCGCAGCGGGTCGTAGCCGGCGGTGAGCACCAGCGCCGGCGGCAGCCGCGTGAGGTCGGGCGCCAGCAGCGGCGAGGCGCGCCAGTCGGCCCATGTGGACGGGTCGGGCATGTAGTGGCCACGGAACCAGGCGATGGTGTCGGCCGTCAGCAGGTAGCCCTGGCCGTTCGTGGTGTGCGAGGGCGCCACGGCACGCATGTCGGTGCCGGGGTAGACGAGCAGCTGGAACGCCGCCGGCTCGCCCAGGTCGCGCAGCGCGATCGCCGACACCGCCGCCAGGTTGCCGCCGGCGCTGTCGCCGCCCACGGCCACGCGCGCGGGGTCGATGCCCAGCAGCGCCGCTTCGCGCCGCGCCCAGCGCACGGCGGCGATGCAGTCGTCCACCGCGGCCGGGAACACGTGCTCCGGGCCCATGCGGTAGTCCACCGCCAGCACGGCGCAGCCGCTTCGCACGGCCAGGCTGCGGCAGACGACGTCGTGCGTGTCGAGGTCGCCGATGACCCAGCCGCCGCCGTGGAAGTACACCAGCAGCGGCAGCGGTCCGCTACCCGCCTCCGGCGTGTACAGCCGCAGCGGCGTGCCGGTGTCGGTGCGCAGGTCGCGCACGGCGTGCACGGGCGGCGGCTCGGGCTGGCTGAACGTGCGCCGCTCGCGGTAGAAGGCCCGCGCCAGCGCCGGCGTCAGCGTGTGGGTGGGCGGCACTTGGCGCTCGATCATCAGGTCGAGCAGGGCGCGGGCTTGGGGGTCGAGCATGGGCGTCGTCGTGCCGGTTCCAGGGAGCCGGCCAGTTTAGGATGGCCGCGCCATGTCCGCCCCCACGACTTCCCCGACCACGATGCCGTGCCCCTGCGGCAGCGGCGCCTGCTATGCCGACTGCTGCCAGCCCTGGCACGACGGGGCTCCCGCGCCCACGGCCGAGGCGCTGATGCGCTCGCGCTACAGCGCCTTCGTGCTGCAGCGTGGCGACCACCTGCTGGCCAGCTGGCAGGCCGCACACCGCCCGCCGGCGATCGACTTCGAGCCCGGCGTGCAGTGGCTGGGCCTGGACGTGCGCGCGCACCGCAGCGACGGTGACCACGCCACGGTGGAGTTCGTCGCGCGCAGCAAGCTCGGCGGCCGCGCGACGCGGCTGCACGAGCGCAGCCGCTTCGTGCGCGAGCACGGGCGCTGGTTCTATGTCGACGGCGACCTGCTGCAGCCGCAACGCAAGCCCCCGGGCCGATCATGAAGACCGGCCAGGACATCACGGCGCATCCACGGCCTGGTGATCCTTCGGCATCAGCGCCAGTGACCGTCCGCATGGGCCCGGTGGTGGTCGTCACCAGCCCGCCGCACGACGCATGGCGCGCGACCCACAAGACCGCGGTCCTGCTGGCGATGGTGGCGCTGGAGGGCGTGGTGGACAGGCGGCGGGTGGCGCAGTGGCTGTGGCCCGGCTCGCCCGAGACCCAGGCGCGCAACAACCTGCGCGTGCTGGTGCACCGGCTGCACCAGCGCCTGGGCGCCGAGTTGCTGGTGGGTGGCGAGCAGTTGTCGTTTCCAGCGGCGCAGGTCCGCGTGGTGATGCACGACCCCGATGCGCTGCTGGCGGTGCTGCAGACCGCAGGTGGGGCGCGCTGTGAGCTGCTCGCCGACGCGGCCGCCGACGACGACGCAGCGGGCGACGACCTGCAGGCCTGGCTGGCCGGTGCACGCCAGCGCTGGCGGCGCCTGCAGCTGAAGGGGCTGTGCGAGGCGATGGTGCAGGCCGAACGCGATGCCAGGTACGAACAGGCGGTGGCGCTGGCCCGTGCGTGCGTGCAGCTGGAGCCCCTGAGCGAGCAGTGGCACCGCCAGCTCATGGACACCCTGGCCCGCAACGGTGACCGTGCCGCGGCGCTCACCGCCTACGAAGACTGCAAGACGCTGCTGCACCAGCAGCTGGGGGTGTTGCCCGACGTGCTCACGCGCACCGTGCAGCTGCGCATCCTGCAGGGACAGCCGCCGCGCACATCGACCTCGCCTGCGGCCCAGCTGGCAGAGGCACCTGCGCTGACGCCGCTGGGCGGCGCGGCGCGCTACCCGCTGATCGAGCGCGAACAGGCCCTGGCCGACGTGCAGGCTGCGCTGGAGCAGGGGCGCCATGTGGCGCTGCAGGGCGAACCCGGCGTGGGCAAGACGCGGCTGCTGCGCCACCTGGCGGCAGCCGACGCCGAGGGCATCGAGCAGGTGGCGGTGCGGCCGGGCTTGCGTGACGAGCCGTACGCGGCCGTGGCACAACTGCTGCAGGAGGTGCAGCCGCGGCGCGCGCCGCGCCTGGGCATGGCCGAGCAGGTCGAACTGGCACGGCTGGCCCCACTGGCGTTTCCGGACGTGCAGGCGTCGGCGGCGGCCGTGTCCGCGCCGCGACTGCATGCGGCGTTGCGCCGCTGGGCACAGCGGCTGCGCCAAGCGGGCGTGCAATGGCTGGTGCTGGACGACCTGCACCACGCCGATGCCGCGTCGCAGGCCGCCATCGGCGCGCTGCTGGCACCCGACGACGCCATCGAACCGGGGCCCCTGCTGCTGCTGGCGCACCGCAGCGGCGACATCGACGCCGCGCTGGCAGAAGTGCTGGCCGAGGCGCAGGCCAGCCACCGCGTGCGCTGCATTTCACTGCAAAGGCTGACGCTGGCGGGCGTGCAGCGCCTGCTGCGCGCGATGCAGCCCACGCCGCACGCAGGCGCACCTGAGCCACTCGCTGAACATCTGCTGCAACGCACTGGCGGCAATCCGCTCTTCGTGATCGAGCTGGCGCAGCAGTTGCTGGAAGGCGGCGCCGCCCCGGGGGCCGACCCGGCCGATGTGGAGGACCTGACCGACTTGCAGGCGCTTCTGCGCGCGCGGCTGGCCGGCTGCAGCGCCGCAGCGCAGCAGCTCGCCGCAGTGGCCGCGGTGGCTGCGGCCCACTTCTCCCTGGAACTGGCCATGGCCGTCATGCAGCAGGGCGCGCTGGCATTGATGCCTGCCTGGCAGGAACTGCAGCGGCGCGGCTTGTTTGCCGACCATGGCCTGGCCCACGACCTGGTGCGCGACGCCGTGCTGGCCGCCACGCCGGGGGCCATCGGCCGCATGCTGCACCGCCAGGTGGCGCAGCATCTGGAGGTCCAGGGCCTGCAGGGCGCGGTGGTGCTGCGTCACTGGCTGGCCGCCGACGAGCCCGACCATGCGCTCCCGCACGCCGCCCATCAGCTCTACGCTGCCAGCGCCATGGGGCGGCAGACCGGCCCGCTGGAGGCTGACCTGGTGGTGCTGCTGGAGCGCACCAGCGACCCGGTGCTGCTGGACAACTTGTGGCTGACGGCGGAAGTCGAGGGCAGCGTGGAATCGCACGCGCCGTCCCTGCAGACCTGGCGGCGCCTGGCGGCGCTGGTCGACCGGGTCGGCCGCCTTCCGCGAGGCGCGCAGCATGTCGACGACTGGCTGGCCTACGAGCGTGCGCGCACGGCGATCTTTCTGGAGCACCGGCACGCGCCGGCCTACGCAACGTTGTGCGATGCAGTCGCGCGCATGCCGGCACACGGTGTCGCACGCGCGAGGTGCGAGCTGCTGCTGATGCTGCCGAGCCGCATCCTGAACGACCGGTTTGCCGAACACGTGCGCTGCGCGATCGAGGCGGTGGCCGTGTTGCCTCGGCAGGCGGCCCACACCAGGCTGCTGAGCTACGTCGAGGCGTATCGATCGATGGTCGTGCCGCCTGTGGAGACGATTCGCCGGGAGCGGCTGGCCGAACGCCAGGCCCGCAGAAGGAGTGACATGGGCAGCGCCCTGGCCTGTCGGCGACGCACTGCACAGGCACTGCATGCGGCGGGGCGGACGGGCTCGGCTGCGCGGATCTTCGGTGCCACGGAATGGCAGACCCGGGGTCCGGGTGCTGCGGCCCAGGAACGGGTCGATCCGATGAACGAAGGCCTCATCGCCTTGAACGCCGGCTGGTTCGACGTCGCGATGGAGTGCTTCGACCAGTTGCAGGCAACGGGCGATGCGCCGCTGGGAATCCTGTTGCTGGCCATGACCACCCACCGCCTGGGGCAGCCCGCCCGAGCCCGCAGCCTGATGCAGCAGGTCGATGTCGCGCAGATCGGTCACTACCCCGCCTTTGTGCGCCTCCACGCCTTTCTGCGCGCCGAGATCGACGCGGCGGAGGGCCGTGACGTCCTGCCGCCACTCAAGCAGGCACTGCACGACATGCAGGCGGCGGGCATGGGCGGCCTCACCTTGCAGTTGATGGCCTGGGAGATCACGCGGCGCGTGGGTCGGCTCGCGCTGCGACGCGACGAAGGCCTGGCCTTGCTGGCGGCCATGCGGGCGACCGGTGCCGAGACCGGGCGCCTGCCACCCGTGCTGCTGGACGTGGGGGAGGTGCTGGTGGATGCCGGGGATGCCCAGGGCCTGGCCCTGGTCCGCGAAGGATCCCTGGCGTTCAGGCGCGGACGCAACACGTTTCCGCTCTACATCCCCGAGGCCCTCCTGCGCTGTGCCCGTGTGCTGCAAGCCACCGACTCCGCCGAGGCCGCCGCCGTGCGCCATGTCGCACGGCGGTGGGTGCTGGCCGCGCTGCACCATGTTCCCGAGGCTGCACGCCAAGGTTTCGTGCAGGGGGTGGCGGCCAACCGCGAACTGCTGGGCATGCCGGACGACGGGCCCGCCACGGAGCCACCCCCTGCCGAAGCGCCGAAGGGCCAGGGGCAGCACTGAGACACGCCCCGGCGTTCCGCCTGCAGCGCGCGCCGCGAACGCTCAGGCAGACTTGTCGTCGTCGCCCCGGTCGGGTCTTCTCATGGGCGCATGGGGAGCATCGGTGCGGCTGGAAGATCGCTGCTGCGTTTCGCCGCCGTCTCCCCACCGTGACGGCAACAGAGGCGCGGCCGCTGCCGGCTGCGGGGGCGGCGCCGGCGGCTCCGGCGGAGGACGGCGCGCACGCCGCGGACTTTCGAGATGCGGCGCATTGCGCAGCGGCATCTCGCCCTCGCCCGAACGGCTGCGCGGAGGCATGCTGGTGTCGAAGTAGCGCACCTGCACGACGCTGTCGAACGACTGCGTTCTGGTCCGCGCGTTGCTGCGCTGGACCGTGGCCGTCGAGTGGTCCGAGGCCTGCGGCAAGGGCTCGGCTGTGGCACGGGCTCCGCCTGGTGCGGCTGGCCGGGGCTGCGCCAGCACGCCCGTGGCCTCCGCCGTGCCCAAACGCTGCCGCGCCAGGCCGCCGCCGCCGCCAGGCGGCGGTGCCGGCAGCCCGGGATCCGCGCCGCGCAAGTTCGCCGGGCTCGGTGTCGTTCCGGCATTGGTGACTGGTTTCATGCGAACCCCTCGCGCCGATGGGTCGAGTCGGCAAGTTGAAGCAACGAGCCCGCATGGTGTTCGGCCGTCGTCAGGCGTGTGGCACCCGATCCGAAACCGCAGCGCGCTGCGCGAAGCGGTGGTTGTGCCAGCTGGCCCGCCTCAGGCCACCTCGTGCCCCATGCTGGCCTGCCAGACGCGGTACCAGTCTTCGGCCGACAGCGACACATCGAGCGCTGCCACGGCCTCGCGCAGCGCCTCGATGCGGCCCGAGCCGGTGATGGGCCGCGGGCGCGACGGATGGCGCAGCAGCCACGCGTAGGCGACGGTGGCCACGCTGGCGCCGTGCTGCCGGCCGAGCGCCTCCAGCACCGCACGCACGCGCTGCGCCTGCGCGTCCTGCGCGCTGAACAGGCGTCCGCCGCCCAGCGGGCTCCAGACCATGGGGCGCAGGCCGAGGTCGGTGCACTGGTCCAGCGTGCCGTCGGCCAGCGCCTGCATCTGCAGCGGCGAACACTCGACCTGGTTCGTCACCAGCGCATGGCGGCGGTGCAGCATCGCCAGCTGCGCCGGCGCGTGGTTGCTGACGCCGAAGGCCAGCACCTTGCCCGCGGCCTGCAGCGTACGGAACGTGTCGGCCACGGCGTCGGGGGCCATCAGCAGGTCGGGGCGGTGCAGCAGCAGCAGGTCGATGCGGTCGGTGCGCAGCGCACGCAGGCTGCTGTCCACCGAGGCCAGCAGGTGCGCGCGGCTGCTGTCGTAGCTCTTGATGGCATGCCCGGGCCGCGCCGGGTGCACGAGCTTGATGCCGCACTTGGTGACGAGTTGCAGCCGCTCGCGCAGCCCTGGTGCCGCCGCCAGGGCCTCGCCGAACCAGGCTTCGGCGCTGTAGCCGCCGTAGATGTCGGCGTGGTCGAAGCTGGTGATGCCCAGCGCCAGCGCCTGTTCGATCCAGCGCACACGCGCCGGCAGGTCCAGCCCCCAGGCGTGGGCGCGCCAGAGTCCGGCGATGACCGGCGACAGCGCGGGCGCCAGCACGGCCATGCGCGCCTAGCGCAGGTCGCCGGCCAGGCTGGCCAGCGTCTCGGGGGCGATCTGCACGTGCGCCGGGTAGTGCGTGTGGTCGCAGCCCAGTTTCACGGCCGCACCGGCCCGGATGGCCTGCTGCTGCGCCGCGCCGAACTCGAACCGCACAAAGTGCACCGACGACGTCTTCTCGTCGTTCTCGCGGTCCAGGTCCTCGTCGGCGATGGCGTAGATGCGCGGATGGCCCTCGACCTCGACGAACATGCGGTCCTCGACGCCGATCAGCCGTGCCAGCTCGCGCTTGCGCTCGTGCGGGTCGGGGTACTCGAGCAGCATCGTGGCCTTCCAGTTGCTGCCGTCGGGCACCAGCGGGGCGTAGGCGTCGATCTCGCTCTGGATGCCGTCCTCGTCGAAGATCTTCTCGATGTGCAGCATCTCCTGGATCTGCCGCAGGATGGTGCGCTCGTCCTCGAACTGCAGCGTCATGTGCTCGCCCAGCGCGACGCTGCGCAGCTTGCGGTGCGCGATGGCGTCGGGCTTGCTGCTCTTCCTGATCTTCGCGTAGGCCTCCAGCGTCAGCAGGCGGCTGCGGTCGATGGTTCCCATGGGCTCACTCCAGTCCGTAGGCAATGCGCACCAGGCTCAGCGGATGCTGCAGCGCCTTGGCCGGCGTGCCGGCCTCGCGCATGCCTTGTGCGATGTGGTGGCCTGCCATCGGGCAGTCGCTGCTGATGACGTCGGGCTCGTCCTTGGCCATGCTCTTGAACACCGGCTTGCCGATCTTCATCGCGAGCTTGTGCGTGGGCTGCTTCACGCCGTAGGTACCCGCGTGGCCGGAGCAGCGCTCCACGGTGTTGAGCTGCACGTCGACGGTCTGGCCGATCAGCTTGAGCAGTTCCTCGGTCTTGCGCCCGATGTTCTGCACACGACCGTGGCACGGGATGTGGTAGCTGACCTTGCCGAGCGCGGCCTGGAAGTCGGTCTTCAGCAGGCCGTCCTTGTGGCGCGCCACCAGGTACTCGAACGGGTCCATCATCGCCGCCTTCACCGCCTGCGTGTCGGCGTCGTCGGGGAACATCAGCGGCAGTTCCTGCTTGAACATCAGCGTGCAGCTGGGCACGGCGCTGAGGATGGCGTAGCCCTCCTTCGCGTAGCGCGCAAGCACGGGGATGTTCGCCGCCCAGGCCTTCTCCACCGCAGGCAGGTCGCCAAGCTCCAGCTTGGGCATGCCGCAGCACTGCTCCTTGTCGACGATGACGTAGGGGATCGCGTTGTGCTCCAGCACCTTCAGCAGGTCCTCGCCGATGCCGGGCTCGTTGTAGTTCACGTAGCAGGTGGAGAAGATCGCCACCTTGCCCGGCGTGCGCTGGCCGTTGACGACGATGCTGGCCTCGCCGCTCATCGCGCGGCCCCAGCGGAAGCGCTGCTCGGCAAAGCCTGGCATCCAGGCATCGGGGTGCACGCCCAGCAGCGACTGCATCGCGCCGCGCGCTGCCTTCGTGCCGTTCACCTTGTTGACGACGTCGACGACGATGGGAATGCCGGCGAAGCGGCCGTGCGTGTCGGTGCTGGCCAGCAGCTGTTCCTTCGCGCCGACCTCGCCCTTCTGGTGCTTGATGGCCTTGGCACGCAGCATCAGGTGCGGGAAGTCCAGGTTCCACGCGTGCGGCGGCGTGTACGGACACTTCGTCATGTAGCACAGGTCGCACAGATAACACTGGTCGACCACGCTCCAGTAGGCTTCCTTCTTGACGCCGTGCACTTCACCGTCTTCGGTGGCGTCGACCAGGTCGAACAGCGTCGGGAAACTCTGGCACAGGCTGACGCAGCGGCGGCAGCCGTGGCAGATGTCGAAGACACGCTCCATCTCCTGCATGGCCGCGGCTTCGTCGTAGAAGGCCGGGTTCTTCCAGTCGATGGGGTGCCGGGTCGGGGCTTCGAGATTGCCTTCGCGCATGGGCGCTCCTGTGGCTGTTGTCGGGACTCACAAACGAACAAGGGGCACGAAGCCCCTTGTTGCCAGGGCGCAGGCGCCCGTCAGTCGACCAGTGCGTCGAGCGCCTTCTGGTAGCGGTTGGCGTGCGAGCGCTCGGCCTTGGCCAGCGTCTCGAACCAGTCGGCGATCTCGTCGAAGCCTTCTTCGCGCGCGGTCTTGGCCATGCCCGGGTACATGTCGGTGTACTCGTGCGTCTCGCCGGCAACGGCGGCCATCAGGTTCTGCCGGCTGTTGCCGATGGGCAGCCCGGTGGCGGGGTCGCCCGAGCCGTTCTCGAGGAACTCGAGGTGGCCGTGCGCATGCCCGGTCTCGCCCTCGGCGGTGGAACGGAACAGCGCGGCGACGTCGTTCTGGCCTTCCACGTCGGCCTTGTTCGCGAAGTACAGATAGCGGCGGTTGGCCTGGGATTCGCCAGCGAAGGCGTCCTTCAGGTTCTGCTCGGTCTTGGAACCCTTCAATGCCATGTCGTGCTCCTTGTCTCGGTGGACGTCTGTGTGGGTGCGTCTCGGTGGCGCACTTCGCGCCAGCCGCCGAAGACCTTATCAAGCCGACCCGCCCAACTCCAATTCAAAGCTTCAATGCGGGACATAGACCGAGACAATCGACGAGATAGCACCCATCAATGCCATGGGCTCTCGTCACGAGCGTCAGTGCAGCCCGAGCAGACGCAGCGCGAGGTCGTGCAACCGGCCCGCCGGATTGGCCAGGCTCTCCAGCACCGTGAGGTGGTTGCGGCCGCTCAGCGTTTCGCACACGGGCACGGCCGTCGGGCCCCAGACGTCGCGGATCAGCTTGTTCTGGCGCAGGAACTCGCTGCTCTCGTCGCCGCCGCACGCCGTGTAGAGCTTGCCCGACTTCGGGCGCGGAAAGAACGCCGGGCTCAGCCGTGCCACCGAGGCCGGGGTCAGCTGCAGGTCGGGCTGCAGGAAACCCGTGTGGCGCAGGGGTTCCAGGTCGTACAGGCCCGAGATCGACAGCGCGCCCGTCACCAGGTTCGGCGGCAGGTCGTCGGCCACCTGTTTCCAGCGGCACGACAGCAGCATGGCAGCGAGGTGGCCGCCGGCCGAATGCCCGGCCACCGCGATGCGCGCCGCATCGCCGCCGAAACGCGCGGCGTTGCGCCAGGTCCAGGCCAGTGCCCGCACCATCTGCAGGCTGATGTGCTCCACGCTGACCGCCGGTGCCAGCGCGTAGTTGGGCAGCACCACGGTCGCGCCGGCCGCGTTCAGCGCCGGTGCGATGAACGAGAACTCGGACTTGTCGCGTGAACGCCAGTAGCCGCCATGCACGAACACCAGCACCGGGGCGCCGGGCTGTGCGGCGGGGAACACGTCCAGCGTCTCGCCTGCACCGTCGCCGTAGGCGATGTCCGCCTGCACCGGGCTGCCCGCGCGCGCTGCCTGCGACGCCGCGACCCAGGCATCGAAGATGGCGGCGTGATCGGGAATCGCGGCGCGTGCGTTGTATTCGGCATCGAGCCACTGGGGGTCCAGACGGGGACGCATCGGGCAAGCCTTTCTCGGGTGTGCAAGACGATGTTAAACTGCGCGTTGTCGTGGGGGCGTAGCTCAGCTGGGAGAGCGTCGCGTTCGCAATGCGAAGGTCAGGAGTTCGATCCTCCTCGTCTCCACCAACGACTTCCTGCCCCGTGCTGCCGAAGGGCCTGGTCCGATGGACCAGGCCCTTTTTGCTGGGCGCGGCGCGCGCATGACCACGCCCTGCTGGCCTTGATCTTGCAAGCTCTCTTGCAGGCAGTTTCCGGTGTCACCCGCCCCCTGGGCTTAGGGTGATGCCCCGGGCAGAAGCGCAGATCTTTCGCGCTATAGTCGCGCCCTTCGCGGCCGACCCCGGCTGCTTGTGGCCCACAAGGCCACTGGTCAACAAGATGGTCGCAGCGCTTCGCATCCAATGAGGTGCGCAGTCGACTGGAGGATTCGAGTGGATTACGCCCAGCAACAACGAAATCCGGGCAAGCACGTAGTGGGCATAGGCGTCGTGATCGCCTTGCATCTGGCTCTGGGCTGGGCACTCGTCAACGGGTTGGCGCAACGCCTGATCGAGGTCGTCAAGGCCCCGATCGAGACGAAGATCATCGAAGAGGCGAAGCCGCCCGAGCCGCCGCCTCCCGAGAACCTGCCGCCGCCGCCGAAGTTCGCGCCGCCGCCGCCGAGCTTCGTGCCGCCGCCGGAAGTAAACGTGGCGCCGCCACCGACACCGGCCCCCACCATCACCACCACGCAGGTGGCGCCGCCGCCGGCGCCTCCGGTGTTCATCCAGCCGCCGGCACCGCCCGCGCCGCCGGCTCCGCCGCCGCCGCGCGTGGCTGCGCGCCCTGCCATCTCCAACGTCAGCGCCTGCGCACCGACGAATGCCGACTACCCGCGTGCCGCCCTGCGCGCCGAAGCCACCGGCCTGACGAAGATCCGCTTCCAGATCGACGCCAACGGCCGCATGGTCGGATCGGAGATCATCAAGTCGGCCGGCCCGACCCGCGAACACAAATTGCTCGACCGTCTTGCGGCCGACAAGCTCGGCGGCTGCAAGTTCACGCCCGGAACGGACGAGAACGGCCGCGCCGTGGGCGCTTCGTTCGACGTCGAATACGTCTGGAAGATCGAATAGCGTCTTCCGGATTGCCAGTCTGCCGCCGTTCACCGACGGCATCTTCATTTCCGACGCCCACACCCCCGGCGTTGTTCCCTTTGCGAATCAGTCGCTTTTCCCTGGAGGCATGATGTCCTTGTTGAAATTCGTGCGGTCGACCGCCGCCGTGGCCCTGCTGGCCCTCGTCACCGTGACCGGCGTCGTCGGCACGCAGCCCGCCCTGGCCCAGGACGCCGCCTCGGCGCCTGCATCGGCCCCCGCTGAAGCGCCCGCTGCAGCCCCTGCCCCGACCGCCGGCCCGGCCGTCACCGAAGAAGCCGTCGACAACCCCTACGGCCTGAAGGCCCTGTGGACCCAGGGCGACTTCGTGGCGCACAGCACGCTGGTCATCATGGTCATCATGTCGATGGGCAGCTGGTACATCATCTTCACGAAGCTGTTCGAGCAGCGCCAGATGATGAAGAGCGCGGTCAACTCGGCCGAGACCTTCTGGAAGGCCTCGTCGGTGAAGTCGGGCGTCGGCGCGCTGGAGGAAGGCTCGGCCTTCCGCTACATCGCCGAGCAGGGCATCAAGGCCAGCGACCACCATGAAGGCACGATGGTCGAGACCATCGACAAGCACACCTGGATCAGCATGAGCGTCGACCGCGCCGTCGGCAGCGTGCAGAGCCGCCTGCAGGACGGCCTGGCCTTCCTGGCGACCGTGGGCTCGACCGCGCCGTTCGTCGGCCTGTTCGGCACCGTCTGGGGCATCTACAACGCGCTGGTCAAGATCGGCATCTCGGGCCAGGCCTCGATCGACAAGGTGGCCGGCCCGGTGGGCGAGGCGCTGATCATGACCGCCATCGGCCTGGCCGTCGCGGTGCCCGCGGTGATGGGCTACAACTGGCTGATCCGCCGCAACAAGGCGATCATGGACCAGACCCGTGCATTCGCCGGCGACCTGCACAACGTGCTGATCGCAGGCAAGCGCTGAGCGCACCCAGGACACTGCCATGGGCATGAACGTTGGCGCCGCGTCCGAAGACGGCGAGGACCAGCTCAACAACAGCATCAACACCACGCCGCTCGTCGACGTGATGCTGGTGCTGCTGATCATCTTCCTCATCACCATCCCGGTGGTGACGCAGACGATCAAGCTCGAGCTGCCCAAGGAAAGAAACATCCCGCTGCAGACCAAGCCCGAGAACATCGTGCTCGCGGTCAACCGCGACGGCGAGATCTACTGGGGCACCGAGCGGATGCCCGACATCGAGACGCTGGTGAACCGCCTGAAGGTGGAATCCGTGAAGGAGCCGCAGCCCGAAGTGCACATCCGCGGCGACGCGGAAGTGCGCTACGAGGCCGTGGGTCGCACGGTCGTGGCCTGCCAGCGCGCGGGCATCTTCAAGGTCGGCTTCATCACCGAACCTCCGCCCGGCGGCGGCGCCCGCTGAGCGGCCAGACAAGGACCACACCATGGGAATGAACGTAGGCTCGGCCAGCGAGGACGAGGACGGCGGCGTGATGGTGGACATCAACACCACGCCGCTGATCGACGTGATGCTGGTGCTGCTGATCATGTTCATCATCACGATCCCGATCCAGACGCACGCGGTGAAGATGAACATGCCGGTGCCGAACAACGCGGCACCGCCGCCGAAGCCGCCCGAGATCATCCGCATCGACGTCGACTTCGACGGCACCATCGGCTGGAACGGCGAGGTCATCCCCGACCGCCAGACGCTCGAATCGCGCCTGCAGGCCGTGGCCCTGCAGCCCGACCAGCCCGAGGTGCACCTGCGCCCGAACAAGCTCGTCACCTACAAGTACGTCGCGATGATCATGGCCAGCGCGCAGCGCCTGGGCGTGACCAAGATCGGCATCGTGGGCAACGAGCAGTTCCTGAACTGAAGAACCGGCAACTCAGCGGCAACCAAGACGATGAAGACGACCCTGCGCGCGCTCACCCTGTCCCTGCTGGCGGCCGGCTGGCTGACGGTGGCCACGGCCCAAGGCCTGCGGCCCGAGGTCGGCAGGCCGCTGCAGCAGGCCGGCGAGCTGCTGAAGGCCGGCAAGGCCAAGGAAGCCCTGGCCAAGGTGCGCGAAGCCGAGGCCGTGGGCGGCAAGACCGCCGCCGAGCAGCTGACGATCGACCGCATGAAGGCCGCTGCCGCGCAGCGTGCCGGCGACAACGCCACCGCGGTGCAGGCGCTGGAAGCCATCGCCGGCAAGGTCGGCGGCGCAGAGGCCGGCCAGATCGCCGAACAGCTGGCCGCGGCCTATGCGCAGCTGCGCAACAACGCCAAGGCGACCGAGTGGATGAACAAGGCCATCGCCGCCGGCAACAACAGCGCCACGATCAAGCAGCTGCAGAGCTACCTGCAGTCCGCCAGCGGTGACTACGCCGCGATCGCACGCGATGCCGCCGCCGCCGTGTCCGCCGCCGAAGCCGCCGGCCGCCGCCCTGACGAAGGCGACCTGCTGCGCCTGGCCGACGCCCAGCAGCGGACGAACAACACCAACGGCTACGTCGCGACGCTGGAAAAGCTGCTCGCGAACTACCCGAAGAAAGACTACTGGACGGCCTACCTTGCGCGCGTGCAACGCAAGTCGGGCTTCTCGGACCGCTTCGCGCTCGACGTGATGCGGCTGCGCCTGGCCACCGGCACGTTGGGCAAGACCGACGAATTCATGGAGATGGCGCAGCTGGCGCTGCAGGCCGGCCTGCCTGCCGAAGCCTTGCGCATCGCCGAGCAGGGGTTCAAGGCCGGCGCCCTGGGCACCGGTGCCGAAGCCGCGCGCCACCAGCGGCTGCGCGACCTGGCCATCAAGCAGGAAGCCGAGCAGAAGGCAGCCATTGCAACCCAGGCCACGGCCGCTGCCGCCGAGAAGAGCGGTGACGACCTCGTGAAGGTGGGCTACGCCTACGTCACGATGGGCGAAGTCGACAAGGGCATCACGCTGATCCAGCAAGGCATCGCCAAGGGCCAGCTGCGCCGCCCCGAAGACGCCAAGCTGCGGCTGGGCATGGCCCAGCAGCAATCGGCCAAGGCCCGGGCTGCCGCGACGCAGACCCTGCGCAGCGTGAAGGGCACCGACGGCGTCGCGGACATCGCGCGCCTGTGGCTGATCGCCGGCGCGCCCTGACGCCGTCGCCGGGGCCGGCGCTCGACACCGAGAGCCGCGCCACCGACGACGACCACCAGGCGCTGCGCCTGTGGCTGCGCCTGCTGGCCTGCACCAACCGCATCGAAGCCCCGCTGCGCACGCGGCTGCGTGAACAGTTCGACGGCTCGCTGCCGCGCTTCGACCTGATGGCGCAGCTCGACCGCCACCCCGGCGGGCTGAAGATGCGCGAGCTCTCGCGCCGGCTGATGGTGACCGGCGGCAACGTCACCGGCCTCACCGACCGCCTGGTCGCCGAAGGCCTGGTGGAGCGCCGCGACGACCCGGCCGACCGCCGCGCCTGCACCGTGCTGCTCACGGCAGACGGCAAGCGCCAGTTCCGCGCCATGGCGCGGGCCCACGAAGGCTGGGTGGCCGAACTGTTTGGCGGTCTCAGCGCCGCGCAGCAGACACAGCTTTATGCCCTGCTGGGCCAGCTCAAGGCGACGCTGCCAACAGATCCCGGCCGATGATCAGGCGCTGCACCTCGGTGGCGCCTTCGTAGATCCGCAGCGCGCGGATCTCGCGGTACAGGCTCTCGACCACCGATCCCACACGCACGCCCTGCCCGCCGTGCAGCTGCAGCGCCCGGTCGATGACACGCTGCGCATGTTCGGTCGCCACCATCTTGGCCATCGCGGCCTCGCGCGTGGTGCGCAGGCCCTGCACGTCGCGCATCCAGGCGGCGCGGTAGGTCAGCAGCGCCGCAGCGTCGATGTCGGCCGCCATGTCGCCCAGGCTCGCCTGCGTGAGCTGGAAGTCGGCCAGGTGCTGGCCGAACATCGGCCGCGCACGGCTGTGCGCCAGCGCCTCATCGAGCGCACGCCGCGCGAAGCCCAGCGCCGCGGCGGCGACACTGGCGCGGAAGATGTCCAGCGTGCGCATCGCCAGCTTGAAGCCCTCGCCGGGCGCGCCCAGCAGTTGCGCCTTCGGCACGCGGCAGCCGCTGAAGCGCAGCCGCGCCAGCGGGTGCGGCGCGATCACCGCGATGCGTTCGGCGATCTCGAAGCCCGGTGTGCCAGCATGCACCAGGAAAGCGCTGATGCCGCGCGTGCCGCGGGCTTCCCCAGCGTCACCCGAAGGGGGACGCAGGGATGCGTCCCGCGCGAACACGCAGTACACGTCGGCGATGCCGCCGTTGCTGATCCAGGTCTTCTCGCCATCGAGCACGTAGGCGTCGCCGTCGTCGCGCGCGGTGCAGGCCATCGCCGCCACGTCGCTGCCGGCGCCGGGTTCGCTCAGCGCGAAGGCGCTGATCCAGGTGCCGCTGGCGATCTTCGGCAGCACCTCGGCCTGCAGCGCCGGGCTGCCGGCCAGCGTGACCGGGCCGCTGCCCAGGCCCTGCATCGCGAACGCGAAGTCGGCCAGGCCGTCGTGCCGCGCCAGCGTCTCGCGGCACACCACCAGCGCGCGCGAGTCCAGCGCTGCACTGGCGCCGCCGAAGGCCGCCGGCACGCAGTGGCGCAGCACCCCCGCGTCGCCCAGCGCACGCACCAGCGCGCGGCAGGCGCGGTCCGTGTCGTGGTGGTCGATGGCCTGCAGGTGCTGCGCCGACCAGGCGTCGAGCTGCGCCGCCAGCGCGCGGTGGCCGTCGTCGAAGAACGGCAGCGCCAGGTGGTCGAGGCGGCCCACCTCAGTTGCCCTCGAAGACGGGCTTGCGCTTGGCCGCGAAAGCCTCGAAGGCGCGGCGGAAGTCCTGCGTCAGCATGCACAGCGCCTGCGCCTGGGCCTCGCTCTCGATCATCTCCTCGATGCCCATCGCCCACTCCTGGTTCAGCATGGTCTTGGTCACCGTGTGCGCGAACCAGGGGCCGTCGGCCAGCGCACGCGCCTGGGCCTGCGCCTGCGCGAGCAACGCATCGGGCGCGTGCAGCGCATTGAAGAAGCCCCAGGCCAGGCCCTCTTCGGCACTCATCGCACGGCCGCTGAACAACAGCTCGGCGGCGCGGCCCTGGCCGATCACGCGCGGCAGCAGGCCGCAGGCGCCCATGTCGGCGCCGGCCAGGCCCACGCGCGTGAACAGGAAGGCGGTGCGCGCGGCCGGGGTGCCCAGGCGCAGGTCGGCGGCCAGCGCCAGCATCGCGCCGGCGCCGGCGCAGATGCCGTCAACCGCGGCGATCACCGGCTGCGGCGCGCGCTTGATGGCCTTCACGAGCTCGCCCGTCATGCGCGTGAAGCGCAGCAGCTCGGGTGCGGCCATGCGTGTCAGCGGCTCGATGATCTCGAACACGTCGCCACCGCTGCAGAAGTTGCCGCCGCTGCCGGTGAGCACCACGGCACGCACGTCGCTCGCGTGCTGCAGCGCCAGGAACAGGTCGCGCAGCTCGGCGTAGCTCTCGAACGTGAGCGGGTTCTTCTTCTCGGGGCGGTCCAGCGTGATGGTGGCGACGCGGCCGTCGTCGCTGCAATGCCAGCCGAAGTGGCGGGGCGCGTGGGCCTGGAAGGCGGTCTGGTTCATGGGCGGTGCAGGTTGGTTTCGTATTGGCGGCGGCCACTCAGGTACTGCGGCGGCCAGTCGATGGCGGCGTGGCCGATCTTCGCCGCCTGGTGCAGCGTCCACGCCGGGTCGGCCAGGTGCGGGCGGGCCACCGCGCACAGGTCGGCGCGGCCGGCGGCGATCACCATGTTGACGTGGTCGGCCTCGAAGATCGCGCCCACGGCCACGGTGGGAATGCCGACCTCGTTGCGGATGCGGTCGGCAAACGGCGTCTGCCACATGCGGCCGTAGACCGGCTGCTGGTCGGGCACGACCTGGCCCGAGCTGCAGTCGATGATGTCGGCGCCGGCCTGCTGGAACAGCCGCGCGATGGCCACCGCATCGTCGGCGGTGTTGCCGCCGGGCGCCCAGTCGTGGCAGCTCAGCCGCACCGAGATCGGCCGCTCTGCTGGCCACACGGCGCGCACGGCGGCAAACACCTCCAGCGGCCAGCGCGCGCGGTTCTCGACAGGGCCGCCGTAGGCATCGTCGCGGTGGTTCGTCAGCGGCGACAGGAAACTCGACAGCAGGTAGCCGTGCGCGCAGTGCAGCTCCAGGATGTCGAAGCCGGCCTCGGCCCCGCGGCGCGCGGCGGCGACGAAGTCGGCCGTGATGCGGTCCATGTCGTCGCGGGTCAGCGCACGCGGCACATGCGACTGCGCGCTCCAGGGCAGCGCCGAGGCCGACACCAGCGGCCAGTTGCCTGTGGCCAGCGGCATGTCGGCCTGCTGCCAGCCCAGCTGCGTGCTGCCCTTGCGGCCGGCGTGGCCGAGCTGCAGGCCCATCTTCGCGGCCGAGTGCGTGTGCACGAAGTCGACGATGCGCTTCCAGGCGTCGCGCTGCGCGTCGTTCCACAGCCCGGCGCAGCCCGGCGTGATGCGCGCGTCGGCGCTGGGGCAGGTCATCTCGGTGTAGAGCAACCCGGCGCCGCCCATCGCACGCGCGCCGAAGTGCACGAGGTGGAAGTCGCCCGGCAGGCCTTCCACCGCCGAGTACATCGCCATCGGCGAGACCACCACGCGGTTGGGCACGGTCATGCCGCGCAGCGTGAAAGGCGTGAACATCGGGCTCGGCGGCTTGGCGCCGCCCACCGGCACGCCTGCACGCTCGGCGAACCAGCGCTCGAAGCCTTCCAGCCAGGCGGCGTCACGCAGGCGCAGGTTTTCGTGGCTGATGCGCTGGCTGCGCGTGAGCATGCTGTACATGAACTGCTCGGGCGGCAGCTGCTCGCAGTAGCGCGTGCCCACCACCTCGAACCACTCCATCGCGTTCCAGGCCGCGTTCTGCAGCCGCAGCACGTCGACCTCGCGCTCGGCCTGGTACTTGGCCAGCACGGCCGGGATGTCGTGCGTGCCGTGGTCGCGGAACTGGCGCGTGAGCTCGATCGCGTCTTCCAGCGCCAGCTTGGTGCCCGAGCCGATGGCGAAGTGCGCCGTGTGCACGGCGTCGCCCATCAGCACCACGTGGCTGCGGCCGTTGAAGGTGTGCCACTGCCGGCAGCGCACGCGCTGGAAGTTGATCCAGGCCGAGCCGCGCTTGAGCGGGTCGAGGTGGCGCGCGTTGCTCAGCAGCGGGTGGCCGCCCAGGTGACGCGCGAACAGCCGTTCGCAGAACGCGATGGACTGCGCCACGTCGGCCTGGTCGAGCCCGTGCGCCTTCCACACGGCCTCGGGCGTCTCGACGATGAAGGTCGTGGTCTGGTCGTCGAACTTGTAGACGTGGGCCTGGAACCAGCCGTGCTCGGTCCGCTCGAACAGGAAGTTGAATGCGTCGAACAGCTGCGTGGTGCCGAGCCAGATGAAGCGGTTCGGACGCGTCACGATGTCGGGCTGGAACACGTCCGCGTACTTCTGGCGGATGCGCGAATTGATGCCGTCGCTGGCGATCACGAGGTCGGCGTCGGCGTAGGCCGCGTCGTCGTCGGCCTCGGTCTCGAAGACCAGCTCCACGCCCACTTCCTCGCAGCGGCGCTGCAGGATGTTCAGCAGCTTCTTGCGCCCGATGCCCACGAAGCCGTGGCCGCCGCTGCGGATGCGGTGGCCCTTGAAGTGCAGCTCGATGTCGTCCCAGTGGTTGAACGCCACCTCGATGGCGTCGGCCGTGGGGCGGTCCCACTGGCGCATGTTCTCCATCGTCGCGTCGCTGAAGACCACGCCCCAGCCGAAGGTGTCGTAGGGGCGGTTGCGCTCGACCACCGTGATGCGGTGCGTCGGGTCCTGCTGCTGCATCAGCAGCGCGAAGTACAGGCCGGCGGGGCCGCCGCCGATGCAGACGATGCGCATGAAGTCGGGTCTCCTGGCGGCGAGTTTTGCGGCGATCTTGCAGCAATTGTCGCGCCGAACTAGTTTAGAAGTAAACCAAATTCAGCGTTGGGCACCTGCCCGACAATCCCGGCCCATGCACACCGCCCTGCCCTCCTACCTGGCCGACCTGGGCCACGGCATCCACGCCATCGACACCGGCTTCCAGCGCGACGACTTCGACGCCGCCTACCTGCTGGTGCACGGCGGCCGCGCCGCCTTCATCGACACCGGCACCAACTTCGCGGTGCCGCGGCTGCTGGGCGCGCTGGACGCGCTGGGGCTGCCGCACACGGCGGTCGACTGGATCATCCCCACGCACGTGCACCTCGACCACGCCGGCGGCGTGGGCCTGCTGGCGCAGCAGCTGCCGCAGGCGCGCGTGCTGGTGCACCCGCGCGGCGTGCGCCACATGGTCGACCCCACGATGCTCTGGCAGGGCGCGCTGGCCGTGTACGGCGCCGAGGAGATGGCGCGCAGCTACGGCCAGCTGCAACCCGTGGCCGCCGAACGCGTGCAGGCCAGCCACGACGGCATGGTGCTCGACCTGGCCGGCCGCACGCTGCTGCTGGCCGACACGCCCGGCCACGCGAAGCACCACCACTGCATCTGGGACGCGTTGTCGCGCGGCTGGTTCACCGGCGACACCTTCGGCCTGTCGTACCGCGAGTTCGACACCGCGCAGGGCGCCTGGCTGATCCCCACTTCCACCCCGGTGCAGTTCGAGCCCGAGGCGCTCGCGGCTTCGGTGCAGCGGCTGCTGGCGGCGGACCCGGCCTGCATGTACCTCACGCACTACGGCCGCGTCACCGACGTGCAGCGCCTGGGCCGGCACTTCCTGGGCCTGCTCGAGCGCATGGTGGCGCTGGGGCGCGCTGTGCAGCACCAGGGCGACCGCCACGCCGCGCTGCAGCGCGGGCTGCTGGACCTGTACGTCGACAGCCTCGCGGCGCACGGCTGCGGCTTCGACCGCGCACAGATCGCCACCCTGCTGGCCATCGACATCGAACTGAATGCCCAAGGCATGGCGGTGTGGCTCGACCGTCCGACCTGAACGCGGATTCGACGAAGTTCTGACAGAAGCGGGCACATTTCCCGCCTGTTCACCGGTTCTGCGCGTGCCGGGCCGGCGAACATGCTTGTGTTTTCCGTGAATCTGCCGAAAGCAGACGACACGACAACAACATGAGCCCCACATGCGCCTGAACCACCCCGTCACCGCCACCGAGTTTGCATTTCCCCCGGGCGAGACGCTGGTCTCGACCACCGACCTGAAGGGCCGCATCCTCTACTGCAACCCGGCATTCATCGCCGTCAGCGGCTACCAGCGTGAAGAGCTGCTGGGCCAGCCGCACAACCTGATCCGCCACCCCGACATGCCGGAAGAGGCCTTCCGCGACATGTGGCAGACCATCGCCGCCGGCCGGCCGTGGTCGGCACCGGTGAAGAACCGGCGCAAGGACGGCAGCTACTACTGGGTGATGGCCAACGTGACGCCGCTGATGCAGGGCGATGCACCGATGGGCTACATGTCGGTGCGCACGCAACCGACGCGGGCCGAGATCGAGGCCGCAGAAGCGCTGTACCGCACGATGCGCGACGAAGCCGCCGCCGGCCGCCGTGTGCACCGGCTGCAGGCCGGCGCACTGCACCTGGACACGGTGGCAGGCCGCCTGGGCCGCTGGCTGCGGCCGGGCCTGCGCGGCCGCATGGCGGCCGTGACGACGCTGCTGGGCGGTGCTGCCGCCGCTGCCGGTGGCGCGGGCTGGGCCGTTGCGGCCGGCGCCGGCGCCGTGGGCGCGGCGCTGGGCCTGTGGCTGCTGGCACCGATGGCGCTGTCGCCGCTGCAGCGGCTGCTGGACTTCGCCAACCGCATGGCGGCCGGCGACCTGACGCAGCGGCTGGACGCCAACGGCAGCGGCGTCGTCGCCGAGTTCACGCAGGCACTGAACCAGCTCAACGTGAACCTGCGCTCCATCGTGCGCGACGCGCGCACCGAGGTCGACCACATGCGCGACGCCACGCGCGAGATCGCCAGCGGCAACCAGGACCTGTCGGCCCGCACCGAGTCGCAAGCCTCCAGCCTGCAGCAGACGGCCTCGTCGATGGAAGAGATCACCGGCACCGTGCGCCAGAGCGCCGACTCGGCGCAGCAGGCCACGCAGCTGGCCGGCGAGGCCACGGCCATCACCGAGCGCAGCAACGCGGCGGTGCAGCAGGTGACCGAGACCATGCAGACGATCAGCGAGTCGTCGCGCCGCATCGGCGAGATCATCCAGGTCATCGAAGGCATCGCCTTCCAGACCAACATCCTGGCGCTGAACGCCGCGGTGGAAGCCGCGCGCGCCGGCGAGCAGGGCCGCGGCTTCGCCGTGGTGGCCAGCGAGGTGCGGGCGCTGGCGCAGCGCTCCAGCGTCGCGGCACGCGAGATCAAGCAGCTCATCCACGAGTCGGCCGAAAAGGTCGACACCGGCAACCGGCTCACCGCGGCGGCGCGCGAGACCATCGCCGACGCGCTGGCCACCGTGCAGCGCGTGGGCACCGTGATCGACGAGATCAGCCACGGCGCGCGCGAGCAGCTCGACGGCATCTCGCAGGTCAACGAGGCGGTGTCGCAGATCGACGGCATCACGCAGCAGAACGCAGCGCTGGTGGAGCAGATCGCGGCTGCCGCCGCGCAGCTGCAGGCCAAGGCGGTGACGGTGTCGGACACGGTGAAGGTGTTCCACCTCGACGCCCGCGACGCCCAGGGCGCGCCCGACGCCGTGGCGCTGCGCCGCGCGATGCGCACCGACGCTGCTGCCTGATCCCGCTTGACCCAGGCGCTGCCGCAGGCGCGGCTACACTGCGCGCCCGCCGCGACCGCAACCGCACCCGCGGCAGGCAGCAATGGGAGAGCAGCGTCATGCAGCAGCAGCCACGGCAAGAGGTCCACTTCGCACTCGGCGGCCGCGTGGTCGTCATCACCGGCGGCGCGCAAGGCATCGGCGAAGCCTGTGCACGCCGCCTGGCGCGCGACGGCGCGGCCGTGGCGCTGTGGGACCTGGCCGACAGCCCGGGCCAGGCCCTGGCCGCCGAGCTGCAGGCCGCCGGGCACCGCGCGCTGTACTGCCACTGCAACGTGGCCAGCAGCGCCGACGTGCAGGCTGCGCTGGCGGCCACACTGGCAGCCTTCGGCCACGTCGACGGCCTCGTCAACAACGCCGGCATCTTCCGCGCTGCCGAGTTCCTGGACATCACCGAAGCCGACTGGGACGCCGTCATCGCCGTCAACCTGAAGGGCAGCTTCCTCGTCGGCCAGGCGGTGGCGCGCGAGATGGTGAAGCTCGGCCGTGGCACGGTGGTGAACATGAGCTCGGTCAACGGCCGCCTGGCCATTCCCAGCATCGCCAGCTACAACGCGAGCAAGGGCGCCATCGACCAGCTCACGCGCGTGATGGCGCTGTCGTTGGCCGACCACGGCGTGCGCGTCAACGCGGTGGCGCCGGGCACCATCGCCACCGAACTGGCGAAGAACGCCGTGCTGACCAGCGACGCCGCCAAGGCGCGCATCATGAGCCGCACGCCGATGAAGCGCCTGGGCGAACCGAGCGAGATCGCCGACGTCTGCGCCTGGCTGCTGAGCGACGCGGCCAGCTACGTCACCGGCGAGATCGTCGTCGTCGACGGCGGCCGCATGACGCTGAACTACACCGTGGCGGTCTGATCAGGCCGGCCCCCACGGCGTGCTGGGCGCCGGCACTTCCCGCACAATCCCGGGCATGAGACTGCTTCACACCATGCTGCGCGTCGGCGACCTGCAACGGTCGATCGACTTCTACACCAACGTGATGGGCATGACGCTGCTGCGCACCAGCGAGAACCCGTCGCAGAACTACTCGCTCGCCTTCCTGGGCTACGGGCGCAACCCCGAGCACGCCGAGCTGGAGCTCACCTACAACCACGGCGTCGGCAGCTACGACCTGGGCACGGCCTATGGACACATCGCCATCGGCGTGCCCGACGCGTATGCCGCCTGCGAGAAGATCCGCGCCAACGGCGGCAACGTCACGCGCGAGCCCGGCCCGGTCAAGGGCGGCACCACGGTCATCGCCTTCATCACCGACCCCGACGGCTACAAGGTCGAGCTGATCCAGCGCGCCGAAGACGGCGCCGGCACCGGCCTGCGCTGAGCCTGCCAGCCCGGGCGCGGCCATGTACCTGCCTCAGCACTTCGCGCAGCAGGACCCGGCCGCGCTGCAGGCGCTGATGCGCGACCACCCGCTGGCGGCGCTGGTCAGCACTGGCGCCGACGGCCTGACCGCCGACCACCTGCCGCTGGAGTACGACGCCGCCAGCGCCACGCTGCGCGGCCACGTGGCGCGCGCCAACCCGCTGTGGCAGCACGCCGACGGGCAACCGGTGCTGGCCATCTTCCGCGGCCCGCAGGCCTACATCACACCGTCGTGGTACCCCGGCAAGGCCGTGCACCACAAGGTCGTGCCGACCTGGAACTACGCCGTCGTGCACGCGCACGGCACCCTGCGTGCGGTGGACGACGCGCCCTGGCTGCACACACTGGTGGCGCGCCTGACCACGCACCACGAAGCGTCGCGCCCAACGCCCTGGGCCGTGGCCGACGCGCCCGACGACTACGTGCAGCAGATGCTGCGCGCCATCGTCGGCATCGAGATCCCGGTGGCGCGGCTGGTCGGCAAATGGAAGGTCAGCCAGAACCGGCCCGCGGCCGACCGCGATGCGGTGGCCGACGGCCTGGGCGACGACGCGATGGCGCCGCTGGTACGGCCCTGAGGCTGTTTCTGCGCAGAGCGGCGCGGCTCAGCGCCGCAGCGCCACAGCCTCGCGCGCCAGCCGCGTGATGCGGCCCCAGTCCTGCGCGTCCACCGCGTCCTGCGGCGTCAGCCACGAGCCGCCGCACACCTTCACGTTGGGCAGCGCCAGGAACTGCGGCGCCGTCTCGGGCGTGATGCCGCCGGTGGGGCAGAAGGACACGTCGGCGAACGGCCCGTGCAGGCCCTTGAGCATCGGGATGCCGCCGGCCGCGGTGGCCGGAAAGAACTTCAGGAAGTCGTAGCCGTCGGCATTGGCCGCCATCACCTCGCTGGCCGTGGCCACGCCCGGCAGCAGCGGCAGGCCCATGTTGCGGCAGGCGTGGCCGATGTCGCTGTCGTAGCCCGGGCTGACGCCGAAGCGGCAGCCGGCGTCCTTGGCCGCTTCGGCGTCGGCCACCGAGCGGATGGTGCCGGCGCCGACGATGGCCTCGGGCAGCGCACGTGCAATCGCGCGCATGCAGTCCAGCGCCGCGGGCGTGCGCAGCGTCACTTCCAGCACGCGCACGCCGCCGTCGAGCAGCGCACGTGCCAGCGGCACGGCGTCTTCCACGCGCTGCAGCACGATGACGGGGATCACAGGGCCGTGGTCGGCCAGTTCGAGCGGGTTCATGGCCATGTCACCGCGCCTTCTTCGGCGCTCCGTACGTTGCGCCGCATGCCGGCGAAGAGCTCGCGCCCCAGGTCGTGCCCGTGCGCGGCGTGTTGATCAGGGTCGATTGTCGCCGCCGGGCGCGCCGCCCAGGTGGCATCGTCCACCAGCGCCTGCAGCGTGCCGGCCTCGGCGTCCAGGCGCAGCAGGTCGCCGTCGCGCACCTTGGCCAGCGGGCCGCCGCACAAGGCCTCGGGGCTGACGTGGATGGCCGCCGGCACCTTGCCCGAGGCGCCACTCATGCGGCCGTCGGTGACCAGCGCGACGCGGAAGCCCTTGCCCTGCAGCACTGCCAGCGGCGGCGTCAGCTTGTGCAGCTCGGGCATGCCGTTGGCTTGCGGGCCCTGGAAGCGCACCACCGCGATCAGGTCGCGCTCGAGCTGGCCCGCGGCGAAGGCGGCCAGCAGCGCTTCCTGGCTGTCGAACACCAGTGCGGGCGCCTCGATCACGTGGCGGTCATCGGGCACCGCCGAGGTCTTGATGACCGAGCGGCCGAGGTTGCCGGTCAGCAGCTTCAGCCCGCCGGTGGCGGAAAACGGCGCCGCCAGCGGGCGCACGATGCTGTCGTCGCCGCTCGCCGCGGGCAGCGTGCGCCAGTGCAGCGCACCGTTCTCGGCGAGCGCGGGCACGTCGGCGTAGGCACGCAGGCCGCGTGCGCTGACGGTGGCCACGTCGCCGTGCAGGCAGCCGCCGTCGAGCAACTCGCGCAGCACGAAGCCGGGGCCGCCTGCGGCCTGGAACTGGTTCACGTCGGCACTGCCGTTGGGGTACACACGCGCCAGCAGCGGCACCACGGCGGAGAGGTCGGCGAAGTCGGTCCAGTCGATCACGATGCCGGCCGCGCGCGACACCGCCACCCAGTGGATCAGGTGGTTGGTGCTGCCGCCGGTGGCCAGCAGCGCGACCATCGCGTTGACGATCACGCGCTCGTCGACCAGGCGGCCGATCGGCGTGAAGCGGCCGCTGCGCTGCGTGATCGCCAGCGCCTCGCGCACGGCCTCGCGTGTCAGCGCCTCGCGCAGTCCGTCGTGCGGGTGCACGAAGGCCGCGCCCGGCACGTGCAGGCCCATCGCTTCCAGCAGCATCTGGTTGCTGTTGGCGGTGCCGTAGAAGGTGCAGGTGCCGGGGCCGTGGTAGGCCGCGCTCTCGGCTTCGAGCAGCTTGTCGCGCCCGACCAGGCCTTGCGCGTACTGCTCGCGCACCTTCGCCTTCGCGTTGTTCGACAGGCCCGTTCCCATCGGCCCGGCGGGCACGAACACACACGGCAGGTGGCCGAAGTGCAGCGCACCGATCAGCAGCCCGGGCACGATCTTGTCGCACACGCCCAGCAGCAGCGTGGCGTCGAACACGTCGTGGCTGAGTGCAATGGCCGTGGCCATCGCGATGCTGTCGCGCGAGAACAGGCTCAGCTCCATGCCGGGCAGGCCCTGCGTGACGCCGTCGCACATGGCCGGCACGCCGCCGGCCACCTGCACCGTGGCGCCGTGGCGGCGCGCCTCGTCGCGTACCAGGGCGGGGTAGCCCTCGTAGGGCTGGTGCGCCGAGAGCATGTCGTTGTAGGCCGTGACGATGCCGATGTGCGGTGCCCGCTCGGCCACCACGCGCAGCTTGTCGTTGGCCGGCAGCGCTGCGAACGCGTGCGCGACGTTGGCGCAGCCCATGCGATCGCTGCCGCGCGGGCGCGCCGCCATGCGGTCGACCTGGTCGAGGTAGGCGCTGCGCGTGGGCGCGCTGCGCTCGGCGATGCGGCGGGTGATGCGGGCGATGGCAGCGTGCATGTCGGGAGCAGGTGGCGAGCCTGGTGATGTAACCACGATTTCCATTATTAGGTAACTGGGTTACATCGTCAAATCGTTCACCTCTGCCGGGCGCGGTGTTTGCATACCATCGGCAGGTCTTCACCACGGCACGCCTGCGCTTGCACACCGTCGATGCCCAGTTGATCGTGCGCGACCCCGCGCACATGCTCGCCCGGTTGCGTGCCGACTGGGGCGGCCAGCGCGACCTGTGGGTGTTCGGTTATGCCTCGTTGATCTGGCGCCCAGAGTTCGACGCCGCCGAGCACCGCAGCGCGCTGGTGCACGGCTGGCACCGCGCGCTGCGCATGCGCTCGCGCATCAACCGCGGCACGCCGCAGCAGCCCGGGCTGGTGTTCGCGCTGCTGCCCGGCGGTGCCTGCCGGGGTGTCGTGTACCGCCTGCGCCGCGAGACCGCCGACGACGAACTGCAGCGCCTGTGGGCGCGCGAGATGCCCACCGGCGTCTACGACCCGCGTTTCCTGCCCTGCCGCACCGCGCACGGCGTGGTGCCGGCGCTGGCCTTCACACTCAGCCGCCGCAGCGACGCCTACATGGGCACGATGGCCGACGAGCAGGTGCTGCACATCCTGCGCCACGCCCGCGGCAAGTACGGCACCACGCTGGACTACCTGGCCGACACCGCACACGCGCTGCACCGCCACGGGGTGCGCGACCGCGAGATCGAGCGCTTGATGCGCCTGGCGCGCGACGCCGGACTCGTCTAGCGCCGGGCTGCCGAGGCCTGCCGCGCCTCAGTCGGGGCTGGCGGCCTCGGCCGCCGCCGCCGCCGATGCCGGCCCGGCCGCTGCCAGTGCCTGCCGCACGGCTTCCAGGTCGGCCTCGGTGTCGACATCGACCAGCACGCCGGGGTCGTCGACCTCGGCGGCCACGCCGGGGTAGCGCGCCACCAGGCGGCGCATGCCTTCGTCGCCCTGCAGCGTGACGAGGTCTGAATACAGCTCGGCCGAGCAGCCCACGGGGTGGCCGTGCCGCCCGCGGTGCTGGGCGTAGGCCACCGGGTGCTGTTCCAGCCGCGACGCCACGGCCAGCAGCGTGGACGGCCGCACCAGCGGCATGTCGCCGGGCAGGATCAGCCAGCCCGGCGACGACGCGCGCTCGGCCACACCGGCTGCGATGGCGTGGCCGATGCCGCGGCGCGACTCGGCCTCATCGACCAGCACCGTGTCGCGGTGCGCCAGCTGGTCGGCCACCAGCGGTGCCAGCGCGGCCGTCGTCACCACCACCACCGGCAGCCGCGTCTGGATGGCGTTGGCCAGCGTCGTGCCCAGCACCGTGCTGCTGCCCAGCGGCTGGGCGAGCTTGTGGCCGCCGCCCAGGAAGCGGCGTCCGGGGCCGGCGGCCAGCACGACGATGGTCGGGCGGATGTGCATGGTCGGCGTTGTTGTTGTGGTGTCCCGGCGGGCCGTGGCCCTCCTGCGCAGCAAGAATGCGGGCGATGCTGCACTGCAACCAGTGGGACGTTCACCTACGGTGAACCACGTAAGGGAAGCACCGGTGCGCCATGGGCCGCTGCCTATACTCAACCCTATGGACATCGCCGCCCTGCGCAAGAGCTACGAACGCGACGCACTCGACGAGGACGCCTCAGCCGCCGACCCGCTGCAGCAGTTCGAACGCTGGCTGCAGCAGGCCATCGACGGGCAGCTGCCCGAGCCCAACGCCATGACGCTGGCCACCGTGGGCGCCGACGGCAGGCCGTCCACCCGCGTGGTGCTCATCAAGGGCTTCGACGCCCGCGGCATCGTCTGGTACACCAACTACGACAGCCGCAAGGGCCGTGAACTGGCGCAGCACCCCTGGGCCGCGCTGCAGTTCCACTGGGTCGAGCTCGAACGCGTGGTGCGCATCGAAGGCCGGGTCGAGAAGACCGGTGCCGACGAATCCGACGCCTACTTCGCCAGCCGCCCGCTCGATTCGCGCATCGGCGCCTGGGCCTCGCCGCAGAGCCAGGTGATTGCCTCGCGCGCAGTGCTGGTGGCCAACGCCGCGAAGGTGGCGGCGCAGCACGCGCTGCACCCGCCGCGGCCGCCGCACTGGGGCGGCTACCGGCTGGTGCCCGACACCTGGGAGTTCTGGCAGGGCCGCAAGAGCCGGCTGCACGACCGACTGCGCTACCGGCAGCAAGCCGATGGCTGGCTGCGCGAGCGCCTGGCGCCCTGAACCCACCCGTCAGCGCGGCGCTGCCGCGAGGCGGTCGATGGCCGCCAGGAAACGCGGGAAGTCGATCGGCTTGGTCCAGTAGTCGTCGCAGCCGGCAGCACGCGCCTGGGCGATGTGGTCGGGCATCGCGTTGGCCGACAACACCACGAACATGCAGCGCGACAGCGCCGGCTCGGTGCGCAGCCGGCGCAGCACGTCGAGCCCGCCGATGTCGGGCAGCTGCAGGTCCAGCAGCAGCAGGTCGGGCGGCTCGGCCAGCGCCAGCGCGATGCCCCGGGTGCCGTCGGCCGCCTCGCGCAGCCGCACCTGCGGGCGCAGCGCGAGCAGCTCGCGCACCAGCATCAGGTTGACCGGGTTGTCCTCGACGCACAACACGCGCAGCGGGCGTTCAGGGCCGGTCTGCGGCGCCGTGCCTGCCGGGCCTGGCACGGCCGGCAGCGTCAGGCACAGCACCGGGGCCTGGCCGTCGTCGCCCAGGGCATCGAGCTGGCCGCCCAGCGCCCGCGCCATGCGCCGGGCCAGCGCGAGCGCGATGCCGCTGCCATCGGGCGCGGGCCCGGCGGCCGCCGGCGCCGGGAACAGGTCGAACAGCGCCGCACGCGCCGCGGCATCGCAGCCGGCGCCGCCGTCCTGCACGCTCAGCAGCACGACGGGTTCGTCGCCGCTGGCGTCGATGCGACCCTGCAACTCGACCCAGCCGCCCTGCCGCTGCCGGCGCACGGCGTGGCCCACCAGGTGCGACAGCAGCTGCTGCAGCCGCCGCCTGTCGGCCCGCACGCGGCCGGGCACGTCGCCGCAGCGCAGCGCCACGCCGTGCTGCGCGGCCCGCGCCTGCCAGCCCTGCAGCACGGTGGGCAGCAGGTCGGCCAGGGCCAGCGTCTCGGCGTTGTCACCGCCCGACTCGGCGCTGGCCAGCGCCAGCAGTTCGTCCACCAACGTCATCATCTGCGCGCCGGCATCGTGGATGCGCTGCAGCCGCTCGCGCTGGCGCGGGCTGGGCGGCTCGATGGCGTCGTCGCGCAGCAGCTGCGCGAAGCCGAGCACCGCGTTCATGGGCGTGCGCAGTTCGTGGCTCACGCGGGCCAGGAAGGCAGACTGGTCGCGGCGGGCCTGCTCGGCACGTTCGGTCTGCTGGCGCAGCGCGTCAGCCTGCCGGCGCTCGGTGATGTCGAGGTTGATGCCGGCCATGCCCAGCAGCCGGCCCTGGTCGTCGCGCAGCGCCCGCCCGTGCGTGACCAGCCAGCGCTGCTGCCCGTCGGGCCGCAGCACGCGGAACTCGAAGCGGTACGGCGTGCCCTCGCGCAGGTGGCTCTGCACCAGGCGGTTCAGCGCCGGCAGGTCGTCGGGGTGGCTGGCCTGCAGCACCAGCTCTTCCACGGGCCGCGGATCGGCCGGGTCGAGGCCGCGCAGGCGGTACATGGCGTCGTTCCAGTAGCCGGCCGTGCCGTCGAGCTGGCGTTCCCAGATGCCCAGCTCGGCAGCTTCGATGGCGAACCGCGTGCGCTCGCGTTCGCGCTGCAGCAGCGCTTCGTTGCGTTGGCGATCGGTCACGTCCAGGTGCATGCCGAAGGCCACGCGCTGGCCGTTGCGTACGAGACGGCGTGTCCAGCTCTGCACCCAGCGTTCGCCGCCGCCGTCGTCGGGGGCCCGGAAGACGGCGTCCACCACCGCCTGCCAGTCGTGGCTGGCGCGCTGGTGCAGCGCCATCACCCACGTGCGGTCGTTGACGTGCACGTGCTCGTCGATCCAGCCGTCGAAGCCCGGCGGGCCGCGCCGCGGGTCGCGCCGGTGGATGCGGTACATCTGCGCGTCCCAGAACGCCGTGCCGGCGTCGAGGTTGCGGCTCCAGAAGCCCACGCCGATGGACTCGGCCGCCAGCAGCGTGTGTTCGAACAGCATGCCGGCGCGCTGCCCCGGCGCCTGCTCAAGATCCCCCGGCTCTTCCGGATTCACGGGGTCCACCGCTTGCTCCACGGGCTGCCCGCGGCCCGGCGCACATGCAGGGCGGATACCGGCGCGCGCAGCCACACTGGGTCCATGCGGATCAGTGTAGCGGCGCGCCGCCGCGCCAGCGGACGGTCAGAACGCCAGCCGCAGCCCCGCCGACACGGCACGGCCCGGCAGCGGTGCCAGCGCGCGCAGCGTGCGGATCGAGCCGGCGTTGCTGGCCAGCGTGTTGCCGACGTTGTCGATGCGCGCATACAGCAGCGCCTCGCCCACCGGCAGGCGCTGCTGCCAGCTGAGCCACAGGTCGGCCAGCGTGTGGCTGGCGGTAGCGGTGTCGGTGGCGGGCACGCGGTCCTGCGCGGCGGCGTGGCGCAGGCCGAGGCCGCCGCGCCAGGCGCCTGCACCCACGTCGAAGCCCGCACGCAGCCGCAGCGGCGCGATGCGCGGCAGCGGCTCGCCGCTGTCGAGGTTGTCGCCGCGCACCAGGTCGAGACCGCCCGTCAGCTCCAGCTGCAGCGGTGCGCCCGGCACGCGCCAGCGGCCGTCGATCTCCAGGCCCTGCAGGCGCGCCGCGACGCCGCGGAACACGACCTCGGGCACCGGCCCGCCGTCGACGTCGATGCTGTTGCCGCTGGCTTCCAGCGCGATGAAGCGCGAAAAGCGCGTGCGGAACAGGCTCAGCTGCAGGCTGGCATCGGCGTGTTTCCAGCGCGCGCCGAGCTCGACGTTGTTGCTGCGCTCCAGGCCCAGCGTCGGGTCGCCCACCTCGAAGGCGGCGGTGGCCAGGTGCAGGCCGTTGGCATACAGCTCGTAGTCGGCGGGCGCACGTTCGGTGTGGCCGACGCTGGTGCTGAGCAGCCAGCCGCCGCCGGCGTCGAACGCCGCGCCCAGCGAGCCGCTGGCAGGCTGGAAGCGCCGCTGCACCGCGGCGCCGAACTTCGGCTCGGCGGCATCCGCAGCATCGCCGTCGGAGTCGACCCGCACCTGCTCGCCGCGCAGGCCCGCCGTCAGCTGCACGCGGCCGAGCTGCAGTTCCTCGACGACGAAGAGCGCGTTCGACCGCGTCTGCGTGCCGGGCACGAAGGCTTCCTCCCCCAGCGCCGAGAAGCGCTGGCGTTCGCTCTGCAGCCCGACCACGCCTTGCAGCGGCCCGAGCGGCGTGGCCAGCGCCACGTGGCGCGCCTGCACGCGCAGCGCGGTGCCGCGGCTGCCGAAGGTGGTGCCCACGGCGCCGTCGCCCTCGACTTCCTGGTGCTGGTAGCGCGTGTGGCTGGCCTGGGCTTCGACCTGCTCGATCCAGCCGATGCCGCGCTGCGCACCGGCCAGCGCCACGCGCTCGCGTTCCATGCGGATCGTCACGTCGGGCTCGGCGGTGACGCCGTAGTCGTTGCGCAGCGTCTCCAGCGACAGGCCGAGGTGGCCGTCGCGGCCGATCCAGCTGCCGCCGACCGCGCCGCCCTGCGCACGCGCAGCCGAGTTGCGCACGCGGTCGGTGGACGGCAGGGGCTCGCCGTCGGCGATGGGCGTGTAGGTCGGCACACGCAGGTCGTCGCTGCGGCGCGCAAAGCCGTCGGCATGCCAGGCGAAGCCGTCGCCGCCGCCTTCGACCAGCGCCGACGCGGCGCGGCTGGATGCGGCGCCGCCCAGGCGCAGCTCGGCACGGCCACCGACACCGGAGATCGCAGCGCGCGGGATGCGGTTGTCGATGGTGTTGACCACGCCGCCGGTGGCGTTGCCGCCGTACAGCAGCGCCGCCGGGCCGCGCAGCACTTCGATGCGCTCCACCGCCAGCGGGTCGATCGCCACCGCATGGTCGAAGCTGAGGCTGGACGCGTCGAGCGTGCTGCCGCCGTTGTCGAGCATGCGGATGCGGTCGCCGTCGAGGCCGCGGATCACGGGCCGGCTGGCGTTGGGGCCGAACCAGGTGGAGGCCACGCCGGGCAGGCCGTCGAGCGTCTCGCCCAGCGTGCCGGCGCGGCGCAGCGTGAGGCCGTCGCCCGCGAGCACGCTGACCGGGCTGGCGGTGGCGTCGCGGCCCAGCGGGTTGCCGGTGATGACGATGGTGGTGACGGCGCCGGGGGTGACCGCCAGCGGCGGCTGGGCGGCCGGCGCGGTCTGGGCCGCGGCCGGCAGGCCGGTGGTGCTGGCCGCCACGGCGGCGGCGGCCAGCAGCGTGCGTTGCGGCAGGAAGAGTCGGGACAACGACATGGAGATCAACCTCGAATGGACGGGGCTGCGCAGGCGGCAACGGCCGCGCGCAGCGGTGGCGCCGCGGGCGGCCGCAGGGCCGCCGCGGTGCGACGAAGAGAGCACAGGAAGCGCCGGCAGCGCGGATCGGGCCGCGCCGGCGATGGCGTCAGCCGCGCGGCGGCGCGCGGGCGCTGTAGGCGGTGCTGCAGCGCGGCAGCCGGCCGGCCGGCTGCGCCGCCGGCAAGGCACGCGCGGCGGCGGCGGCCAGCGGCGGCAGTGCCGCGGCCGGCAGCAGGTCGGCGTGGGTGAGCTGGTCGTAGAGCTGGCAGCTCGCCACGTCGTCTTCGGCGTGGCCACCGAAGGCCGTGGCCGCATCCACCGGCGCGGCACCGTGCGTGTGTGCGGTCGCATGCGCCGACACCAGCCCGGGCGCATGGCGCACCGCGTGCACCAGGCCCAGCCCCTGCGCCAGCAGCAAGGCGGCGGCCAGCCACCAGGCCAGGGCCAGGCGGCGGTGTCGGGGGGCGGTGCGCAGCAGGGTCACGGAGGCGCGAGCCTATCAAAGGTCGGCTCGTCTGCCGTGGCGCCGCGTTGGCGCCCGCAGGGCCGTGGTCCGTCGCATGCCGCTGCCGACCGGCGATGCCCGCAGGCAGCATGCACGCCATGCACAGCCTGCAGGCCACCGCCAGCACCGCCACGGCCCCCATGCCGGCACGGCGCGCACGCTTGCACAATGCGCAGCCGGGGCACGCACCACCGCCACGACCACCCTGCCCGCACCGCATGGGCTTCGCACGCACCAAGATCCAGCCACCGCGGCCGCGCACCGGCCTGCTGATCGACCGACCGGCCCTGGAGGCCCGGCTCGGCGAGGCCCTGCTGTCGCAGCGCCTGGTGCTGGTCAGCGCCGCCGCGGGCTACGGCAAGACGGCGGCGCTGGCACGGCAGATCGGCCTGCTGCCCGCGGGCACGGCGCTGGCCTGGGTGGCGGCCGACGAGGGCGACGACCTGGCGCGGCTGCTGGAATGCCTGATCGCGGCGCTGGAGCCCTTCGACCTGCCCTGGCGCACGGCCCCCGAGGCGCTGATCGCGCAGGCCAGCGACGCTGCCACGCGTGCGCGCGCCGTGGCCGAGCTGCTGCTGGCGCTGGACGCCTGCGACGTGCCGCACGGCGTGCTCGTCTTCGACGACCTGCACCGTGTCGACGACGACGCCTTCTTCGACCTGCTCGACCGCCTGCTGCCGCGCCTGGGCCCGCGCTGGACGGTCGCGCTGTCCACGCGCCGCGATCCGCCGATCGCGCTGGCGCGGCTGCGTGCGCAGGGCGAGCTGGCCGAGTTCCGCCAGCACGACCTGCAGTTCGACCGCGACGACGTGCTGCGGCTGGGCAGCGCCGCGGGCCTGGCCCCGATCGACGCCGAGGCGCTGGACGCGCTGCTCGAGCGCACGCAGGGCTGGGCCGCCGGCCTGCGCCTGGCGCTGTCGCGCGGGCCCGGGCGCGCGCCGTCCAGCACCGACCGCGCGATGTTCGACTTCCTCGCCACCGAGGTCATCGACCAGCAGAGCGACGAGCTGCGCTGCTTCCTGCTGCGCACGTCGGTGCTGCCCGAGCTGACGGCGGCACGCGCCGCGGCGGTGTCGGGCAACCCGCGCGCCGCGCTGCTGCTCGACGAGATCGACCGCCTGGGCCTGTTCGTGACGCCGCTCGACGCCACCGAGCCGACGCTGAAGCTGCACGACCTGTTCCGCGCAGCGCTGCAGCAGCGCCTGCAGCGCGAGCGCCCCGACGAGTGGGCGGCGCTATGGCAGCGCGCCGCCGCGGGCGAAGGCGACCCCGCGCGCCAGCTGCTGATGCTGCTGCACGCGGGCGACCTGGACGCCGCCGCCGAGGCGCTGTACGCGCAGACGCGCGCGCTGCTGACCGAAGGCGCGCTGGGCACGGTGACGCACCTGGTCGACCAGTTCCCGGGCAGCTTCGTGCTGGCCTCGCCCGTGATGCAGGCGGTGCTGGGCCTGGTGGCCTGGGCGCGCTGGGACTTCGCGGCCATGGTCGAGGCCATGCGCCGGGCCGAGGCCGGCTTCGCCGCCGCCGGCGACGAGGACCGCCGCCGTGCCGCGGTGGCCTACCAGTCGCTGGGCCTGAACGCGCTGGGCCGCCCCATCGAGAGCGGGGCGCGGCTGTCGCTGCTGCGGCGCGAGGCCGTGTCCACCGAGACCCGCGTCGTCGTGCTCGTGGCCTGCATCTGGCATGCGCTGGACCTGGGCTCGAACCACCGCATCGGCCCGCTGCTCGACGAGCTGATGGACCTGCTCGACGGCAGCGGCGACGCGTCGCTGTGGTACCGCGGGCACCCGCTGCCGCGCATCAACGGCATCCCGGGCACCGCGCGGCCGCTGCAGCGCTACGTGGACGGCGCGCTGCGCCTCGCCGGCGACCGGCCGCTGCCGCTGCGGGCGCTGGCGCAGATCCAGGCCGCGTGGCACCACGCCTGGCAGACCGCCGACCTCGACGCCGCCGGCGCCGCGCTGGCGGTGGCCGAGGACGACTGCCGCTGGCTCGGCAACCCGGTCAACGTGCAGGGCCAGCTGCTGCTGCTGGCCACCGTGGTGCACACGCTGCGCGGCCAGCGCCAGCGTGCGCTGGCGCTGGCGCAGGCGCTGATCGACGACCACCCGGCCGGCCGCGGCGCGTGGTCGCTGTGGGCCAGCGTCTACTACGCCGCGCGCATCGCCGCGCTGTTCGAGGACAGCGCCACGCTGGAGCGCCACCTGACGCGGCTGGAGCAGTCGCGCGGCGACGTCACGGCGCCGCCGACGCAGGTGAACCAGATCGAGCCGCTGCGCGGCCAGCGCGCCTGGCTGGCCGGCGACACGGCGGCCGCCATCGTGCACTGGCGGCGCGCGCTCGAGGACGAGCCGGCGCTGGAGCGTCTGGGCCACGGCACCGAGACACGCTTGTTCCTGGCGGCGGCGCTGCGGGTGCTGGACCCGGCCGACGGCGCCGCTGCGGCCGAGTCGGCGGCGCTGCTGCTGCCGGTGTTCGAACGCGTGCAGGCCGGCGGCGGCGTCGGCGCGGTGCTGATGGCCCGCCCGGCGCTGCGCCGGCTGGCCGCGGCCGACTGGTGCGGGCTGCTGCCCGACGCACAGGCCGCCCTGCTGCGGCAGTGGCTGCAACAGGCCGACGACGCCGCCGGCCAGCCCGGCGCGGCCGGCGGCGAGGCCGGCGACGAGGCCACCGACGAAGCGACCGAAGTCGCGGCCCCGCGTCCCGCCGCCGCCCCGCCGCGGGCGCCGGCCGACGTGCTCAGCGCGCGCGAGCGCGACGTGCTCGAACGCCTGGCCGCCGGCGACAGCAACAAGCTGATCGCGCGCGCGCTCGACCTGAGCCCGCACACGGTGAAGCGGCACGTGGCCAACATCCTCGACAAGCTCGGGCTCGCCTCGCGCGGCCAGGCCGCGGCCTGGTACCTGCAGCGCTGAAGCCGGCCGGCCGGTGCAGCGGGCCATGGCCCGCCGCGGCGCCGGCGATGGCTCCATCGGGCGATGTGGCGCGGGGGCCGGATCCGGACAGTACGGGTCACGCCGACACGGTGTCGGCCCCAACCGAACGAGCACCGACCATGCACCCGACCCCCGACCTCGCCGCCCTGCCCGGCAACACCTTCGCCGCCGCCGCGGCCACCCCGAAGGCGCCGCGCGCCGACCTCTACGGCCCCATCCACAAGGCGCTGCGCGCCTGGATGTCCCACACGCTGCAGCGCCTGGGCACGATGGACGTGCACGACGCCGAAGAGCGCGTGCAGGTGCTCGACGGCGTGGCCGGCCTGCTGCAGATGCTGCGCAACCACCTGGCGCACGAAAACGACTTCATGCACACCGCCATCGAGGCCCGCCGCCCGGGCGGCGCGCGCCACACCGCCGACGACCACCTGGTGCACGGCGACGCCATCGCCAACCTGGAAGACGAGGTCGCGGCGCTGCGCGTGGCCCACGACACGCACGGCGAGGTGCTGGCCGCACGGCTGTACCGCCACCTGGCGCAGTTCGTCGGCGAGAACCTGGTGCACATGCACATCGAGGAGACGCAGAACAACGCCACGCTGTGGGCGCTGTACAGCGATGCCGAGCTCGGCGCGCTGCACGACCGCCTGGTCGTCAGCATCCCGCCGGCCGAGATGGTGCAGGTGACGCGCTGGTTCGCCGTGGCGCTGAGCGTGCAGGAACTGGCCGCCGTGTTCGGCGACATGCAGCACAAGGCGCCGCCGCCGGTCTTCGAGGCCTTGCTCGACGTGGCACGCACCCAGCTCGACGACCGCCGCTGGGCGCAGCTGGCCCGCGCGCTCGGCCGCCCGCCGGTGCCCGGCCTGGTGACGGTGTGATCAGCGCCCACGGGAGAACCACGATGCACCGCTGGATCCGCCGTGGCCTGTGGGCCACCGCCACCCTGGTCGCGCTGGCCGCGGCCACCCTGGCCACCGGCCTGCAACTGGCCGATCGCCGCATGCAGCGCCAGGTCACGGGGCTGCCGGCGCAGATCGCGCCAGTGGCGCTGATCGAAGGCCCCGACGACAGCGCCACACGCGAGCGCGGCCGCTACCTGTACGCCTCGCGCGGCTGCGCCGACTGCCACGGCGCCGACGGCGCCGGCCGCACCTTCGTCGACGACGGCGCGCTGCGCCTGGCCGGCCCCAACATCAGCCCGGGACCCGGCAGCGTGGTGGCCACCTACACCGCCACCGACTGGGTGCGCACGCTGCGCCACGGCGTCAAGCCCGACGGCACGCCGCTGCTGGTGATGCCCAGCGAGGACTACGCCCGGCTCACCGACGCCGACGTCGCCGCGCTGGTGGCCCACGTGCGCAGCCTGGCGCCGGCCGTCGGCGGCGCGGCCGTGCTGCAGCTGCCGCTGCCGCTGCGCGTGGCCTACGGCTTCGGCCTGATGCCGGAAGCCGCGACCAAGATCGACCACAGCCTGCCGCCGGCGCAGCCGGTGCCCGAAGGCATCACGGTGGCGCACGGCGCCTACGTGGCGACCATGTGCGTGGGCTGCCACGGTGCGCAGCTCGACGGCGGCCGCATTCCCGGCGGCCCGCCGGACTGGCCCGAGGCGCCGCGGCTGAGCGCCGGCCCCGGCAATGCGCTGGCGGCCTACCCCGACGCCGACGCGCTGCTGCGCATGTTCCGCAGCGGCCGGCGCCCCGATGGCAGCACGATCCGCGTGATGCCGTTCGAGGCCCTGGGCGCGCTGAGCGACGTCGATGCCCGCGCGCTGCACCTGTACCTGCAGCAGCGCGCTGCAGGCAGCGTGACGACCGCGGCGCGCTGAGTCGGCTCAGCGCGGCGGCGCGGCCGGAGCGGCAGGCGCAACGGGCGCGACGGGAGCGGGAGGCGCCGGCGGCGCCTTCGGCCCCAGCGCGTTCACCGTCGCCATGCCGCTGCTGGACCGCCGCAGCCGCGGCGCGCCCCAGTAGTCGACGCGGCCGATGCCGGCGACCGACACCGTGAGGTCGTCGCGCACCCAGACCTTCACGTCGCCGATGCCGCTGACCGCGACGCGGGCGCGGTGGGCCAGCAGCTGCTCCGCCTGGAAGTCGCTCTTGCCCGAGATGCCGAGCTGCAGGTCGCCGACCTCGCCGGCCACCTGGCCGTCGCCGGCGCCCGAGACGTTGAACACCAGCTGCTCCGCGCGCAGCTGGTCGAAGCGCGCCAGCCCCGCACCCGAGATGCCCACGCGCAGCCGCTCCAGCTGCATCGGGCCGGCGGCGTGCACGTCGGCCGCGCCCGAGATGGTCAGGCGCGACAGCTGCGGCAAGGTCACGTGCAGCTGCAGCCGGCGGCTGCTCCAGAACTTCCACGAGCCCGCCGGGTTCACGCGCAGCACGCCGCCGCGCACCTGCAGCTGCAGGTCGCGCCCGTCGGCGTCGTCGCCCTCGATGCGCACCTGCTGCGGCCCCTGCGCCAGGTGCAGGTCGGCGGCGCCGCCGATGTCGATGCCGTCGAACGGATCCAGCGCCACGCTGCGGCCCTGCGCGGCGGCGGTGCCGGCCAGGCCCAGCAGCAAGGGCAGCAGCAACGGCAGCAGCAGGACAGCAGCGCGGCGGCGGGTGGCCATCACAGCGCCTGCGCCCGCAGCTGCTTGCTGACGTCGCGGCTGGCCGTGACGCGGGTGCCGTCGCGCAGCAGCACGACGAACTGCGAGCTCTCGTCGGGCGTCATGGCCTCGACGAAGTCGAGATTCACGATGCACGAGCGGTTGACCTTCAGGAAGCGCTGCGGGTCCAGCCGCGCCTCGAAGCTGGTGATGGGCAGCCGCACCAGGTAGCTGCGGCCGCGGCTGGTGAGCGCGGTGTACTTGGTGTCGCTGCGCAGGTGCTCGATGGCGTCCACGTGCAGCGGCACGATGCGGCCATGCTCGCGCACCAGCACGCGTGTCAGCGGGCCGGTGTCGGCCGCGCGCTGCGCGGCTTCCAGCGCCGGCAGCAGCGGCGCATCGGCATCGTCGCCGCGGTCGGCGTCGCGGTCAGCGTCGCGCCGTGTCGCCAGCGCGTGGACCACGGCATCGTTGAAGCGTTCCTGCGAGAAGGGCTTGAGCAGGTAGTCCACCGCGTGCAGCTCGAACGCGGTGAGCGCGTGCGCGTCGTAGGCGGTGGTGAAGACCACGGCCGGCAGCGGCAGGCCATCGGCGGCCAGCGCACGCAGCACCTGCAGGCCGGTCTGGCCCGGCATCTGGATGTCCAGCAGCACCAGCGCCGGCCGCAGCGTGCGCAGCGCCTGCAGCGCGCTGTCGCCGTCGGCGCAGCAGGCCACCAGCTCCAGCTGCGGCAGCGCCTGCACCCACTCGGCCAGGCACTCGCGGGCCAGCGGTTCGTCTTCGGCGATCAGGGTGGTGCAGCGCGGCATGGTGGTGGTGACGAGGCAGGCCGCCATGCTAGGCCCGCGGCGGCCACCGCGCCGCGCCCTGGCGACGAAGTGCGGCGGCGGGGTCGCGAAGTGCGGGGCGGCGGCGTCAGCGCTGGCGCAGCAGGTCCACCAGCGGCTGCAGCGGGTTGGGCCGGGGCGCGGAGGCGGGTGTGGCGACGGCCGGCACCGAGGCGGCCGGCGGTGGCGGGGGCGGGGGCGGGGGCGGGGGCGGTGCACCGAAGAGCTTCTGGATGCCCTCGATGTCGCCCGCGCTCAGCACGTAGGGTGTTTCGGTGCGCCAGCGCAGGCGGTTGCAGTAGTTCATCTGCGACAGCGGGTCGTAGGCCGACAGCAGCACCAGGTCGCTGCTGCGCCGCGTGTCGAAGTCGATCTGGTCGCGCGAGAGCGCGGCGTCGCAGTCGGCCGGCGTGTCGGGGCGGTCCTGCTCGTGCACCAGGCCCAGCGCGTGGCCGAACTCGTGGATGCTGGTGCGTGTGATGCAGGCGTCGAGCCGGCCCTTGCAGGCAGCGAAAGCCGGCAGCTCGTCGACCTGGAAGTTCAGCCACATCGAGGTGCGCGCGGTCTGCAGCGCGAAGCGGCCCAGCATCGCGCGCGGCCATTCGCCGGCTTCGACGTTGATGCGGATCGCCGCCTCGCCCGGCGCGCACAGGCCCCAGCCCGTGGTGCGCAGCGCCGAGTGCGCTTCCCAGGTCAGCGCCACGCTGCGGCGCACCAGCGCCCGCAGCGCGTCCTGCTCCGGGCGCAGGCGCTCCCAGCAGACGGGGATCTGCTGCGTGCTCCAGCGCAGGCGGCCCAGCGTGGCGGCACGCATGTCCTTGTCGATGGTGTCGTCGCCGGGCGGGGCGGTCTGTGCGTGCGCGGGCAGCGCCATGACGGCCAGCACGGCCAGCGCCGCCAGCAGCACCGACAAGCGCTGTGACGCAGGCTTCACCTTGCCGGCACCGGGTCGATGCCGTCACCGGCCGGCGGCTCGGCCAGCCGCAGATAGCGCCGGCCCTGGTACAGCAGCAGCGTGCCGTCAGCCGACAGCCTCGGCGGCCCGGCCGCTGGGTCCAGCGCTACGCCGGTGTCGTTGCAGCGCGCGCCCCAGCGCAGTGCACCCGCGCCACCGGCAGCGCCCGCGGGCCATTCGATGCGGTCCACCCACGACGCCACCGGCGCCGCACCCGGCACCGCCGGCTGGCAGCGGAAGCCCCGCTCCAGCAGATAGAAGAAGCTCGGCGCGGCGCCCAGGTCCAGCGCCTTCGTGGCCGCACCCGCGCCCGCCACCACCAGCCCGCCCGCGCGGCTGCAGCGCACCTGCAGCTGCAACACCGCCGGCGGCACGTCGACCAGCGCGCTGCACAGCGGCTCCAGCGGGCCGCTGGCCTGCAGCTGCAGTTGCACCTCGGCCGGGCCGGCACTGGCGAGCCAGCGGTGCAGGTCGGCGGCCGTGATCAGGCGCTCGCGGTCGAGCAGCGCATCGCTGCCGCTGCGGCTGGAATGCACCACCCAGGCCGGCGGCGCGCTGGTGCCGGCCGTGGTGGTGCCGCGCAGCAGCAGCACCAGCGTGTGGCCGCGCAGCGCGGGGTCGGACAGCGTGCGCTGTACCAGCGCACGCGTGAGCTGCGGCCCGCCCAGCACCAGCGCATCGGGCTGGCCGGGCCAGGGGGGGGGCTCAGCGCAGGGCCGCTGCCGGCGCTGCCTGACTTGACCAGCGTGTCGGCCAGCAGCGCGATGTGGCGCGTGCCGGCCGTGGCCAGGCGCGGCAGCGCCGCCGCCAGCAGCGCCACGGCCAGCGCACCACGCCACCAGCGCCGGGGCACGCGCAAGGGCGCACTCATGGACAGGCTCCAGTGGCCGGGCAGATGCTGGCCGTGGCGCTGCCGGCGCGGTAGGCCGCCGCAGGTGTCGGCGCCCGTGCGGCTTCGACGCGGAAGGCGCGCAGCTGGCGCACGCTGCTTTCCGACAGGCGGCCCAGCACGTCGACCATCTTGCCCTGCGCGTCGCGCTCGCCGTCGGCAGCGCGGTACAGGTCCACTGGCTCGTCGGTGACGAAGGCCGCCACCAGCGTCGCGCCGAAGGGCGGGCTGGCAACGAAGCTGAAGCGCATCTGCGGGCTCGGCAGCTGCAGCGTGCCGGCGGCGACGCGGTTGTCGGGGTGGTGCTGGTTCGGGAACAGCACGATGGGCACGTCGTCGGGGCCGATGGTGACCACGTTCAGGTAGCCTGGCCGGTCGACCGCCACCGACAGCTGCATCGTCGCGCCCTCGCGGAACTGCGCCTGGTTCAACTGCACCTGCACGCCGCTGGCGCCGGCCACCATCTGCTCGATCTTGCGCCGCGCCGCGCCCTGCCCGGCCGCGGTCTCGGCCAGCAGCACGGGCCGGTCGGCCAGCGCCAGGTTGCCGCCCAGCTGCGGGTGGAAGCGGCGCGGGGCGTCGAGCCTGGCGGCGACGAAGTCGGTGGTGGCCCGCCAGAGCTCGCGTGCCGTGACGCGGCCGGCGGACTTGCGCGCCACCAGGGCCTCGTGCAGGCCGAGCGTGAACACGCTGCCGCGCGCGGTGGCGATCGACTGCTCGCGGTCGGCCGCGGCCGTGATGGCGATGTGGTTGCCGCCGGCGGCCTCCTTGGCCACCGGCTGCACCAGCAGCGCGCGCGTGGCCACCTGCGGGTCGCGGAAGACCTTGGGCATGCCCTCGGCCACGCCCAGGCGCTGCGAACCCAGCGGCGACGCGCGCGTGGCGGTGCCGCTGTGGCAGGCGTCCACCAGCACCAGCACGTTGCGGCTGGGGATGGCCGCCAGCAGCTGCGCCAGTTCGTCGTCGAGCAGCACGCCGCCCAGCGTGACGCGGCCGTCGCGCTGCACGCGGCCCAGGTCGTGCATCGTCAGGGCCTCGTCGAGGCCGTCGTCCTCGTCGCCGTTGTCGTCGGGCAGCTGCGTACCGTGGCCGCTGTAGTACAGCAGCACGCGGTCGCCGGGCTGCGTGCCCTGCACCAGCCACTGGCGGATGGCGCTGCGCACGCCGTCGAGCGTGGCGGCCTCGTCGCTGAGGGTGCGGATGCCCTCGGGCCGGAAACCCAGGCTCTCGGCCACCTCCTGCATGATGCCGATGTCGAGGTCGATGCCGGGCAGGTTGGCGCTCTCGATGCGGTACTTGCCGACGCCAATCAGCAGCGCGCGGTCGGCCGCGTGCACGCTGCCGGCGGCGAGCAGTGCGCCCAGCAGCAGCGCCGCAGCGCGGGTGGTCCAGGAGAGGGGGGTCATGCAGAAGGCCTTCAGGGTGTGCTCGCCAGCCGCGGCAGCGAACGGATCAGCAGCCCGGCCGCCGCCACCGACGCGCCGGGCTCGGCGAGTGCGGCTTCCACCGCCAGCAGCAGCGGGCTGCCGGGTGCCAGCGTGCCGCGCTGCGGCAATTGCGGCCAGAACGCGGGCGGCTGCTCGAAGGCCAGCGCCAGCAGCTCGTCGGTGCCGAAGGGCGGCGTCACGACGATGGGGCTGGCCGCCGGCGGCGTGACGACCACGGCGTCGGCCGCGTGCGGCGCCTTCTCGGCCACCGTGTGCGGGTACAGCACGCTGACCGCGCCCTGCGGGTCCACCGCCAGCAGCAGCACCGACACCTTGCGCTGGCTGCGCAGCGCCAGCGTGAAGCGCTCGCCCTCGACGAAGCTGCCGCCGCGGGTGGACGGCAGCGCCTGCAGTTCGAGCTGGAAACGCTGCTGCGGCGCGGCGCGCTGCTGCAGCCGACGCAGCCACAGCGCCGCCTGCAGCCGCGTGCGCAGCTGCGCCAGCGTGCCCTGCAGCACCAGATCACCGGCCGGGCCGCGCAGCTGCCACGCGCCCTGCTGCTGCAGGGCGCTGAAGTCGGCCGGGCCGGTGGCGCCTTCCGCCAGCAGCGCCAGACCGTCCAGCGGCGCCAGCAGGTCGCGCGCTGCGGCGGCGGCGCTGTCCACGCGCACACGCAGCCGGGTGTCGGCAACTTGCGGGGCCGCCGGGACGCTGGCCGCGGCGGACGCCGGCACGGCGGCAGGCACCACGAACCCACCCCCCACCGGCCGCGTGTCGAACAGCGTCGCATGCGCCAGCCGGGCCACGTCTTCCACGGCCGAGGGCAGCACCTGCGGCGTGTGCGGATAGCCACGCTCGGCCATGAAGGCCGCGACCGCGGCGTAGACCTCGCCGTGGTCGAGCGCGCCGTCGCGGTTGCGGTCGGCGGGCAGCCGGCCCGCCAGCACGCGCAGCAGCGCGTCGGTCAGCGCGCCGTGCGGCCGGCCGTCCACCGTGGGCAGCGCGCGCAGGTCGCTGCTGCCGATGTCCATCGCCTGCTCGCTGTCGCTGGCAGCGGCGATGTAGAACACCTGCCGGTACGGATAGGCCACCGGCTCCAGCCGCAGCGTGCGCGTGGCCGCACCCGCCGGCGGCGCCAGCGCCCGCAGCGGCACGTGGCGCGGCACCAGGCGCGCGCCGTCGGCGCGCGGGCCCAGCGCACGCACGGCCTGGCCCGAGTAGCAGCTGTCCGAGACCACGAAGACGCGGCGGCCGCCCGCGTCCAGCTGCGCCAGCAGCGGCTGCAGGTCGCGCTGGCCCACGATCAGCTGCGCCACCATGCCGGCGGCCGACTGGTCGGTGCGCAGATCGTGCGGGATGAAGGCGCCCGAGGTGTGCGGCAGCGGCAGTTCGCTGTCCTTGTCCTTCGCGCTGGTGCCGTGGCCGGAGAAGTAGACGAAGACCTGGTCGCCGCTGGCGCTGCGGCCCTGCAAGCGCTGCAGTGCGGCCAGGATGCCGGCGCGCGTGGCGGCGCGGTCCTGCAGCACCTCGATGTCGGCGGGCTCGAAGCCCCAGTGCTGCTGCAGCGCCGCGCGCATGGCCGCGATGTCGTGCGCCGGGCCTTCCAGCGTCGGCACCGCCGCGTCGGCGTACTGGCCGACACCAATCAGCAATGCGATGCGGCGCGGCGCGGCGCCGGCCGACACCCAAGTGCTGCACATCAGCAACAGCAGCGCCAGTTGCAACAGCTTGTACGGTGCACAAAGTCGCGCTGAGGCGGGTTCAGGCATCGCGGCAGGCGTCGAAAAGAAGGGGTCGCACTAGCATCCGTTGCACGGTGTTCAGCCGATCACCACACGCGGCGGACCGGCCTGAAATTCTAGGCCGGGGGCAGCGACAGGTTTTGTGCACGAATCGACGCCTGACAGGTATGCCGCGACCAGCAGATATTCTTTTCGATGATTCGGCCGCAACGCCGGAGCGCAGTTTCTCCCGCCTGCTCGCGGTGGCCGTGCTGCTGCTGATGCTGCTGCACGCCGGGCTCGCCCAGGCGCAGGCGCGGCACGCGCTGGTGATCGGCAACGCACGCTATCAGCATGCCGACGCGCTGCGAAATTCGGTGAACGATGCCGAACTGATCGCCGCCTCGCTGAAGAAGGTCGGCTTCAAGGTGACGCTGCTGCGCGACGCCACGCTCGAACAGATGGGCCGCGCGGCGACCGATTTCGGTGCTTCGCTGGAGCGCGGAGATATTGCCTTCGTGTATTTCGCCGGCCACGGCGTGCAGCACGGCGGAGAAAACTACCTGATACCCGTGGAAGCGGTGGTCGAACAACCCGACGAATTGCGCCAGCGTGCATTTCCGATCAGCCGCCTGTTTGCAGCGCTGCCGGCCGACGGGCGCAGTTCCAACATCGTCGTGCTCGACGCCTGCCGCAACAACCCGTTCGCCGGGCGCCACCCGGCCTACACGCGCGCGCTGAACGCCGGCCGGCCCGACGAACGCGGGCTGGCGCGGGTGGAGCCGCCGGCCGGCCTGTCGCAGCTGGACAACGTGCCGGGCAACACGCTGATCGCCTACGCCACCTCGCCCGGCAAGGTGGCACTCGACGGCGACGGCCGCAACAGCCCCTACGCCGAGGCCCTGGCGAGCGTGATGCTCGACGAGGGCCTGGAGGTCACCGCGGTGTTCCAGGAAGCCACGCTGCTGGTCAAGCGCACCACGCGCTTCCAGCAGGAGCCCTGGATGAACTGGTCGCTCAACGACAAGGTGTTCTTCAAGAAGCGCAAGAGCAACAACGTGATCTTCTGACCCCCAACCACAAGCAAAGCAACCACCATGCGCCTCACGCACCGCCACGCCCTCGCCACCGCCGCCCTGCTGGCCTTCAGCGCGTCCGCCTCGGCCGTCGACTTCCTGCCGCGACTGGGCGTGCAGCTGGGCAACTACTACGTCGAGGGCGCGGGTGTCTCCGAAGCCTTCACCGGCGGCCCCACGATGGGCCTGACGGTCTCGGGCGACATGCTGTTCGCCGACGTGAACTTCGAGGCCCTGCCGGTGGACGTGATCGGCCCCGGCCGCACCTACGTCGAAGGCTGGCGCTCGGAGCTGTCGGGCACGCTGGGCCTGCGTGTGCACGACGGCGTGGTGCTGATTGCCGGCTACCGCACCTCGCGCTACGGCGAGAGCTTCGGCGACACCAAGTTCGGCGACAACTCGGGCCCGTTCTTCGGCGTCAACTTCCCCGAGCTGCGCCTGGGTTCGTCGAACCGCGACATCCTGTCGCTGTCGGTGGCGATCCAGCGCACCACGTTCACCGACCGCTCGAACAACCTCGAGGAAGACGGCGACACCGGCGTCAACATCCGCATCGGCTACCGCCGTGCCGGCAGCCCGCACTCGTTCGGCGTGCGCTACCAGAGCTTCGGTTCGCCCACCTACCAGGAGTACCTGACGACGCTGCAGTACTCGTATGTGTTCAGCAGCTTCTGAAGCTGCACACACCCAACGCGGCAGCACACGCCGTGCTGCCGCGCTCGCGGCGCTGTGCATCGCCGCGGCGCCGCTGGCTGGCGCACAGAGCGCCGCACCCAGCACGCAGGAGCTGATCGAACAACTGCAGCCGGCGCCCGCGACCCGCTCGTTCGGCGCGCGGCGCAGCTTCAAGGTGGTGCCGGCCGAGCTGGCGCCTTCGGCCGCGTCGGCGGCCTCGGACGCCAACACCCCACCTGCCCCGCCTGCACCGCCCGCGCCGCGGCCCAGCGTCTCGCTGTCGATCGAATTCGACTTCGACTCGGCCCAGGTGCGCGCCGACAGCCTGCCGGTGCTGCGCAACCTGGCACAGGCACTGCAGTCTCCGGCGCTGCTGCCGGCGCGTTTCCTCGTCGAAGGCCACACCGACGCCAGCGGCCGCGCCAGCTACAACCTGCGCCTGTCGGCCCAGCGTGCCGAGGCCGTGCGCGACTGGCTCGCCAGCCAGGGCGTGGCGCGCGAGCGCCTGTCTGCAGTGGGCAAGGGCGCGACCGAGCCGGCGCTGCCCGCACAGCCCGACGCCGCGGCGAACCGCCGCGTGCGCGTCGTCAACCTGGACTGATGCCGCTCAGCGCTTGACCAGCTGCACGCGCGTGACCTGCCCGGCCTCGACCGTGATGGTGGCGTCGTAGTCGCGGTAGGCCTGGCGCGTGGTGTAGTCCTGCACCGCATTCACCAGCGCCGGCAGCAGGCCCAGCAGGCTCAGGCTCTTGGCCGTGCCGTCGGTGGTGCCGGCCGGGGCCGGGCTCAGCGTGACCTTGCCGCCGGCGTCCTGCACGGTGCTGATCACACGCGACAGCCGCGGCGGCAGGTTGTTCACCGACGCCGGTGCCAGCATCGCGATCTCCACCGATCCGGCCCGCGCGCCGAGCGCGCCGTGCAGCTGCTTGTCGAAGCCGTCGGTGTCGATGAAGGCGATGCGCTGCGGCACGTTCGGGTCCGGCGCCGGGGTGGCAGCGCAGGCCGCCACCAGCACGGCGGCACCGAGGGCAAGCAGTCGGGAACGCAGGGGCATGGGAGCGGCTCTCGTGCAACAGTGGTGAAGCCCACGAGGCTACCCGAGGCACTGCGGCCGTGGTTCAGCCCGCCGTGTCGTCATCGGCCGGCAGCGTGATTTCGACGCGAAAGCCGGCACCGGCGGCGGTCTGCACCTGCAGCCGGGCGCGGCCGCCGTAGTCCAGCGCGAAGCGGCGGCGCAGGGTGCCGAGGCCGACGCCGCCTGTGCTGCCGCCTGTGCTGCCGCTTGTGCTGCCGCTTGTGCTGCCATCCCGGGCACTGCCGTCCGAGCCCGCGCCATCGTCGGCCACCACCAGCAGCACCGTGTCACCGCGGCGCTGCACCGCGATCTGCACCGTGCCGCCCTGCACCAGCGGCGCGATGCCGTGCTGCACGGCGTTTTCCACCAGCGGTTGCAGCGTCAGCGGCGGCACGCCGTGGTCCAGCAGTGTCTCGTCCACCTGCCACTGCACACGCAGCCGCGGCCCCAGGCGCAGCGCCTCCAGCGCCAGGTAGTCGCGCACGAAGTCGATCTCGTCGCGCAGCGGCACGCGCTGGCCGCTGCCGCGCTGCGTGTCGAGCACGTGGCGCATCATGCGGGCGAAGCCCAGCAGCGCCTGCTCGGCCGCGGCTGCGTCGCGGCGCGTCAGCACCACCAGCGTGTTCAGCGTGTTGAACAGGAAGTGCGGGTTCAGTTTGCCGCTCAGCGCCGCCAGCTCGGCCCGTACCAGCGCGCTCTCGGCCTGCGCCGCCGCCAGTGCGCTGGCCTGCGCGCGGCGCGCGTGCAGCACGCCCGAGAACCCGGCCACCAGCGCGCCGTAGGCGAACACGCCCCACACCGCGCGCCACAGCACGCGCTGCTGCCACGAGGCCACCGCGTGCTCCGGGCCGAACAGCGCCCAGGCCAGCACGAATTCCAGCGCCTGCCAGGCCGCGCCGAAGGCCAGCGCGGCCAGCGTGTGCACCAACCCCTGCACCAGCCCGCGCAGCAGCGCCGGGCGCGCCCCGCCAGCCCGATGCAGCCAGCGCACCCACGGGTACACGGCCGCACCCAGCAGCATGGGCGCCCACAGGTTCAGCGTGGCCTCGTAGGCGGCTTCCCACAGCCGCCACGGGCCGCGCTGCCACTCGGCGCCGGCCATCGCGTACAGCATCCAGCACAGCGCGCACAGGCCGGCATAGGCGCCCCACAGGCGACCGGCGGCGGGGCGATGGGTGCGGTCCGTCATGGCGCGATGCTAGGGCCGCGGCGCCCGCGGAAGGGGTGCGGGCCGACGAACTGCGGGATGCGGGGGTCGACCGGGCAGCGCGGTCTGGCCGTCGTTCAGGCCGTGGGTCAGGCCGGCGCCGCCTCGGAAGCAGTCGGCGCCGCGAAGCCCACCCGCAGCCGCGCTTCCAGCGCCGCCGGCGGCAGCGGGCGCGCGTGCAGGAAGCCCTGCACCTCGTCGCAGCCCAGCATGGCCAGGTGATGCTCCTGTTCCAGCGTCTCCACCCCTTCGGCCACCACGCGCTTGCCCAGCGCCCGCGCCAGCGCCACGATGGACCGCGCCACCGCGTCGGCGCTGGCGCGCTGGCCGAGTTCGACGACGAAGCTGCGGTCGATCTTCAGCACGTCCACCGGCAGCCGGTGCAGCACCGACAGCGACGAGTAGCCGGTGCCGAAGTCGTCCAGCGCCACCACCACGCCGGCATCGCGCAGCGGCGCCAGCCGCGCGCAGACGGCGTCGAAGTCGCCGACGAACAGGCTCTCGGTGATCTCCAGTTCCAGGTCGGCGGGCTGCAGGTCGTGGCTGGCCAGCGCCGAGAACACCCGCAGCGCGAAGCCGTCGTCGCGCAGTTGCCGCGGCGAGACGTTCACCGCCACGCGGCCGATGTCGATGCCGGCGTCGCGCCAGCGCCGCTGCTGCGCCAGCGCGCTGTCGAGCACGAAGGCACCCACGGCCTCGATGAGCCCGGCTTCCTCGGCCACCGGGATGAAGCGCTGCGGCGGAATGGAGCCCTGCACCGGATGGGTCCAGCGCACCAGCGCTTCGGCGGAATGCACGCGGCGGCTGCGCAGGTCCACCCGCGGCTGGAAGTGCAGCGACAGCGCTCCGGTCTCCAGCGCCAGCCGCAGCTCGCGCACGATCCAGGCCTTCTCGGCCAGGCGGGTGTCGAGCGCGGCGTCGTAGAAGCGCCAGCGGCCACGGCCTTCGGCCTTGGCGGCGTACATCGCCAGGTCGGCGCGGCGCATCAGTTCCTCGCGGTCGCTGGCGTGCTGCGGACAGCTGGCGATGCCGATGCTGGCGCCCACGTGCACGGCCTGGCCGCGCAGCGGGAACGGCTGCTCCACCACCTGGCACAGGCGGGCGGCCAGCGCGGCCGCGGCCTCGGGCGGGCCCGGCAGCAGCACGACGAACTCGTCGCCGCCCGGGCGGGCCAGCAGCGCCTGTTCGCCGGCCGCGCCGCGCAGGCGCTGCGCCACGGCGCGCAGCAGGTCGTCGCCGGCCGCGTGGCCCAGGCTGTCGTTGACTTCCTTGAACGCGTCGAGATCGATGTAGACCATCGAGAACGGCGCCGCAGCGCCGCAGGTACCCAGCAGGCGGTCGCAGGCCTCCTGCATGCCGCTGCTGTTGAGCAGGCCGGTGAGGCCGTCGCGCACGGCGCGCTCGACCAGGTGGTGCTCGCGCGTGGCCGCGGCCAGCGTCACGGCGACGCGGTCGCGCAGCTCGGTGACCTCGCGCACCAGGTCCTCTTCGGGCGCCAGGCCCTGCGGCGAGGCGATCACCATCAGCGCCACCAGCTCGTCCTGCCAGCGTGCTGGCACCCAGCACAGGCCGTCGATGGCCGCCGGCAGCTCGGGCAGCGCGGCGCGCAGCCACGGCGGCGTGCCGCGCTCGCGGCTGCAGTGCACGGCCAGGCCGTCGGCAGGCATCGCCGCCGCGGCGGCGGCGTCGAGCACCACGGCAGGCGCTGCCGGCGCGGTCTGGTGGAGCCCGACAGCACCGGCATCGCTGCGGTAGACACGCCAGGCGGCGCCGTCGGGGTCGCGCGCGATCACCGCCACCTGCGCGTGCGGCAGCAGGCCGCCCAGCCGCCCGGCCACGCGCCGCATCACGTCGCCGATGTCACGGCCTTCCAGGATGGCGTTGTCGACCTCGGCCTGCACCTGCATGCCCTGCAGTTGCCGGCCCACGCGGTCGGCCATGGCGTGCAGCGCGGACGCCAGCTCGCCGAACTCGTCGCCCGCCGGCACCGCGGCACGCGCCTTCCACTCGCGTGCGGCGAAGCGCCGCGCCAAGCCGATCAGCGCATCCAGCGGGCGCAGCGTGCGCCGCACCAGCACCAGGCTCAGGCTGGCCACCAGCAGCAGCGTCAGCAGCGCGCCTTGCGCCGCCCAGGCGCCCAGCACGTCGCGCGCCATCAGGTCGCCGCCGGCGAACGAGGTGCCGTCCAGGCGCCAGTCGGGGGCGCCGAATCCGGCGTGCAGGAACAGGTTCCAGCTGGGCGCGCCGGGCGTGGCGTCGTCGCCGCAGCGCAGCTGGCGCCCCGACAGGTCGCTGACGCACATGCCGGTGGCCGCACCGCCGCTGACGAAGTCGGCCCACAGGAAGGCCGGGGCGACCTCGGCCAGCCACCAGCCACGCCCGCGCGCGTCGCGGTGGCCCACGATGACGCGCGCGGCCTCGCCCGGCCGGGCCTGCCACCACAGCACGCGCTGGCCGGCGGGCGCAGCATCGCCGGCTTGGGCTGCGCGCCAGGCCGCGGCCAGCGCCGGGGCACCGCCGGCCACGGCCCCGTCGTCGCCGGCCGTGGCCAGCGCGGCCAGCGCCGTGCGCGCCACGCCGTCGCCGGCATCGGGCTGGAGCCACAGGTCGTGCCCGGGTTGCGCGCCGTGCTCGGCGTGCGCGGCCAGCGCCCCCTGGGCCGCGGCCAGGCGGTCGAACAGCCGCAGCCCGATCTGCTTGAGCATGGCCTGGTTCACCTGCTGCGCCTGGCGGTCCAGGCGCTCGCTCAGCGTGCCCCAGGCCAGCGTGCCCACCAGCAGCAGCGGCAGCAGGGCCGCCGCCAGCAGCGCCCAGAAGATGCGGCGCGCGACCGCACTGCGCAGGAAGAGGCCGTGGACTCGCATGCAGCAGCTTCAGCGGCGTCAGTACTTCGACGCCGGCCCGATGAAGGCGCCGTTGTTGGCGCGCAGGATGTCGTCGCGGCTGGCCTTGGCCGTCAGCGGTGGCTGCGAACGGCCGTCGGGGCCCTTGCTGTAGAGGTCGTAGTCGGAATTCAGCGGCACCAGCGAGTGGTCCTTGCGCGCCTTGCCCGCGCTGGCAGGCGTGCCCAGCCTCAGGTACTCGTAGGCATTGCCCCAGGGGTCGCGCAGGCCGCCGCGGCCGATGGCGGCCAGGTTGGCCGGCAGGGTCTGCGTGTCCTGCCAGTGCTGGTCGATCACGGCCGAGATCGCGATGATGTCGTTCTGCGCCTGCGCCACCTGGGCCTTCTCGCGCCAGCCGCCGTAGCCCCGCACCGCCAGCATGGCCAGCACCGCCACCACGCCCAGCCCGAGGACCAGTTCAACCAAGGTGAAGCCGCGCAGGCGCCCACGGCTGCGCGCAACCAGCCGATGTCTCGTTCCGGACCGCATCAGCCGTTATCGGCCGCGCGTGCCGCATCTTGAACTGATCGATGCCGATCAGAAACTGGCGTCGGTCACGACCCGGTTGCGGCCCAGGCGCTTGGCCTCGTACAGCGCTGCGTCGGCGCGCGCGATGACGCCGTCGAGGTGCGTATCGCCGGCCTGCAGCGCAGCGACGCCCACGCTCAGCGTGACGTGCAGCGTGTGCACCAGGCCGCCCTCGCCCGCCACCCGCACCAGCAACGCCGCCACCGCGGCGCGCTGGCGCTCGGCCAGCGCCGCGGCCTCGGCCGGTGCGGTGGCCGGCAGCAGCAGCAGGAATTCCTCGCCGCCCCAGCGCGCCAGGTGGTCGCTGCGGCGCAGGCCCTGGCGCAGCGCGGCGGCCACCTGGCGCAGCACTTCGTCGCCGGCGGCGTGGCCGTGGCGGTCGTTGACCTGCTTGAAGTGGTCCACGTCGAGCATCAGCACGGCCAGCGGCTCGTGCAGGCGCTGCGCCGCCGCCAGCGCCGCGCGCCCGGCGGCGGTGGCACTGCGGCGGTTGGCCAGGCCGGTGAGCGCGTCGCTTGCGGCCACCGCGGCGATGCGGCGGTTCACGCGCCGCTGCCACAGCAGCGCCGCACCTGCGCCCCCGGCCAGCACCAGCACGCCCAGGCTGACCAGCCAGCGCAGCCGCGTCTCGGCCTGCAGCGCGCGTTCGGCGGTGGCGGTGCGCGACTGCAGCAGTTCGTTTTCGGTCTGCAGCCGCTGGGCCTGCAGCACGCCGCGCTGCGCCTGCAGCTGCGCTGCCAGCACGCGGTCGAAGTTGGCGCGGTCGAGTTCCAGCACGCGCCGCCAGGCCTGCTCGGCCTCGGGCGCGCGGCCCAGCGCCGACAGCGTCTGCGCGCGCAGGTACTCGAAGCGACGCAGCGGCGCCGGCTGCGCGCTGCCCGGCGGCAGCAGCGGCCGCACCTGCGTTTCCAGCACCTGCAGCGCCACCATGCGCTGGTCCGACAGCAGCAGCACGCGGGCATGGCGCAGCAGCGCTTCCAGGTAGGCAGCCGGCGTCTGGCGCAGCGCGGGCGTGGCGATGGCGCGGCTGGACAGCGGCAGCGCCTCGTCGTGCCGGCCCAGCGACGCCAGGCCCAGCGCCAGCGTGGTCTGCGTCATCGCCAGGTACATGGGGTCGTCGAGCTCGGCCAGCATCGCCGCCGCCTGCCGCGTGACCGTCACCGCCTCGGGCGCACGCCCGAGCTCCACCAGGATGGCCCCCAGCAGGCGCAGGCAGTCGGACTCCCAGGTCGGGTTCTGCAGCGCGCGGAAGCGTTCGGCCGCCTGCTGGAACTGCTGCGCCGCGGTGGCCATGTTCTCCAGGTCGAGCTCGAGGTTGGCCGACCAGTACAGGTGCTGGGCCTGCAGTTGCAGGTCGCTGCCGCCCATGGCGACGCGGCGATTGTTTTCCAGCGCCGCCGCCGCCGCGGGGATGTCGCGGCGGTCGAGGTGGTATTCGACCTGCTGCGTGTAGACCATGCTCTGCAGCATCGCGTCGCCGGCCTGGCGCGCGAGTTCGAGGCCGCGGCTCCAGTGCGGCGGGGCCTCGTCGGCGCGGCCCTGCAGGCGCAGCACGCCGGCCTGGAACACCGACCACTGCGCCTGCAGCTCCACCAGCCCGCTGGCCTGCACCGGCGGCTGCAGCGTGCGCAGCAGGTCGCTGGCTTCGTCGACACGGCCCAGCGACATCAGCGCCCAGGCCTGCAGCAGGCCGTGGCGGAGCCGGTCGTTGGGCGGCCAGCCGCTGCTGTCCTGCGCCTGCAGCGCCTGCAGGGCCTGGCCGGGCTGCTGCTCGATCTGCTGCGACCAGCGTGTCCAGTCGCCGGGCTGCGGGGGCGGCGTCGGTGCCGCTTGCGCCGCGACAGCCGCCACCAGCAGCACTGCAGCCAGGTGGCGCAGCCAGGTCATGGTCGTGCAGCCCGGTGCAGCACGCGCTGCGGGAACGGGATCTCGATGCCGGCGTCGTTCAGCGCCTGCAGCAGCGCCAGGTTGACGGTGGAGCGGATGTTGCCCTGGCCGTTCTCGGGGTCGGCGATCCAGAACAGCACCGTCAGCTCCAGCCCGTCGGCGGCGAAGGCCGACAGCTGCACGCCGGGCCCGGGGTCGGCCAGCACGCGCGGCACGGCCGCAACGATGGCCGTGAGCTGCGGGATCAGCGCCTGCACGTCGGTGCCGTAGGCCACCTGCACCACGGTGCTCAGCAGCACGCGCGAGTCGGCCAGCGAGGCGTTCTCCACGCGCGACGTGATCAGCATCTCGTTGGGCACGATGCTCTCGCGGCCGTTGAGCGCGCGGATCACGGTGTAGCGCGTGTTGATGTCGGTGATGCGGCCTTCGAAGTTGTCGACCCGCACCATGTCGCCGATGCGCATGCTGCGCTCGGCCAGGATGACGAAGCCGCTGATGTAGTTGGCCGCCAGCTTCTGCAGGCCGAAGCCGATGCCCACGCCCAGCGCCCCGCCCAGCACCCCCAGCGCGGTGAGGTCGATGCCGGCTGCCGAGAGCGCGAACATCAGCCCGACGAACAGCAGCAGTGCGCGCAGCGCATTGGCCGCCATCTTGCGGATGCTGATGTTGTCGGTGGCGCCCTTCAGCAGCCGCTGCTCCAGCGCCGCCGACACCCACAGCGCCACCACCATCACCGCGATGGCGGCGATCACGCCTTCCAGCAGGTTGCGCACCGAGATGCGCGTGCTGCCGATCTTCCACTGGATGGCGTCCAGTTCCACCAGGATCAGCGGCAGCACGCCGGTGATCCACAACACCATCACGATCCAGGCCAGCCACGAGACACTGCGCTCGACCACGCGCATGACGTGCGAGGTCGGGAAGGCCGCACGCAGCACCCGCACCGTGAGCCGGATCACCAGAAGCGACAGCAGCACCGGCACCACGAGCTTGAACACCGCGATGGGCACGGTGTCCAGCGCCTGCAGCGCCCAGCGCCCCACCAGCGCCAGCAGCAGCGCGAACACCGGGAACAGCACGCCGTCGACGACGCCGCGGCCGAACCAGATCGAGCCGCGCCGCGGCTCGGGACCACGCAGCAGCCGCACCGCCAGCCAGGCCAGGCCCAGGCAGGCGGCCAGCACCCCCAGCTCGACCAGCGCACCGGGCTGCAGGAACGACGCGAACAGGCGGCCGAGCTCCTCGGCCGTGGCAACACCACCCATGGTCAGCGCCGCCCGCTCACACGTCAGCCAGCACGCGCAGGTGCGCCGCCACGCTGCGCGCGAGCGCGCTCAGGTTGTAGCCACCCTCCAGGCACGAGACGATGCGCCCGCCGCTGTGGCGCGCGGCCACCTGCACCAGCTGCCGCGTGATCCACTCGTAGTCGGCCTCGACCAGGCCGAGCTGGCCGAGGTCGTCTTCGCGGTGGGCGTCGAAGCCGGCGCTGATGAACACCATCTGCGGTTTGAAGGCTTCGAGCGCCGGCATCCACATCGCCAGGATCGTCTCGCGCAGCTCGGCGCCACGCGTGTACGGCGCCACCGGCACGTTGACCATGTTCGTGCCCTTGGGCACGGCGCCGCTGTACGGGTACAGCGGGTGCTGGAAGAAGCTGCACATCAGCACGCGCTCGTCGCCGGCGACGATGTCCTCGGTGCCGTTGCCGTGGTGCACGTCGAAGTCGATGATGGCCACGCGCTGCAGGCCGTGCACGTCGAGCGCGTGGCGCGCCGCCACGGCCACGTTGTTGAAGAAGCAGAAGCCCATGGTCTCGTCGCGCGTGGCGTGGTGGCCCGGCGGGCGCACGGCGCAGAACGCGTTGTGCGCGCGGCCGGCGATCACGTCGTCGGTGGCCGCCACCGCGGCGCCCGCGGCGCGCAGCGCGGCACGCCAGGTGTCGGGGCAGGCGATGGTGTCGGGGTCGAGCGCACGCGGCTGGCCGCTGTCCTGCACCTGCACCAGCAGGTCCTGCAGCTGCGTCACGTAGTGCACGGTGTGGGCGCGCTCGATCTGCTCCAGCGTGGCCTGCGGCGCGTCGCGGAAGTCCAGCGCCACGTCCAGGCCCGTGGACAGCAGGTGGTCGGCGATCGCGTCCAGCCGCTGCGGGCATTCCGGGTGGCCTTGTCCCATATCGTGCAAACGGCACTCGGCGTGGGTGTAGAAGGCGGTACTCATCAGGCAGGAGACTCTTTTCGGGTAAGGTGCCGCGCGTGTCGCTCGATGGGTTCGGACAACGTGATCGATGAAAGCCTTGCGCGCCAGATTTCCAGTCTGGTGGACCAGATTAGCACGATCATCGTCGGCAAAAGGCCGCAGATCGAGGACAGCGTGGCCTGCCTGCTGGCCGGCGGCCACCTGCTGATCGAGGACGTTCCCGGCGTCGGCAAGACCACGCTGGCCCACGCGCTGGCGGTGTCGCTGGGGCTGAAGTTCAGCCGCGTGCAGTTCACGGCCGACCTGATGCCCAGCGACCTGATCGGCGTCAGCGTGTTCGAGCGCCAGCGCGACAGCTTCGTCTTCCACCCCGGCCCGGTCTTCGCGCAGGTGCTGCTGGCCGACGAGATCAACCGCGCCGGCCCCAAGACCCAGAGCGCGCTGCTCGAGGCGATGGAAGAGCAGCAGGTCTCGGTGGACAACGAGACCCGCGCCCTGCCCGCGCCGTTCTTCGTGATCGCGACGCAGAACCCCAGCGACCAGCTCGGCACCTACCCGCTGCCCGAAAGCCAGCTCGACCGCTTCCTGCTGCGCATCACGCTCGGCTACCCCGACCGCGCCAGCGAGCGCGCGCTGCTCGCCGGCGCCGACCGGCGCGACCTGGCGCAGCGCCTGCAGCCGGTGATGCCCCCGGCCGCGCTGGTGGCGGCGCAGCAGGCGGTGCAGCAGATCACGGCGTCGGAGGCGCTGCTCGACTACCTGCAGGCGCTGATCGCCGCCACGCGCGACGGCCGCTGGTTCGTCGAGGGCCTGTCGCCGCGCGCCGGCATTGCGGTGCTGCGCGTGGCCAAGGCGCGGGCGCTGATGGCGCAGCGCAGCTACGTCGCGCCCGACGACGTGCAGGCCATCCTGCCGCAGGCCATCGCCCACCGCCTGCACCCGGTGCCCGGCGCCGGGCGCGGGCCGATCGAGCAGGTGCGCGCGATGGTGGAAGGCGTGCCGATCCCGTGAGACCCGCCGTGACCCACGGACGGGCAGTGCCGTGATCCGGGAGCGCATCCAGGCCTGGCTGCAGAGCCGGTTGCCCCGCACCGACACCTGGCTGCTGACGCAGCGCAACGTCTACATCCTGCCCACCAAGGCCGGGCTGTCGTTTGCACTGACGCTGCTGCTGATGCTGGTGGCGTCCATCAACTACCAGCTCAACCTGGGCTACGTGCTCACGTTCCTGCTGGCCGGCGCGGGCGGGGTGTCGATGCACCTCACGCACAACACGCTGCGCGGGCTGACGCTGCACATGCGCCCGGCCACCCCGGTGTTCGCAGGCGACGCCGCGACGCTGGAAGTGGTGCTGGACAACCCCGGCGGCGCGCGCCATGCGATCTCGCTGCACTTCCAGGACCGCAGCGGCGCCGGCCGCAGCTTCATCACGGTCGACGTGCCGGCGGCCGGCCAGGAGATCACGCACCTGCGCCTGGTGCTGCCGCGCCGCGGCTGGCACGAGGTGCCGACGCTGGTGGTCGAGACGGCCTTCCCCTTCGGCCTGTTCCGCGCCTGGACGCAGTGGCGGCCTGCGCTGCGCGTGCTGGCCTGGCCGCAGCCCGAGCAACCGGCCCCGGCGCTGCCGCCGGCCAGCGCGCTGCCCGGCAACGGCAGCGCGCCGCAGCGCAGCGTCGGCGGCGAACTCGACGGCGTGCGCTTCTACCGCCGCGGTGATTCGATGCGCCAGGTGGTGTGGAAGAAGGTGGCGCGCAGCGGCGAACTCGTCAGCCGCGAAACCAGCGGCAGCGCCAGCCAGGAACTGTGGCTCGACTGGGTGCACACGCCCGGCGCCGACGCCGAGCGCCGCCTGTCGCGGCTGAGCGCCTGGGTGCAGCAGGCCGACCGCAGCGGCCACACCTGGGGCCTGCGCCTGCCCGGCCACGAACTGCCGCCCGCCGTGGGCGACGGCCAGCGCCGCGCTGCGCTGGACCTGCTGGCGACCTGGTGATGCAGGCCCTGTCCAGCCGCTGGTCCCACCTGCCGCGTGAGGCGCGCGACACGCTGTTCCAGCTGGGCGTGATCGGCTGGACGCTGCTGCCGCACGCCGTGCACCTGCCGGTCTGGTGCGTGCTGCTGTCGGCCGTGATCCTGGCCTGGCGCGGCCGGCTGGCGCTGACCAACGGCGCGCTGCCCGGGCGCTGGACGGTGGCCGGCGTGCTCGTGCTGGCGGCGGTGCTGACCTGGTGGTCCGAGCGCACGCTGCTGGGCAAGGAGGCCGGCGTCACGATGCTCGTGGTGCTGATGGCGCTGAAGACGCTGGAGCTGCGCGCGCGGCGCGACGCGCTGGTGGTGTTCTTCCTCGGCTTCTTCCTCGTGCTGACCAACTTCCTGTACTCGCAGAGCCTGCTGGTGGCGCTGTCGATGCTGGTCAGCGTGTGGGGCCTGCTCACGGCGCTGGTGCTGGCGCACATGCCGGTGGGCCGGCCGCCGCTGGCGCGTGCCGGCGGCCTGGCCGCGCGGGCCGCGCTGCTGGGCGCACCGATCATGGTGGTGCTGTTCCTGCTGTTCCCGCGCATCGGGCCGCTGTGGGGCATGCCGGGCGACGCCGCCGGCCGCACCGGGCTCTCGGGCACGCTGCGGCTGGGCGGCGTGGCCGAGGTCGCCAACGACGAGTCGGTGGCGCTGCGCGTGCGCTTCCTGGGGCCGGTGCCGGCCGCCGAGGACATGTACTTCCGCGGCCCCGTGCTCGGCAGCTTCGACGGCCGCGACTGGACCCGGCTGGAACCCCGGCTGCCGCCGCAGCTGCGCCTGCGCGCGGGGCTCGAACTGCAGGGCACGCCCACGCGCTACGAGATGACGCTGGAGCCCAGCCGCCTGCCGCTGCTGCCGCTGCTGGAGATGACGCCCGACACGGCCGGCGCGGCGCCGGTGCTCGACGGCTTCCAGCCCGTGCTGCGCAGCGACCTGCAGTGGCAGCTGGAGCGCCCGGTGACGGACCGGGTGCGCTTCGAGGTGCAGGCCTGGCCGCGCCACCGCCACGGACCCGAGACGCTGCAGGTGGGCCTGCGCGACTGGGTCGACCTGCCGCCGGGCTACAACCCGCGCACGCTGCAGTGGGCCGCCGACCTGCGCGCGCGCCCCGAGCTGCAGACCGCCGGCACGGCCGAACTGGTGGCGGCGGTGCTGCGCCACATCCGCACCGGCGGCTTCAGCTACACGCTGGAACCGGGCCCCTACGGCCGCGACGCGATCGACGAGTTCTGGTTCGACCGCCAGTTCGGCTTCTGCGAGCACTTCGCGGCGGCCTTCGTCGTGGTGATGCGCGCGATGGACGTGCCGGCGCGCATCGTCACCGGCTACCAGGGCACCGACCCGCTGCCGGTGGACGGCTACTGGATCGTGCGCCAGAGCAACGCGCACGCCTGGGCCGAGGTCTGGGAGGCCGGCCGCGGCTGGGTGCGCGTGGACCCGACCGCGGCGGTGGCGCCCGACCGCATCCGCCAGCGCGGGCGCAGCCTGACGCCGCGGCCGGGGCTGGTGGCCGGTGCCATCAACAACGTCAATCCGGCCCTGGCGGCGCAGATGCGGCAGGTGTGGGAGCTGGTCAACAACCGCTGGAACCAGTGGGTGATGGGCTACTCGCGCGGGCAGCAGTTCGACCTGCTGCGCAGCCTGGGGATGCAGTCGCCCGACTGGCAGGACCTGGCGACGCTGCTGATCGGCCTGCTGGCGGCCGCCAGCGCCGCCGGTGCCGGCTGGGCCTGGTGGGACCGCCGCCGGCAAGACCCCTGGCAGCGCCTGCAGCAGCGTGTGCAGCAGCGGCTGGCCGCGCTGGGCGTGGCGGTGGCGCCGCACGAGGCGCCGCGTGCGCGGGCGCAGCGCGTGCGCGGCGTGCTGGGCCCGCGCGGCGAGCCGCTGGCGCAGGCGCTGGAGGCGCTGGACCAGCAGCGCTACGCCCAGGCCGGACGCAGTGCCCCCGACCGCCGTTGGTGGGCACGTTTCGTCACAGCGGCACGGCAGGCGGCCTCGGGATAATGCCCCGCATGACCCGTGTTCCCGCGGCGGCCCTGGCCGCCACCGTGCTGTGCGCAGCGCTGCTGCTGCTACCGGCCGCGGCCGGCGCCACCGAGCGCCCGGCCGGCGCCCAGGCCACGTCCAAGCCGAAGCCCAAGCCCAAGCCTGCTGCCAAGCAGCGGCCGAAACCCAAGGCGCAGGCGGCGAGGCCGGCAACGCGCGCCGTGCCCGGCGGCGTCGTCGGCGCACCGGCCTACGGGCAGCGAGACGACATCCGCACCTTCGCAGCGGGCGTGGCCGAGCGCCGCGGCCTCGACGCCGCCTGGATCGAACAGCAACTGGCGCAGGCGCGCCGCATCGACAGCGTGCAGAAGCTGATGATGCCGGCGCCCGCCGGCACGGCCAAGGACTGGGGCGCGTACCACGACCGCTTCGTCGAGCCACGCCGCATCACCGCCGGGGCCGCGTTCTGGCAGGTCAACGCCGAGGCCCTGCAGCGCGCCGAGGCCCGCTACGGCGTGCCGGCGGCGCTGATCGTGGGCATCGTCGGCGTCGAGACCTACTACGGACGGCTCACCGGCGGTTTCCGCGTGCTCGACGCGCTGGCCACGCTGACCTTCGACTTCCCCAGCGGGCGCAGCGACCGCAGCGGCTTCTTCCGCAGCGAGCTCGAAGAATTCCTGGTGCTGTGCCAGCGCGAAGGCCTGGACCCGCAGCAGCCGCGCGGTTCGTTCGCCGGCGCGATGGGCCTGCCGCAATTCATGCCGGGCAGCATCAACCGCCACGCCATCGACTTCGACGGCGACGGCCGCATCGACCTCACCGGCAGCAGCACCGACGCCATCGGCAGCATCGCGCACTACCTGGCGCAGTTCGGTTGGCAGCCGGGCATGCCGGCCACCTACGCCGTGACGCCACCGCCGCCCGGCGAGGACCTGCAGGCGCTGCTGGGCCCGGACATCCTGCCCAGCTTCACGGCCGCGCAGTTCGCCGAGCGCGGCGCGGTGTTGCCGCCTGAAGCGCGCGCGCATACCGGCCCGCTGGCCCTGGTGCTGCTGGAAAACGGCGGCGGCGCGCCGACCTACGTGGCCGGCACGCAGAACTTCTACGCCATCACGCGCTACAACTGGAGCAGCTACTACGCGATGGCGGTGCTGGCACTCGGCGAGGCGGTGGCGCGCGCGCGCTGAGCCGCGCGGCGCCACCGCCGCTTCACGCCGCCACCGGCACCAGGAAGTCGCGCCCGATGCCGGCGCCGAGGTCGTTGACGCGGTCGAGGAACTGCGTCAGGTACGCATGCAGTCCGGTGGCCAGGATCTCGTCGATGCGGCCGTACTGCAGGTCGGCGCGCAGCCGGCCGGCGCGGCGCAGGGTCTCGTCGCTCTGCTGGTTGGCCACCATCTGCAGGTTCGCCACCACCTCGTTCATGCAGGCGGCCAGCGAGCGCGGCATGTCGGGCCGCAGGATCAGCAGTTCGGCCACGCGCTCGGGGCGGATCACGTTGCGGTAGACCTTGCGGTAGATCTCGAAGCCGCTGACCGAGCGCAGGATCGCGCTCCAGTGGTAGAAGTCGACCTCCTGGCTTTCCTTCACGTTGCCGGCGCCGAAGTACTCGGCCGCGAGCGCGTGGAACTTCACGTCGAGCAGCCGCGCGGTGTTGTCGGCGCGTTCGAGGAAGGTGCCGATGCGCAGGAAGTACAGCGCCTCGTCCTGCAGCATCGTGCCCACGGTGACCCCGCGGCTCAGGTGGCTGCGGAACTTCACCCACTCGAAGAAGGTGCCGGGGTCGCGCTCGAAGTCGCCCGACTTCAGCATGCGGTTGAATTCGAGCCAGGTCTGGTTCTGCGTCTCCCAGACCTCGGTGGTGAGCGCGCCGCGCACCGCACGGGCGTTCTCGCGCGCGGCACGCAGGCAGGCCAGGATGGACGAGGGGTTGGTCTCGTCGCGCACCATGAAGTCCATGACGTTGCGCGCGGTGACCTCGCTGTACTTCTGCGAGAAGCTCCAGGTCAGCTCGCTGATCGACAGCAGCCCGCGCCAGCCCTGCTCGGCCATGTCGGCACTTTGCGGCAGCAGTGCGGTCTGGTAGTTCACGTCGAGCATGCGCGCGGTGTTCTCGGCGCGCTCCATGTAGCGGGCCATCCAGAACAGGTGATCGGCGGTGCGTGACAGCATGTTGTTGCTCCTGTCGGTTCAGTCTTCCAGCACCCAGGTGTCCTTCGTGCCGCCGCCCTGCGACGAGTTCACGACCAGCGAGCCTTCCTTCAGCGCCACGCGCGTCAGGCCGCCGGGCACCATCTGCACCTCCTTGCCGCTCAGCACGAAGGGCCGCAGGTCGATGTGGCGCGGCGCGATGCCGCTGTCCACGAAGGTCGGGCAGGTCGACAGCGCCAGCGTCGGCTGCGCGATGTAGTTGTGCGGCTTGCTCAGCAGAACGGCGCGGAATTCGGCGATCTCGGCCTTGCTCGCCGCCGGGCCCACCAGCATGCCGTAGCCGCCGGCGCCGTGCACTTCCTTGACCACCAGCTCGTCCAGGTGCGCCAGCACGTACTTCAGGTCCTCCGCCTCGCGGCACAGGTAGGTCGGCACGTTGTGCAGGATGGGTTTCTCGCCGAGGTAGAACTCGATCATCTTCGGCACGTACGGATAGATGCTCTTGTCGTCGGCGATGCCGGTGCCGATGGCGTTGCTGAGCGTGATGTTGCCGGCGCGGTAGACGTCGAGCAGCCCGGCGCAGCCCAGCGTGCTGTCGGCGCGGAAGGCCAGCGGGTCGAGGAAGTCGTCGTCGACGCGGCGGTAGATCACGTCCACGCGCTTGGGGCCCTGCGTCGTGCGCATGTAGACGAACTGGTCCTTCACGAAGAGGTCGTTGCCCTCGACCAGCTCCACGCCCATCTGCTGCGCCAGGAAGGCGTGCTCGAAGTAGGCGCTGTTGTACATGCCGGGCGTGAGCACCACCACGTTGGGCTCGGCCACGCCGGCCGGCGCCACGCTGCGCAGCGTGTCCAGCAGCAGGTCGGGGTAGCGGGCCACGGGGGCGATGCGGTGCAGGCTGAACAGCTCGGGGAACAGGCGCATCGTCATCTTGCGGTTCTCGAGCATGTAGCTCACGCCGCTGGGCACGCGCAGGTTGTCCTCGAGCACGTAGGTCGTGCCGCTGCCGTCGGCATTGGCGGCGCGCACGATGTCGATGCCGGCGATGTGCGAGTACACGTCGCCGGGCACGTTGACGTTCATCATCTCGGGCCGGAACTGCGCGTTCTGCAGCACCTGCTCGGCGGGCACGATGCCGGCCTTCAGGATCTCCTGCCCGTGGTAGACGTCATGGATGAAGCGGTTCAGCGCCCGCACGCGCTGGCTCAGGCCGGCTTCCATCTCGACCCACTCGTGGCGGGGGATCACGCGCGGGATCAGGTCGAAGGGGATCAGGCGCTCGGTGCCGGCGCCGTCTTCGTCCTTCGCGCCGTAGACCGCGAAGGTGATGCCGACGCGGCGGAAGATCATCTCGGCCTCGTCGCGCCGCGCGCGCATGGCCTCGCCGGGTTGGGCCTGCAGCCAGCGTTCGTAGGTGTTGTAGTGCGCGCGCACGGCGCCGTCGGTGGCGCGCATCTCGTCGAAGCGGGGCTTCATGGTGTTCCTGGCTCCTCTGTTCAACCGGTAGCAACAACCGGACCCACGATGCGCGTGCCCACCGCCACCGTCAGCGTGTGGCGGCCGCCGCCGCGGATCACGCCGCGCAGCGGCGTCACGTCGCCGAAGTCGCGGCCGACCGCCAGCCGCACGTGGCCAGTGGCGGGCACGAGGTCGTTCGTGGGGTCCAGGTCCAGCCAGGCGCCGTCGATGCCCACCGTTCCCGGGCACCACACCTGCACCCAGGCATGCGAGGCGTCGGCGCCCAGCAGCGGCGCGCCACCCTCGGGCGGCTGCGTCAGCAGGTAGCCGCTGACGTAGCGCGCCGGCAGCCCGAACATGCGCAGCGTGCCGGCCATCAGGTGCGCGAAGTCCTGGCAGACGCCGCGCCGCTGCGCGAAGGCCTGGGCCAGCGGCGTGTCGATCTCGGTGCTCTGGCTCTCGTACTGGAAGTCGGCATGGATGCGGTGCATCAGCTCCAGCGCCGCCTCGGCCACCGGCCGGCCGGGATGGAAGCTGGGCAGGCCGTAGTCGCGCAACGCCTCCAGCCGCGGCACGAAGGGCGATGGCATGGTGTATTCGACGGCGGGGTCGAACGGCGCCTGGGCCACGTACTGCAGCCGCTCGGCCAGCAGGTCCCAGGGCGCCGACGTCTCCGGCCGCAGCGCGCCGAAGCGCGGCGCCAGCCGCACGCGGCTGGTCGCGCGCACGGTCAGCGTGTCGTGCGGGCGGATCAGGCTGAAGTGGCACTGCAGGTTGCCGGCGGCGTCGCGGCTGTGGCGCAGCGGGTCGGGCGTGGGGCTGACGCGCAACTCGAAGCCCAGCAGGCGCTGCGCGCCGTCGTCCAGCGGCTGCAGGTGGGCCAGGTGGTGGGCCAGCGTGACCGGCGCCGCATACGCGTAGCGCGTCTCGTGCACGACTTCCAGGTCGACAACGGCCTGCACGGCGCTCACACCCGCTGGTCCTGGCCGTGCGCCAGGGTGAAGAAGCGCACGCCGATCTCGTCGGCCAGGCCCTGCGCCGTTTCGCGCAGGGCCAGCACCAGCTGGCGCAGCCGCGCCGCGATCTCGGCGTCACCGGCGCCGCGCAGTTCCTCGATGGTCAGCCCGGCGCCTTCGGCGGGCAGCCGCGCCAGCAGCGGCTGCAGGCTGGCGTCGCTGCCGGGCAGCTTCTTCAGCTCGGTGCGCAGCCGGCGCAGCACGCCGCTGAACGAACGTGGGTTGGAGCTGTCCAGCACCAGCAGGTCGGTCAGCGCCAGCAGGTCTTCATGGCGCTGGTAGCGCGCGCGGAAGGTGATGGCGCTGTCGAACAGCTCCAGCAGCAGGTCGATGCCGGCGGCGCTGTCGAGCGCCTGGTTGTCCAGGAAGGCCTGCATGCGCGTGGTCAGGCCGATCAGCCGTTCCAGCAGCCGGCCCACGGTGAGCAGCCGCCAGCCGTGGTCGCGCGTCATGCGGTCGGTCTGCGCGCCGGTCACGGCCGCGAGCTGCAGCGCCAGCGTGTCCAGCGCCGGCAGCACCTGCGGCAACGTCGGCAACGCGTCGGGCTCGGCCTGCAGCGCCTGCGCGAACGTGGCGCCCATGCTGCGGATCAGCCCCCAGTGCTCGGACGACAGCCGCTCGCGCAGCACCTGCGAGGCGCGCTCCAGCGCCTGCAGGTTGTAGGCGACGCTGCTGGCTTCGCGCACGTCGGACAGGCCGGCGAGCACCGCGCGCTCGAACAGGTGGGCCGACTGCAGCAGCGTCGGCACGCCCGGCGGCGCCAGGCCGTTGCTGACGGCCATGGCCGACACGGCGCGCTGCAGGCTGTGGTCGGCGTCGCTGTCGGCGTCGATCAGCAGCAGCGTCGCACGTGCCAGCCGCACCAGCTGTTCGGTGCGCTCGGTGTAGCGGCCCAGCCAGAACAGGTTCTCGCCGGTGCGGCTGCTCACCGGGCGGCGGCGCTGCACGATGTCGTCGACCTGCAGCCGCTGCGGCAGCATGCTGAAGGTGTCGACCGCGCCTTCGGTCAGCACCCAGGTGTCGAGGCTGGTGCCGCCGCGCTGCATGCTGACGCTGGTGTCCTCGCGCTGCGACACACGCGTCATGCCGCCGGGCAGCACGTGCCAGCGGCCGCCGCCGTCGGCGATGGCGTACACACGCACCATGGCCGGGCGCGGGCTCAGCATGCTGCCGCCCCAGATAGGGGCGCGCGAGAAGCGCAGCCGGTCCTGCACGGTCCAGGCATCGGGGTCGAGCTCCACGCGCGCGCTGGTGCGGTCGCGCACCTGCGAGGTGCGGCCGCCTTGCGGGAAGGTGCTGCGCAGCACCTTGCCGTCCATCGCGCCGCGCACGTCGTTCCAGGCCGCGGCCTCGCCGCACCACCAGGTGGGCAGCGCCGGCAGCAGCAGGTCCTGCCCCAGCAGGCGGCGGGCAATGCCGGGCAGGAAGCCCTGCACCGCGGGCGACTCCAGGAAGGCGCTGCCCAGCGCGTTGGCCATCACCACCGTGCCGGCACGCGCGGCCTGCAGCAGCCCAGGCACGCCGAGTGCGCTGTCGGGGCGCAGCTCGAGCGGGTCGCACCAGTCGTCGTCGAGCCGGCGCAGCAGTCCGTGCACCGGCTCCAGGCCCTCCACGGTCTTCAGGAACACGCGCTCGCCGCGCACCGTGAGGTCGCCGCCTTCCACCAGAGGCAGGCCGAGATAGCGCGCGAGGTAGGCGTGTTCGAAGTAGGTCTCGCTGTAGGGGCCGGGCGTCAGCAGCGCCAGGCGCGGCGTGGCGCCGCCGGCGACCTGGCGCGCGATGGCCTCCACCGTGTCGAGCAAGCGGCGGTACGAGCTGGCGATGTGCTGCACACGCAGCTCGCGGAAGGCGTCGGGGAACTGGCGCGAGATCACCATGCGGTTGTGCAGCACGTAGCCCAGGCCCGACGGCCCCTGCGTGCGCTGCGCCACCACCCACCAGCGGCCGTCGGGGCCGCGCGCCAGGTCGTAGGCCACGATGTGCAACCGCAGCCCGCCCGGCGGCTGCACGCCCAGCATGGGCCGCAGGTAGCCGGGGTGGCGCAGCAGCAGCGCCGGCGGCAGCAGGCCCTGCTGCAGCAGCGTGCGGGGGCCGTACAGGTCGGCCAGCATCGCTTCCAGCAGGCCCGAGCGCTGCACCACGCCGGCTTCGATGGCCGCCCACTCGGCCGGCTCGATCAGCAGCGGCAGCAGCTCCAGCGACCACGGCCGCGCCGCGGCGCCGTGTTCGTCGAAGACGTTGTGCGTGACGCCGTCGAGCGCGATCTGCTGCGCCACCTGGGCACGGCGGCGGTCGAGCTCGGCCGCCAGCGTGAGGCCGCTGCCCGGCGCCGGCAGCAGTTGCGCAAAGCGCTGCCAGGGCGGGCGCACGGCGCCGCCGGGCTGGCGCAGTTCGTCCCACACGCCGGCCTCGGCCGGCAGCGCGTGGCGCATCAACGCGTCGAGCGCCCCACCCTGCCCGAACGCCGGCGAGGCACCGGGCCCGAAGGGCAGCGTGCCTTGCGACTGCGTCTGGGACTGCGGGCTCGTCAACGGCGCTCCGGGGGGGGGCTGGCCTCAGGCCAGGCGCAGGTCGAGCGTGAACGGGAACTCGCGGCTGGGCTGCGCCGGCGCCACCTGCATCTGCCCCGGCGTGTGGCCGAAGCGGAAGAAGCGCGCCAGGCGGCGGCTTTCGGCGGTGTACGAGTTCACCGGGAAGTCCTCGTAGTTGCGCCCGCCCGGGTGCGCCACGTGGTAGCGGCAGCCGCCGATGGAGCGCTGCAGCCAGCCGTCGACGATGTCGAAGGTGAGCGGTGCGTGCGCGGCGATGGTGGGGTGCAGCGCCGACGGCGGCGCCCAGGCGCGGTAGCGCACGCCGCAGACGAACTCGCCGACGCGGCCGGTGGGCTGCAGCGGCACGGCGCGGCCATTGACGGTGATGACGTGGCGGTTGTCGTTCAGGCCCGTGACCTTCAGCTCCACGCGTTCGAGCGATGAATCGACATAGCGCACGGTGCCGCCGGGTGCGCCCTCCTCGCCCATCACGTGCCAGGGTTCGAGCGCGGTGCGCACGGTGAGCTCGATGCCCATCGTGGCCACGCCGCCGATCAGCGGGAAGCGGAACTCGAAATGCGGCGCGAACCACTGGCTGTCGAACGCGAAGCCGGCCTGGTTCAGCTCGGCCATGACGTCGTCGAAGTCCATCTGCACGAAGGTCGGCAGCAGGAAGCGGTCGTGCAGCGCCGTGCCCCAGCGCGTGAGCCGCGTCGCGCCGCGGCCGCTGTAGGGCTGGCGCCAGAACCAGGCCAGCAGCGCACGCAGCAGCAACTGCTGCGACAGGCTCATGCGTGCGTGCGGCGGCATCTCGAAGGCACGCAGCTCCAGCAGGCCCAGGCGGCCGGTGGGGCCGTCGGGGCTGTAGAGCTTGTCGATGCAGAACTCGCTGCGGTGCGTGTTGCCGGTGACGTCGATCAGCAGGTTGCGCAGTGAGCGGTCGACCAGCCACGGCGCCACCTGGCCTTGCAGCTGCAGCTGGCGTTCAAGCTCCTGCAGCGCGATCTCGACCTCGTAGACCTGGTCGTTGCGCGCTTCGTCGATGCGCGGCGCCTGGCTGGTGGGGCCGATGAACATGCCGCTGAACAGGTAGCTCAGGCTCGGGTGGTTGTGCCAGTAGGTCAGCAGGCTGGCCAGCACGTCGGGGCGGCGCAGGAAGGGGCTGTCGGCCGGCGTCGCGCCGCCGAGCACGAAGTGGTTGCCGCCGCCCGTGCCGGTGTGGCGGCCGTCGAGCATGAACTTCTCGGTGGACAGCCGCGTGCGGTGCGCGGCGTCGTACAGGAACTCGGTGTGGTCGACCAGTTCCTTCCAGTCGTGCGCCGGGTGGATGTTGACCTCGATGACACCCGGGTCGGGTGTCACGGCCAGCGTCTTCAGGCGGCTGTCGCGCGGCGGCCCGTAGCCTTCGAGCACGATCTTCACGCCTTGCTCGGCGCAGGTGGCCTCGATGGCGGCGAGCAGTTCGAGGTAGTCCTCCAGGTGCTGCAGCGGCGGCATGAAGAGGTACATCACGCCGCTCTTGCCGCCATGGCGGGCTTCGGCCTTGGGGCCGTTGCCGCGCTGCGGGTCGCGCACCTCGACGCACAGCGCGGTGCGCGTCAGCCAGCCGGCGCTCTGCTGGCGCGCGGGCACGGTGTCGGGCGCCACCGGGTGCGGCTTCACCGGCAGGTGCGGGCCGGTGCCGGTGGGCGTGAAGCCGGGGTCGGTGCCGTCGCCTTGCGCCTGCCGTGCCACCGCGCCGCCTTCGGCGAAGCCCTGACCCACGTGGTGTGCGTCGTAGCCGCGCGGCTGCGTGCGCAGCAGCGGCGCCGCCGGCAGCGGTGCCTGCGGCGCAAACGGGTCCTGCGTGATGAGCTGCTGGCGGTCGGCGGCGCTGGCCCAGGGCAGCGCGTCCAGCGGCAGGCGGTAGCCCATCGGCGAGTCACCGGGGATCAGGTACAGCCGCTCGTCGCGGAAGTGCCAGGGGCCGCTGATCCAGGCCGGGCCGGCGGTGCCTTCCATCCATTCCTTGCGCAGCGGCAGCAGGTAGCCCACCACGCTGTCCAGGCCCTGTTGGAAGACGCGGCGCAGCCGCATGCGCTCGAGCTCGTCGTCGAGCTTCGACTCGAACGGGTCCACGTTCACCGGCAGCCGGCGTTCGCGCCACAGGTAGTAGAAGGTGTCCTCGTACCCCGGCACCACGTACTTGGTGTCCAGCCCCAGCCGGCGCGTCAGCGCGCTCGTGAAGGCGTGCGCGTCGGCGCTGGTGTAGCGGTGCGTGTCGCGTTCGTCGGCGAAGAGCGTGGGGTCGTTCCAGATCGGCTGGCCGTCAGCGCGCCAGCCGATCGTCAGCGCCCAGCGCGGCAGCTGCTCGCCCGGGTACCACTTGCCCTGGCCGAAGTGCAGGAAGCCGCCCGCGCCGTACTTGGCCAGCAGCCGGTGCACGAGCACGGTCGCGAGGCCGCGCTTGGTGGGGCCGAGAGCATCGGTGTTCCACTCGGCGCCGTCGCGGTCGTCGACCGAGACAAAGGTGGGCTCGCCGCCCATCGTGAGCCGCACGTCCTGCTGCTGCAGCTGCGCGTCGACCTGCTCACCGAGCGCCAGGATGTCCTGCCACTGGCCGTCGGTGTAGGGCATGGTCACGCGCGGCGACTCGTAGATGCGCGTGATCTGCATGTGGTGCGAGAACGTGACCTCGCATTCGTCGACCGCGCCGCTGACCGGCGCCGCGCTCGAGGGCTCGGGCGTGCAGGCCACCGGGATGTGGCCCTCGCCGGCCAGCAGGCCCGAAGTGGGGTCGAGGCCGATCCAGCCGGCGCCGGGCAGGAAGACCTCGCACCAGGCGTGCAGGTCGGTGAAGTCGACCTCGGCGCCCGAGGGGCCGTCCAGGCTCTTCACGTCAGGCTTGAGCTGGATGAGGTAGCCCGAGACGAAGCGTGCGGCCAGCCCCAGGTGGCGCAACGTCTGCACCAGCAGCCAGCCGGTGTCGCGGCACGAGCCGCTGCGGTTGGTGAGCGTGACCTCGGGCGTCTGCACGCCCGGCTCCATGCGGATCAGGTAGCTGATGTCGCTCTGCAGGCGCTGGTTCAGGCCGACCAGGAAGTCGATCGTGCGCTGGGTGTCGCGCGGGATGCTGTCGATGAAGGCCTGGAACTTCGGCGTCGCCGGGGTCTTCACCAGGTACGGCAGCAGTTCGTGCTTCAGCTCGGCGCTGTAGGCGAACGGGAAGTTCTCGGCCTCGGGCTCGAGGAAGAAGTCGAACGGGTTGTAGACCGACATCTCGGCCACGAGATCGACCGTGACCTTGAACTCCTGCGTCTTCTCGGGGAACACCAGCCGCGCCAGGTGGTTGGCGAAGGGGTCCTGCTGCCAGTTGATGAAGTGGCTGACCGGCTCGACGCGCAGCGAGTAGCTGAGGATGGGCGTGCGGCAGTGCGGCGCAGGGCGCAGGCGCACCACCTGCGGCGAGAGCCCGACCCGGCGGTCGTAGCGGTAGTGCGTGACGTGGTTCAGCGCAACGTGGATGGACACTTCCGGGGCTCCTGGGCGGTGGACGTTTCCGGCTTGCAAGCTCCGGGCCACCAGACCGCCGGATGATGCCAGTAACGGCGGTCCGTCTGCCGCTGGCACACACCCTGCCCGTCGACCTGCAGCGTCCAGGCGCCACAGCGGTCGCTGCGCACGAACGCAATGCCGCGTGCCGTGTAGCGCGCCTCCACGTCCGGTGCCGGGTGGCCGAAGCGGCTGCGGTAGGCGGCCTGCACGACGGCCGTGTGCGGCGCCACCGCGTCGATGAAGGCCGCGGTGGACGAGGTGCGGCTGCCGTGGTGCGGCACCAGCAGCACGTCGCTCTTCAGCGGCGCGCCGCGCGCCAGCAGTGCGGCTTCCTGCGCGGCTTCGATGTCGCCGGCCAGCAGCAGGCTGTGCTGTGCGCCCTGCACACGCAGCACGCAGCTCAAGGCATTGGGCCGCACCAGGCTGTCGTGTTCGGCCGGGGTGGGGTGCAGCACGTCGAAGTGCACGCCGTCCCAGGTCCACGACTGGCCGGCCGTGCAGCGTGTGTGCGGCAGACCGCGCGCGCGCAACGCGTGGCCGTCGGCCAGCGACGTGGACAGCGTACGCACCGGCAGCGCCGCCAGCAGCGACGCGGCGCCGCCCACGTGGTCGGTGTCGCGGTGGCTCAGCATCAGCAGGTCGACGTGGCGCTCGCCGCGCGCGCGCAGCAGCGGCAGCAGCACGCGCTGCGCCGCATCGGCCTCGGGCGTGTAGGCCGGGCCGGTGTCGTAGACCAGCAGGTGGCCTGCCGTGCGCACCAGCACCGCGGTGCCCTGGCCGATGTCGGCCGCGACCACCTCGAACTGCCCGTGCGCGGGCCGCTCCAGCGGCGGCGCCAGCAGAGGTAGCAACAGCGGCAGTCCCAGCAACCGCAGCCGCCACGGCAGCGGCAGCACCAGCAGCAGGCCGCCCAGCAAGCCCGCCGCAGCGGCCCAGGCTGGCGCGGCAGCGCTGGTCCACACCGGCAGCGGCGTCGCCGCCAGGGCCTGCAGGAACACGGCCAGCGCCTGCAGCAGCCCGGCCCCCACTGCCCACAGCGGCGACAGCAGCACGCCCAGCAGCGCCAGCGGCGTGACCAGCAGCGTCACCAGCGGAATCGCCACCAGGTTGGCCGCGAAACCCACCAGCGACAGCTGCTGGAAAAACAGCAGCGACAGCGGCGCCAGCCCCACGGTGGCCACGGCCTGCGCACGCAGCCCGTCGCGCAGCGCCGCGGCGCCACGGGCACGCCAGCCCGCCGCGGGCAGCGTGCGCTGCGCCGAGGTGCCGGCCGGCTCGGACGCCACCAGCAGGCCCACGGCCACGAACGACAGCCAGAAGCCCGGCTGCAGCAGTGCCCAGGGGTCGAGCAGCGACACCGCCACCGCAGCGCCCAGCAGCACCAGCGGCAGCGGCCAGCGCAGCCCCAGGCTGCGCAGCAGCGCCACCGCCGCGATCATGGCCACCGTGCGCTGCGCCGGCACGCCCCAGCCGGCGAGCAGCGCATACAGCGTGGCCAGCAGCACGCCGCCCCAGCGCGCCGCCGCAGGCGTGGGTACGGACAGCACCAGGCGCGGGCTGCGCCGCCACAGTACGCCCACGAGGGCCGCAGCCAGCCACGCGAACATCGTGACGTGCAGGCCCGAGATGCTCATCAGGTGGGCGACGCCGGTGGTGCGGAACAGGTCCCACTCGGCACGGTCGATCGCGGCCTGGTCGCCCACCGCCAGCGCCGCCAGCACGCCGGCCGCCGCGGGGTCGTGCACACGCAGCAGGATGGCGTCGCGCACGTGTTGCCGCAGCCGTTCAATCGCATGGCCGGCGCGCTCGTCCAGCAGCTCGGCCCGTGCGCCGGGCACCGAGCGCACGCTGCCGCTGGCACGCAGCTGGCGTTCGAACAGCCACAGTTCCAGGTCGAAGCCGTGCGGGTTCAGTGTGCCGTGCGGCTGGCGCAGCCGCACCGTGAAGCGCCAGCGCTGGCCGGCGCGCAGCTCTGGGCCGGGGCCGGACAGCAAGGCCTCGCCGTCGAAGCCGCGGTACCAACCCAGCGCCAGCTGCTCCGGCAGTGCCACGGGCCGGCCCTGGTGCGTGGCGGCTTCGACCTCGAACACGAAGCGCGTGCCCTGCAGGCCGATGCGTGGCATCTCGGCCACCACGCCGGTGACGACGAGGTCCTGGCCTTCCAGCGCGGCCGGCAGGGCCTCGTCCAGGCGCCCGGCGGCGCGCGTGGCGGTCAGTGCGAAGGCCAGCAGCAGCGCACCCGCGGCCAGCACCGGCGCGTGGCGGCGGCCGGTCCACAGCAGCAGCGCGCCCGCGAGCGCCAGGCCGGCCGACACCGCCGGCGGCCACAACGCCTGCTGCTGCAATTGCAGCAGGCAGCCGGCGAGCCAGCCCCCTGCTGCGGCCAGACCCCGCACCATGCCGCGCCTGCCTCCCCAGCAGCGTCGATGTCGGGCCAGTGTAGGATGCCCGCGCCCTCTGCCAACACCCCCCATCATGGCCATTCAAGACCGTCTGCAAGCCCTCGGCATCACGCTGCCGCCCGTGGCTGTTCCCGCCGCCGCCTACGTGCCTTTCGTGCGCAGCGGCCAGCTCGTCTTCCTCTCGGGTCACATCGCCAAGAAGGACGGCCGCGCCTGGGTCGGCCAGCTCGGTCTGACCATGGGCACCGAAGAAGGCAAGGCCGCCGCGCGCGCCATCGCCATCGACCTGCTGGGCACGCTGCAGGCTGCTGCCGGCTCGCTGGACAACGTGGCGCGCATCGTGAAGGTGATGAGCCTGGTCAACAGCACCGCCACTTTCACCGAGCAGCACCTGGTGACCAACGGCTGCAGCGAGCTGCTGGGCGAGGTGTTCGGCCCCGAGATCGGCGCCCACGCACGCAGCGCGTTCGGCGTGGCGCAGATCCCGCAGGGCGCCTGCGTCGAGATCGAACTCATCGCCGAACTGAAGTGAAGCGCGCCGACCTGTTGCTCGGCGGCGGCGCGCTGCTGTCGCTGACGGCGGTGGGCCTGGCGCTGGCGACGCAGCACGTGTGGGGCATGGAGCCTTGCGCCTGGTGCGTGCTGCAGCGCCTGGTGTTCGTGTGCATCGCCGCGGCCTGCGTGCTGGGGCTGGTGTGGCGCGCACCGCTGGGCCGCCGCGTGGCCGCGGGCCTGGCCGGCCTGCTGGCGCTGGGCGGCATCGCGGCAGCGCTGTGGCAGCACTTCGTGGCGGCGTCGTCGGCCTCGTGCGACCTGTCGCTGGCCGAGCAGATCGTCGGCTTCACCGGGCTCGATGCGCGCTATCCCGACGTCTTCATGGCCATGGCCAGCTGCGCCGACGCCAAGGTGACGCTGCTGTTCATGCCCTACGAGTTCTGGAGCCTGGGCGTGTTCGCGGTGCTGGCGGCTGCGATGCTGCTGGTGCTGCGGCGCCCCCGCTGACGCAACGAAACGGGCCCGCAAATGAATCGGGCCCGCCAAGGCGGGCCCGTTGCGCTTCTGCGGCGGCTGGTGATCAGACGGTCGTCTTGCGGCGGCGGGCCGCCAGGCCGGCTGCGCCCAGGGCCAGCGCCACCAGCGCCAGGCCGGTGGGCTCAGGCACCGAGGTCGACGGGCCGCCGGCCGACTTCCAGATCAGCTGGTCCTGCTGGCCGGGCGAGCCCACCGACTTCAGCACGTACAGGTCGTAGCCGATCGCCTGGCTGGCCACCTGCGAGTTGGCCAGCAGCGCGTTGGCGCCCATGAAGCTGGCGGTGCCGGTGCGGTAGCCGGTGCTGCCTTCCTTGAAGGTGCCGCCGCTCAGCGTGTTGTCGGTGTCGTAGACGATGTTCCAGATGGCGAGCTGCAGAGCCGTCGACAGGTCGTCCTTTGAACCGGCGGCGGTGGTGCCGAACAGGTTGGTGTCGAAGACGTAGGTCATCAGCTTGCCGAGCGCGGTGACCTTGGCCGCCGTGAAGTGGCTGGCCGCGCTGACCAGGCTGAAGTTGCTGTAGGTGGTGCCGAAGCTGAAGAACTCGCCCAGGTCCACGCAGTAGGTCTGCACGGCGCCGTCGAAGGCCGCGCCGAAGCCCGAGATCGTGCCGCTGAAGCCGCCGGCACCACCGCTGTAGGTGGGCGCCGTCACGTTGACGGTGTTGCCGTTGCCGTAGGTGTAGTTGTTGAGCTTGACCGTGGCAGCTTGGACGCCAACGGCGGCGCAAGCCAGGGCTGCGGCGGCAGCAGTGCGGAGGGCGAACGTGCGGATCATGGTGCTCCCTGGTGCGGCAGTGCCGCTGGTGGTGATGCATCGCAGGTTACGAGACGCAACAGGCTGGGTCATCCCGCGACCAGGGGTGCGCCCCCGCGTTGCGGGGGGCAGCAACGTCCCGAGGTGCGCATTGCTGCACGAACAGGCAGCGTCCGGGTGGCGGCCACGCCACGCCCACGCCGCCGCGGCCGGCTCACACCACGCGCAGCACCTTCACGAAGCCTTCGACCTTGTGCCCCTTGCGCGCACGCTTGCCCAGGTGGGCGGCCAGCGCCGCACCATTCAGGTCGTCTTCGCGCGGCTTCTGGCCGCGGCCGGTGCCCAGCACCTTCAGCACCTGGTCGCAGCTGGCCACCGACAGCAGCGGCGTCTTCGCGTCCACGTCCATCAGGGTCAGGCCACGGCCGCCGTTGGCCTGGCGCTTGAGTTCGTCGCGCGCAAACACCAGCAGCCGCCCGTCGAGCGACAGGCACGCCACCTGGCGGTGCGCTGGTGCCACGGCCACCGGCGGCAGCAGGTGGTCGCCGGCCTCCAGCGTGAGGAAGGCCTTGCCGCCGCGGTTGCGGCCGTGCATGTCGCGCGCCTCGGCCAGCAGGCCGAAGCCGCCGCTGTTGGCCAGCAGCAGCACGGTGTCGGCGGCACCGGCCCAGTGGTGGGCGATCTGCGTGCCGGCCTCCAGGTCGATCAGCGTCGTCAGCGGCACGCCGTCGCCGCGCCCTCCGGGCAGGCCGGACACGGCCACGCTGTAGACGCGGCCGTTGCTGCCGAACACCAGCAGCGTGTCGACGCTGCGGCAGGGGAAACAGCCGTACAGCGCGTCGCCGGCCTTGAACGCCAGCGCGGCCGGGTCGATCTCGTGGCCCTTCAGCGCGCGCACCCAGCCCTTCAGGCTGACAACGACCGTGACGGGCTCGTCGACCACCTTGATCTCGGCGACGACGCGGCGTTCTTCCTGGATCAGCGTGCGGCGCGCGTCGCCGAAGGCCTTGGCGTCGGCCTCGATCTCCTTGACCAGGGTGCGCTTGAGCGCCGCCGGGCTCGACAGGATGTCTTCCAGCCGACCCTGCTGCTCGCGCAGTTCCTTCAGTTCCTGCTCGATCTTGATCGCCTCCAGCCGCGCCAGCTGGCGCAGGCGGATGTCGAGGATGTCCTCGGCCTGGCGCTCGCTGAGCGCAAAGCGTGCGATCAGCGCCGGCTTGGGCTCGTCGGCATTGCGGATGATGCGGATCACTTCGTCGATGTTGAGCAGCACCTGCTGCCGGCCTTCGAGGATGTGGATGCGGTCCAGCACCTTGGCCAGCCGGTGCTGCGTGCGCCGCTGCACCGTGGCCTGGCGGAACGCGATCCACTCGGCCAGCATCTGGCGCAGGCTCTTCTGCACCGGCCGGCCATCGAGGCCAATGACCGTCAGGTTCACCGGCGCCGTGCTCTCCAGGCTGGTGTGGGCTAGCAGCGTGGTGATGAGCTCCTGCTGTTCCACCGTGCGGCTCTTGGGCTCGAACACCAGGCGCACGGGTGCGTCCTTGCTCGACTCGTCGCGCACCGTGTCCAGCACCGCCAGCACCGTCTGCTTGAGCTGGACCTGCTCGGTGCTCAGTGCCTTCTTGCCGGTCTTGATCTTGGGGTTGGTGAGTTCCTCGATCTCCTCCAGCACCTTCTGCGCGCTGGTGCCGGGCGGCAGCTCGTTCACCACCAGCTGCCACTGGCCGCGCGCCAGGTCCTCGATGACCCAGCGCGCGCGCACCTTCAGGCTGCCGCGGCCCGAGGTGTAGGCGGCGCGGATCTCGGCCGCGCTGCTGATGAGCTGGCCGCCGCCGGGGAAGTCGGGGCCGGGCAGCAGCGCGTGGAAGTCGTCGTCGCCGAGCTTGTCGTCGCGGATCAGCGCCACGGCGGCCGCAGCCACCTCGCGCAGGTTGTGGCTGGGCAGTTCGGTGGCCAGGCCCACCGCGATGCCGCTGGCGCCGTTCAGCAGCACGAAGGGCAGGCGCGCCGGCAGCTGGCGGGGTTCCTCGGTGCTGCCGTCGTAGTTGGGCTGGAAGTCGACCGTGCCTTCGTCGATCTCGTCCAGCAGCAGGCGGGCGATCGGCGCCAGCCGCGCCTCGGTGTAGCGCATCGCCGCGGCGCCGTCGCCGTCGCGGCTGCCGAAGTTGCCCTGGCCGTCGATCAGCGGGTAGCGCTGGCTGAAGTCCTGCGCCATGCGCACCAGCGCGTCGTAGGCCGCCGTGTCGCCGTGCGGGTGGTAGCGGCCCAGCACATCGCCGACGACGCGGGCGCTCTTCACCGGCTTCGGACCGCCAGCGCTGCCGAAGACCAGGCCCATGCGGGCCATCGCGTACAGGATGCGCCGCTGCACCGGCTTCTGGCCGTCGCACACGTCGGGCAGCGCGCGGCCCTTCACCACGCTCAGCGCGTATTCGAGATAGGCACGCTCGGCGTAGCTGGCCAGCGCCAGGGAGTCAGCCGGATCGGCGGGTGCCGGCGGCGGGGGATCGAACAGGTCGCTCATGCGGCGGGGAGGCAGGGTCGGGCGAAAGAGGCGCGATTCTCGCGCAGTCGGCCGGCCGGCCCGGGGCGCCCGGGGCGCCGCGGCTGTGCTAGTGCGGCAGCACCTTCAGCTGGCGCGCGCGCTGCACCTGGCTGCGCTGCAGCAGCGCCCAGTAGACCTCGAGCACCAGGTGCACGTGCGCCCGGGTCTCGGCGAACGGCGGCAGTGCCCCGCCGTGACGGCGCACCGAGCCTTCGCCGGCGTTCCACGCAGCCAGCGCGACCTCGATGCGCTCGTGGCGCCGCAGCAAGTCGGCCAGCATGCGCGCGCCGGTGTGGATGTTGGTGCGGGCGTCGAGCAACCGTGCCTGCACCGGCACGTCGCGCTCGTCGGGCATGGCGTAGCGCTCGCCGCTGACCGGCATGATCTGCATCAGCCCGAGCGCGCCGCGCGGCGACACCGCGCGGGCATCGAAGCCCGACTCGACGGCGATCACGGCCTGCAGCAGCTCGGGGTCGACACCATGGGCGCGGCCAGCTTCGCGCAGCCACGGCCCCACCGCCTTGGCTTCAGGAGCAAAGTCCATCCAGGTCAGCAGCGGCGCCACGCCGTCGGTCTTGCCGGGCACGCGGGCCTCGGGCAGCACCTGCTGGCGCGCATCGCCCAGTAGCAGCTGGTAGCGGCCGTCGAGCGGGCGCTGCGCGACATGGGCCACGCCGTGGCCGTCGACGAAGCCCCACAGCGCCGGCGGCGCAGCCTGGGCCGCGACCGCCGCGCAGGCGGACAGTGCCGCCAGCAGCCGGACAAGGCCCCGGCTCAAGGCGCCCCTTCCTGCCCCAGCGCCACACGGGCCTGGAATTCGCGGTCCAGCATGCTCATCACGATCAGGGAATCGTAGCCATCGGCCCCATCGGTGGTGAGCCGAACACTCTCGCGAAGCCGGCCTTCTTCGACGAATCCCTCGCTGGCGTAGAGCGCCAGCGCACGTGCGTTCAGCGCCTTCACGTCGAGCCAGAAGCGGTGCGCCTTCAGGTCGCGGAAGGCCATGGCCTTCAGCAGGCGCACGCAGGCGCGGCCCAGGCCATGGCCCTTGCTCTGCAGCACGATGCGCTTGAGCTCGACGCTGCGGTGCGGGTTGCGGCAGCCCTGCAGGATGACGAAACCGCTGCGCCTGCCGTCGGCACCGGCTTCGACGATGAAGTGCCGGAAATCGGGGAAGCGCACGGCCCCTTCGTGCTGGGTGCGTTCCCAGGGCGTGATGAACGGTCGATTGGCGGCGTCGTCCTCGACCGTGACGACGAAGTCCAGGTCGGACAGCATGGTCGGCCGCAGCCGCAGCGGTGGGGGCATGGTGCTGTCTTCCTGGACTGGACGGGCCCGCAGTGTGCCGCACACGCCTGCAACCGCACAAAGCAAGACGGGGCGGTGCATGCACCGCCCCGTCGGGGACTGTCCTTCAGCGAGGCGACCGTGGCCGCCCCGCGCGCCGCATCAGGGCGCGGCGCAGCCGTTGGTGGCCAGCCAGTCGGCAGCCGCCTTGGCCTGCACCAGGCCGAAGCCGAACTCGTCGTCGCGGCCCGCAGCGCCCAGGTCCTGCGCCGTGGCGGTCAGCGCCTGGCGGATGCGCGCCGGGCCGCAAGCCGGGAAGTTGCTCCAGACCAGCGCAGCAACGCCCGCCACGTGCGGCGTGGCCATCGAGGTGCCGTTGAACTCGGCGTAGTTGTAGGCCGAGACTGCCACGGCGGCCGAGGCCACCGCACCGACCTGACCCAGCAGCGCGGCGCCATCGACATCGCTCACGCCCATCGACGGGATGGTGGTGGCAACACCGTTCATCGTGCCGAACAGCTGGCCGGCGGTGTTGTTGTAGATCACCGCAGCGACACCGCCGTTGGCCTGGCAGCGCAGCACCTTGTCGGCAAACGAGATGTTGCCGCGGGCGATCAGGCAGACCTTGCCGGCGACAGCCGGATCGTCGGCTTCACCGGTGCCGAAGTTGACCAGTTCGGCACTGGCCGACCCCAGCGGCGAACCGTCCATCGGTGCAGCGGCGAAGCTGGCACCGCCGACGCTGAGCGTGGCTTCGCGGTTGCTGCCGGTGGGCACGGTGGACAGCGTGGCCACGCCGGGTGCGGCGATCTCGACTTCGGCATTGAACTGCGAGAAGTCGGCCTTGGCCTTGTTGATGTCGATGGCGGCCACCGACATCACGCTCGGGTAGCTGGCCGGGTAGCTCAGCGTGCTGGTGCCGGCGTTGCCAGCGGCGGCGACGATCAGCATGCCGCTGTCGTAGAAGCGCTGGTAGGTCTTGGCCTCGAAGTTCGTCGGGCGGCCACCGCCCAACGACATGTTGACGACGTTGGCGCCAGCGCGCTTGCAGGCGCGCACGCCCTTCATGATGGTCGACGAAGCGGCCGAGCCGGAGGAGTCGAACACCTTGGCAACGTAAAGGTTCAGGTTGCCGCCCGGCACGACGCCGACCACACCGACGCCGTTGCCGCCCAGCGCCGCGATGGTGCCGGTGACGTGCGTGCCGTGCTGGTTTTCGTCGGTCGACCACGCACCTTCGGTGGTGAAGTTCTGGCCGGTGACGCCGGTCTTCTGCAGGTCTTCATGCGCGAGGTCGTAGCCGGAGTCGATCACGCAGACCTTGCGCGCGCTGCCGTAGGTCACCTGGTCGGCCTGCACCATCGGGATGCCGAAGGGCACGACCTCGGCGGAGACCATCGCCGTGCCGGCGCCGGCACGGCGCACGGTGGCCTGGCGGCTGCCCATCACGGTGCGGATGGGATCGTCGTCGATCGAGGCCACCGCGGCATTGCGGCGCAGCGCGAGGCGCTTGCCCGCGGGCAGCACGGCGGCCACGGCGTTGTCTTCGCTCAGGTCCAGCACCACGCGGCCACCTGCGGCCTGGATGGCGGCGCGGGCGGCCTGCAGCTTGCCCGGCTTGAACTCGACGATCACGCGCTCCTGGCCGGCGCGGGTCTGCGCCATGGCGGTGCCGGACACGCCCGCAACCAGTGCTGCCAGGGTCAGGACGACGGCGTTGCGCACCGGGCCCGAGAACGATGTTTTCATGGATCGACTCCCGCCTTCTAGAGGCATCTTGAAGCGATCGACTATCGCAGGGCGACCCCGCCCGTGCAATCACGAAAGTCCGGTATGCCCCCCCATGAACAGGGGGCATGTGCGCCCGTCTGGCGTCAGACGTCGATCTCCACCGCGTCGCCGTGCAGTTCCATCAGGTCGCGGCGCGCCTGTGCCTCGCCCTTGCCCATCAGCTTGCTCAGCGCCAGTGCCGTGGCGTCGAATCCGAGCGCCTCGAAACTCACCGGCAGCAGCCGGCGCGTGTCCGGGTTGAGGGTGGTGTCCCACAGCTGCTCGGCATTCATCTCGCCCAGGCCCTTGAAGCGGCTGATGGTCCAGCTGCCCTCTTTCGCGCCTTCCTTGCGCAGCTTGTCGAGCGCGGCCTCGAGCTCGCCGTCGTCGAGCGCGTAGATCTTGGCCGCCGGCCGCTTGCCGCGTGCCGGGGCGTCCACGCGGTACAGCGGCGGCCGTGCGATGTAGACGTGGCCGCGCGCCACGAGCTGCGGGAAGTGGCGGAAGAACAGCGTCAGCAGCAGCACCTGGATGTGCGAGCCGTCGACGTCGGCGTCGCTCAGGATGCAGACCTTGCCGTAGCGCAGGCCGCTGAAGTCGGGCATGTCGTTGGGGCCGTGCGGGTCGATGCCGATGGCCACCGAGATGTCGTGGATCTCGTTGTTCTTGAACAGCAGGTCGCGCTCGACCTCCCAGGCGTTCAGCACCTTGCCACGCAGCGGCAGGATCGCCTGCGTCTCCTTGTTGCGGCCCATCTTGGCGCTGCCGCCGGCCGAGTCGCCCTCGACCAGGAAGACTTCATTGAGGTTCAGGTCGCGGCTCTCGCAGTCGGTCAGCTTGCCCGGCAGCACGGCGACGCCGCTGCCCTTGCGCTTCTCGACCTTCTGGCTCGCGCGCTGGCGCGTCTGGGCCTGCTTGATGACGAGCTCGGCCAGCTTGCGGCCGTGTTCGACGTGCTGGTTCAGCCACAGCTCCAGCGCCGGCTTGACGTACGTGGACACCAGGCGCAGCGCGTCGCGGCTGTTCAGGCGTTCCTTGATCTGGCCCTGGAATTGCGGGTCCAGCACCTTGGCGCTTAGCACGAAGCTGGCACGCGAGAACACGTCGTCGGGCATCAGCTTCACGCCCTTGGGCAGCAGCGCGTGCAGGTCGATGAAGCCCTTGATGGCACCGAACAGACCGTCCTTCAGCCCGCTTTCGTGCGTGCCGCCGGCCACCGTGGGAATGAGGTTGACGTAGCTCTCGCGCAGCGTGCCGCCGTCCTCGGTGAAGGCCACGCACCAGGCCGCGCCCTCGCCTTCGGCGAAGTTCTCGGTCTCGCTGGCGGTGGCGTGCTGCGCGCCTTCGAACAGCGGGATCAGCGGGTCGGACTGCAGGCTCTGCATCAGGTAGTCGCGCAGGCCGGCCTCGTATTTCCAGGTCTGCGTCTCACCACTCTTTTCCGTCGTCAGCGTCACCGTCACGCCCGGCATCAGCACGGCCTTGCTGCGCAGCAGGTGCATCAGCTCGTTCTTCGGCAGCTCGGGGCTCTCGAAGTACTTGGCGTCGGGCCACACACGCACGCTGGTGCCGTGCCTGCGTTCGCCGGCCACGGGCTTGCGCAGCACCAGCGGCTCGACCACGTCGCCACCGCTGAAGGCCAGGCTCGCGCACTGCCCCTCGCGCCACACCGTCACCTGCAGCCGGCTGGCGAGTGCGTTGGTGACGCTGACGCCCACGCCGTGCAGGCCGCCGCTGAAGCTGTAGGCGCCGCCGGCGCCCTTGTCGAACTTGCCGCCGGCGTGCAGCCGCGTGTAGACGATCTCGATCACCGGCACCTGCTCTTCGGGATGCAGGCCGAAGGGGATGCCGCGGCCGTCGTCGTCGACGCTGATCGAGCCGTCGGCATGCAGCGTCACGCCGATGCGGTGGCCGAAGCCCGCCAGCGCCTCGTCGGCGGCGTTGTCGATCACTTCCTGCACGATGTGCAGCGGGTTGTCGGTGCGGGTGTACATGCCCGGCCGCTGCTTCACGGGCTCGAGGCCCTTCAGCACGCGGATCGAGGCTTCGCCGTACTGGCCCTGGTTCGGGCCTGCTTTGCTGGTTGCCATGGCGGCGATTCTACGAAGCGCCCCCGTGGACGCTGGCGGCGGCGCCGGGCTCAGCCGCGCCAGGCTCGGGGGTAGCGCGCCATCGTCAGGCCGCTGATGTCGATGTCGGGCCGGCGACCCGAGACGATGTCGGCGATGACGCGCCCGGTGCCGGCGGCCATCGTCCAGCCCAGCGTACCGTGGCCGGTGGCCAGCAGCAGGTTGTCGATGGGCGTGGGGCCGACGACGGGCGTGCCGTCGGGCGTCATCGGGCGCAGGCCGCACCAGAACGTGGCCTTCGACACGTCGCCGCCCTGCGGGAACAGGTCGCTCACCACGTGCTCCAGCGTGGCGCGGCGCGGCTCGCGCAGCGCCATGCTGTAGCCGGCCAGCTCGGCGGTGCCGCCGACACGGATGCGGTCGCCCAGGCGCGTGACGGCCACCTTGTGGGTCTCGTCCATGATGGTCGACTCCGGCGCTGCCAACGCGTCGGTGATCGGCACCGTGATCGAGTAGCCCTTCACCGGGTACACGGGGATGCGGATGCCCAGCGGCGCCAGCAGCTGCGGCGAGAAGCTGCCCGCCGCCACCACGTAGCGGTCGGCCTTCAGCGTGCCGGCCGCCGTGCGCACGCCGCTGATGCTGCCGCCCGCGCGGTCGATGCCGGCGATGGTGGTGCCGAAGCGGAAACGCACGCCCAGCGCACGCGCCATCTCGGCCAGGCGGTTGGTGAACAGGAAGCAGTCGCCGGTCTCGTCGCCGGGCAGGCGCAGCGCGCCGACGAACTTGTGCTGCGTCAGCCGCAGCGCGGGCTCTGCGGCGACGAAGCCGGCACGGTCGAGCACCTCGAAAGGCACGCCGTACTGCTGCAGCACGGCGACGTCGCCGCCGATGCCGTCGAGCTGCTTCTGCGTGCGGAACAGCTGCAGCGTGCCCTGCGCGCGGTCGTCGTAGGTGATGCCGGTCTCGGCACGCAGCGCCTTCAGGCAGTCGCGGCTGTACTCGGCGATCGGCACCATGCGGCTCTTGTTCAGTGCATAGGCGCGCTCGGTGCAGTTGGCCAGCAGCATCGCGCCCCAGCGCCACATCGCCGGGTCCAGCAGCGGCCAGATCACCAGCGGGCTGTGCTGCATCAGCATCCACTTGATCGCCTTCAGCGGCACGCCGGGGCCGGCCCAGGGCGCGCTGTAGCCGGGGCTCACCTCGCCGGCATTGCCGAAGCTGGTTTCCAGTGCCGGGCCGTCCTGGCGGTCCACCACCTCGACCTCGTGTCCTGCGCGTGCCAGGTAGTACGCCGACGCCACGCCAATGACACCGCTGCCCAAGACCAAGACCTTCATCGAGCCTCCCGCTGCTCCGCCGCTGCTGCCAGGCACTCTATCGGCGCCCCCGCCGACACCCTGGGGCGTTTTCCGGGAGAATCCCCGAATGAATGCAGCTTCCACGCCGTCGCAGCCGACACAAACGCTGTCGATGCGCCAGGTGCTCCTGTGCGGCGCCATGATCGTCACGCTGTCGATGGGCATCCGCCACGGCTTCGGCCTGTGGCTGCAGCCGATCACGATGGACCGCGGCTGGAGCCGCGAGACCTTTGCCTTTGCGCTGGCCATCCAGAACCTCGCCTGGGGCCTGGCCGGGCCGTTCGCCGGCATGCTGGCCGACCGCTACGGCGCTTTCCGCGTACTGGTCGCCGGCGGCGTGCTGTATGCGCTGGGCCTGGTGGCGATGGCACTGGCCACCTCGGGCATGGCCTTCAACGGCAGCGCCGGCCTGCTGCTGGGCATGGCGCAGTCGGGCACGACCTACGCCGTGGTCTACGGCGTCATCGCACGCAACGTCGCGGCCGAGAAGCGCTCGTGGGCGATGGGCATCACGGCCGCCGCCGGCTCGTTCGGCCAGTTCCTGATGGTGCCGGTGGAGAACTGGCTCATCGGCCAGACCGGCTGGCAGAACGCGCTGTTCATCCTGGGCGTGCTGGCGCTGGCCATCCTGCCGCTGGCCTTCGGCCTGAAAGAGCCGCGGCAGGCCGCCCACGGCGGGCCGAAGCAGAGCATCGGCGCGGCGCTGCGCGAGGCCTTCGCGTACCCCAGCTTCCGGCTGCTGATGGCGGGCTACTTCGTCTGCGGCTTCCAGGTCGTGTTCATCGGCGTGCACATGCCGAGCTACCTGAAGGACCAGGGCATGAGCCCCAGCGTCGCCACCACGGCGCTGGCGCTGATCGGGCTGTTCAACGTCTTCGGCACCTACGCCGCCGGCAGCCTGGGCAACCGCATGCCGAAGAAGAACATCCTGGCGGCCATCTACCTGCTGCGGGCCGTGGCGATCACGCTGTTCCTGCTGCTGCCGCTGACGCCGACGAGCGTGTACCTGTTCGCTGCCGCGATCGGCTTCCTGTGGCTGTCCACCGTGCCGCCCACCAATGCCATCGTGGCGCAGATCTTCGGCGTGCAATACATGTCGATGCTGGGCGGCTTCGTGTTCCTGAGCCACCAGATCGGCTCGTTCATGGGCGTGTGGCTGGGCGGCAAGCTCTACGACACCACCGGCAGCTACGACGTGGTGTGGTGGATCGCCGTTGGGCTGGGCGTGTTCGCCGCGCTCATCAACCTTCCGGTGCGCGAGGCCGCCATCGTGCGGCCGGCACTGAAGGCCGTCTGACGATGCGGCTGCGTCCCGCCCTGGCCTGGATCGCCGCTGCGGCGATGCTGGCCGCGGTGTTCCTGGCCTACCTGAACCCGCACCTGGCGGTGGACCTGGCCAACCGCGTCTGGTCGTGTTTCTAGATGACGGCGCCATCTGACTGGCTGCTGCGCTGGGCCCCGCTGATCCGCCCCGGCGGCACGGTGCTCGACGTCGCCTGCGGCAGTGGCCGCCACGTGCGCTGGCTGGCGGCGCAGGGGTTCCGCGTCACCGGGGTGGACCGCAATGCCGCCGCGCTGGCCGAGTCGGCCGTCGTTGCCGAGACCGTGCTGGCCGACCTCGAGGGCGCGCCCTGGCCCGCGGCGCTGCAGGGCCGGCGCTTCGACGCCGTGCTGGTCACGAACTACCTGTGGCGCCCGCTCGTGCCGCAGCTGCTGGCCGCAGTGGCGCCCGACGGCCTGTACATCCACGAGACCTTCGCCGACGGCCAGCAGCATTTCGGCAAGCCTTCGCGTGCCGACTTCCTGCTGCAGACCGGGGAACTGCTGGCGCTGACCGCGGGTCTGCGCACCGTGGCCTTTGAGGACGGCCTGCTGGACGCGCCGCTGCGTCGCGTGCAGCGCATCGTGGCGGCAGGGCCTCAGGCCCCGGCAGCTAAAATCGGCGACTTATCTCTGGTACCGCCCCGAGCGGCAAGCGCATGAAGGCAATTGTTGGCAGCATCGTGGCGCTGGTCACGCCGATGCATCCGGACGGCAGCGTCGACTACGACGGCCTGCGCCGGCTCATCGACTGGCACATCGCCGAAGGCACCGACTGCATCGGCGTCGTCGGCACCACGGGCGAATCGCCCACGGTGTCGGTGCAGGAGCACTGCGAGATCATCCGCGTCGCGGTCGAGCACGCCCGCGGCCGCGTGCCCATCATGGCCGGCGCCGGCGGAAACGCCACGGCCGAGGCCATCGAGCTGTCGAAGTACGCCAAGCAGGTCGGCGCCGACTGCACGCTGCAGGTCGTGCCCTACTACAACAAGCCGTCGCAGGAAGGCATCTACCAGCACTTCAAGGCCATCGCCGAGGCGGTGGACATCCCGGTGGTGCTGTACAACGTGCCCGGCCGCACCGTGGCCGACATGCAGACCGACACCGTGCTGCGCCTGGCGCAGGTGCCGGGAATCGTCGGCATCAAGGAAGCCACCGGCGACATCGAGCGCGCGGCCTGGCTGATCAAGCAGGCTCCGGCCGACTTCGCCATCTACTCGGGCGACGACAGCACGGCCGTGGCGCTGATGCTGCTGGGCGGCAAGGGCAACGTCAGCGTCACCGCCAACGTGGCGCCGAAGTTGATGCACCAGCTGTGCATGGCGGCCATCGAGGGCGACGTCAAGCGCGCCACCGCCCTCCACATGCAGTTGCTGCCCCTGCACAAGCACCTGTTTTGCGAGCCCAGCCCCGCTCCCACCAAGTGGGCCATGGCCCAGTTGGGGCTGTGCGGCAACCACCTGCGCCTGCCCATCCTGCCGCTGACGCCCGCCGGCGAAGCCACCGTCGGCCAGGCCCTGCGCGACAGCGCCCTGCTGCGCTGACCACCACCCGCCACCAAGCGCGGCCCGCTGCGGGCCGCGCCGGAGATTGCCCCAAGTGAAACGTTCCCCCGTCGCCCGCCCGGACCGACTCCAGCTGCTGGCCGTGGCCGCCCTGTGCGCCACGCTGGGCACGGCCTGCACCTCCACGTCCGATGGTTTTCTCGCCGGCGACAAGGTCGACTACCGCGCTCCGACCGTCAAGGCCAAGCCGCTGGAAGTGCCGCCCGACCTGACCCAGCTGGCGCGCGAGAGCCGCTACCAGCCACAAGGTGGCGTCGTCAGCGCAGCCGCGACGCCCGGCGCCGCCGCTGCGCAGGCCCCCGGCAGCGCCACCCCGGTGGCGCCGCTCGTGCGCGGCGACATCCGCGTCGAGCGCCAGGGCGAGATGCGCTGGCTCGTGGTGCCGACGCCGCCCGAACAGCTGTGGCCGCTGCTGAAGACCTTCTGGCAGGAACGCGGCTTCACACTCGTCAGCGAGAGCGCCGAGACCGGCGTGATGGAGACCGATTGGGCCGAGAACCGCGCCAAGCTGCCGCAGGACTTCATCCGCAGCAGCATCGGCCGCATCTTCGGCGGCCTGTACGACAGCGGCGAGCGCGACATGTACCGCACGCGCGTCGAACGCACGGCCACCGGCAGCGAGGTCTTCATCAGCCACCGCGGGCTGGAAGAGGTCTACACCGACGAGCGCAAGGAGAACACGCGCTGGCGCATGCGGCCCAGCGACCCGGAGCTGGAGGCCGAGTTCCTGAGCCGCCTGATGGCGCGCCTGGCACCGCAGGACGTGGCGGTTGCCCGCGCCGCCGTGACCAGCGCCCCCGACCAGCCGGCACGCGCCCGCGCGCTGGCCGGCAACGCCGCGGCCCTGGAGGTGGACGAGCCCTTCGACCGCGCATGGCGCCGTGTCGGCCTGGTGCTGGACCGCAGCGGCTTCACGGTCGAAGACCGCGACCGTGCTGCCGGCCTGTACTTCGTGCGCTACATCGACCCGAAGAGCATCGGCAAGGAAGAGCCCGGCTTCTTCTCGAAGCTGTTCGGCGCTGACGGCCCCACCGGGCCGCAGCGCTACCGCATCAGTGTCAAGGGCAGCGACAACAAGAGCGTGGTCAGCGTGCTCACCGGCAGCGGCGCCACGGAGTCCGGCGAGAACGGTCGCCTGATCGCGGAGCGGCTGGTGAACGAACTGCGCTGAGGCGCTGCCCGGCAGGCCGGCCGGTCCCCGGACCGGACGCACCATGAAAAAAGCCGCCCGAGGGCGGCTCTTTTCTGCTCGATGCAGTTCGTCCGAGGACTTACTTCGAAGCGGCGGCGTCGGCGGCCGAGGCGGCGGCGGGAGCCGAGGCGGCTTCCGAAGCGGCAGGAGCCGGGGCCGGGGCGGGCGCGGGTTCAGCGGCGGGGGCCGGAGCCGGGGCCGGGGCTTCTTCCTTCTTGCCGCAGGCGGTCAGGGCGAAAGCAGCAACCAGCGAAGCCAGAACGATCGACTTATTCATGTGTGTCCTCAGAAATTTGTGGGTCGAAGAATCATTTGACGAGGGCGCTCTTCGACAACTCTCAGAGACCCATCAGCAAGGCTGACGTCAGGTTTGAGCCCATCGCCAGTCCAGCCAACGATTGTAGCCCGAACTAGGGCAATCCCTATAGCCCGAGGGTGTTCACCGGAAACGACGGCTCGGCTCGTTGCAAAATCGCATCAATGCGTTCGCGCCACTGGTGCGCCACGCGGGCGTCGCACGACGCCTGGCCCCGCCAGTGCAGCGGATCGTGCAGGTGTACGCTGGTGCTGCCGTCGTCGACCAGCAGTGTGGGCAGGCCTTCGCCGTCTTCGACCGACGGTGCGCGCGCATCGACCGCATGGGCCCGGTGTGCGCGCCAGGCCACGAAACGTGGGTGCCGGCGCGGCAGTTCGTCGTAGCGCGCCGCGAGCAGCACCAGCTTGCGCTGCGGCAGCCGCAACCAGCCGGTGAGCGCACTGTGCAGCGCCGGGTCGTCCAGCGGCCAGTCGGCGAAACCGGGATCGACCAGCACGATGCGCCGCGCGCGCGCGGCGATGGCGGTGTCGAAACCCCAGCGCACGGCGGCCTGGAATTCGCCGCGGCCGGCGACCGGCGGCGCGCCCACGGCGTCATTGCCTGCAGGGTTCATGTGTCCTCCTCGGCATGCAGCCAGCCGCTGGCCACCCAGTCGGCCAGCAGCGTGCGTGCGCCCGCACTCAGCAGCTTGCACGCGCCGGCGGGCAGGTGCCGGTCGTCGGCCAGGCGCTGCATCAGGCGGGCATCGCGGCCGCCGGCATCGAAGGACTCGCCGTTGATGAAGACGTGCTCGGTGTCGTAGAGCATGCGTGTCTTCGCGTCCAGCCGCACGCCCTGCCCCGCCTGCCAGCCGCCGCCGTGGGCATCGGCTTCGAACCAGACCCGCGGCTTGGGTTCGCTCAGCACTTCGCCCAGCGCCCGCGCCAGCGCGCCACGTTCGTTGACCAGCTGCTCCAGCGCGTCGCGCGCAAATTCCTGCAGCGTCTCGGGGATGGCCCCTGGCGTGGCCGTGGCCGGCTGCCGCGGGTCGCTGTACAGGCGGCCCTCGACCTCGTCGCTCTGCGCCAGGCGCTGCAGCAGCTCGCGCGCCAGGCTGTCGTCGGACGGCACGCGGAAGCCCACCGACGCCGTCATGCACTCACCCTCGGCAATGCCGTCGTGGCCCCAGGCCGGCGGCAGGTAGAGCAGGTCGCCGGGCTCCAGCACCCAGTCGTGCTCGGGCGCGAAGTGGGCCAGGATCTTCAGCGGCAGCCCGTCCACCAGCGTCTTGTCGCGCTGGCGGCCGATGCGCCAGCGGCGCCGGCCGTGCAGCTGGATCAGGAACACGTCGTAGGAATCGAGGTGCGGGCCGACGCCGCCACCGTCGCTGGCCCACGACACCATCAGGTCGTCGAGCCGCGCCTCGGGCACGAAGCGGAAGCGCGACAGCAGCGCGTGCGCGGCCGCCACGTGCAGGTCCAGGCCCTGCACCAGCAGCGTCCAACCCGCCTGCTTCGCCGGCGGCAGCGCGCGGCGCGTGAACGGGCCGTGGCGCACGCACCAGCCGGTGCCGGGCTGCTGCACGACCAGCCGCGACTCCACGTCGGCACTGCCGGCCAGGTCGAACAGCGCGGCACGGTCCAGCGGCGGCACGATGCCGGGCAGGGCCTGGCGCACGAGCAGCGGCTTCTTCTGCCAGTGGCGCTGCATGAACTGCTGCGGCGACAGGCCGCCGAGCAGCGCGAGAGGGGCGTTCACGTCCATGCCGCGATTGTGGCCTGTGCGATCATCCCGCCATGAGCATTTCCGCCCCCTGCGTGGTCAGCCTGACCTGGCTCATGACCGACGCACAGAACCACCCGATCGACGAGCTGAAGGAGCCGGTGGAGTTCTTCTACGGCGGTGACGACCTGCTGGTGCAGGTCGAGGAAGCGCTGCTGGGCCGCAAGACCGGCGACGAAGTGAAGTTGCAGCTCGAACCCGAGCACGCCTTCGGCGACTACAACTCCGAGCTCGTGTGCTTCGAGGACCGCAAGCTGTTCCCCGAACAGCTGGAAGTGGGCATGGCCTTCGAGGGCCTGCCGGCCGGCGCCGCGACGCCCGGCATGCCGGCCGACACGATCTACGTCGTCTCCGAGATCTACCCCTCGCACGTGGTGCTGGACGGCAACCACCCGCTGTCCGGCATCGCGCTGCGCCTGACGATCCAGGTGCGTGACGTGCGCGAAGCCAGCGACGAAGAGATCGAAGCGCGCAGCGTCGGCAACAACGCGTTTTCAGTGCTCGACACCGCGCCGCCCGCGCAACCCCTGCACTGACGCAGCCGCTGCACTGCCGCCGCTGCTGCAGCGGCGCGGCCCTCAGACCTTGCCAGTCGAACCGAAACCGCCAGCGCCACGCGCCGAAGCATCGAAGCTGTCCACGAGCCGGAACTGCGCCTGCACCACCGGCACGATCACCAGCTGCGCGATGCGCTCCATCGGCTGCACGGTGAACGTGCTGCTGCCGCGGTTCCAGCAGCTCACCATCAGCGGGCCCTGGTAGTCGCTGTCGATCAGGCCGACCAGGTTGCCCAGCACGATGCCGTGCTTGTGGCCCAGCCCCGAGCGCGGCAGGATCACCGCGGCCAGGCCGGGGTCGCCGATGTGGATGGCGATGCCGGTGGGGATCAGCACGGTCTGGCCGGGCTCCAGCAGCAGCGGCGCGTCGAGGCACGCGCGCAGGTCGAGGCCGGCGCTGCCGGTCGTGGCGTAGGCGGGCAGTTGCTCGGCCATGCGGGCGTCGAGCACTTGCAGGTCGATCGTCGTCATCGTGTGTCCATGCGCTGCGCGATCTCGCGCACCAGGGCGCGCGCAAGATCGAGCTTGTTGCCGGGCGGCAGCGGGCGGTCGCCAGCGGCGTCCACCAGCAACAGCGTGTTGTCGTCGCGGCCGAAGGTGGCCGGGCCGAGGTTGCCCACGACCAGCGGCACGCCCTTGCGCTGCAGCTTCTCGCGTGCGTGGCGCGCCAGGTCCTGGCTCTCGGCGGCGAAGCCCACGCACCACGGCCGCTGCGCGGCGGGCAGCCGCGCCACCGCGGCCAGGATGTCGGGGTTCTCGACGAGATCAAAGCTGGGCACCAGCTTCTTGCCGTCCTTCTTGATCTTGTGCGCGTTCGGCTGCGCCGGGCGCCAGTCGGCGACGGCCGCAGTGGCGACGAAGATGTCGTGCGCCGGTGCCTGCGGCAGCACGGCGTCGAACATCTGCTGCGCGCTGGTGACGTCGATGCGGCGCACACCCATCGGCGTGGGCAGGTGCACCGGGCCAGCCACCAGCGTCACCTGCGCGCCGGCTTCGGCAGCGGCACGCGCGATGGCGAAGCCCATCTTGCCGCTGCTCAGGTTGGTGATGCCGCGCACTGGGTCGATGGCCTCGAAGGTGGGGCCGGCCGTGACCAGCACGCGCTGGCCGGCCAGCAGCTGGGGCTGGAAGAAGGCGATCAGTGCATCGCGCAGCTCGGCGGCTTCGAGCATGCGGCCGTCGCCGGTCTCGCCGCAGGCCTGCGCGCCGCTGCCGGGGCCCAGCACGCGCGCGCCGTCGGCCTGCGCCTGCGCCACGTTGCGCTGCGTGGCCGGGTGCAGCCACATCTCGCGGTTCATGGCCGGCGCCAGCAGCAGCGGGCAGCGCTCGATCGGCCGCGCCAGGCACAGCAGGCTCAGCAGGTCACCGGCCCGGCCCTGCACCAGCTGCGCGATGAAGTCGGCGCTGGCGGGCGCCACCAACAGCGCGTCGGCCGCGCGCGACAGCTCGATGTGCGCCATGTTGTTGCCCGGCCGCGCGTCCCACTGGCTGGTGTAGACCGGCCGGCCCGACAGCGCCTGCATCGTGACCGGCGTGATGAACTGGGCCGCAGCTTCTGTCATCACCACCTGCACGGTGGCGCCGGCCTTCACCAGCTCGCGGCAGAGATCGGCGGCCTTGTAGCAGGCGATGCCGCCGCTCAGGCCGAGGAGGATGTGCCTGCCCTGCAGGTCTTGCTGGTCGGTCGGTCGCGACATGGCGCGCACTCTAGCAGGGGCCCTGCGGCGGCGAGCCCGTGCCGTGTGCACCGCACTAGCACGCCCATTGGTTCATGCCCACACTTCCTGAAGTTTCAGTTTTTTCTGAAACTTCAGATAACATTGAGCCATGTCAAGTACCGCGCTCTCGCCCCTGGTCCGCAGCTTCGTCAGCCACTTCGGCGAGATGGGCAGCCGCTGGGGCATCAACCGCACCGTCGGCCAGATCTACGCGCTGATCTTCGTCTCGCCGGCGGCGCTGCACGCCGACGAGATCGCCGAGAAGCTGGAATTCAGCCGCAGCAACGTCAGCATGGGGCTGAAGGAACTGCAGTCCTGGCGCCTGGTGCGGCTGCGCCACCAGCCCGGCGACCGCCGCGAGTACTTCGACGCCCCCAGCGACGCCTGGGAGATCTTCCAGACGCTGGCCGAAGAACGCCGCCGGCGCGAGATCGAGCCCACGCTGTCGATGCTGCGCAACGCGCTGCTCGAGGAACCGCAGACCGAGGAAGACCGCGTCGCGCAGCAGCGCATGAAGGGCATGCACGACCTGATCGAGCTGATGACGACCTGGTTCGACGACGTGCAGCGCCTGGACCAGCAGACGCTGTCGCAGTTGATGAAGATGGGCGCCAAGGTGCAGCGGCTGCTCGAGTTCACCGGCAAGCTGAAGACGCCGGCCAAGGAGTGACCCGATGGACGCCCTGCTTCTGGCGCGCATGCAGTTCGCCGCCAACATCAGCTTCCACATCCTGTTCCCCACGATCACCATCGCGCTCGGCTGGACGCTGCTGTTCTTCCGCTGGCGCTGGCTGAAGACGGCCGACGTCGGCTGGCTGGCGGCCTACCGCTTCTGGACCAAGGTGTTCGCGCTGACCTTCGCGCTGGGCGTGGTCAGCGGCATCACGATGAGCTTCCAGTTCGGCACCAACTGGCCGGGCTTCATGGAGCGCGTGGGCAACATCGCCGGCCCGCTGCTGGGCTACGAGGTGCTGACCGCCTTCTTCCTGGAGGCCACCTTCCTGGGCGTGATGCTGTTCGGGCACGGCCGCGTCAGCGAGCGCGTGCATCTGCTGGCGACCTTCCTGGTGGCCTTCGGCACCACGATGAGCGCGTTCTGGATCCTCAGCCTCAACTCGTGGATGCACACGCCGGCCGGCCACGAGATCCGCGACGGCGAGTTCTTCGTGCGCTCCTGGCTCGAGGTGGTGTTCAACCCCTCGCTGCCCTACCGGCTGGTGCACATGCTGCTGGCCTCGGGGCTGACGGTGGCCTTCCTGCTGGCCGGTGTCAGCGCCTGGCAGCTGCTGAAAGGCAAGACCAACCCGTCGACGCCGAAGGCGCTGCGCGCCGGGCTGACGTTGGGCGCGGTGCTGATCCCGCTGCAGATCCTGGCCGGCGACCTGCACGGGCTGAACACGCTGCAGCACCAACCGCAGAAGGTGGCGGCGATGGAAGGCATCTGGCAGACGCAGCGCGGCGCGCCGCTGCTGCTGTTCGCCTGGCCCGACGAGCAGGCGCGCACCAACCGTTTCGAGATCGGCATCCCGCAAGGCGCGAGCCTGGTGCTGCTGCACGACCGCAATGGCGAGCTGCGCGGCCTCGACGACTTCCCTGGCGCGCACCCGCCGGTGAAGCCGGTGTTCTTCGGCTTCCGCATCATGGTCGGCACCGGGCTGCTGATGCTGGCGGCCAGCTGGCTCGGGCTGTGGCTGTACCGGCGCCTCGGCTGGCAGGCGCAGGCGCTGCCGCGCCCCTTGCTGTGGGGCCTGGCGGGCATGACCTTCTCGGGCTGGGTGGCCACGCTGGCCGGCTGGTACGTCACCGAGGTCGGCCGCCAGCCCTACATCGTGTTCGGGCTGCTGCGCGTGGACGAGGTCGCCTCCAGCGTGCCGGGCCCGATGATCGCGCTGACGCTGGCGCTGTACGTCACGGTCTACCTGGCGCTGCTGGTGGCCTACGTGGGCGTCATCAAGCACATGGCCGAGAAGCCGGTGGAGCTGCCGGCCGGCCTGCCCCAGGCGCGCCAGCCGCAGGAGCGCACCGCATGAACTGGTCCGACATCCTGCCCGTGGTCTTCATGGCCTTGATGGGCCTGTCGATGCTGGCCTACGTGGTGCTGGACGGCTACGACCTCGGCGTCGGCATGCTGCTGCACCGCGCCGGCGACGCGCACAAGGACACGATGATCGCCAGCATCGGCCCGTTCTGGGACGCCAACGAGACCTGGCTGGTGCTGG